>Ga0181533_1002187_pt1 | contig 23431 bp, 22 predicted proteins | sample PEATcosm2014_Bin_45_FD_119772 | JGI IMG/M metagenome (GOLD analysis project Ga0181533, IMG submission 119772) | Peatland microbial communities from MTU Mesocosm Facility, Houghton, MI, USA - PEATcosm2014_Bin11_60_metaG | ecosystem: Environmental > Terrestrial > Soil > Wetlands > Peat | place...
CCAGCGAGAGCGCGATGCCGAAAACGCGCAGAACAACGAGGCTCACCGCCGTCCGGCGCAGAACGTGTGGGTGGCCATGGGCATGGGTACGGGCTTTGGCTGGTACCCCACCCGCATCCCGGAGCTCTACACGGGCGCCCGTGTGAAAGGTTGGGCGTCCGGCGGCGTTTTGCACCTCCTGCCCGAGATTGGCTACCAGTGGACCCACCATATCGCGTTCTCCGTGCAGGGGCGCTACCAGTTCGTGCAGACGGACCTGGGGGCCGGATGCAACGGATGCCCGCAGCCGCAGGATCGAGCCTGGGCCGTGCTTGGCCGTGCGTATCTGTTCACCGACGCCATCTTCGGGAGCGCGAGCAACCTGCAGCTTTTCGGGACCGGCACCCTGGGGGCGGGCACGGCGTTCCGTCTCTACGTGGCGCCCAGTCCTTCCAGCAACACCAACATCGACTTTCGCACCAGCGATACCGTGCGCGGCGGTCCCTTGGCGGCCGGTCTGGGTGGCGGTCTGGTCTACAACCTGACCAACTACCTCGTGCTCGCGGCCGAGCTGCGCGGACTCTCCGGCTTTCCCAAGGAGGCCATCGTGCTCGAGGCGGGGCTGTCGGCCCAACTCGCCGTCTGGACCCTGGGCGCGCGGCACGCGGCCGCGGTCGAGGCTGCGCCCGAGCTTGCGCCAGAGCCCGAATACACCCCGCCCGACTAGCGGCAACCAGCAGTTGAGTGCAGCGTGGCGATTGCTACATCTCGCCCAGGATCTGCCGGACGACATCGACAGCGGGCTTGCCACGCGGGGTGTAGCTGGTGGTTTCTGGGCCGCCATAGCCGTACCAGTTCCACAGGTAGAGTCCGGCCAGGTGCGAAGAGGGCAGCCCGCCGGCGGTCCACGCCTGTCGGAAGGCCTGGAAGGCGCGGGTTTGCTCATCCACGTCGGGCACGCCACCTGGGACTTCGTCCCAGGGTGCGGCGGTTGCACCGGCGCGCGAACGGTAGCCCAACTCGGTCAACACGAGAGGCTTGGCGTACGCGGCCAAGTTGAACTCGATTTCGCGTCGCAGGCTGCGCCAGCGCTCGGTCAGCGCGGCCACATCACTGGGACCGTCTTTCGCGCGCAGGTTGAAGTAGGCGACCACGCCGATTTCGTCCATCAGTTCATAAAGCCGCGCGTCCTGGTAGTGGTCCCAGTTGGCTGAGTAGATGAGAGTGCCAGTGAAGAGAGCTCGGATGCGTCCGACCAGGGGCCGCCAGTGCGCCAGATCGCCGTCCAGCGACGAGAGTTCGCTGCCCACCACCAGGCGCGAGACGCCGGTCAGCGCGCCCAGCGAGGCCAGGTCCGCCAGCAGGGAGCCGTAGCTGGCGAACCACGCGTCCCGATCCGCGGGCGCCAGCGTGCCCCGCCATTCCTTGGGGCTGCGCGGTTCGGAAAGCCGCACGATGGGGAAGAGGGTGACTTCCAACCCGGCCCGGCGCGAAAGCCGAATGGCATCTGCGATGGCTTCCAGGGTGGGCGACAGTCGGGTGTGGAGCCTCAATGCGGTCGAGGCCGCATGCCTTTGATAGAAGGGCACGACCAGTGACACGTGGGTCGCGCCCAGCGCTACGATCTCTTGCAGCAAGGGTGCGTAGGAGAAGCTGACGTCTTCGGCGAAGAGGCCCAGCGCCACTCCGCGCTGTTTGACATCGGCCGCTTCTGGCACGGGCGTGGTCTGCAAGGACGACGCACTGGCCGGCTCACCGGTTTGACTGTGCGCTGGCAGCGATCGGGCGGCGGGAATGCGCGACGCGATTGCCAGCAGGAAAGCCAGGCAAATCCCAGTCAGAGTCACCAGGGCTGGACGGGAAACCATGGGGCCCAAGTCTACCGGACGGGAGAATCCATGGTAGACGGATGCGATGCGAGAGCCGACTCGCTTCGACCGCGTGCTCGCCATCCTGGCCGACGGCGCGCGCTGGGACGTGGTGGAACGTATGGCGCTGGCAGGTGAGATGCCCAACCTGCGCCGGCACTTCGTCGAGTGCGGCGGCTTGCGCCCCGCCACCTCGGTGTTCCCCTCGGTCAGCGGCCCGGCGCACCTGCCCCTGCTGTGTGGCCTGCACCCGGGGCGCGCCAATCTCCCCGGCATTCGCTGGGCCGAGCGCCCCTCGGGTAAGCGCGGCAACTTTCTCTTTCGCACGCGCTCGTACATGGCGCCCTGGCGTGCGGCCAAACTGGAGCGCGACATCCCGGCTGCCGTGCGCACGCTCTTTCACCACATACCCGGCCTGGCCGACGTGAACACCTGGTTCGTGCGCGGCTGTCCGTCGCGCGCGCGCATGACCCGCTTCTCCAAGGGCGCGACCTTTATGAAGGCGCTGGCCACCACCGACTGGCAGGCGTCGAATCTGCAGGCCGAGGCGGCCGTGCGGCGCGCCTGGCAGCGCGGGTTTCCGTCGGTGTACGCCGTGTTTCCCTCGATCGACGAACTGGGGCACCGCTTCGGACCGCAGACTGAACAAAGCTACGAAGCCTACCGTCGCTTCGACGCCAGCCTGGGGCGGTTGATCGAGACGTTGCACCGGCAGGGCACGCTGGCGCGCACGCTGATGGTGATCACTTCGGACCACGGACAGACGGGAACCCATACCCATGTGGACATCGACGATCTCATTCGGCCGCTGTATCCGCGCACGCTGGTCTACCCCAAGCTGTGGCGCCACCTCCTTTCGGCGCAAGCCGCGGCCATGGTCTCGGGCAACTCGATGGCCAACCTCTACTTGCAGGGCGAGACCGGCTGGCAGGAACGACCCGACTTTGAAGCGCCCGGCAAGAAGCCGGCGGAGTTGGTGGCCGCGTTGCTTGCCCATTCCGCCATCGCGCATGTCATCTACCGACGTGCGCCCGGGGTTTATGTGCTGGCGGGAAATGCGGGTCGGGCGGTGGTAGACGCGCGTGAAGCTGCGGCCGAGGACGCGCCCCCGTCGGCCCGCATGGGATTCTCCGTCGAGGGCGAGAACCCACTGGGCTACGGTGCCTTGCCCGATCGCATGACCCGTGACGAGGTGGCCGCCCTGACGACTGGCACCGGGTTTCCCGATGCGCCCTGGCAGTTGGTGGAATTCTTTCGCTCGCCCCGCGCCGGCGATCTGGTCGTGTGCGCCCGTGCTGGCTTCGACCTACGCTCACGCTTCGAGTACCAGCCGCACAATGGCTCGCACGGGGCGCTGGAACGCGACCACATGCTGGTACCGGCCGCGGTCAACGCGTGCTGGGCGAGCGATCGCCCCTTGTGCACGGCCGATCTTTTTCCCACCATCCTTTCAGCGCTGGGACTGCCTGTGCCGGCGGGCCTGACCGGCCGCAGTGCCGATCTGGCTCGCTAGTGTCCGCCTTTGTCGGTCCCGAATCCGGATCCGGTCGCGGCCACCGGCCCTCGGCTTCCGGCTCCGCCGCCCTCCAACCGCCGGAGATTGCGCTGCGGCCTGGGCTCGGCTAGCGTGAATCCCCCGATGAAACACAACGCTGCAGTTTGCGCCCTGGCCTCGTTGCTGTTCATCGCGCCGAGCGCCACCGCCGAGCGTCCATCTTACAATCGCCGCACCGGCCTGCTGGAGGTGTCCCTGCTGGGCCTGCGCAAGGCGGCCGAGCGCGGCGATAGGGCGGAGATGGGCCGTTGGGCGGCACGCATCGGAGTGGCGCGACTGGCGAAAGCGTTGGCTGACCCGGATCGCAGCCTGGTCCTGGCCGCGCTCGACAGCGTGCTTTACCTGCCGGATCGTCTGCTGCTGCTCGACGCCGTGCTGGCTCAGTGCGATTCGAGCGACACACGGGTTGACGAGCGTGCGCTGCAGACACTGGGCGCGCTGCTGGGTGACGCCGATGCAGCTCTTCTCGACGCATGGGACGTACCGGATGAGATCGCTGGGCGGGCGTGCAGGGTTCTGTCCGTTGCGGCCGGCAGGACTGATCGTTCAAACAACGTGCGGCTGGCCGCTTTGCAAAGTCTGGCCGACGCCAACGCGCTATGCGCTGGCAGGAACGACCTGTCGGCCCTCACCCACGATCCTTCCCCTGACGTCCGCCGCGCTGCCGTTCTGGTCCTGCCGTCCGACGGCGCCTTGTCTCTGTCAGCCTTGCGCGAGGCCAGCAAGGATGCCGACCCAGGCGTGGCGGCAGCGGCGGGCGCGGCCCTGTGCCGGCAGCAACTTGCCCCACACGCGAAACCCACGCCGCCGTCAGCGCCGGTTCGGCCATGGCGCGAGATTGTGCTGGCGCCAGGCACGCCGGCCGAAGACGCAGCCGAGATACTTTCCTGTCTGGCCGATTCCACCGATCCCACGGACGTGAAGACCATCGAGGAGTTGCGTAGCAAAGGCAGCCCGCTGCTGCGCGACCTCGCCAAGCCTGGAACCGACCGTCCGTGACGTGCGCCAGTGAAAAGAAGAGGGAGCATAGGATCGCGCTTCGGTCTTTCCATGAACGGTGACCCGGCCATGAAGGCGGGTTTGTTGGTTGCATTTCTGGCAGTGGCGAGCTTCAACAGCGAAGCTGCCGAAACCGGGCCCGCGCGCGGGAGCGCATACACGATCATTCGCTTCAACACGGTCACGGGCGACTATGACCGCGCGGCGATGGATCGGCAGAAGTTCGACGAGTCCATGGGTGGCGCGGCGAACACCGCGAATCCTCTTGCCCACGGCGCGCCGAGTAGTACGCTAGTGTGAAGCGCGCATGGCCCTGCAGACTGGCCACCTCTTCGGCAACTACCGCATCGTTCGGTTACTCGGCGAAGGCGGGTTCGGGGAGGTCTACCTTGCCGAGAACCCGCTCATCGAGCGCCGCGCTGCCGTGAAGGTCCTGCACACGTCTCTGGCGCAGGACACCGAGCTGGTCCGGCGTTTTCTCAACGAGGCACGCGCTGCCAGTGCCATCCGTCATCGCAACATCATCGAAGTCTTCGACGCTGGCGTGACGCCCGAGGGCGCGCCCTACATCCTGATGGAGTTTCTCGAAGGGGTGTCGCTGCAGAAACGTCTGGCCGACGTCGGCCGTCTCGCTCTGCCGCAGTCCATGGAAATTGCGCGCCAAGCCGGTTCGGCCCTGGCTGCCGCCCATGCCGCCGGGATCGTGCACCGCGATCTGAAGCCGGAGAACCTGTTTCTGGTGCCGGAGGCGAGTGCGCCGGGCGGCGAGCGGGTGAAGATCCTGGATTTCGGCATCGCGAAGATAAAGCGCAGCGGGGGCACGGGCGGAACGGTGCGGACGCAAACCGGACTGATCATGGGCAGCCCGGCGTACATGTCGCCGGAGCAGTGCAAGGACAGCGCGGACGTCGACCTGCGTTCGGACATCTATTCTTTCGCGACCATCATCTACGAGATGCTGGCGGGACGGACGCCGTACCTGGCGGGATCGGGGACGGAGATGCTGGTCATGCATCTGGCGGGGACGCCGGCGCCGTTGCGCGACTGGGTGCCCAACGTGCCCGCCCATGTTGAGGCGGCCATCATGCGCGGCCTGTCCCGCGCGCGCGATGATCGTTTTGACAGCATTGCATCGTTCATGGGCGCCTTGCGGGGCGAAGCGCGGGGGACCGCTCCTGCGGTGGAGCGACCGTCGTCGTCGGGGGATATCCCGGTGGTCGGGGAAAGCCCGGCGCCTGGTTCTGGGCGGACTGTTGCGGCTCAGGCGGTCACCACGCTTTCGCGCGCCACCGGCGAGGTCGATGCGGATGCCGCTGAGGATACGCCGTTGACGGCCACGCGAACCCGGCGCTGGCCGATCTTTGCAGTCGGGGGAGCGGCGGCGGCGGGGCTGGCGCTGTTTCTGCTGCTGCGACCCGGCCTCGACTCTACCCCGCAGGCAACGACAAGCACGGCGAGGGTCGTGGTCCCGGACGCAGGCGCTGCCGGGCCAAACCTGTTTGCCCGCCAGACGCTACCTCCCGACGCCGGCTCGGCGGTGGCCCTTCCCGGCGGACGCGAGGGCGAGGCGGCCCCACCCGCGGCGGCCGGGGCGCCGCCCGCTAGGAAGCGGGTACACGCGGCTGCAAGAGAGCCGGGCTTCCCGCCCGCCAGCAAGAAGAAGAGACCGGACGAAGAATGGTTCGTTCACTAGCCCGATCGTCCTGGGCCGGTCGTCGAGTGGCCAAGGGAGTCAGAATCCGCTTGTTCGTGGTGTAGCCGGGAGTACGCTAGGGCCGAAACGCGCATGGCCTGCAGCCTGGCCACCTGTTTGGCAACTACCGCATCGTCCGGCTACTCGGCGAAGGCGGGTTCGGGGAGGTCTACCTTGCCGAGAACCCGCTCATCGAGCGCCGCGCCGCCGTGAAGGTACTGCACACGGCGCTGGCGCAGGACGCGGAACTGGTCCGGCGTTTTCTCAACGAGGCACGCGCAGCTAGCGCCATCCGCCATCGTAACATCATCGAAGTCTTCGACGCTGGTGTGACTCCCGAGGGTGCGCCCTACATCCTGATGGAGTTTCTCGAAGGGGTGTCGCTGCAGAGACGCCTGGCAGAGCGCGGCCGTCTCACCCTGCCGCAGACCCTGGAGATCGCGCGCCAGGCCGGCTCGGCCCTGGCCGCTGCCCACGCCGCCGGGATCGTGCACCGCGATCTGAAGCCGGAGAACCTGTTCCTGGTGCCGGATCTGGGCGCGCCAGGCGGCGAGCGGGTGAAGATCCTGGATTTTGGCATCGCCAAGATAAAGCGCGCCGGCGGTACGGGCGGAACGCTGCGCACGCAAACCGGCCTGATCATGGGTAGCCCGGCGTACATGTCGCCGGAGCAGTGCAAGGACAGCGCAGACGTCGACCTTCGTTCGGACATCTATTCCTTCGCCATCATCGTGTACGAGATGCTGACGGGACGGACGCCACGGACTACGGCCCCTCGGTGATGAAGATGTCCACCGATGGCGGTACCACTACGCCTCTCGCCTTGGGCCAAAGCGCCGCCTACGGCATTGCGGTTGACGACACGAACGTCTACTGGACGAACTACACTTCTCCTGGCACGGTGATGACCACGCCAAAGTAGCGCGACAGTGTCAACACAACACCCTTGGGCGGGCCTGCCCTGTGCTAGCCTGACGGGGTGATTTCGCGAACCGCCAGGCAAACATTCCTTGCCCTGGCGGCCGTGTGCCTGGGGGCTTGCGCTACCCAGCCACCGCCTGTCACCAAGCTGGTCAACGACCGGCAGATCGTTACGCGCTCGGTGAATGCCAGCGCCTACGAGCACGCCAGCCGGGCGTTCCTCTATGAAGAGGACGAGCGCTGGCAGGACGCCGCCGCAGAGCTGCAGCGCGCCCTGGTTTTCGACGACGAATCGCCCGAGCTGCAGGCGCACCTGGCCGAGATCTTCATTCGCCTGGGTCGGCTATCCGACGCCGCCGCGGCCATCCGTGCCTCGCTCAAGATTGAGGTCACGGCCGACGGCTTGATGGCCGAGGGGCACCTGCGCCAGGCGCAGGGTGACGTGGCCGGATCGGTGCAGTCATTGCGAGAGGCAGTGGGCAAGGTGGATCTGGCCGACGATACCGACACCGCCGAGATGGTTTATCTCGAGCTGGCGGAGGCGCAGATCCTTGCGCTCGACGTCCCGGGTGCGGCCAGCACCTTGGCCGATCTCTGCCGGCGAGAACCAGCGTCGCTTGCGGGGCACATGCGGCTCATGGCCGTGGCCTGGGCTCTCGGGGACGTGGGGCAGACTGAAGCGCAAGTGCGCCAGACGCTGGCCGAGGAGCCCAACCACATCGAGGCGCTCACTGCCCTCGCGTGGCTGCTGGCGGCGCAGGGGCGCAACGACGAGTCCCGGCGGGCGTTTCGCGAAGACCTGGACCGGGGAGAAGGGGCGCTGGAGATCGCGGCGGCCTACGCGCGTTTTCTGGTGAGCATCGGCGACAACCAGGCCGCCGAGCAGTTGGCCGACGATCTCGTGTCTCCCCTGGCCGGCTCGGATCCCGAGGGGCTGTCCGGCAGCATCGAGCTGGAGCGTTCGGCGCACCGGCTGGACCGAGCCCTGGCCCTGGTGAAGAAGGCGCAGGAGGCAGGCGTCTCTGACGACGCCAAGACGCGGCTGGCGCTGACCAAGGCGGCGCTGCTCAAGGAGCAGGGCCAAGACGATGAGGCGGTGGCGACCCTGCTTGCGGTGCCCAAGGCCTCGCCACTCTTCTTCGAGGCGCATGTGCGTGCGGCGGAGTTGCTGCGCGATGAGGGCAAGACCAGCGAGGCCGCGCGCCAGCTGGAGAGCGCGGCGGCCAGCGACGATGCGGGACAGAAGGTCGACGCGGCGATTTCGCTGGCTTTCATCGACGAGAAGCGCGGCGATGCCATCATGGCCACACGCAGGCTGGAGGCGCTGCGGGCCAGCCAGCCGGACCAGGCCCACCTGACCCTGAGCTTGGCCATGATCGAGGAACGAAGGGGCGCCTGGCAGCATGCCCTCGACCTGGTCGAGCCACTTATCAAGAAGAAGCCGGGCTCGGTGGAGGCGCTCAACTTTTGGGGCTTCGTCGCGGCGGACCACGGCCACGATCTGGACAAGGCACGCAAGCGGCTGCAGGCGGCGGCGGCCCTGGAACCTGGTTCGGGCGCCGTGCTGGACAGCCTGGGCTGGGTGAGCTTTCGCGCGGGCCAGATGGACAAGGCTGCTCTCTTTCTGGAGCAGGCCGGGCGGCTGGAACCCGGCGACGCCGAGATCCTCTCCCACCTCGGGGACTTGTACGCAAAGCGATCGGAGCCTGAGCGGGCCGTGGCCGCGTACCGCAAGGCCTTGAGCCGGAAACCCGAGGAGCGCCTGCGCCGGCGCCTGGAGGAGAGCCTGGCAGGCATCGAATCCCGGCGCGCCGCCGGGCGATAGCGGATGCAGCGGATGACAGTTCACAGCGTCTGCCGAGGTTTTGGCGGTTGTGCAGTTCTTGCCGTCGTTCTCATGTTTGCCACCTGTGCGACCGCGCCCGCGCAACGGACCTATCCGGCTCCCACCACCGATGAGCTGCTGGAGGCGCTGCGTGCGCGCCAAGCCGCCATGCACAGCCTGAATCTGGAGACGCGCACCACGAGCTGGCTGGGAGGCGAGCGCGTGCGCGGCACGGTGCAGATGCTGGTCGAGCGCGCTGGAAACTTACGCTTCGAGGCCGAGGTATCGTTGCAGGGCACGGTGGCCGTGCTGGCGGTTCACGAGGGCAACTTCGTATTCGTCGACCACCAGAAGAAGACCTTTCGCCAGGGGCTGGCCACTCCCAGTGACGTGGCGTCCTTGATTCGCATTCCCCTGCCAGCCCAGGCGGTGGCCGCCATCCTGCTGGGCGATGTGTTTCTTCCCGAGGGAAGCAAGGCGCTCGACGTCGGGTGGGAGCGAGGCGCGGACGTGCTGCACCTGCAAACCCCGGACGGGGATGAGTTGTGGGTCAGTCTGCGCCGGCCGGCGCCTCTGGTCGCCGCCTGGGACGTGGTGGCGGTCGCGGGTCAACCCGCGTTCGCCCGTGCCCGCTGGCGCGTGTCCTACGAGGATTTGCAACGCAGCGACGGTCCGTCCTTCCCCAAGCTCATACGCTTCGCCGAGCCGGGGCGCGATTTCGACGACGGCGTGGAGATCAAGGTCCGGGATCGCATCGTCAATCCTTCCTTTCAGGCTGATGCCTTCCTGCTTGAACGGCCGCCGGGATATCTGCCCCAGAAGCCGGGGGGATAGAGACCGCAGATCGCGCCTACGCCGGCTTCTCCTCCGGGCTCGGCTCGTTCGGGTTGTCGTCGTTCGACCGTTCCCCTTGCACATCGGCCTCCACCCTGATCGAGCCGCCGTCCAGATACACGCGCACGCGGCCGCTCGCGGCCTCGGCGAATGACTCGAAGGCGGCGTTCTCGATGTGGCGGGTGAGCACCTGTTGCAGGCCGCGCGCGCCGGTTTCGCGTTTCAGGCTCTCGGCCACGATCTTCTGAATGACCGGCTCCTCGACCTGCAGCTCGAAACCTTCTTCCTCGAATTCCCGGGTTAGGCGGTCGACCACGTTAGATTTCAGGATGTCGGTCAGGGTAGCCGCGTCCAGCGCCTGGAAGGGCACGAAACGCGAGAAACGCGCGAGCAGCTCGGGGAGAAAGCCGTAGGCCTGGAAATTGGCCACGTGCTCGACTTCTTCCGGCGTGTAGCTGACGGCGACCGCGTCGGGCGCACCGCTGCCCTGGGGACTGCGGCCAAACCCGATGGAATCTCCGGCGGCGCGCCGGCGCGCCACCTGGTGAAAACCGGAGAACGCCCCGGCTGCGATGAACGCCACATCGGCGGTCGACATCAGCACGTGGTCGTTGTAGCTGGAATGGGTCACCTCCAGCGGCACCACCACTTCGGAGGCCTCCAGCATCTTGAGCAACTCGCGCTGCACGCCCAGGCCGGTCACGTCCTTGGTGGTCCCGGCGCCGGCGAACACGGCGTTGTTCTGGCCCGAGGCGATCTTGTCGAACTCGTCCAGACACACGATGCCGATGGCAGCCAAAAGGGGATTGTCGTCCGCCGCGTGCAGAAGACGGGTGAGGATGGTGCTCGGGTCCTGGCCGACGTAGCCGGTTTCCGAATAGGTGGTGATGTCAATGATCGCGGTGGGCAGGTGCAGGATCTGCTGGAACAGCAACTCGACCAGAAAGGTCTTGCCGCACCCGGTGGGGCCGATGAGCAAGGTGTTGGATTTGGGCAGCAGGTGCTCGCGCTTAACCCCGTCGACGTAGATGCGCTTGATGCGGCGGACGTGGCGGTAGGCCATCAGCGAAACCGCCCGGCGCGCTTCATTCTGGCCGCGATAGCCGAGTTCCTCGAGCCGCCGGTAGATTTCACGCGGAGACAGCACGGGCATCTCCTTGGCGAACCTCACCAGATGCTCGAGTCCGGACCTGCGCGACTTCTTGAGCTGTTCCACCCTGTGCCAAGGCTAGCACAAGGTTTGATTCGAGCGGGAGGTCAACCGCCGGAGACCGTTCGCCTCGGCTTGCCAATTCCGAGGCGTGTGCTTTCATCGCCGGGCTCCGCCGCCAATGAAGAACTTCTATCTCCGGTGCCACACTCCGCTGCACGTCGCTGTCTTGACGGCGGCCGCGTTTGCCGTCTTCTCGAACAACTACCGGCACGATTATCCGCTCGACGGCGGGCATCTCCTGCTGGAGAACTCCTATGTCCGGAGCCTGAAATTCATTCCGCAGTACTTTCTCGACGGCCGCACGCTCACCAGCCTGCCTGCCAATGCCGATTATCGGCCCGTGTTGCAGGTGACCTATGCGATCAACTATGCGATCAGCGGATACGACACCTGGTCGTGGCACCTGACGCAGATCCTTTACCAATGAAGAGTCGTATTACCGCGACATCATCAACAAGGCGCCTTCGTCGCGCGCGTACGTCAATTACGGGTTGACCTTCATGCGCCGGGGCCAGTACAACGAGGCGCTCAAGTATTATCGGCTTGCGCTGGAGCTGGCGCCCAACTGGCACATCATCCACATCAACCTGGGCATTGCCTACCAACAACTGGGCAACTGGGACCAGGCCCGGTATCACTTTGACCGGGCGGTCCAGACCGAGCAGTATTCGGCCCAGGCCCTGGTCTATCGTGGCGAGTACTTCCTCAAGCGAAAAGACTATGCGGCTGCGCTGCGGGACTTCGAAAAAAGCATTCCGCTGAGCCGGGAGATGTTCGCCATCTACAAAGGCATGGCGACCGCATCGGCTGGACTCGGCGACTCCACCGCGAGCGTCGCCTATACCGTCCGGTGCTGGGCCATCGACCGGCAGCAGGCCGAAGCGCAGATCGTCTCCATTTCGGCGCCGTTCTGGGAGCGGCCCGACCGGTATCAGGGCGGCATCGGTTACTTTCAGGAGATCGACAGGCTGTACCCGGGCCGGTGGTGGATTCGGCAGAATATCAGTGACCTGGCGGCAAGGCTGGGCCAGAAGGCGCTTGCCGATCAATCGTTCGCCGAGGCACAACGGCTCAAGGAGGACGGGAAATAGCGCAGCCGAAAATCACACACGGCGCACCCCGCTATTCCCAATTCCAGAACCGCACTATCGCCGTTGACGGATCGTACTGCGGCTGGGAGACTCACACATTCAACCCCGTAACCGATTTGGAGACCATCTGTATGTCTGAGTATCTGTTCACGTCCGAGAGTGTGACCGAAGGCCATCCTGACAAGCTGTGCGACCAGGTGTCGGACGGCGTCCTCGACGCCATCATCAGCGAAGACAAGACCTGCCGGGTGGCCTGCGAGGCTTTGACCAAGACAGGCTTCGTGATGGTGGCCGGCGAGATCACCACCACCGCCAAGGTCGAGTTTCCTGCCATCGTGCGCGACGTGGTCAAGGGCATCGGCTACGAGGATTCGGCCATGGGCTTCGACTGGAAGACCTGCGGCGTGCTGGTGGCGATCGAGCGGCAATCACCCGACATCGCCCAAGGGGTAGACGGCCACGGCGTCTACACCCACGACGAGCAGGGCGCGGGTGACCAAGGCATGATGTTCGGCTACGCCTGCGACGAGACGCCCGAGCTGATGCCGGCGCCCATCATGCTGGCGCACAAGCTGGCCAAGCGGCTGTCGGACGTGCGCAAGAAGCGCATCGTGGATTTCTTCCGTCCCGATGGCAAGAGCCAGGTGACGATTCGCTACGACGAGAAGAACCAGCCGGTCGCCATCGATGCGGTCGTCATCTCCACCCAGCACAGCGAGAGCGTGAAGTACAAGCTTTTGCGCGAGGTGGTGATGGAGGAAGTCATCAAGCCCGTGCTGCCCAGCCGCCTGGTGTCGGGCAAGACCAAGTACTTCATCAACCCCACCGGCCGCTTCGTGGTGGGCGGTCCCATGGGCGACTCGGGGCTGACCGGCCGCAAGATCATCGTGGACACCTACGGCGGCATGGGTCGCCACGGCGGCGGCGCGTTCTCGGGCAAGGATCCCTCCAAGGTCGATCGCTCGGCCTGCTACTACGCGCGCTACATCGCCAAGAACCTGGTGGCAGCGGGCCTGGCCCGTCGCTGCGAGGTGCAGCTTGCCTATGCCATCGGTGTGGCGGAACCGGTGTCGCTGCTGGTGCAGAGCTTCGGCACCGGCGCGCTGCCCGACGACCGCCTGTCCGAGCTGGTGCAGGCCAACTTCGACGCGCGCCCCGGCGCACTCATCCGCGAGCTGGATCTGCGCCGTCCCATCTTCCGCAAGACCGCGGCCTACGGTCACTTCGGCCGCAGCGATGCCGAGTTCACCTGGGAGCGCACAGATCGGGCCGAGGTGCTGCGCGAGGCCGCCAAGGGTGTCAATGGCGCGGGCAAGTCAGCCCGCGCGGCCAAACGTCCGGGCAAGAACGGTTCCGCGCGCGCCAACGGGGCTAGCGCGAACGCCGAGTAAACGTCGTCGCTTTCACGGCCTCGACCACCTGTTCGGCCGGCGGCCGCGCTTTGAAGCGGACTTCGGTGCGCGCCAGGATGTCGTGCAGGGCCAGCCGCCGGGGATGGAAGGCGACCAGCAGAAATCCCGCCAGGTAGGCGACCAGGATCGCGGTTGCCAGCGCGACGTAGAGCGCTGGCAAAGCGAGCTGCGACAAGGTGAGGCTGTCCAGGCGGAAGGCCACGCGTTCGTTGTGGTGCAAGGAATAGACGACCACCGCCAGCACCGTCCAGGCGAGCGGGCCCCAGGCAAAGACCAGGAAGCGAATCAGCGCCGCCTTCCACGAAATGCGGCTTCCGACTGGATCTTCGACGCGAATGCCGAGCAGCCACTTGCCCGGGGTTTGCCCGAGCAGACGGTGAAACAGGACGAAATACGCGAACGCCACTGCGAGAACCCACGGGCCGATGAAGTACGCGACCGCCGCCAGCAGGAGCCCGTCGATGGCCAAAGCGATCCCTCGCGTACGAAACCCGGACAGTTCGCGTCGGTCGGCTCGCGCCGATTCCAGCGCCGCCAGCAAATCGTCGTAGTTGGCAAAGCGATCCGCGGGCTCTTTGGCCATCATGCGTTCGACGATGCGGGCCAGCACCTCGGGCACGTTGGGATTGAGCACGCGCACCGGCGCGGCCTTGTCAGTGACGTGCATCGAGATCACGCCGACCGGCGAAGGGCCGCTAAACGGCGGCCGGCCGCACAGCATGTGGTAGAGCGCGCAGCCGAGCGAGTAGATGTCCGAGCGAAGGTCGACGGCGCCGCCGCGTCCCTGCTCGGGCGACATGTAGAGCGGCGAGCCAATGATGGCCCCGTCGCGCGTGAGCTGCGAGTCGCCGTGCATGCTCTTGACCAGCCCGAAGTCGAGAATCTTGATGCCGGCCTCGCGATCGAGCATCAGGTTGGACGGCTTGACGTCGCGATGGACGAAGCCCTGGGCAAAGGCCGCGCGCAGCCCGCGGGCCGCGGCGATGGTGTATTCCAGCGCCTTGGCCCAGGGCAAGGGTTCCGGCTGGGCCAGCAGCGAGTCCAGCCCCGGCCCTTCCAGATACTCCATGACGAAGAAGTGAACGCCGCGATCCTCTCCGATGAAATAGATCTGCGCGACGTTGGGATGGCGCAACCTCGCCTGCGCGCGCGCTTCGCGCTCGAAGCGCACAACCACTTCCGGGTCATGGGCGAATTCGGGCGCCAGCACCTTGATGGCCACCGGGCGTTCCAGCGACGTGTCGCTGCCGTAGTAGACCGCGCCCATGCCCCCGCGGCCCAGCAGACGCACGACCTCGAAGTGCTTGAGGCGCGTACCTTCCAGCGTGTCGGCGGACACCCTGGCCTCGGCCTCAGTCGTGTTTCTGACCAGGATGGTCGCGTCGAGAGAAGGAAGGCTTTTCTCTCCGTCGCCCATAGATCAAGAGGATAGCGCAGAACAGTCCGAGTCTCCTACAGATCGCTGTCCCCTTCCTGGCGATCGGCCGATGCGGCGGGGGTGACCGCCGGGCGCCTATGGCAAGAATCTTGTAGGGGCGCCAGGCGATCGCCCTGAGGTGGTCGCTGGTCGCGTTGCCTCAGGGCCAGAGGACAGACTGCGGGTGACGCTGGTTCCAGGTGTTGATGACATCCATCCGGTCATCTCGATCCGGCCAGATCGCCCAAGCCACCAGAATAGACGCAATTGTGAGCACCCCACCAGAAATGAACGTGGCAGCGTTTCCGGCTCTCCAATGGGCGTCGTGCAACCTCATCATGGTTCCGATGCCGAGCGTCCCAAGACCAAGTACGACGCCGGCCCCAGCCACGTTTCTCCCGGCACTTTTCCTTGATGCAAGGCGGTCAGCCTGTTCAAACACCAAGGGGTCCGACCTCGTGAGTTCTGCGAGACGTATAGGATCATCCACGAAGACCGGGATCGGAAATTCGACAGGAACGCAGGCGCACTCCGCTGCCTTGGCTGTCGCAGCCGGGGCCGCTCCCAATTCGATCTTGTCGTTGGGCGGGCTCGGAGATGCCGCTGGAGCGCTGACTGCTGACATGGGCGGTGCAGGTGGTTCCTGGGCCAACGCGGGCGACGCCGCAAGACCTGCCGTGATAAGCGCGACCAGCATGGACTGCGTGACCGGGCGCAGACGCAAATACCCTAATCTATTGCATGTAGTTTTGGACATTCTCTCCCCCGGCGCGCATTGTCACTCGACGATCGGAGCCGCACAAGACCGTCGTGTGTCGGTCCTCGGGCGATGGCCGCAGTCTTCGTGTAGGCTGCTTCTTTTCGCGAAAGAGTCTCTTGTTTCCGGAAGAAACCACCGATCTCCCGCCCGCGGCCCAGCCCAGTTCAGCCCGTCGCGCCTCGGCCAGCTTGCTGGTGTCAGCGACCTTGTTCGCCATCATGGCCATGCTGGCGCGGCTGGTTTCGCGCGGCATCCCGGGGCCGCAGGTGGCGCTGGTGCGCTTCTGCGTCGGGGTCGTGGTGGTGGCGGGCGCCTGGGCAATCTTCCGCGTCGAGTTGCGGCCGCACCGCTGGCGCTGGTTGTTCGTGCGCGGCTTTTTCGGCGGCACGGCCGTGCTGCTGTACTTCGCCTGCATCGAGCATCTGGGCGTGGGCCGGGCCACCTTGCTCAACTACACGTCGCCGGTCTATTCGCTGCTCTTCGGCTGGGCCTTGCTCAAGGAACGGCCGCGTCGGCATGCGGTTTTGGCGCTGATGCTGACCTCGATCGGCGTGGTGTCGATCGTGGACGGTGGAGGCGGCGCGTGACGGGTGAGCGGATGGGATCTGGTCGCGGTGCTGTCAGCGGTGTTCGCGGGCATGGCGGTGACCGCCATCCGAGCGGCACGCCGATCGGGAGACGATGGCACGCCCGCCGAGAGCTACTGGTCGGTGTTCGCCTCGTTCACCCTGGTCGGCGTAGTGGCCACCCTGCCGCCGGTGCTGCCGCCATTCGGTCGCTGGGTCGCGCCCAGCGCCCGCGAATGGCTGCTGCTTCTCTGCGTGGCAGCGACCAGCGTGTGGGCCCAGCTCATTATGACCCGGGCGCTCAAGCACGTGACCGCCACGGCCATGGGCATCATCCATCAGGTGACGGTCGTGCTCACCGTGCTGGGCGGGCTCATCTTCTTTGGCGAGCTGCTGACCCTGCGCTCGGCCATCGGCAGCGCGATCACCGTCGTCGGCGTGCTGTGGGTCGTGTATTCCGAATAATTGCCTACGGATCGTTGCCAGGGGCGCCGAAGTCTTTCAGCATTTGATCGATGCTCTCGTCGGCCTTTTGCGCCGGCGCGCGCTCGGGTAACTCGACCTCGCCTTCCAGCTCGGCGGCCTCGCCGCCGGTTTCCAGATCCTCGGTCGGCATGGCTTCCTCGGCGGGCGCAGGGCCGAGGGTGCCGCGCGCATAGCGCATCATCGCGTTCACGGCGCTGACCTGGGCGCTGCGCACGCTGGTGACCGCGCGGCGACGGTGGCCCTCGACCATGATGGAGAAGGCCACCACGTCGGACTTGTCGCCCACGTAGCCCGAAAGACAGGACACGCCGTTGAGCGTGCCGGTCTTGGCGCGCACCCTCTCGGCCGCGGACGAGCCGCGAAAACGATTGCGTGTGGTGCCGTCCACGCCGCCCACCGAGAGCGATTGCAGCAGATCCGGTCCCACGCGCGGGTCGAAGTACAGCCGCCGCAGCAGGTCCGCCATGGTGGCCGGGGCTACGCGATTCTGGTGGCCCAGGCCCGAGCCATTGACCGGGCTGTAGCCCGACGCCGGCACGCCCAGATCGGTGAGCGCCTCACGCAAGGCGCGTACACCCTTGGCGGTGTTGGCGCTGCCGCCGTAGCTCTCGGCGCCCGCGGCCTCCAGCACCCGCTCGGCCCACTCGTTGTCCGAGTTCTTGTTGACCCGACGGATGAGCAAGGGCAGGGGGGCCGACTCGTGTACCGCGAGAATATCGGCGCTGGGCGCCGGGCTCCGGTGCATCAGGGCCACGGGCGTGTCGCCAAACTGGGTCGCCGACGCAAGTTGCAGGTCAGCGCCTGCCGGCGCGGCGACCAGGCGATCGCGCCCCTCGCCCGTGTACACGCCAGCCACGCCGCGCACGTTGATGCCCGCCTGGATCAGCGCCGCGCGCATCAGGATCGCGGCCCACAACGTGTCGCTGGGCGGCGCTCGTCGGACCACGATACCGGCACGACCAAGCCCGATCTTGCCCGCGACCAGAACTTCGATGTGTTGGCCAGCGCGTGACACCGACACGCTGATGCGGCCGCGGCCCTTGCCCGTCACGGCCTGGTTCACCAGTCGCACGGAATCGGAGCCGGGCCGCAACGAGGCGAGCGCGTTGGTGCCGACCTTGTCGCCCGGCCGCACGTGTACTTCGATGGCTGCCCAGCCCACCCGCACCGGCGAGCGGCCGATGATGGTGGCTTCGTCGGAGCCGATGCGCCGCGGATCGCCCAGCACGCGGCCCTCGACGCGGGTGACGCCTCGGCGGGCCAGATCCTCGGCCATGGCGTCGAGGTGCGCGCCTCGCAGCGACGGATCGCCGCTGCCACGCAGGATCAGGTCGCCGGCAATCGTCCCGTCCCCGTCGGGCAAAGGCCCCGACAGCTCGGTGCGGAAGCGCCAGGTGCTGCCCAGACGCAGGAGCGCCGTGGCGGTGGCCAGCACCTTCTGGTTGGACGCGGGATCCATGAGCACCGAGCCGCGCCGGCTGAAGAGCACGTGGCCGGTGGCCAGGTCCAGCACGCGCATGCCCACGCGCAGCCGGCCCAGCACCGAGCCGTGAACGATGCGAGTCAGCGCCTCCTGCAGGCCCAGGACGCGCTCGCGATCGGGATCGTCGGCAGCGGGTGCAGGCGCCTCGTTGTCGGCCGGCGCGGCCAGTGCCTTGCTGGCTGGAACCGCGCTGGTGCCACCGAGCGAAGTGCGAGCCGCCGCGCTGGTTGAGGTGGCAACGCGCTTGCCCGAGGGTGAAGCAGGCTTTGCCGCCGGCTTGGCGGCCTTGGAAACCGTCGGCGTCGGTCGGGTCGCGGCCTGGTTGCCCTTGGCGACGGACGCGCGGCGACCGAGCTTGGCGACAGTCGCGGGCTTGGGCCTGGCGCCGGCACGGCTTGCGGGAAGTGCGGATGCGGTCGCGCTGAGAAGCAGGAGCGCGGACACGTTGGCTAGCAGATCTCGGTACTTCATGTGCTCATCTCGCTACACAGCGAAATCCCAGGTCGCCGTCGCGATGCTCCGGATCCCAGGCGTTTCGGTTGGCGGCGCGTGGCTCGACGAAGTAGCTGCAGCAGGAACCGCCGCGCACCACGCGCCGGCTGGGGTCGCGATCGTACTTGTCGGCCGTCCACTCCCACACGTTGCCGGCCATGTCGTCGACGCCGTAGGGGCTGGCGCCCTGTGGGTAACTGCCCACTTTCGTGGGCCGGCCCGGGTTCTTGCCCGCGCAGGGGCCTTCGTTCTCGAAGTTGCCCCAGTTGGCGCGAGAACAATCCAACTCGTTGCCCCAGGGATATTCGCGGCCGTCGGTTCCGCGCGCCGCTTTTTCCCATTCGTCTTCACTCGGCAGACGGCCGCCGGCAAAAGCGCAGAAGGCGCGCGCCTCGTGCCAGTTCACGTTGGTGACAGGCAGTTCAGGGTCCTGGGCCAGATCGATGTCTGGTTTCGGACAGCGGCGGCTGGCCACACAGCGCGCGTACATGGCGCGCGTGACCTCGGTGCGGTCGATCTTGTATGCGGGCAGGATGCGCTTGCCGAGGGGCCGCTCGTCGTCGGCGCCGCGATTGGATCCTTTCACAAAGGCGCCGGCGGGAATCAGCACGCGCTCGGGTTTGCCTTCAGCCGCCGATAGCAAAGTCGAGATCAGCACAATGCGCATCACGCGACAGCCGCCTTGCTTGTCAGCGCCAGCTTCGCCTTGCGGGGCAGCGCCTTGATGGCAGCCTCGCGCCGCAAGGCTGCACCCTGGGATTGCTTGCGCTCCATGTGCACCAGCGCCACGGGCCGCCGGCCCCGGGTGTAGCGGGCGCCGCGTCCCTGGTTGTGCTTGACCACGCGCGCGCTCACGTCACGGGCGACGCCCGTGTACAGGGATCCATCGCGGCAGCGGACCACGTACACGAACCAGGCGGGCATGGGTCTTTCAACTATGACGACTGCCGAAAGGAAGGCAATTTCTTGAAACAGCTTCCTTTACATCGGCAGATGGCAGGCGCCGGTCAAGCCTGGAGTCGACCTAGCCGCGCCCGCGCTTCGTCCAACCAGGGGCCGATGTCTTCGCCACCGTCGGCGGCCAGATCCGCGTAGCGGCGCAGGTGTTCCACCGCCTGACGCTGGCTGCCCAGGTGTTCGAGGGCGGTGGCCAGGTTGTAGTGCGCGTCGGCGAAATCGGGGGCGGTCTGCACGACCCGCCGTAGCTCCGAGGCAGCCAGCTCGACCTCGCCCAGCTCGTGAAGGATGTGCGCCAGGTTGTAGCGCGCCTCGGTCTGCTCGGGATCGAGGGCCAGGGCCGCCTCGAACGACGCGCGCGCCGCCCCGGCATCGCCGGCGTCGTACGCCAGCGTACCCAGGTTGGTGTGCGCCGCGGCCAGCCCTGGATCCGCGGCGAGCGCCTGGCGATAGGCCGCCGCGGCTTGGTCAGCCTTGCCTTCCGCTTCTCGCGCGAGCGCGAAGGTGAACCACTGGTAGGCCGAGCGCTCGATTCCGTCCGGGTTGCTCAGCGTGGGGCGTGGAGTGGGTAGCGCTGCCACCGAGGCTGCGCGCGCCGCCAGATCGCCCAGGCCGAAATCAAACAAGCGCTGGCCGTTGACTTCAAAAGCCGCGCCGTCGGTGACCAGAGCCAGGGTATTTCCGTCCCAGGCCACGCGCAGGCGCTCCAGCGGCCGATTCACGGCCGGAAGCGCGGCGCGCACGGCATCCAGGGCCTTGCGGATGTGCGCGGGCGAAAAACCGCGCTCGACCAGTTCCTTGGCCGCGCGCACGGCCACCAGATCCTGAAATGTATACGTCTGGCGCGCCCCTCGTCGGCGCGACGGGCCCACGAAGCCGGACTGCGACCAGTAGCGCAGCTTGGCCTCGGCTACGCCGAGGATACGGGAAACCGTGGCGAAGGTGTATTCCTGCTCGACAGCGCCGGCCATCAGAAGCTCGCCTCCACGTCAGCGTCGATGAACACGCGCGATCCTTGCGCGCGAATCTGGATCTCGGTGCGCACGCCCTTGGGCCGCGCGCCGGTCACGCGCAAGACTTCGCGACAGGCGAGGGCATCCATGCGCGCCTTGATGGTCAGGTCAGCGCGCAGGAGCGCAGCCAGTCGCTGCGCCGTGCCCGCGTCGCCGGGCTCGCGCACCACGGGACCGAGGCTGTCCAGGTCGGCGGTCACCATGGTCGACCCAAGGTAGGAATCCTTGCCGTTGCGTTCGGCCCGCTGGCCCTCGGAGATCACCTCGGCGCGGTCCAGAACGGCATCCAGCGCCGCGCGCGACAGGCGCTCGCGCACCTCGCGTTCGAACATGGCGATGCGCCGAGCGCGCGCCATCGGGCGAAGCAGCAGAGATTGCCCGGCGCGCTTGGGACGCGCCGGGCTTTCGGCCGCTGTTGCGAAACACGACTCTGTAAGGTCATGTCGTGCCATGTGGATAGATGTAGGATAATGCAGATGCGACGTGGCTCCAAGTTTTTCGATCTTGGAGTTGCTACGAAACTTCCACCCTGGCGTCGGGGTCGAACGGGTTGGTCCGCACGGCGAGGGAGAAGAGGTACGGGTAGTCGGTCTTGAGGTGCTGCATGTGTCGCAGCCATTCCTTGACCAGCAAGTCGTAGGCGCGCCGGATGTCGATCTCCAGGTGTTTGCGATCCGGTGCCGGCAAACTGGCCAGGCTCGGCCGGTGCGCGAGTTCGTCGACCAGATGGAACACCGCCCACAGCAGTTCGGTCAGAGTTTCGTGTTCAAGCAGGTTGGGATTTTCGAGCAAGCGCACCAGGAAGTCGCGTTGCTGTTCCAGGGTGACTTTCAGCAGGGCCAGATCGCCCCGGCCCGCGTCGATCTCTGGCTGGTGGCCTTGCAGGACGGTCTGCATCTTGGCGAAGTGTTGCTCGTTCCAGCCGCCGTCGACCTTCAGATGCTTGCGCGCATCTTCCACGCGGCGATCGAAAGCGGAGAGCAGGCGCAAAAGCGGCGTGCCCACCTGACTGAAGAAGACGCCGACGACCACGTTCAGCTTCTTTCGAATTGCCTCATGCTCGTGCGCATTGAGCAGCCGATCGAATACCAGAGTGGCCAGAACCGCCTGCACGAACAGGAAGGCTACGTCCATCAAAAGGTAGAAGAAGATGTCGTGGGCGTTGCGGAAGATGGCCCAGTGGAGCGCGTAGGCCGCCGCCGACGGGAGCAGCAACAGGACGGCGAGCAGGATCTTCTGGCGCGGCTCGTGCTTCTTCACCTGGGCAGGTTACATCGAAGTGGGCTCATTGTCGGCAGCGCGCCTTCAGTTCCTTGAAGCGGGCATCCTCGGGCATCAAGCTTTCTAGTTCGGCGAAACGCAGGTGTGCGCGGTCGCGGTCTTGGTTGTCGCACGCCCAGACAGCGTCGATGTACGAGCGCCAGCCGAGATAGCCGCGCGCCTGCGGGTCGGACTTCGCCTCGGCCAGCATCCAGAACGCGAGTGGATCCAGGCTCGCGTCGCTGCCGAAAGACGGCGCCCAGAGATCGCCGACGGGCACGAGTTGCTTGCGCAGGGGAAGTCGAATCATGACGTCCGGCTCGATGCGCACCGGCCGGTGTGCATCGAGGGCGCGCAGTACCTCGACGGAAAAGTCCCCTTGGCGATAGGCCTGCAGGCTGGCCGCCAGGTCGGGTTCGGCCAGCGAGACCCGTTCCGCATAGCCAGGCCCGCCGACGAAAGCGAGGTGGGCCCAGGCCACGTCAGGTCGGCGCGCTTCCACCAGGCGCTGGTAGCCGACCAGGAACGCGGTCTCGAAGTGGTTGGTCAAAAGCGCCGCTCGCGGCGGCAGGTGCGCCAGCATGTGGCCTGTCGTCGCGTCGCCTGCGCTAGAGTCGCGCAGCCCCGGGTACCGGCTCGGGCTGGGAAAGCGGCTGAGCGCCGCCAGCAGCAGCAGCGCAGCCAGCAAGGGGCGCAAGCGTGCCAGGCGAAACACGGTCAGACCGAACAGAATCGCGGCAGCGGAGAAGACCGCGACCAGCGCAAAGGCCGATCCCAGGTAGCCGCGGATGTCCGGGTTGGCCGGGGCCAGACCGCCGATCAGGCCCGCCACCATGGAGCCTGCCGCTGCCACCAGCAGGGCAATGCCGGGCCAGCGCGAACCCCTGCGCCGGAGCAGAAAGTACAGGCCAGCCGGCGCGAGCAACGCGAAGGCCTCGCCCAGTTCTTCCATGGGCAAAAAGGGCAGTGCCCCGGGCGTCGCCTGGCCTTGCACCACGGCCTGCTTGACCGCGAAGGTGTGCGCCGAGACCACCCACCACAGACCGCTCAACGAGCGCGCGTCACCCCACACCACGTCGTTGGCGCCGCGATCGGACGCGCCGAAGAGCGCAGCCGCGCGCAGGGGCAGGTACGCGTGAATGGCCATGCCCGCCATGAACGCCAGCAGCGCCAGCCCGATGAGGCGGTCGCGTTTCTCGACGAGCAAGGGCAGCGCCGCCACCACGGCTCCCAGGCCGACCAGCCCGGCGACAAGAGAATGGTTCGCGACGCCCAGACCGATGAGCACGGCGGCCACCAGGGCGGGACGGGCATCGCGGCTGCACGCCGCACGCAAGGCCAGCCACAGCGCGGCCAGCGATAGCGCCGTCTGCAGGGCGTAGACCTCGGCGCGGTTGCACACGATCACCACGCCCGGCGCGAAGGCGAACATCAGGGCAGCGGCGGCGGCCACCAGCACGCGCGTGATCGGATCGAGTTTCTCCTCGGGATCCAGCCAATCGGCCGCATCCAGGCTCAAGCCGTAGACCACAAGCGCCGCCAGGGCACCGGCCACTGCTTGCGAGATGGCCGCGCGAAAGGCGACGTTGCCCAGCGGCAGCAGATCG
>Ga0181533_1002190_pt1 | contig 23403 bp, 15 predicted proteins | sample PEATcosm2014_Bin_45_FD_119772 | JGI IMG/M metagenome (GOLD analysis project Ga0181533, IMG submission 119772) | Peatland microbial communities from MTU Mesocosm Facility, Houghton, MI, USA - PEATcosm2014_Bin11_60_metaG | ecosystem: Environmental > Terrestrial > Soil > Wetlands > Peat | place...
CAGAAGCAAGAGCCGACCGTCGGTGGTCGGCAAGCCGACATCGACCCTGGGGAGGGCCGACATCTTTTCCATGACCGCTCGACGGCTCAACCCCGGGGCCAAGGCGCGTACCCGCTGTGGCCAAGTAACGTAGAGGCCGTAGGCCAGAAAGGCCACGAAGATGGGGGCCTCTTTCCACCGGGTGGGCGCGGGGCCGTGGGGACCCGAATTTCTACTAAGCGATAGGCGTTACCCGCCTCCGCAGAATCGCACGAGCTCAACCCGACTTGGCAAAGTCGGGTTAATGAAAAAAAGCGAGTTATACCTATCTCTCCATTATCTTGATGAAAAAAAGGGAGTTAGTAGGCTCAACTCTTCCTGCATGGTGGTGGGTCAGATTGATGTAGAGGCGGCTTTACGCCGCCCATTGACGAGTTAAACTCGCGCTATAACATCAAATTGCCCACTACCTTCGCCGCTCTTTTCTTGACTTGGAATCGAGCCACCCCATAAAATTGAGGGTTTGACCGGATCGCGGAATTATCAACCTAATGCCCATACGCCTTTACAACACGTTGACTCGCCAGATCGAGGACTTCAAGCCTCTCGAAGGCAACACCGTCCGCATGTATGGCTGCGGGCCCACGGTTTACGACTTCGCGCACATTGGCAACTACCGCACCTTCCTTTTTCAGGATGTTCTTCGCCGTTACCTGAAGTACGCCGGTTACGAGCTTCGGCACGTCGTCAACCTCACGGACGTTGACGACAACACGATCCGCAATTCCCAGGCGGCGGGGATGCCGCTCCGGGCCTATACCGACAAGTACATCGAGGCTTTCCTGATCGATCGCCAGCTCCTGAACATAGAGGAGCCGGAGTTTCTGGTGCGCGCCACGGACTGCATCCCGGAAATGGTGAAGCTCATCCAGACGCTCGTCGATAAGGGTTTTGCTTACTCCAGCGAAGGGTCGATCTACTTTAAGGTCGCCGCCTTCCCGCCCTACGGCCAGTTGACGCATGTGGATTTTTCCGGGGTGCGCGCGGGCGCCCGCGTGGACACGGACAAATACGATAAGGAGAATGCCCGCGACTTCGTGCTGTGGAAAGCGGCGAAAGAAGGCGAGCCTTTCTGGGAAACGCCTTTCGGTCCCGGCCGGCCTGGCTGGCACATTGAGTGCTCCGCCATGTCGATGAAATACCTGGGGGAGACTTTCGACATCCATTCCGGCGGCAGCGACCTGATCTTTCCCCATCACGAAAATGAAATCGCGCAAAGTGAAGCCGCCACGGGCAAGCCTTTCGTCAAGGTGTGGATGCACGCCGAGCATCTGATCGTCAATGGGGAGAAGATGTCGAAATCGCTTGGCAACTTCTACACCCTTCGCGACCTCATCAATCAAGGCTATAAGCCCTCGGCGATCCGGTATCTGCTGACTTCGGTGCCCCACCGCAAGCCGCTCAATTTTACATTTGACGGATTGCACCAGGCGCAGCAGTCGATCGACCGGTTGCGCAATTTCCACTTTCGCCTCACCAAGGAGAGTTTCCCGGCAGGGGAGAGCTTGACCCTGCAAAATCGCGCGCAAGAGGCGCGGCAGAAATTTGAAGCGGCGCTCGATGACAACCTGAACACGGCGGAAGCGCTGGGCGCGATTTTCGATATGGTCCGTGACGGCAACACCGCGATGGACCGAGGGGAATTCCGCGACGGAGACCGTCGCGCTTTTCTCGACACCCTCCAGCGCTGGGATCGGATTTTCGCCGTGCTCGAGGATGACGACCACGCCAAGCTGGTGAAGTTTGGCTTCGTCAAGCCTTCGGTGACGGCCGCGGATTCCGCCGCGGTTACGAGTGCAGAAACGGTGACGCAGGGATTGACTGGCGGGCCACCGAGCTCGGGGCTTCTCGAAACCTTGAGTGATGAAGAAATTGAGAAATTAATTGCGGAGCGCGCCGCCGCCCGGCGCGGTGGCAACTACGCCCGCTCCGATGAGATTCGAGCGAATTTGCTCAAGGCCGGTGTTATACTGGAAGATACCAAAGCTGGAGCGCGTTGGAAGCGGAAGTAATCATGCGGAATCTGCGAATCAGTCTTCCGATACTGGCCCGGCCCAACCTTTTTGGGGGCGATTAATCCTCTCCGCTATCTCCTCACTGAAGGATCCCGAAACCAGCGCTAACCCTGCAACCGGCAGCGGAGAGGAGAGATTTAATGGAAAGCAAACTGCCGCACATCTCGACGCCGCCTCCCGGGCCCGAGGCCCAGAAAATTCTGGCGCTCGATAAGCAATTTGTTTCGCCTTCCTACACCCGTGACTATCCGCTGGTCGCCCAGCGCGGACAGGGCGCAATGATTGAGGACGTTGATGGCAACTTGTTCCTGGATTTTGCCGCCGGGATCGCCGTGGTCTCCACCGGGCATTGCCACCCCGATGTCGTGCGGGTGATCCAGAAGCAGGCCGAGACCCTGATCCATATGTCGGGGACGGATTTTTGCTACCCGTTGCTGGCGCAATTGGCGGAAAAAATGGCCCGGATCACGCCGGGAACGTTTCCCAAGCGGGTGGTCTTTGGCAATTCCGGCACCGAAGCCATGGAAGCGGCCATGAAAATTGCGCGCTACCACACCAAGCGCCATCGGTTTATTGCTTTTCTCGGCTCGTTCCACGGGCGGACCTTCGGCGCGCTCTCGCTCACGGCCAGCAAGGCGGTTCAGCGGCGCGGGTTCGGCCCGCTTCTGTCGGGTGTCGTCCACGTGCCGTATGCCAATCCTTATCGCTGCCCGCAAGGCCACCGCGCGCCGGAGTGCGTGTGCGATTGCGTCTGCTCCGATCTGATCGAACGGCAATTGTTCAAGACGGCGGTGCCGCCTGAAGAAGTAGCGGCCATCGTTGTGGAGCCCATTCAGGGTGAAGGCGGCTACGTGATTCCGCCTGCCCGGTTCCTCGACAATCTGCGGCGACTGTGCGACAAGTACGGAATCCTTCTGATCTTTGATGAAGTTCAGTGCGGCATGGGGCGGACCGGGAAAATGTGGGCCTGCGAGCACGTCGGCGTGGTGCCGGACATTATCATAACCGCCAAGGGGATTGCTTCCGGCTTGCCGTTGGGCGTAACGGTGGCGCGCGCGGAATTAATGGATTGGGGGCCGGGGGCGCATGCCTCGACCTTTGGAGGCAATCCCGTGGCCTGCGCGGCGGCGCTGGAAACCATCCGCCTCTTGGAAGAGAAGTACATCGCCAATGCGGCGCGTATCGGCGAATACATCCTGGGCAGAATCGTCGATTGGCCGCACAAGCATCGAATCGTCGGCCAAGTGCGTGGCCGCGGGTTGATGATTGGCATCGAGTTGGTGAAGAGCCAGGATCTGCGCGAGCCCCATCCGGAAGCGCGCAATCGGGTAATCGAACGAGCGTTTGAGCTCGGCTTACTCGTCCTGGGTTGCGGTGAGAGCACCGTCCGGCTGAGTCCGCCGCTGATGATCGATCGCGAGCAGGCGGATTTTGCGGTCGATACGCTGGATCGTTGCATCGCGGAGACGGAACACTAATCGAGGTGTCAGGGTAAAAGCGAATGGTGAATAGTAAATAGTGAATTGTAGAAACGCCATTTCATTAGACCATTCACTATTCACGGGTTTCCCTGACACATGACACCTGGCACCTGATACCTTGAATCCTGAAAGCGAAAAGCCATGGGCATTTTAGCGAAGCTCATATATCAAGCGTTGGTCTGGAAGGAACGCCAACGCGCGCACTTTGCCGCTCACGCGCTGGCAGCCCCCGCCAGCGAAGCAGAGCATTTGAAAACCGGCGCGCGGGGCGAAACCCTGGCGTATTGGTACCTGCGCCAGGCCGGTTACACGATGGTGGCGCGAAATCGCCCCGCCCGCTCCGGCGCAGGGGAGCTTGACTTGGTCGGTTGGGACGGCCCCGTTCTGTCGTTTGTGGAAGTAAAGACCCGGATGACCGCGGACGCCGGCCCGCCGGAGGCGGCGGTTTCCAGGGCGAAACAGAAGCGCATTGCCAGGGCCGCCAGCGAATACCTCCGCCGCCTTCACCGAAAGCCCTTGAGTTACCGGTTCGACATCGCGAGCGTCGCATGGAACTCCGAGGCCGGCCTCCAGGTTCGACTGATCAAGGATGCTTTCAAAGCCTAAGAGCAGTGACAAGTGACGAGTGACGAGTGACCAGCAGAAGACAATCAGCCTCCAGCTCCTCACAAAGCTGAAAGCCGATAGCTGATAGCTAAGGAGTATTTGCCTTGCCTGAACTAAGAAAAGACCCCGTTACCGGCCGTTGGGTTATCATCGCCACGGACCGGGCCAAACGGCCGACGGATTTTGTTCGCGATAAGGTGCAGATTCGCGGCTCGGGTTTCTGCCCATTTTGTTACGGCAATGAATCCAAGACCCCGCCGGAAATTCTCGCTTATCGCAGCGACGGTAGCGGCCGCAATACTCCGGGCTGGTCGCTGCGCGTGGTGGCGAACAAGTTTCCCGCCCTGGGAATCGAAGGCTCACTCAATCGGCAGGGAGAAGGCCTTTACGACAAGATGAATGGCATCGGCGCGCATGAGGTCATTATCGAGACGCCGAAGCACGAGCTGACCTTAGCCTCCTTGCCGGTGCGCCAGGTGGAAGATGTGCTCTGGGCTTATCGTGACCGCATTATCGACCTGAAGAAGGACCGCCGCTTCAAGTACATCCTTATCTTTAAGAACCACGGTGACGCCGCCGGCGCTTCGCTGGAACACACCCATTCCCAACTGATTGCTCTGCCGGTAGTCCCCAAGCGCGTGACCGAGGAAGTGGATGGCGCGCGCGAGCACTATAACTTCAAGGAGCGCTGCATTTTTTGCGACGTTATCCGGCAGGAAACCGAAAGCAAAATTCGGCTGATCTCTGAGAACGATGGGTTTCTGGCGATCGCCCCCTTCGCTTCACGGTTCCCCTTCGAAATGTGGATCCTTCCCAAAATGCACCAGTGCAACTTTGAAGAATCCCAAAAGCGCGAGTTTGAGCAGCTCGCTCCCATGCTCAAGGACATGCTCGCCCGTCTGGACCGAGTGCTGGATTTTCCTGCTTATAACTATATCGTGCACACCTCACCGATTGGGGAATCCGCCCAAGACTATTTTCACTGGCACATGGAGATCATGCCCAAACTCACCAAAGTGGCGGGGTTCGAGTGGGGCACGGGCTTCTACATCAATCCCACCCCCCCGGAAGAGGCGGCAAAATTCCTGCGCGAAGCTGCCGTACCCGTCGGCGTTTAGCGCCGTTCCATGGACATGGAACTCCAAGTGGAATGTTATTCCGGCTACCGGGCGGACGAACGCCCGCTGCGCTTTGCCTTTCCGGGGAAGGCAGGCGCGCCCAAATATGAAGTGAAGGAAATCCTGGACCAATGGTATGGCGTAGGATACCAGTGCTTCAAGGTCCGGGCCGATGACGGCAACATCTACATCCTCCGCCATCAGGAGAGCGAGGACTGCTGGCGCCTCGATTCTTTTCGCCGCACCTGAGAAGAACAGTGACAAGTGGCGAGTGACAAGTGACGAGCAACCAGTCCAACTGTTGCGGAAATCGAATTCCCTGGGGTCTTCATTCTTGCTTGTCCCTTGTCACTCGTCACTTGTCACTAACTTCTCGATTTCGGACCACGGACTTCGGGCATCGGACCATCTTTTATGCAGAAGGGTGAGAACATCGTCTCCATTGCGCTGGCTGCCGTCGTACTGTTGGCCGTCCTTGCCGTTCAGCGCAAGTGGGATCCTGCCGACCTGAAGGACGTCGCAAGTTCCGCGGAAGATTTCATCCTGACCACCACGGGCATTGGTGGGCAGGTCCCTGACATTGCCGGTTACGAGCGGCTCAAAGACTTCCGCCTGGGCAACTATCGAGCCGGCCTGTATCGCGCCACCCCCGCACCGTTGGTCTTCGCCCCAGGACGGCTGGTCATTTACGACCATGCGGACCAGCCGGTTTTCAAATTGGAAACGCTCGAAGGCTCAAAAGATTCCTGGTCGGCACTCTATGACTTCGCCGGCCGCCACGGCCTTCCCGTCCCCGGCAGCCGGGCGCGCCCCTCCTATACCCGCGACCTTACCGGCCATGGCGTTCCGGATGTCATCGTGGGCCAGTATTCCGGCGGGGGCCATTGTTGCACCGCGGCCACCATTCTGGAGCTCGGCAAGGATGCCGTGACGCTCATCGGCCGCATCGACGGAATCGACGGACTGCCCTTCGAGGGCCTGGAAGTTCGCAAACTCAACAAGGGAGCGAGTTGGCAGTGCATCGCCCATCGGCCGTATGTAACGGCCTGTGGAAACCACTTTGATGCTGCCGACGTGCTTGCCGTTTACGCTTTCACCGAGGACCGCTTCCAGGACCAGACAGTGAATTTCGGAGATTATCTTCAGGAAGTCCTTCGTCAAGATCTGGCGAAGTGGCGGCAGGAAAAAAACCGCAGCATGGGTCTTCTTCAAACCGTGGCGGTGGATTTTGCCGTGGTCGGCCAGAAGGATGCGGGCAAGCGCTTCTTCGCTCTGAACCTGACCCAATTAATGCCCAGTCTCCAAAGTCACAACGTGGACCCGAATGCCTGCCTCGATGCCCTGGAAACCCTGGTCGATCGCGTGCCCGCCGCAGGGCCGTAAGACTATTTTGGATTTTGGATTTGCGATTTTGGATTAAAGACGGTAGCGCCCCAATTTGTCCGGGCGGATTTTGGCGGGCGGGATCGCTCCTTAATCCGAAATCCAAAATCTAAAATCCAAAATTATCACAACACTGCCTCGTCCCAATTCTCCAAAATCTTCTTGATCTTCCCCATGAATCGTTCCGCCACCGCCCCATCGATCACGCGGTGGTCGTACGAAATGGAAAGATAAACCATGTGCCGGATAGCTATCGCGTCGTCGCGGACCACCGGGCGCTTTTCAATGGCGCCCACGCCGAGGATGGCCACTTGCGGCTGATTGATAATGGGTAGGCCGAACAACCCGCCGAAACTGCCCGGATTGGTAATGGTGAAGGTCCCGCCCTGCACATCGTCCACGCTCAAGCGCTTGGAACGCGCGCGGTCGGCGAGATCCTGGACGGCGCGCGCGACGCCCAGGAAGTTCTTCTCGTCCGCGCGCTTGATGACCGGCACGATCAAGCCGCTTTCGAGCGCCACCGCGATGCCGATGTTCACGTCGCGCTTGTAAATGATGTTGGTCCCGTCCAAAGAAGAGTTGATGATCGGCAACTCCTTGATTGCTTCCACCGAGGCTCGGACAAAGAAGGGGGTAAAGGTCAGCTTGATGCCATTGCGCTGTTCGAATTCCTGCTGGAAGCGCTCGCGCGCCGCCACCACGCGGGTCATTTCCACTTCCACCAGCGTGTAAACGTGCGCGGAGGTGTGCTTGCTCATCACCATGTGCTCGGCAATCTGCCGACGCATGGGCGTCATGGGTACAATCTGCGTCGCTCCCGTGAACGCCACGGGCGGCGCGGTGGGTGCGGGAGCACCGGCTGGCTGTGGCGCCGGGGGAGCACTCGCGCGGCGCTGGTCGATAAAATCCAGGATGTCTTTCTTGCTGACCCGGCCTCCTAACCCCGTCCCCTTCACCTCGCTCAAATCCACGTTGTGCTCGCGGGCGATGCGCCGCACGAGAGGAGAAGTGCGGACTTCCTCGCCTTCGCCGCCTTCGTGCTCCTCCGACGCCGACGGCATAACGGCCGTCGGCGCGCCAGGGGTTGCAAGCGCGGGAGGCGCCGGAGAGGACACTTGCGGACTGGGTGCGATGGCCTCTGCAGGCGTTCGAGCCGCGACCCCTGCACCCTCGCCATCGATAATGGCCACCACCGTGTTGATCGCCACCGTCTCGGTTTCCTTCACCAGAATCTGGGTGAGCACGCCGGCGGCGGGCGAGGGAATCTCCGCGTCGACCTTGTCGGTCGAAATCTCGAACAACGGCTCGTCGCGCTCCACCCGCTCACCAACTTTCTTCATCCACTTGGTGATCGTTCCTTCCGCGATACTTTCCCCCATCTGGGGCATGATGACATTTGTTGGCATGATCTACCTCGTCAGGTTATGGAGAAATGGGCTCGGCGGCTCAATAAGAACTGTCCGTGGTCCGTAGTCAGTTGTCCGTTGCATATGCACCACGGACGATTGGCATCTGACGCCGACTGCAACGGCCTGCGCACGCCGGCCAGTGCCATCTCCTCATCGTAGGGCAGCAAGCCGCAGAGGTCAACGGCATCGCGTGTCAATCCCTCCTTTTACAGTAGTTAGGCAGTAAGCTGCGAACATCTCAGGCTTTGTAGCGGCGAGTTTACCTCGCCAAATGGCGGCGTAAAGCCGCCGCTACTTTCAACTTTCAACTCTTGACTTTCAACTCTTTAACTTCTTCAACAGTTCGTGCCTCGAACCCAAACACCCCCCCAAAATGCTCCACGACGCGCTCCACGACATCATCCATTTCGACAGGGTGGCCAAGTAATTTGGCAAGGGATGTCACTCCCTTATCGCGCAGGCCGCAGGGAACGATCCACTCGAAGTACCGCAGGTCGGTGTTGACGTTCAGCGCGAATCCGTGCGAGGTAACCCAGCGCGAGAGGTGCACGCCCATCGCGGCAAGCTTGTTGTTTCCTACCCAGACGCCTGCCGCACCTTCCGAGCGCCCCGCTTCAATCCCAAAGTCGCGCGCCGTGCGAATGAAAACTTCTTCCAGCGAGCGCATGTACCAGGAAATGTCGCGCCGGTGCTGGGTGAGATCGAGAATTGGATAACCCACCAGTTGGCCGGGGCCATGATAGGTCACGTCTCCACCGCGGTCGGTTTGGAAAACCTGCGCCCCGCGGGAGGCGAGCCACTCGGCGGACACCAGCATGTTTTCCTGCCGGGCGTTGCGGCCGAGCGTGTAGACGTGCGGGTGCTCGAGCAGGAGAAGCGTATCGGGGATGGCCCCGGCTTTGCGCTGCGCCACCTTCTCCCGTTGCAGCTCAAACGCCGAGGCGTAGTCCACAAGCCCGAGTTGTTCGAGGTGGAAAAACATAGGAAGCTTTCAGCTATCAGCTCTCAGCTATCAGCTACGGCCTCCCAAATCCGTACTGAGAAATCCGCATTACGAGCTGAAAGCTGATAGCTGATCGCTGACAGCTTTCTTAAATATGTATCGCCCAATCCACCGCCGCGTGCGCAGCTTCGCCCATTGCTTCCGCCAGCGTGGGGTGGGCGTGCATGGTATGCGCGAGGTCGTCGACGGTGCCTTCCAGGCGCATGGCCATGACGGCCTCGGCGATGGTCTCCGTGGCGCGCGGCCCGATAATGTGCACGCCCAGAATTTCTCCGTAGCGCTCATCGCTGACCACTTTCACAAAGCCTTCGCGCACGCCCAGGATCGCGGCCTTGCTGACGGCCGCGTAGGGAAACTTCCCGATCTTGATCTTGAGACCGGCTTCGCGCGCCTGACGCTCCGTCATGCCCACGCTGGCGACTTCCGGCTCGGTATAAGTGCAATTAGGAATCTGCCGATGGTTGATCGCTTCGGCGTGCTTGCCGGCCGCATGGGTGACGGCCACGATGCCTTCCATCGATGCCACGTGGGCCAGCAGCGGGCTGTTCGCCACGATGTCGCCGATGGCGTAGACCCCCGGCTCATCGGTCTGCATGAAGCCGTTGGTCTTCACGAAGCCGCGCTCCAGCTTCACTCGCGTTTTTTCCAGACCAAGGTTCGCGGTGTTGGGAGCGCGGCCCACGGCCACCAGGCAGGTCTCGGCTTCCACCGTCTGCGGTTTCGCGTCCCCCACCGTGTACTCCACCGTGACGCCATTCGCGGTTTTCGTGACTTTCGCCACTTTGGCCTGCGTCTGAATGGCGATGCCTTGGTGCTTAAGCGCCTTCTCGAGCTCGGCGGAAATCTCCTCGTCTTCCAGCGGCACGGCGCGCGGCAGCATTTCCAGCACCGTCACCTTGGTCCCGAAACGCTGGAAGATGGAAGCGAATTCCACGCCCACCGCGCCCGCGCCGATAATGATCATCGACTGCGGAATCGCCGGCAGGCTCAGAATTTCTTTATTGGTGAGCAGGGTTTTGGCGTCCGGCTGGAGACCCGGCAACATGCGCGCCTCCGAGCCCGTGGCCAGCACGATGTTTTTCGCGGTAATCTCCAGCGTCCCGCCTTTGGGGTCCGTCACGCTGATTTTACCCGGACCCGCCAGCTTGCCGAAGCCGCGGATCGTCTCGACGCGGTTCTTTTTGAGCAGGAACTCCACACCCTTCGCCAGCTTGGTAACAATTTTGGTTTTGCGCGCCAGGATCGCCGGCCAATCGAGGGAAAACTCTTTGCAGACGATGCCGAATTCTTTGGCATTCTTGAAATAATCATAAACATCCGCGTTCAACAGCAGGTCCTTGGTGGGGATGCAGCCGACGTGCAGGCAAGTGCCGCCAAACTTGTCGTCCTTCTCAACGATCGCCGTCTTCAGGCCCAACTGGCCAGCGCGTATCGCCGCCACGTATCCGCCCGGGCCGCTGCCGATCACTACCAGGTCGTACTGGGGAGCTTCTGCCAAGACCGCACCTCCAAGTAAAGTCGCACGAGTCTACTCTTTTGGATGTTCGGAACCGCAAACAGCCATCTTATATGATGAAAAATGGCCGCACAAGCGCGGGGTTATCTTCGAGATTGGAGTGGGTAGTGGGTCGCTCACCGGTCCGCGCAACGCTTGGCACGATGTGGAAGCAGGGGCGGTTCGCGAACCGTCCCTACCGCATGCTGTGAGCTGTCAGCCTTGCACGACAGCCCGCGCTCCTCCCTCTTGCCAGGTCTTTTCCCTCGCAACAGGTCCAAATCTGGGCACGACAAACTGTCCTCTTGACAATCTAGAGGAAAGACCTATGCTCATCTCGATAAACAAGAGGAGAAACCCATGACGGACAAAGCGAGCGGACTCGTGCAAGGCACCCTGGACATGCTCATCCTGCGAACCCTGGCGCTGGAACCCATGCACGGGTACGGGGTTGCGCTTCGGATCGAACAGATCAGCCGGGGAGTGTTTCGCGTCAATCCGGGATCGTTGTTTCCCGCCTTCCGCCGCCTGGAGCGGGCGGGATGGATCAAGCCGGAGTGGCGGCCGACGGAGAACAATCGTCGCGCGAAGTATTACACCCTCACGGAGCGTGGGCGCAAGCAACTGAAAGCCGAAACCGAGGAATGGGGAAGACAGATCGCGGCGATCACCCGAATCATGGAGATTGCCGATTGATGATTGCCGATTGTCGATTGAACCGCTGCCGCTTCCCATGCGGATTTTCAATCGACAATCGGCAATCGAAAATCGGCAATTCGGAGAACGGTCATGTCAATCTGGCGAAATTTAACGAGCGGGTTGCGGACGCTGTTCCATAAGGAAGAAGTGGAACAGGAGATGGATGAGGAGCTGCGCGGTTTTCTGGACGCTGCGGTGAAAGAGAAGATGCGTTCGGGGGTGAGTCAGGACGAAGCCCTGCGCGCCGCGCGCTTGGAGATGGGTAGCGTGGACGCGGTAAAGGAAGAAATTCGCGACGCTGGCTGGGAATCGACACTGGAAACGCTGTGGCAGGACTTGCGCTACGGCGCGCGCCAGTTGCGCCGCAATCCCGGCTTCACGGCGGTGGCTGTTCTCACCCTCGCCCTCGGCATCGGCGCCAACACGGCCATCTTCAGTGTCGTGGACGCCGTCCTTCTGCGTCCGCTGCCCTTTCGTGATCCCGCGAAACTCGTGCAGCTCTTTGAAACCGAATCGGCGCCGGGGACTTACCCGCTCACCGGGGCGGATTATCTCGATTGGCAGGAACAAAACCAGACCTTGGAAGGAGCCAGCCTGTTCGCCTGGGGCGAAAGCTTCAACGCCAGCGGCGCCGGCGAACCCGAGCAAGCCTACGTGGTTCGAACCCAGGCCAACTTTTTCCCTCTACTCGGCGTCGAGCCCCTGGTTGGCCGCACCTTCCTCGCGGGCGAAGATCAGGCTGGGCGAAATTCCGTTGCCATCCTCAGTTACGGTTTCTGGCAGCAGCACTTGGGCGGCCGGAGGGACGCCGTGGGAAAGGACCTGGATCTCGACGACGAGAAATACGCCGTCGTGGGTGTCATGCCGGCGTGGTTTGGTGTCCTGGGAGGGGCGGATATCTGGATTCCCATGGATATGAGCCGGAAGAATCTGGGCCTCAGGGGCACGCACCAGTATCGGGCCATTGGCCGATTGAAGCGCGGCGTCCCGGTGGCGCAAGCCCGAGCTGAACTTCAGACCATCGCGCAACGCCTCGAAAAGCAGTATCCCGATACGAACTCGAAGGTTGGCGCGGCCGTGGTCCCCCTGAAGGACGAACTTGTTGGCGGTTCCCAGGCTGAACTTCTGATCATGCTGGGCGCCGTGGGGCTGGTTCTTCTGATCGCCTGTGTGAACGTGGCCAATCTCTCGTTGGTTCGCGCCAGCGGACGCCATCGGGAGATTGCTGTTCGGAGGGCCATCGGCGCTGGCCGCGGCCGCGTCGTCCGGCAATTGCTAACGGAGAGCGTCCTGCTTTCTTTGCTGGGCGCGGCCTTTGGGCTCCTCATCGGTTGGGGCTGCTTGCAGCTTCTGGCCAGCGCCGAAACCCTGCCCATTCCGCGGGCGAATCCCATCACCCTGAATGGGGCGGTATTGGCGTTCACCCTTGGGGTTGGCCTTCTGGTGGGAGTCCTGGTGGGGCTCGCGCCCGCGCTTCAGGTTTCACAACTCCGGCTCAACGAAGAACTCAAGACCACCGTGCAGGCGGTTCTTGGGGCGTCTGGCCGGCGTCGTCTTTTGCGCGATGCGCTGGTAGCGGGCGAAATCGCGATTTCCCTGGCGTTGCTGATTGGCGCCGGTCTTCTCTTGCGAAGCTTTGCCAAGCTGCGTGAAGTCGACATCGGCATCCATCCGCAAGGCGTACTGACCGCGCAGATCGCCCTGCCCCCCAAGAAATACACCACGCTGGAACAGGGCATAGCATTCTTTGACCAGTTGGTCGATGGTCTGAAAGGCGCGCCCGGAGTCGAAGCGGCGGCGGTCGGAAGCAAACTGCCGCTCCGGGGAGGGAGCAACGGTTACATCACCATCGAGGGAGAGGAAAGCTCAAAGTTCAACAATATCCTTGTTGAAAATAACGAGGTAACTGCGGACTATTTCCGGGTCTTCGGTATTCCCTTCCTTAAGGGGCGCAACTTTGCCCCGCAAGATTTCCAGGACGCTGCGGAGTTGGCACGGAAGGTCGTCACCATGATGCAGTCCGGCAAGATGCAGGCGTCCCCTGACCTCAGGTTGGTGGCGGTGATCAATCAGACCATGGCCCGCCAATTCTGGCGGAACCAAGACCCGCTGGGCAAGCGCTTCCAGCTTTGGGGGATGCTTCAGGTCACGGTCATCGGTGTCGTCGGCGATGTGAAGGAATGGGGCATCCGCGAGCGGGTGATTCCGCAAGCCTACTATCCGCTTCATTTCGCGCTGGCGCCACCCGTCGGCGCCTTGTCCATTGTCGTCAAGGGTGCGGTAGGGACTAAGGGGTTGCCCGCCACGGTCCGCAACCAGGTCCGTTCGCTCGATAGCAGCCTGGCAGTGTTCAAGGTTCTCCCCATGCAGGAGGTCATTTCTCAGTCGATGAGCGATACCAGCTACCAGTCACTTCTGCTCTCCTCGTTTGCTTTGCTCGCTCTGCTCCTCACCGCCGTGGGGATTTATGGGGTGATGGCTTACACGGTGACGCAGCGGACCCATGAAATCGGCATCCGCCTGGCGCTCGGGGCGTACCCTCGCGAAATCCTTGGGTTGGTCCTGCGCCAGGGAGCGCAACTCACCCTCGCCGGTGTTGCCTTGGGAGTTGCCGGTGCACTGGTTTTGACCCGCTTCATGGCCAGCTTATTGTTTGGAATTCTGCCCAGAGATCCATTCACCTTTGTCGTTGTCGCGACGGGATTGGCTGCCGTTGCTCTGTTGGCAAGTTACATCCCCGCGCGCCGGGCGACGAAGGTCGATCCCATGGTGGCGCTGCGGTACGAGTAATTGTCGATTGATGATTGTCGATTGACGATTGAAAGGCCGCTTCCGGGGCTGGGTGTTGCAATCGGCATTCGGCAATCGAAAATCGGCAATTGGGAGAGAGACCATGTCGATCTTGCGAAACCTAACGAGCGGGCTGCGGACGCTGTTCCATAAGGAAGAAGTGGAACAGGAGATGGATGAGGAGCTGCGCGGTTTTCTGGACGCCGCGGTGAAAGAGAAGATGCGTTCGGGGATGAGCCAGGACGAAGCCCGGCGCGCCGCGCGTGTGGAAATGGGCAGTCTGGACGCGGTGAAAGAAGAAATCCGCAGTGCAGGCTGGGAATCGACGCTGGAAACGCTCTGGCAGGACTTGCGCTACGGCGCGCGCCAACTCAAGCGCAATCCTGGTTTCACTGCTGTGGCGGTCATCACCCTGGCGCTCGGCATTGGCGCGACAACGGCCATTTTTACCGTAGTCAATGCTGTGCTCCTTCGTCCCCTGCCCTACCCGCATCCCGAGGAACTGGTCTATGTCCAGGAGATTCTGGAAGGCTACGGGCTCACCCCTCTCGTTGGGAAGGAGGAGTTTGTGGCCTGGAGGAATCAGAGCCGAACCCTCAGCCCGATTGCTGCCTACATGGATTTTGCGGCCAACCTCACCGGGGGTGGCGAGCCAGAGCGAGTCATCTGCGGGACGGCTACTACTTCCTTTTTCTTCATTCTTGGTGTTCGCCCCGTGGTCGGGCGGCTCTTTCTTCCCGAGGAAGACCGTCCTGGCGGTCCGCCGGTAGTGATCCTGAGTGAAGCCCTGTGGAAACGCCGTTACGGAGGCGATCTGTCCGTGCTCGGCAGGGGCGTGACCTTGGATGGCAAGGCTTATACGGTTGTAGGAGTACTCCCCGCCAGCTTCATGATTCCCGATCAGTTCAAGCTTGACTATGCCCTTTGGGTGCCGCTTGCCGAGAGCGATACGGGTACGGGACGATTGCGGTTTTCCCGAGCTTTCGGGAGGCTCAAGCCCGGAGTGACCCTGGCAACAGCGCGGACGGAACTGGACACGATATTGCAGCCCACCGTGCGAAAGGGCCTCAAAATGAGCGTCGTGCTCTCGCCCTGGCAGGAGCAGATCACTGAGAAATCCCGGCTTTCTTTGTTGCTATTCCTGGGTGCGGTGGGCTTTCTGCTCCTCATCGCCTGCGTTAACGTCGCCAACCTGCTGCTCTCCCGCGCCGCCACACGTCAAAAAGAGATAGCGGTGCGACTGACCGTGGGCGCCGGGAGGGCTCGAATCGTCCGGCAGCTTCTCACTGAAAGCGCGCTGTTGGCCTTGCTTGGGGGACTCATTGGCCTGGCTTTGGCGCACTGGGGGAAGGACCTGCTGGTTACGTTTATGTCTCCAAACCTCCCGGCGCTGGAACCTATCGGCCTCGATTACCGGGTTTTGGGCTTCAGCCTGGCTTTGGCACTGGTCACGGGATTCGCCTTCGGCTTGGCTCCAGCGTTTCAGGCTTCCAGGGTTTCGTTGAACGAAGTGCTCAAAGAAGCAGGCCGTGGCGGCGCCGAACTTCGGTCCGGCATGCTTTTCCGCAGTCTGCTCCTCATCTCCGAGACCGCCCTGGCCATGGTGCTTCTGGTGGGCGCCGGCTTACTCTTCCGAAGTTTCATGCGAGTACTCGGCATCGATCTTGGATTTAAGCCGGAGCGCACCCTGTGCCTGACCGTGGACCTGACCCTCTCCAAGTACCCAACACCCAACCAGCAGGCAAGATTCTTCGAGCAAGTGATAGACGGGATTAAGAGCTTGGAAGGCGTGCGGTCGGTAGCTGGCAGCGGCATGCCACCGCTCGGGAACCGATCGGGTACCATCACCGGTTTGGCGGTCGAAGGGCGATCGGAAGAAATTGGGGGCGCTTCCTTCGCCATCATTAGTCCGGATTACTTCCATACGATAGGGATTCCAGTTAAGCAGGGACGCGATTTTAGCGACCGTGACCGTGAGGGCTCGCCGAGCGTCGCCATCGTCAATGAGACCTTCGCTCGCCGTTATTTCCCCAATGAAATATGCCTCGGCAGAAGGGTCAGCAGTTGGGTGCACAAGAAGGATTGGCTAACCATCGTAGGGATGGTGGGCGACACTCGACATCGGGTGGAAAAAGAGCCCGATCCGCAGATTTATGTCCCCTATCTGCAGGATGGCCAGCCTTACATGACGCTGCTCGTCCACACGGCGGGAAATCCACGGCTTTGGGAGGGGGCGGTGCGCCGGCAGGTTGCGAGCGTCGACAAAGACCAGCCGCCGCACGACTTCGCGACTTTGGAACAGCTCCAGGCAGCTTCGCATACGCCCCGCAGAGTTAACCTGCTCTTGCTCAGTGCCTTCGCGGGGTTGGGACTAATCCTCGCCACGGTGGGCATCTATGGCGTGGTGTCCTACTCCGTGAGTCAGCGTACACATGAAATGGGTATCCGCATGGCGCTGGGCGCCGAGCGGAGCGATTTGTTGAAGCTCATAGTCAGCCAAGGGCTCGGCTCGGCGTTGATCGGCACAGGAATCGGAATTGTAGCGTCGCTGGCGGTGACTCGCTTCCTGCAAACCTTGCTCTATGGCGTCAAGCCCACCGACCCAGTTACTTTCTGCGCGGTAGGACTCCTGCTGTCGGGCGTGGCGCTCCTGGCCTGCTACATCCCCGCCCGCCGGGCCACGAAGGTCGATCCCATGGTGGCGCTGAGGTATGAGTGATTGTCGATTGATGATTGCCGATTGCCGATTGTCGATTGAACGGCAGCCGCCTCCCCTGCGGATTTTCAATCGACATTCGGCAATCGACATTCGGCAATTGGGAGAGAGACCATGTCGATCTTGCGAAGTCTAACCAGTGGGCTCCGGACGCTGTTCCATAAGGAAGAAGTGGAACAGGAGATGGATGAGGAGTTGCGCGGTTTTCTGGACGCCGCGGTGAAAGAGAAGATGCGCTCAGGAATGAGCCAGGACGAAGCCCTGCGCGCCGCGCGCGTGGAGATGGGCAGAATGGACGGGGTGAAAGAAGAAATCCGCAGCAGCGGGTGGGAATCAACACTGGGAACCCTCTGGCAGGACGTTCGTTACGGGTTTCGCCAGCTCAAACGAAATCCGGGATTCGCGGCGGTAGCCGTGGTGACGCTGGCCCTCGGCATCGGCGTGAACACGGCGATCTTCAGCCTTATCGACCAACTCTTACTTTGGTCCATACCGGCGCGTGAGGCGAACCGGCTAGTAAAAATAGAAGGTGTTTACAGCAGCACCTATCCCTTTTACTGTGCGTACCGCGACCTCAACCAAGTCTTCTCCGGAGTGCTCGCCAGCAGTGAAAATCTTGATACAGGCATCCGGCCCGATGGCGCGCCCGGTGTAGAGGTAGGCCACGTCGAGTACGTGAGCGGCGGCTACTTCCAAATCCAGGGGATTGGGTCCGCTGCCGGGCGTGTTATCACCCCCTCCGACGATGTCGCTCCGGGAGGGTCGCCCGTCGCGGTCCTCTCGTATCGCTACTGGCAACGGCGCTTCGCGGGCGACCTGCGGGTGATCGGCCGGAAGCTCGCGGTGAACACTTATCCGCTCGTCATCGTTGGCGTCGCGGAAAAGGGGTTCGGCGGTCTGTTCAACGGCGAGGAACCCGACGCTTTTATTCCCTTGACGATGTATCCGGTAACCACGCCGTCCGCTGCCCGCGCTTGGAACACGACCCAGATGTACTGGCTCACCTCCGTAGCGCGGTTGAAACCGGGAGTCTCCATCCAGCAGGCGCAGGCAGGCATGCAGGTGTTGTGGTCGCAGGCGGTGCAGACGGTCAATGCCGCGGCGCCCAAGGGCGGCCCCAAGGTTCCGAAGTCTTCCCCCGAAAAACTGTTGCTGACACCGGCGGCCCATGGCGATTCTTTTATGCGCAACCGGGTGTTTCTGGATCCACTTAAGGCGTTGGCGATCGCGACGGCCCTGGTGCTGCTGATCGCCTGCGCTAATGTCGCTGGCTTGCTGCTCGCGCGGGCCTCCCAACGCTGGAAGGAGACCGCTGTGCGTCTGGCGCTCGGCGCAACGCGTGGGCGTTTGATTCGCCAATTCCTTACGGAAAGTCTCCTGCTGGCTGCCGCCGGTAGCGTGGTTGGACTGGCTGTTGCCTATTTCGGGATATGGGCCCTCGCCAAGCTCGCGATTCTGAATCCCGATCTTCGATTTCACCTCAGCTTCTTCGTCTTGCTATCCTGCGCCGGAGTCACGCTGCTCACCAGCATTCTTTTCGGCTTGGTTCCCGCGTTTCGAAGCACGCGAATCACACTTGCCGAAAGCATGAAGGAAAGCGGCTCGGCTACTCAGACCATCTCCCGGTCGCGGATTTCGAAAGCACTGGTCTCAATCCAGGTTGCTCTGGCATTGATGCTGCTGGTCACCGCAAGCCTGTTTGTTCGGACGCTGCGGAATCTGTACCATGTCGACCTGGGTTTCCAGCCCCAGAACATCGCCATCTTTGATATCGACCCCACCAACCTGGGATATCGAGGACAGCGGCTGCGCGCATTTTATGATCAGTTGCTGGAACACGCGCGTGAGGTTCACGGCGTACGCTCGGCCGCTCTGTCCGGCGAGGCGCCGATGACCTTTCATTGTCGCGGGGGTTATGTGTCGAACGAGAAATCCGAGCCTAAACCCGGTGAAGACTTTACCTTGTTAAATCCGGTCAGCGCTGAGTACTTCACCACATTGGGCATTCCCCTCCTGCTCGGTAGCGACTTCCGGTCAGAGGATGAACCGGCGGTGACGCTCTCCGATAGCCCGCTGGCGCAACTCGGGCGGTCGAGCGGCGGCGCGGGGGGGCCGGGAACGGTCGATGCTTCTCGGGTTTGTATCATCGACGAATGGGAGGCACGCCACCTGTTCGGAGCGGTCAATCCCGTAGGGCGGTATCTCTGGCATGGCGAACAGGCCATCGAAATAGTGGGCGTTGTGAAGAATGTACACGGTGAAATGGTCACAAGGCCCGACCAAGTGGGCACTGTCTATGAACCCAATTGGCCGAATGGCGCGGAAGTGCGCTGGCTGCTGGTGCGATATGCGGGAAGCGCCGACCCAGTCATCACAGGAATCCGCCGGGCATTGCAAGACCAGGACCCCAACGTGCCTTTGCGTGTTCGCCTGATGGATGAGTACGTCAGCAGCCATCTGCCCCACGAGCGGCTGATCGCTTACTTATCCAGTTTCTTTGGAATTCTCGCGCTCGGCCTCGGCTCCGTCGGTCTTTATGGCGTACTCGCTTACGCGGTGACGCGACGGACCCGGGAAATCGGTATTCGCATGGCCCTGGGGGCGCAACGCCGCGCCGTCATCGGCCTTATTTTCCGCGAGTCCATCGTGCTGGTTCTCGCGGGGGTAGTCATCGGGTCGGTGGGGGCCTTTTTCTGGACTCTCTTCATTGGTGATCTCCTTTATGGGGTGGACTCTTTCGATCTTGAATCGACATTGCTCCCGGTCACAGTAATGTTGGGGGCAGCCCTGCTCGCCGCAGCCATTCCCGCCCGCCGGGCGACCAAGGTCGATCCCATGGTGGCGCTGAGGTACGAATAAAGTTGCCAGTGATAGCAGGAAGTGATTTCCATTGAAACCGCTATCACGCCACAAGACAACCATCTTCCCCGCTGCTGCCTCCAATCCTCGATTCATCGATCTGCAATGATGACAGCCGACCCATATCGTTCCGTTCATTTTCCGCCCCCAGGTGAACCCTGCCATGCCACACGATTCGGACGCACGCAACGATCTCGTTGTCTTCGCATTTGTACTGCTTCTACTGCAAGCGCCCATCCCGGGATTTGCCCAGAGTGACCGCACGGCCTTTCGCCCCGATCCAACTTTGGACATCGCGACGCCGACCCTTGAGTCTGCGGTCCACACCCCCCTGCCCGAGCAGTACATTTGGAGTGGCGAGAAAGGTGACGCGGGGGAAACCACTTTCCTTTACTTCCGCAAAACCTTTGCGCTGAGAGCCGCTCCGAGAGTCGCGACGCTCTACGCCGCGGGCCCCAACTGGATGATGGTTTACCTTAACGGACAGCAATTGGCGAATGGGTTCCATGATCCCAAGGAAAGGATTCGCCCCTTTGTGCTGGCAATTGATGTCTCCGGACAATTGCGCGCCGGTCGCAATCAGCTTGCGGTGATGGCCTCGCAAGGCAACAGCCTGGTGCTCAAGATCGTGCCCGCCGCGCTTCAGGTCGCAAAGCCTGCCCTGGTCGTAACGGACTCGACTTGGAAATGCGAATCCAGGCTCCACAAGGGATGGGAACTGCCGGGCCTCGACGAACGGGGCTGGCAGAATGCCAAGGCGCTGGGAGGCATCGAGGAAGACAGCAACTTCTTTCAGAATAATGAGGACGCGGGCATGTACCGCTGGCCGGGTTATGACGGCATCTCGCCTTTCCTTGCCCACCTGTTCTTGAAGTCCGGCTACATGGTTTATGGCTTTGAAGGCATGGGGAGATTCTCCAATATTTCAGCGCTGCTGGAGCATCCCACATTCTTACCTCGCCTGCCACGGCCCGCCCCGCCCGGAAAAGGGGAAGCGAAAGGCACGGAGAAAACCCTTCCACAATCTGAGGAAGCGAAGGTGTTTCTGCCGGCCCAAAAGGTTCCTGCCGCGGAATACCCTTACCTGGTGCTGGACTTTGGGAAAGAGTGTACGGGACGGATGCGCGTGGTCTCTGCCTCGCCCGCACCGATGCGCCTGGAGGTCCAGTATGGCGAATCCGTTGAGGAAGCTTTGTCAAACCCCTACCTGGGGGCCAATGAGATTGACGTGCCGCCATACGGGACCGCTTACGGCCCGAAGAGCGCGTTCGCGTATGCGGTAGTCAGATTCCTGGGTGGGGTGTCGCCCCTGCGCCTTAAGGCCATCGATGTTGATTACATCTACTATCCGGTAAAACCTATCGGTTCCTTCGAGTCCTCGGATCTGGTCATCAATAAGATTTGGCAAACAGGCGCATACACCGCACACCTCTGCATGCAGGACGCGATCTGGGACGGGCCCAAACGCGACAGGATGTGCCTGGCCGGCGGATTGGACGTTAGCGAGCGCGTGATCAGCAGCGTTTTTGGCGATCGCTTCTTGATTGGCAAATCGTTGCAGGGCTTGATTGCCGATGCCGGAAGTCCGGTGAACAAAGACGTAAACGGAATCCCCGGGTACTCGGCGCTTTGGGTGATTTGCGAGGCGGATTATTTTCGGCACACGGGAGACATGGCCCAATTGAAATCCGTTCTGGAACCGCTGCGGGGTTTGATGGAATACATGTCGGCGCAGATTGATGATAAGGGCCTTTTCAAAAATTCCAACAATCGCACGACGTTCGTTGATTGGTCACCGGATTTGGACGGAGACTCGCCAGAATCCCGCCGCGTAACGGCGATGGAAATTTTACGGGCGTTCTCCGAGGGCGCATGGCTGTTGGAACAGGCGGGCGATTCCCCTGCCGCGCAGAAGTTCGAGCGCGTGGCGGAAAAGCTCCGGGAAGATACCCGCAAAAACTCACTCGATCCCACAACCAATACTTTCGGTGGACGCTGGCAAACCAACTCCATGGCGATCTACGCCGGTCTCGCCGACCCCAACCGGCTCAAGCTGGTATGGGAAAACATCCTCTCTCGCCCCTACCACTTCAACGTCACACCGCACCTGAACTTCTATGCTATTTCCGCCATGGCAGAGGCGGGGCGCCGCAAGGAAGCCCTGGACTGGCTCAGCGAATACTGGGGCGGAATGCTCCGGCCTGACACTACGACCTTCTGGGAAGGCTATGACCCGCGCTGGCCAAAGGAGCACTTTCATGCGCATCTCCAGACGGACCACGGCGAGGGCTACTTTGTGAGCCTGTGTCACGGGTGGTCAAGTGGGCCCACGGCGTGGTTGATGGAACAGATTCTCGGCATTCAACCGGTGGCCGCCGGCTTTGCCCAGGTTGCCATTCGGCCTGACCTTTGCGACCTCCAATGGGCGCGTGGAACCGAACCTTGTCCGCAAGGCCTTATCAAAGTTGACTACCGGCACGACGATGCGGATTTCAAGGCCCGGGTTGAAATACCGGAAGGAGTGGCTGCCGAGGTTTCCATGCCTGTAGATCGCGGGGAGGGTTCGGTGGAGGTTGACGGGCACGCGACCCAGGGAAAGCCTTCAGAAGATGGAACGCGGCTCACCGTAACTCTGAGTGGCTCAGGGTTGCATGGGCTGCGCGCGCATTTAAGCAGGCCGTAGCATTGGTTACTGCCATTGTCTCAAGAAAGATGGGGGTTCGTCGAATGACCACCGTTGGGCTGGGGAGAAGGCGACAATAGCGGAGTCCCCCCTTCCGGTTGACGACGTGCGGTTGCCGAAACGGTATCGGGCAGGAGAAAACCCCACGGTCAGGACGGCACTGACCTTGGCTCCCGCCCGGTCAGGGCTATTCTGACCATGGGCTTTTCCCGCCCCACCGAAAAGGCTCGGCACTCGAAAACCTGGCTGGAGCATTGCGCGGGGAGGAGGCAATGTGTATGCTGTCGGTCCTTCGGGAAATTAAACCAGAAATCCCGACCGGTACCCAAGGAGGACTAATGAAGTCACGACTAGTTTCTGCATTGGCACTGATTGGCATTCTCGCCGCTGTAACCATGGGTCTTATTTCGTGCGGTTCTAAACCCTCCCCGGAATCCACAGGACAAACTCCATCACAGGCAGCCACTACAGCCCCGGAGGCGAAACCGGCCACCGCTGGCAAGGGTGGATGGATGGAAGGGATTCCGGAAGTCGTTCCGCCTTTCACCTATGGAACGTTTAGCTCGCAATCCTACAAGGCCGACATGGGCAACCAAACCATGTACAATCTCTATTACGAATCGGTCACCCTGGAAAACGCCAAGGAGTATCTCTCCAAGCTAAGAGAAAAAGGATTCAAGGTCGATGAAGAAACGGCCAGGCCGGGGGAGATTTCCGCGGGTGCAGAGCTTCGGCAGGGGAAGGGCAAGATCGGCATCTCTTTCGGCTTCCAGAAGAACGGCCACGTCGATCTCACCATAAACGTGGTCAAGAATTATCAGTAGGCGTGGAGCCACGGTCACTGCCCTCGTGACCGTGGGCTTTTCCTTCGATGACGAACTGGAGGATATGCACCTGAATCCGTGCGCAGGGGATCGGGATTCGGGGCTCAGGACGAGCTGTCGGCTGTCAGCTTTCGCCTTACCACCCGTTGTTACTGATAACTGACCAGAACTGTCCGGTCATTGAATTTTGATTTTGGGCTAAGCTATTTTCATTCATGGGTTTGCTGTTGAAACGAGCCGTTTTCGATTTGAATTTCGGATGCCTTTTTGGCCATGCTGGGTC
>Ga0181533_1002197_pt1 | contig 23370 bp, 15 predicted proteins | sample PEATcosm2014_Bin_45_FD_119772 | JGI IMG/M metagenome (GOLD analysis project Ga0181533, IMG submission 119772) | Peatland microbial communities from MTU Mesocosm Facility, Houghton, MI, USA - PEATcosm2014_Bin11_60_metaG | ecosystem: Environmental > Terrestrial > Soil > Wetlands > Peat | place...
GCCTCATGTGATTGAAATGCCTTGCAGATGAGTCGGATAGCACCTTCCTCGTGCACCTTGACGTCAGCGTCTGGAGTGTATTTCAGTTCGCTCATAAGCGCCTCGCATTTCCGCGCTCGCCAATGCTTCCGCCTCAGCTGAAGCTACGGCGGACAAGTCGGCATTCGGCAATCGGCATTTCCGTTCAATGCGTCATCGCATAGAGGATGATGTTCACTCCGAGTCGGGTGGCGTCCTCGGAGGCGATGTCTCTGCCGAACGGGTTGTCGAACCCGCGCCATCCGCCGCCGATCCCGTACGGGCAGTAGATGATCGGCGTCGCCGCGCCGATCGAGACGCCTTCCAGCGGCAGCGACGGCGGCGTCTCGCCGCTCTTCTCGACGTACTCGGCGTACCCGACGCCCTGGATTTTGTTCAGGATGCTGTACACCGGATGGTTCACCGGCAGCGGCTGGAGCGGATGGCCCGGCAGCAGGCCGGCGACCTCGCGGCGGAACGCGCGGTCGAACTCCCTCGACCCGCACGAAGGGCTCGCCAGGATGAAGCCGCCGGCGGCCAGGTAGCTCTTCAGCGCCCGCTTCTCCACCGCGTTCAGCGTGAAATCGTACTCGCCGGTGATGTAGAGGAACGGATAGTTCTGCAGGTCGCTCTTGCCGAGGTCCACCACTTTGCGCTCGAACTTGATCTCGGCGCTGGTCTGCGTCGCGGTGGTCTTGAGCAGGCTGGCGATCTCGTTGAACTGCGAATCCCAGTTCTCGCCGATCCGCGCCTGCGCCAGGACGAACTCCCCGCGCGGGCGCTCCTCCTCCTGGTAGTAAATCTTGGCCGTGCCCTGGTAGATCGAGATCGGGTACATCGCCAGCGCGTAGGCGATCATGTTGACGCCGAGCTTGCGCGCGTCGTTCGGGTTGACCGTGTAGGCGCCGGCGCGCGTGTGCCCGTCCCAGCCGCAACTGAGGCCGTAGCGCGAGAGCAGGATCGCCGTTCGCGCGCCGAGGTCCACGCCGTAGAACACCGGCTCGCCGTTGGGCGCGTCCGGCACGGGCCGGTTATACGACACCTTGGAGATCGGATAGTAGCAGTTGAACAGCGGGTGGTCGGCGTTGAGGCGGTGGAAGTGGCGGTCAGGCAGCACCTTGCTCATTTCGCGGACGAACGCCTTGAAGAAATCCGGGTCGCCCAGCGCCGTGTCGCCCCAGATCACGCCGCCGGCGCGGACGTACTCGCGCAACCGCTCCGCGTCGGCGTCGCTCAGCGTGAAGTCGTCGCTGCCGGTGTAATAGTAGATCGGATACTGCGAGGGATCGGTCGTGAAGGCGTCGAGCGGGCCGCACTTCCAGGTGTAATGGATATTCAGCGCGCGCTCGGCGGCGTCATTGAGAAGGTTCGGGATGTCGGCCGGGTCCTTGTTCCAGTCGAAATAGTGCAGGATGCCGTCGGAGACTTTCAACTCCTTCAGCGAGCCGAACTGGATCTTGGCGATGAGGACCGGCGGCGAGGGCGGGCGCTTGCGCTCGGTGCGGCGCAGCGGCGTGGCCGGCAGCGGCAGCGGCGGCACGCCTTCGCCGCCTTTGCGGAACTGCGGCGGCGCCACCGGCTTCGAGCCGCACGGCCCCCTCGGGATGTCCTCCTGCGACGCGGCGACGGCGCCGTAGAGCAGGCAAACCGCGAACCCCAGCGCGGTCATTTTTCGGAGCATGGCGGTTCCCTCGCGCGCTCTTCCCAGGCTCGGGAGAGCGCGGCCCGATGAAGAGGCGGACTCGTACAGCACATCCTATCACCAGGGAAGCATCAACGCAATAAGGTGATTCGCCGCGCGTGGGTTGAAGGCCCGGCGCGCATGGCTTACAATGCGGCGTTATGGCGAAAGATTACTACGAGATTCTCGGCGTCCCGCGGACGGCGAGCGAGGAGGAGATCAAGAAGGCCTTCCGCCGCCTGGCGAAACAATATCACCCCGACCGAAACAAGGGCGAAAAGGCCGCCGAGCAGCGGTTCAAGGAGATCAACGAAGCGCACAATGTCCTGGCCGACAAGGACAAGCGCGCGCAGTACGACCAGTTCGGCGAGGCGCGCGCGAAGGGGTTCGCCGGGAGCGAGTTCTGGGATTCATTCCGAAGCCGCCAGGCCGGCCCACGCGGCGCGCCGCAGGCCGAGGAAGGCTTCTCCTGGGCCGACTCGGGCGACCTGGGCGATATCTTCAGCCAGTTCTTCCGGCGCGAGGCGCCGTTCGGCGGCCGCAGCCGGCATCGAGGCCCGCGGCGAGGCGAGGACATCGAGGTGGCGCTGCAGGTGCCGTTCGACATGGCCGCGCACGGCGGCGAGACGGAGATCGCGATCCCGAGCGTCTTCTCCTGCGACCGCTGCGGCGGCAGCGGCGGCGAGCCGGGCACGCGCTCGCAGGTCTGCCCGATGTGCCACGGCGCCGGAGACGTGCAGGCGGTCCAGGGCGCGTTCGCGTTCAGCCGGCCCTGCCCGCGCTGCTACGGCCGCGGCGAGGTGATCGCCAAGCCGTGCTCGAAGTGCACCGGGACCGGCGAGATCCAGGCCACGCGCCGGTTCCGCTTGAAGATCCCGCGCGGCGTGCGCGACGGACAGAAAATCCGCCTCGCCGGACAAGGCCAGCCCGGGCGCGACGGCGGCCCGAGCGGGAACCTGCTGGTGGAAGTGCGCGTCGAGGAGCATTCGCAGTTCAAGCGGAAGGGAGACGACATCTACAGCGGGGCGACCATCAACGCCGTCCAGGCGGCGCTCGGCGCGCGGGTGCACGTGCCGACGATCCACGGCGACGTGGCGCTGCGCATTCCCGCCGGGACGCAGCCGGGAACGACGCTTCGGCTCCCCGGCCGCGGCGTGACCTCCGCCGACGGCCGCGCCGGCGACCATTACGTCGCGATCCGCGTTACGACGCCGACGAATCTCTCGGAAGAGCAGAAAAAGCTTCTGCGGGAGTTCGCCCGGTCCGCGGGGTTGCCGGCCGACTGAGGACAACGGCAACAACGAAGAACGTCGAACATTCAACCAGTACTTTGGCAATTCTACGCAACTTGACGGAAGCCGGCTGATTCTTGCCAAAGTACTGGCTGGATGTTGGAAGTTGAGTCCGTGCTTATCGCCGCGCGGCGAGGTGGACCATGAGGACGGAGATGTCGGCGGGGCTGACGCCGCTGATGCGCGAGGCCTGGCCGAGGGTGACCGGGCGGATTTCGCCGAGTTTGCGCCGCGCTTCTTTGCTGATCTGGACGAGCGATTCGTAGTCCAGGCCGTCGGGGATCCGGCTGTCCTCGACCTTGCGCGCCCTCTCGATCTGCTGCGCCTGGCGGCTGATGTAGCCTTCGTACTTGATCTCGATCTCGACCTGCTCGGCCACGTCGCGCGGCTCGGCCTGGAGATCGGGGCAGAGCTTCGCGAGGTCGGCGAAGGCGACGCCCGGCCGGCGCAGCATCAGGGCGAGCGTCTCGCCGCCGCGCCGGGTCTGCTCGAGGGCCTGCCGCACCTTCGCGATCCGCTTTTCCTTTTCCTCCAGTCGCGCGATCTGCCCGGCGGGGATGAGCCCGAGCCGCCGCCCGTGCCGCATGAGCCGGCGGTCAGCGTTGTCCTGCCGAAGGAGCAGCCGGTGCTCCGCGCGCGAAGTGAACATGCGGTACGGTTCCAGCGTGCCGCGGGTGACGAGGTCGTCAATGAGGACGCCGATGTACGCCTCGTCGCGGCGCAGGACGAACGGCGGCTCGCCGCGCAGCTTGAGGGCGGCGTTGACGCCGGCCATCAGGCCCTGCGCGGCAGCTTCCTCGTAACCGGAAGTCCCGTTGATCTGCCCGCCGTGGAACAGGTTGGCGACCGGCTTGGTCTCGAGGTGCGGCCAGAGTTGCGTCGGCGGCGCGAAGTCGTACTCGATGGCGTAGCCGTACCGGACGATCTGCGCCCCCTCGCAGCCGCGGATCGAGCGCACGAGCGCCTCCTGGACGTCCATCGGCAGGCTTGTCGAGATGCCGTTGCAGTACAACTCGCTCGTCCCGCGGCCCTCCGGCTCGAGGAAGACCGTGTGCGCCGCGCGGTCGGCGAAGCGCACGACTTTGTCCTCGATCGAGGGGCAGTAGCGCGGGCCGACGGATTTGATCTGGCCGCTGTAGAGCGGCGCGCGATGCAGGTTGGCGCGGATGATTTCGTGCGTGGCCGTGTTGGTCTCGGTGAGCCAGCACGGCAATTGCGGGCCGGGCAGCGAGACGGTCGAGAAGCTGAACGGCTGCGGCGGGTCGTCGCCGGGCTGGAGGTTGAGTTCGTCGAGGCGCACGCTGCGGCCGTCGAGCCGGGGCGGCGTGCCGGTCTTCAGGCGTCCGAGCCGGATTCCGGCGGCGATGAGGCTGGCGGAGAGCGCTTCGGCGCTCGGCTCGCCCATGCGCCCGCCGGACATCTGCGCCGGGCCGACGTGGATGAGTCCGCGAAGGAACGTGCCGGTGGTGAGGACGACGGCGCGGCCGCGGATTTCGACTCCGCCGAGGCAGCGGATGCCGCACGCTTTGCCGCGCTCGACGAGCAGCGACTCGGCGGTCGCCTGGAGGAGCGAGAGATTCGGCTGCTGCTCGATCCGGCGCTTCATGGCGGCGCGATACGCGGCGCGGTCGTTCTGCGACCTCGGCGAGCGGACCGCCGCCCCCTTGCCGGTGTTGAGCATGCGGAACTGAATGCCGGTCTCGTCGGCTACCTTGGCCATCTCGCCGCCGAGCGCGTCAATCTCGCGGACGAGCTGGCCTTTCGCCAGGCCGCCGATGGCGGGGTTGCAGGACATCTGGCCGACCTGGTCGGCGCTGAGGGTGACGAGCAGCGTGCGGCAGCCCATCCGCGCCGCCGCCAGCGCCGCCTCGCACCCGGCGTGTCCGGCGCCGACGACAATGATGTCGAAGGATTCAGGCATGGAACGACCCAGATGAAACAGCGATATCCCTGCCTATTCTATCGAATCGGCCGGCGCGTGGAAAACGACGCGCGTGTTCTGTGGTTTCGATGGGAAGGAATGGGTATCATACAGGCCGGAATCGGCGGATGAACAGAAAAAAGAGAACTCGAATGGCAAAGTGCCCGTATTGCGAGAAACCTGTCCTCATGAAAGCAACTGGTTCGGACAAGAAGAACGAGGTGTGCAAGGATGTCAAAGGCGCAGTCAAGAAAGAGGTCATGTACTCCTGTCCCCATTGCGAGAAGGTGCTTGGCTTTGGCCACTTCTTCGGTGGTCTGATCACCGGCCGACCATAGGCTTTACGAGATTGGCATCCAACCGGAGGCTGGCGGTTATCTTCGCTAACGTACTTTACCCATAGCCTCGACGATGAGGAGCGGGCATGGCGGATGCGCATATTGTCGGCATCGGGCTGGACCTGGTCGAGGTGGCGCGGGTGCGCGCTTCGGCCAGGCGCTCGGGCGAGCGCTTCGCAAAGCGCGTCTTCACGCCGGGCGAAATCGCTTACTGCGCGGGCCGCGCGCGGAAGTTCGAACATCTGGCCGCGCGGTTCGCCGCGAAGGAGGCGACGCTCAAGGCGCTCGGCACGGGCATCACCGGCTGGACCTCGATGCAGGAAGTCGAGGTCGTCCACAACGCGGCGGGCCGGCCGGAGATTCGGCTTCGCGGCGGCGTCCTGCGGCGCGCGCGGTCGCTGGGGGTGACGGCGGCGCACCTTTCGATTTCGCATACGGAAGGCGTCGCGGCGGCCGTGGTGGTTCTCGAGGGCGGAGGGGGCCAGCGCGGACCGGGTTGACATTCCTCATTCACCGCTTTAATATCGTGTATGACACGGCGTCCAAAATGGCCTCATGGCCGGAGACCGGGCAAGTATGCTGCATCCCGTGATCATGGCAGGCGGTTCCGGGACGCGCTTCTGGCCGCGAAGCCGCCGACACCGTCCGAAGCAGTTGATCCGCATCTTCGGCGAAGGCAGTATGATTCAGCAGACGGTCTCGCGGTTGCAGCCTTCCTTCCCGCCGGAATCGTTTCTGGTCATGACCAACGCGGCGCAGGCGGAAGAGGTGCGCCGGCAATTGCCGCAGCTCTCCGCCGCGCAAGTGGTCGCTGAGCCGGTCGGGCGCGACAGCGCAGCCTGCATCGGACTGGCGGCGCTGATCCTGCTCGACCAGGACCCGGACGCGGGGATGCTCGTCCTGGCGTCGGATCAGCTCATTTCGCCGATGGAGGAGTTCGCGCGGTGCGTGGCGGAGGCGGAGCGCATCGCGCTGCAGCAGCGCGCGCTCGTGACGTTCGGCGTGAAGCCCTCGCTCCCGAGCGAGCAATACGGCTACGTGCGCCGCGGCGAGCGGCTGCCGGGCCCGCCCGGCGCGCCGCCGGCCTTCCGCCTGGCGCAGTTCAAGGAGAAGCCCTCGCGGGCGCAGGCGGAGGAATTCATCCGGAGCGGCGAGTACTACTGGAACAGCGGCAACTTCGTCTGGCGCGCGGCGGACATCCTCGAAGCGGTCCGGCGGCACCTGCCCGAGCTTCACGACGGCCTCGAGAAGATCCGCCCCGCGATCGGGACGGCGCGCCAGGAACAGGCCGTCGCGCGCGAGTATCCCGCGCTGACGCGCATCTCCATTGACTACGGCGTGATGGAGAAGGCGACGAACGCCGCCATCGTGGAGATGGCGCTGGTCTGGGACGACCTGGGCTCGTGGAACGCGCTCTCGCGCCACCATGACCAGGACGAGCAGGGAAACCTGGTCATGGCCCTGCACGCGGGCATGGACACGCGCGGCTGCATTCTGGCGGCCGAACCGGACCACTTGATCGCGACGCTCGGGGTGAAGGACCTGATCGTGGTGCAGACGCCCGACGCGACGCTGATCTGCGACCGCAGCCGCGCCGGCGAGGTGAAGGCGCTCGTTGATCTCCTCCGGGCGCGCGGGCTGGATGCGTTCATTGATTGAGGATTGCGGAATCCGGAATTAACGGCTGATCTGCGAGCGAGCCGTCGCTGCCAATCCGCGCTCCGTATTCCGCAATTCAGTTTCGGGTGCTCAAATGCCTCAACAAGGTCGCTTGACGGTCGTCCAGGGTACTCTGCCCAGCACCGAGTATCCGCTGCCGCTCGACGGCGATTTCACGATCGGCCGCAACCGGCGCATGAACATTCCGATCCTGATGCGGACGGTCTCGCGCAAACACGCCAAGATCGCCTGCCGCAACGGCGCCTACACGATTTCCGACCTCGGAAGCAAGTCCGGCACCCTGGTGAACGACCACAAAGTCACCATGACCATCCTGCGGCACGGCGACCGGATCCAGATCGGGCGCGTGAAGTTCCGGTTCTGGATGCAGGTGCCGGACAGGCCGCCGCCGCGGGAGCCGGGTCCGCAGGCGCCGCTGGTCGAGGTGCTGCGCGAGCCGGTGGTCATCCCGCCGAAGCCGGCGCCGCCTCCGCAGCCGACCGAAAATGAGCCGGAGGGGTCGGCCGGGCCCCAGTTCACGGCCGAGGAATTAGCCCGCGTCGGGCGAACCCTCGGCGGGACCAAGCTGATCGCCGCGGTGACCCGCAGCCGGCGGGTGATGATCTACAAAGGCACGCAGGCAAGCCACAACCGCGTGGTGGCTTTCAAGATACTGCGGCCCGAGGCGGCAGCGAAGCCGAAAATCGTGGCCTGGTTCGTCGAGGGCGCCAAGCGCGCAAGCCAATTGCACCATGAAGACATCATCGGGCCGTTGGGCGGCGGCAGCGAGGAAGGGGTGCTTTTCCTCTACCTGCTGTTCATGCACAGCGGCAGCGCGCTGGAACGGTTCAGCAAGGCCGCCGAGGAAGGCACTCCCGCGGCCAAGCGGGCGCTGGAGGCGCTCGTGCACGTCACGCGCGCGCTCGAGTTCGCGCAAAGCCGCGGCATTCTTCACCTGGGCCTGCGGCCCTCGAAGATCCTGTTCAACGAGGAGCAGCGCGCGAAGGTGGTGGGACTGGGATTCGACAACCGCACGTCGGCGGCCGGCGCGCAGAGCGCGCCGGAGGTCGAGGCCTATCTCGCGCCGGAGCAGTGCAACCCGAATGGCAATATGACGGTGATGACGGACATCTTTTCGCTCGGCGCGACGTTCTACTACATGCTGACCGGCCAGCATCCGCAGCGCGACCTCCGCCACCGGATTCCCTCGCCCAAGGGGATCAGCCGCGTCATCCCCGATTCCATCTGCCGCATCGCCGAGAAGATGGTGAATCCCGACCCGCGAGGGCGTTACCAGTCCTACGGTTTGCTGCTCCACGACTTGCGCTGGGCGCTCCGCGGCGAGGCGTGGCCGCACGCGTAAAGCGGGCCGGCAGCTCGCGTACGACAATCCGCCTTCGCCCCTTCGGCTGAGCTCAGGGCTACGGCGGACACGTCGGAATTCGGCATTGTTTTTGAGACGGCCCATGTCCGGCACCGACACAGACAAGCCGATCCAAGTCCCCGGCTATCATCTGCGCATGGAGCTCGCGCGCGGCGGCATGGGCGCCGTCTACCGCGGCTACCAGATCAGCATGGACCGCGTCGTCGCCGTCAAGGTGCTCGCCGGCAAGTTCACCGAGGACATCGTCTTCGTCCAGCGATTCCAGAAGGAAGCCCGCGCCGCCGCCCGCCTCAACCATCCCAACATCGTCCAGGCGATTGACGTCGGCGAGTCCGACGGGCATTGGTACTTCGTGATGGAATTCGTCGAGGGCAGCGCCCTCAGCGCGCTGCTGCGCGAGCGGGGCAAACTTCCGCCGCTCGAGGCGTGCGGCCTGGTCGTGCAGATCGCGCGCGCCCTCGAGCACGCCTCCCGGTTCGGCATGCTCCACCTCGACGTGAAGCCCGGCAACATCATGGTCACGCCGGCCGGCTGCGCGAAGCTGGCTGACTTCGGCCTCGCCCGCCACATGGAGGACGAGGACCCCATCTACGCGCAGAAGAAGGTGATCTTCGGCACGCCGCATTACATGTCCCCCGAACAGATCGCCGGCGCCGACCTCGATTCGCGCAGCGACATCTATTCTCTCGGCGTCACCTTCTACGAAATGGTCGCCGGGCACAACCCGTTCACGGCGCCGACGACGCGCGAGGTGCTCCAGAAAGTCAAGTCCGGGGCGGTTCCGCCGCTTTGCGTCGCCGAGCCGGGCGTGTCGGCGGACGTCTCGCTCGTCATCCAGAAGATGATGTCGCCCGACCGCGAGGAGCGCTACCGCGACCCCGGGCAGCTCCTGGCCGACCTGGACGCCCTTTCGCGGCTGCTGCCTCCGCCGATCGCGCGGCAGGTGTCGGCCCCGGAGCCGCTTCCGCCGCCGGCGAAAGCGCCGCGCCGCCGCCCCGCGATGCCGTTCCTGGCGGGGATCGGGCTGACGGCGCTCCTGGCCGCATTCATCCTCCTCGTCGTTCAGTTTCGCACCGAGGCGCCGCCGGGCGCCGGAGAGACAACAGGGGCGGAGGGGACGCCGGCGCGCGCCCCCGCCTCGCAACCGCCGGAGACGGAGCAGGTGCGAGAACTTTTCCGCGCCGCTGTGGGCGAGGCTGAACGGGACATGGCGGACAACCGGTTCAAGGAAGCGCTCCAGGTTTACGAAAATTTCGCCGCCGCGAACGCCCGAACTCCTTCGGCCGAAGAGGCGCGCCGCGCCGCCACCGGCGTGCTCACGCGCGCCGAGCTGTACGCCGAGGACGTCGCGCGCAGCGCCAACACCGCCATCGAGGTCGGCAACTACGGCCAGGCCAAGGCGCTCTCCGACCAGCTCGCCGCGCTCCGCCTGCCCGTGACCGATCCGCTCGCGCAGGAGGTCCAGACGAACCTCCGCCGCGCCGAGGAAGCCGCCCGCCGCAAGGCCGACGCCACGCGCGAAGCCTCCAACGCCCGCGCCCTCGATGCGCTCCAGAAGGACCTGCCCCGCCTCATCAAAGAGGAGCGCTTCGAGGAGGCCGCCCGGCGATGCGACGAGGCCCTCTCGAACCCGGACCAGGCGCGGGCCCGCGGAATCCCTCGCGATGAACTGGATCGGGTGTTCTGGCTCCGGAGAATCCAGTCGGCAATCGTGGCCGGCGCCGCCCGCCTGGCCGGCCGCGGCCTGCAGCCGCTGCCGCCGGAGCCGGGCACGACCGGCATTCCGCCTCACGCGATCGTCGCCGGCGCTCGCGAGGGAAAAGTCCTCATCCAAGTCGGGACGGCCGAGCGGACGCTGAACCTCCGCGACATGGCCGAGGCGGACCTGACGGCCCTCGCGCAGGCCGGCTTGGCCGCTTCCGCCGACAAAGACGATCCCGCACTGCTCCTGCACGGCGGCCTGGCCGCCCTACTCGAATCGGAGGGGCGATGGCGCGACGCCCTGCTCCAGATGGCCCAAGTCCTGGAACAACAGGGACGGCTTCCGCCGTGGCTGGTGGAGGCGGAGTGCAGCGCGCTGCTCGGCGCCGCGCACGAAGATCTCGCCGCCGGCCGGCTCTCCGACGCGCTCGCGCACCTGCGCTCGCTCAAAGCCCGCCACCAGCGCAGCCGCTTTTACCTGAGCCACATGACGGAGATCGGCGAGTCGCTCGCTGAGGTCCGCGCGAAATACTTCGAGGACATGATCGCCATCCCCGCCGGCAAGTTCATTTACCAGGCCGGCAAGCGCCGCGACCTGCCGCTCTTCTACATGGACGCGCATGAGGTCACCAACGCGCAGTACGCCCGCTTTCTCCAGTACTGCAACGAGAACCCGGACCATTCCTTTTTCGACCATCTCCTTCAGCCGGCGTGGAAGAAGGACCATATCCCCCTGGACTGGGATGAGCGCTCCAAAGACCGGCCGAATTACCCGGTCGTCGGCGTGGACTGGTACGACGCCTTCGCCTATGCCAATTGGCTCGGCAAGCGCCTGCCGACCGACGCGGAGTGGGAGAAAGCCGCCCGCGGCCAAGACGGCCGCAAGTATCCCTGGGGCAACGAGTGGGAATTGACGCCCGGGCAACGCATGTGCAACGGCGCCCCGACGATCGCCCGCACCGCCGCGGACCTGCCCTCCGGCGTCGTCGCCGTGGGCAGCTTCCGCCAGGGCAACAGCCCCTACGGACTGATGGACATGGCCGGCAACGCGCGGGAGTGGATCGGCGATGAGGCCGGAACGGTCTCCGAACCGACCGCCGCCTGCCGCGGAGGCTCCTTCGCCGATCCGATCTCGATGTGCTCGACGACCGCCAGCGTGAAGTTGCCGCGCGATACCCGCGACGCGATGACCGGCTTCCGCTGCGCGGCGGATGCGATCACGGACACGCCGTGAGGAAGGCGGCAGGATGAGGGACGAAAACCCAGCAAAGAAGGGCACAAAGATGAAACGGTCCCCTGGGGCTGTTGAAAAGGCGCCGGGCGATGGCCTGACTCACGTCGCGTCCCAACTGCGTCATTCCCGCGCAGGCGGGAATCCAAGATTTCGGCTTGCGGTTCTGGATTCCCGCTTTCGCGGGAATGACAAAGAGGCTATTGCAACAGTCCCCACTCGCCGGTTTGCATCCTTCATCCTTCCTCTTTCAGCCTTCATCCTGCTGGCGCCGGCTTTTTGCGGCTGCCGGACGCCCGCCCCACCGACGCCGCCGGAGCCGATCGTTATTGAGGAGATCCCGTCGCAGATCGTGGTGCAGCTCCGGGTGATCACGCTGCACGAGGCGGCGAACCCTTCCGACGCCGCGCCTTTTCCTGCGCTCGGGTTCCAGTTCGCCGGGGACCGCGTCGTCCCGGTCGGGAAACCGGACACGGTCGCGGGCGCGGAGCTGGCGCCGCCGGAACTGGCCCGCTGGGTGGAGAACCTCGGCAAAGCCGGGGCGATGCTCCTCGCCGCGCCGGCTTTCACCGTCGGCCCGAACCTGCCCGCCAGCAGCGCCTACTCGACGGAAAAACAGTACCAGGCGAATTGGCGCATGGACTCCAACGGCGCCTCGATGCAGAACGCCGTCGTCAGCCCCGAATCGAAGTCCCGTGTCCAGGCCGAACTCATCCCCGGAACCCGCGACCTCCTGACGAGCGCAGGCGTCGAAATCAGCTCCGCCGACCTCGATTCGTTCGTCCTCGTGGACCAGTTCGCCGCGAAGGACGAGAAGCCGATTCCGTTGGCGCTGCTTCTGCCGCGCCAGACCATCCTGCGCATGGCCACCCAGACGCTTGTCCAGCCCGGACAGACGCTGATCCTGGCGCACTACGTCAAGCAATACCGCTCGGCGCCGCAGCCGCCCAAGGCGGCGGAGAACCTCCGCGATCACATCTTCTGGCTCCTCAGCGCCGACCGGCGCGGGTTGGAACAAGCCCAGAGCGACCTGCCGATCGTCCCGCAAATCCCGCCGCGCTACGCGCTGAGCCTGGCCTGGCTCGAATCCGAAAACGCCGGGCCGGCGCCGCAACCGCCGGACCGCGCGAAGCCGGCGCCCGGACCGGCGCCGGACGACTGCGCTGAACTCCAGAAAGCGGCCGGGCGGATGAAGGACGCGCCGGGCGTCGTCGCGCAGACGTTGAGCTTTGCGCTGACCGTGAAGACACAGGCCCAATTCGAAATCGCCGAGGAACACGGCTACGTCGCCGGAATCCATCCCGATTCGGATGAAGCGGTGAGCCCGTACAACTTCCTCATCAATCAGACCTGGTCCGGGCTGAAGCTCTCGGCGCGATTGGAACCGGCGCCGCAGGGCGTATCGGCGGACCTGAATCTGCGGCTGGCCGACCCGCCCCAATGCGATAACGCCGTCGGCAAGCTCCCCTCGCTGCGCGCCGGCGCGCCCAAAACGGAAGCGAAGGAATATCATTTCCAGGTCGCCGGCCAGACCACGGCCGACTTCGCCGCGATCCTGACGCTTCCACCGGGCCAGACCCGGCTGCTGCCGCTGACCTGGCACGCGACCGGCGTCGCCGCCTCGCAAAACGCCCGGCTCCGCCCGGTGGCGGTGAGCCTGAAAGAGCCGCCGCCCGCGACGGCCGCTGAGACCCCGCCGCAGGGCAGCGCCCCCGGCGCGACGGTTCATCCTTAACCCCGGAGACCCTCGATGCGATATTGGATCGGCTTCGTCGCAGTCCTGATTGTCGGCGCCGCCGCTTTCCTGGCGTACAAGGCGCGCCGGAAGGCCAGGTCGCGGAACGCCGACCGCAGGAAGCTCGACCTGGCGGTCGCACAGTTGAGCCTGGAGATCCGGCGCAATCCCAAAAACGCCGTCGCGTTCTGCAAGCGCGGGATCGTCCGCCGGAGGAAGGGCGACCTGTCCGGCGCCCTTGCCGACCCCGAGCGCGCGCTGGCCCTCGAACCAGGCCTCACGGAGGCGCACTATCATCACGGCGCGGCGCTCGAATAGAAAGGCGACCCCGCCGGCGCCCAAAAGGAGTTCAACTGGCTTGTTGACCTGGGCAACGACCCGTACTACGGGACCGCCGCCAAAGACCGCCTCGCCCAGGCGCACTCCAAAAAGAAATCCGACTGACCCGGAGCCGCGCAGTCCCGTTCACCGTCGAGTTTTCCGAAGCTGAGCGATAGGCCTCGGGGGCGCAACGGCGAAGGATGAGGGCTGAAGGATGATGACCGCTTATGACAGGTCCTCCTTCCGCCTCCATCCTTCGTGCTTCGTCCTTATCCGCGCCGAATCCGCACTTAACTTGACGCTTTCCTCGGCCGTGGGTAAGATTTGGAGGTTTTTTCCGTCGCACTTCCGGGAGTCTGCATGATCGTCACGCTCACCATCACCAAAGGCAAGGACGCCGGCCGCGTGGTCCGTCTCGAGGAAGGCGAGACGAAGACCATCGGCCGTGGCTCGCAGGCCGACATCACCCTCCGCGACGCCGTCGTCTCGCGCGTGCATTGCCGCATCCGCATCGAGGGCGGCGCCTGCTACGTGCAGGACATGGGCTCGCGCAACGGCACTTCGGTCAACGGCCGGGCCGTCACGAAAGAGGCGCGGCTGGCCGACGACGATGCGCTGGGCATCGGGACCGAACTGGCGGAGGTCCGCATCACGCCCGACACGCGCCCCGCCGAGGAAGCGGTCGAGGCGGTCGCGCCAGTCGAGGTCGAGGAAACGCCCATCCCCCCGCCGGAGGCGGAGATCACCGATGCAGAGTACGAGATAGAGGCGCAGGGCGAAGACGAGCGCCTGATCGGAACCGTCGTCGGCGGCTGCCGCGTCGAAGGGCTGCTCGGGCGCGACGACATCAGCAGCGCGTACCGCGCCACGCAGATCTCCATGGAGCGCCCGGTTGCCCTGAAGATCCTCTCGCCGGCGATGACCGGCGACCTGCGTGTGAAAGACCGGTTCATCGTCGCCGCGCGCGCCGGCGGCAAGCTCAACCACCCGAACATCGTGCGGGTTTACGACGCCGGCGAGGAGAACGGCCTGTCGTTCGTCGCCATGGAATTCGTCGCCGGCAAGTCGGTCCGCCGGCTCCTGGCCGAGCGCGAGGGGAACCGGCCGCTGCCGATAGCGGAGGCGGTCGGGATCGGCGAGCAGATCGCCGGCGCCCTCGACTACGCGCACTCGGTCGCCGTCGTCCACGGCCACGTCACCGCCGATACGATCCTGGTCACGCCGCAGGGCGTCGCCAAGCTCGCCGAGATCGGGTTCGTCCGCACCGCCACCGCCGGAACCGCCCCGCTGCCGTCGAACCCCGCGCGGCGAGCGGACGAACTGCAGTTCACGCCGCCGGAGTATCTCGCCGGCCCGCGCTCGCCGACGCCGCAGTGCGACATCTATTCGCTCTCGGTCGTCCTCTTCCTCATGGTCGCCGGGCAGATGCCGTTCCAGGCCACCAGCGAGAAGGAATTAATCGAAAAGATCCGCAGGGGCGGACACCCGCCGCTCCGGCGGCTCCGGCGCGAAGCGCCCGACAGCCTGGCGCGCGCCATAGAAGTCGGCATGGCCGCCCAGTTCGGGCAACGTTTCGCCCGCGCCGCCGACCTGCTGGCCGCGCTGCAGAAGTCCCGCAAGGCGCTGTCGTAAGTAACTAATGCCTCACCACGACGACACGACGGGCTCTGCGAACGGAGTTGAAATGGATTGACACCCTTGGTTGTTCGTTGTGTCGTCGTGCTCATCGTGTCGTCGTGGTGAGGACTTTTTGCTCGAAAGGGCATCGGCGTGAATATCGTTCATACGGCGCTGCTGGCGCTCATCCTCGTCGCGTCGGTCGTTGCGCCCGTCATCTTGTACTTCCGCCTCCGGGCGCAGCAGCGGGCCGAAACGGAGCGCTTCATCGCGCGCATGGAGCAGGCGCTGGGCTCCTCCGTCAAGCTCCTCGAAGTCCGAACCTACTACGACCAGATATCGGCCGAGTACAAGAAGATGCTCGACGAGGCGTTCCGCGAGGGGAACCGTTTTCGGCAGGACCACGTGCGGCGGCTGATCGAGCGGCTCGAGCAGCTCAAGGCGCGGACGCTCGACCGGACCGTGCGGATGCTCGACCAGCCGGAGGGCCCGAGGCGGGAATTCCATCGGCGCCGCCATCGCGGCGGACGCCGGCACCGTCCGCCCGGCGGCCAGCCCCCGAACGCGCCGTCGGCGCCGCCGGGCAACCCGCCGCCGAAGCCGCCCGCCCCGCCGCAACCGAAGCCGCCGGCGCAGGGGTGAGCCGTTGAAAACCGGCGATTCCTGATTTCTGAGTTCTGATTTCTGATTTCTGACTCGGTCCCGTCACCGTGTTGCGCCGCATCCTGCGCTCAGTAAAAAGATGAAAATCTCGCTTGACATATAAGAACGTTTATGGTATAAGGAGATACGTTCGCTGCGATGTTACCGTTCAGGCTGATGCGAGAAGAGGACGGGAAATGGCGCGTGATTTGGCCAGGCAAGCACCGGCGTCCGCGCATGAGAAGTCATCTGACAGTGGCCGGCAACGTGATAATTTGCAAAGGGTGATTTGAAAAAACGAACCCAATTTGTAGCAAGAACCTGTGCCGTAATCTCTTATGCTTGAAACCTTGCGAAGGTTTGTACGAACCTTCGCAAGGTTAGCCTGTTCGCCAATATCACGAAAGGAAAATTTCGGCCGGCGGGGAATTTGAAAAAACGAACCCAATGTGTCGCAATAGTCTGTCCAGAATCATCTTATGTCGTCAAAAGGGAATTCCTCCATGCGCATGAGCGCCTTGATCGGCCGACGGTACAAGGAGCGCCCCGCCGAGGCGCAGCTCGACAGCCACGCCTTCCTGCTCCGCGGCGCGTACGCGCGCCAGGTCGCCAACGGCATTTACTCGCTGCTCCCGCCCGGACTCAAGGTCGCGCAGAAGATCGAGCAGATCATCCGCGAGGAGATGAACCGCATCGGCGGACAGGAAGTGCTCATGCCCGTCGTGCTCCCGCGCGAGTTGTGGGAGGAATCGGGCCGCTACGGGGCCGTCGGCGCGGAACTGCTGCGCTTCACCGACCGCACCGGGCACGACATGCTCCTGGCGATGACGCATGAAGAGGGCGTCGTCCAACTCGCGCGTTACGAGGTGAACAGCTACAAGCAGTTCCCTTTCATGCTCTACCAGATCCAGACGAAGTTCCGCGACGAGCCGCGCAGCCGCGGCGGGCTCATCCGCGTGCGCGAGTTCACCATGAAGGACGGCTATTCCTTCCACACGACCCAGGCGGACCTCGAGGAGTACTACCGGCGCTGCGCCATCGCCTATAAGCGCATCTTCGCGCGCGCCGGAATCCCCGAGGTCGCCGTCGTGCAGAGCGACACCGGCATGATGGGCGGCAAGGTCGCGCACGAGTTCATGCTCCTCTGCGACGCCGGCGAGGACACCGTTTTCACGTGCGCGAGCTGCCGCTACGTCGCCAACGCCGACGTCGCCGTCGGCCGCGTGTGGCAGTTCCCCGAGCCGATGCGGGACCTGCAGAAGGTCCGCACGCCGGCGATGAAGAGCATCGAGGAAGTCGCCGCATTCCTGAAGGTCGAGACGCACCGGACGGCCAAGGTGGTCTTCTACGAGTCCGACAGCGAAGGCCGGCCGGTGATGGCGATTCTCCGCGGCGACCTGGCGGTGAACGAGGCCAAACTCGCGCGGCTGTTGCTCCGGCAGCCGGTTCTCGCCGAGGAGGCGACGATCCGCAAGACCGGCGCGGTCCCCGGCTTCGCCTCAACTATCGGCGTCAGCGGCTGCCGCATCATCGCCGATGTCACCGCCACCGAGTCCAACAACCTGGTCTCCGGCGCGAATGAGGCCGACTATCATTTCCTCAACTGGAACCTGAAACGCGACGCGAAAGGTTACGAGACGGCCGATATCGCCACGGCGCGCGAGGGCGACGGCTGTCCGCACTGCGCGGGGAAGCTTTCCGCGAAGCGCGGCATCGAGGTCGGGAACATTTTCCAGCTCGGCGACAAGTACACGCGCGCGATGGGCCTGCGCTACCTCGACCCCAACGGCCGGGAGCAGGCGCCGATCATGGGCTGCTACGGCATCGGCGTCGGCCGGCTGCTCGCCTCGGTCATGGAAGCGCGCCACGACGAATACGGCCCCATCTGGCCGATCTCCATCGCGCCCTGGCAGGCGCACCTGTGCGTGATGGACATCCAGAAGGAGAGCGTGGCGCGGACGGCCGAGCAGTTTTACGCCGCTCTCCAGGCCGCCGGGCTCGATGTCATCACCGACGACCGCGGCGAGCGCGCCGGCATTCAGTTCGCCGAGGCCGACCTGCTCGGAGTCCCGCTGCGCCTCATCGTCAGCGAGCGCAACTGCGCCGCCGGCCGGGTCGAATGGAAACTCCGCGGCACGCCGGAGAAGGGAACAGTCCCGATCGCCGAGGCGGTCGGGTTCGCACAGAAACTCTGCGCGGACAAACTGAACGACATCAACCGCCTCGCCGATGCCGTCACGGAACCGTTCTGAGCGAGGCGAACAAGTGCAAGCGATGAATGATGAGGTCGTTCATCACTCATCATTCGCACTTCGGACTTCATTCAGGCCGTTGAGCGTTTTCGCAAGGTCGTGAGTGCGATGATCGCGGCCGTCGCCAGCGCGGCGAGGCTGACGCCGATTCCCCAGGAGAGCGAGTCGGGACGATACCGGAAGACGACGCGGTGAGTTCCTGCGGAGAGGGCGACGGCGCGGAAGGCGTAGTCGGCCCGCAGGATTCGCGCCGGGGCGCCGTCCACTTCGGCTTTCCAGCCGGGGAAATAATTGTCGAGCAGGACGAGCCAGCCGGGCTTCTCGAGTTCGGCGACGACGGCGACGTCATCGGGAGCGTCCTTGAGGATGCCGGCCAGCGTCCGGGCGCCGGTCGCGGGCGAGGCGGGCGGCGCGGATTCCTCTTCGAGGACGACCTCCGACCGCGGATCGGCGGCGAGCGCCGCCTCCAGCGCCTCCTCGGGCGAATGCGCGACGCGGCTCCGGTAAACCACCTGTGCGCGCGTTGCGGACGAGGGCAGCTCGAGGATTTCCCACTGATTGTCGTTCCACAGCACATGCGCCTGCGACGCCCCTTGCAGCATGCCCTCCGGCCCCAGGACGCGCCCCAGCGCGGTCCGCAGCGGAAGCAGCCCATTCGGCGACATTCGATAAACGCTGGGCGCGATATCCACCGGGCGGCCCTGCCCGATCTGAAAGAGTTGATGGAACCGCGCGGGCGGGTTCGGCTCGATCCCCTCGACGACCGGGACGCGTTCGAGCATGGCGTCGTCCATCTCGCGGATGGTCGGCGCCGCGGTGCGCCGGTCGCCGCCTGCCTGGCGCAGGGCCGCGCCCGCGCCTTCAGGCCAGCCCGATTTCTCCGCGCGGAAGGTGGTCGCCGGCCCGATGAAGCCGCGGCTGAACAGAACCGCGTCCGCCGCGACGATGAAGAAGATCACCAACGCCGCCGCCGCCGGCTTGCGCCGGAACATCATGTAACCGCCGACCAGCCCGCCCAGGAGCACGAGCGCCTGCAACGCGTCGTGAACGGCCGGCAGCGCGCTGGCGAACGTGGCTTCGGCTTTCGGGTCGTACTTGTAGAGGCACTCGCCCGAGTTCAGGACGGCTTTCTGCCATGACGCGATCGCTCCCGGCGCGGTCAGCAGAATGACCAGCGCAATCGCGCCCGCGACGGCGGCGCAGAGGATGAACCGCGGCAGTTTCGGCGGCGCGGCGGAGAGCAGCCGGTCCGCTCCGATGCCCGCCAGCACCGAGAGCGCCAGCGAGAATGGCAGCAGGAATTTGGCCGGGCCGCGGAACATGCCGCCGAGCGGCGTCAGCGCCAGCAGGTCCGTGGCGTGAGTGTGCTTGCCGAGCGCCAGGAGCAGCGCCACGCACGCGGTGAGGGCGAAGCACGCGACGATCCGCAGCGGCCGCTCGCAGATCAGCGCGTACGCCGCCAGGACCAGCGCCGCGATTCCGATGTAGGCGTTCATCTCCCAGAACAGCCATCGGCCCCAGTAGAAGCTGCCGTCCGCGGCGCCGCCGAAGAGCCCCGGTACGACCATCGTGAGCAGGCACTCCGGTCCGAGGGAGAACACCATGAGCCAGTTCCTCGACATCGGCAGGCCGCGCGCGCCGTTCGCCGCCGCCTCGATGCCGGGCAGCAGTTGCACCGCTGCGAGTGCCGCTCCGAGAAGCCACATTCCGCCGATCATCGCCCATCGCTCCGCGCGGCCCCTCCACGGTTCGCCGCCCGCGCCGAGCGGCCGGATCAGCGCGTAGAAGCCCGCCGCGACGGCCGTGATGAAGACGTACTGCGGCATGCCGCTGAGGACCTGCATCGCCACGGCGAACGCGCCGACGAGCAATGCCGTTCGGTTCGGGCGGCGCATCATCCATTCGGTGCAGAGAAAAATCAGCGCCAGCCACGGGATCGCGCACGAGACGCCCCAATGCCCGGCCGGAACTCTCAGAATCTGCGCGGCGCAGAGCCCGAACGCCACCGCGCCCAGGGCCCCCCCGGCGCGCCCGCAGCCGCACATCCGCGCGAGCAGATAGACGAAGATCATCGAGAGCCAGACGTGCAACAGGATGCTGGCGCGCGCGGCGATGCCGATCGGCGCGACCGCGAAGATGAAGTTCGGCGGATAGAACAGCGCGGATTGGAAGTCCCCCAGGAACGGCACGCCACAGAGCACATACGGATTCCACAGCGGCAGCGAGCCGTGTCGCATCGAGTCGGCAGCGACCGCGCGCCAGGGATACCACTGTGTGCGGCCGTCCTGATCGGGCAGGCCCGGCGCCTGCGTCGGCGCGGCGCTGAGAATCGGCCAGAGCGCGACGACCGCCACAAACAGAAGCGCGAGCAGGATACCCGCATCTTTCGCGCCGAAGCGCCGATTCCCATGCGCCTTCGATATCTCAGCCATCACGCCGGTCTCCTGAATAAAGGCCGTCTTCAACACGGAGGCACAGAGAGCACGGAGAAGCACTGAGGAATCCTACCAGAAATCTAAAATCCTGATTTTCTCTCCGTGTTTCTCAGTGTCCTCCGTGTCTCCGTGTTGAAGATGGCCGTCTTCGCGATCGGACGTGCAACAAGACCATCAGCGCACCGGCCAGCGCGCCGGCCAGGGTGGCGGCGATCCCCGCTTTGAAACTCGCCGGCTCATAGACAAAACTGACCGTATGCCGCCCCGCCGGCACGGCGACCGCGCGCAGGAGGTAGTCCGCCCTCAGAATATCCGCCGGCCGGCCGTCCACCTCAGCCCGCCAGCCCGGGTAATACAGGTCGCTGAGCACCAGCAACGCATCCGATGCGGCCTCAAGCTTCAGGACGACGCGGCTCGGCTCGTAGGCCTCAATCGTCGGAAAAGGCTCCGCCCTCGGCGGAACCTCCAAGCGGCAGCTTGGGTTCTCTTCGAGGAGGACGCTGTTCTCATAGTCGAGGCGGTCCAGTGCCCCAAGCACTGTCATGGGGTCGCTGATGACCTCGCAGCGGTGGACGAGCCAGGCGCGCGGCCAGGGATTCGGAAGCGCGTCCACGCGCACCCGATCGTCCTCGTAAACCGTGCGCAGCCCGGGCATCGGCGTCCGGGGGTGATCGCGATAGCAGACGAGATAGTCCAGATTCAGCATGCCCATCGCCGTCGTAATCGTCGTGAGCTCATACGCTGTCTGCTGCTTCGCGGGAGGTTGGCCCTGCAATTGCCAGAAAGCGTCTCGAAAGCGCGCGGGCACGTTGGGCTGTATGCCCTCCAGGCAGCAGAGGCGGTGCGCCATGCCGTCGCAGGGCGGAAGATCAAGGTCCCCGCCGCGGGCAAACCGGAAGGGACCGGGAATGTCGCGCAGCCAGGCCACGCAGCGCGCCGTAATTCCGTTGCCCGCGGGATCGAACGTCGCCAGGTATCTGCGGCCGAAGGTCCAGTAATCTGCGGCGAGCAGTAGAAAGAGAACGGCGACCACGGCCGGCATTTTCAGGCGGAACTTCGCCATCGTCCAGGCCAGAATGGCCAGGGCGCCCAGGAGAATGGCGGCGCGGAGCACGGAGGAACACGCTTCGCCCAGGGCGATCTCTACGAACTGAGGCGCCCCGCCCCGGTAGTGCAGGTAGAACGCCTCGCCGAATCCCCGCCGCCAGATGAAGCGCATGAATCGAGGCCAGAACTCCAGCGCGAACGACGGATGCGGCAGGAGAAAGATTCCTCCCCCCGCCAGGAGCAGCGCGCCGATGCCAAAAACCCATGCGGCCCGGCCTGATCTCATTCTTCCAAGTCTTCGCTCGACCTCCGTTTCCAGCGCGCCGTCAGCGGCGCCGCCGACGAAGAGGTCGGCTCCAACCCCCGCCAGGAACGCCAGAAACAAACTCAGCGGCGCGAGGAATCTGGCCGGCGCGCGGAACAGGTCGAAGCCGGGCACGAAACGGTACAACACCTGCAGCACCGGCGCATTCTCACCCAGGGCCAGGATGAAAAGCAAAATGATCATGCAGCCGGTGAGGAGCACGGTGCGCCGCCTTCCCCACAACGCGCCGAAAAGCGCCAGGCCGATCGCGATGACTCCGACGTACGCGGACGTCTCCCAGAGGTTCCATCGGCCCCAGTATTTGCCCAGGAGGTCCGAGCCGAAGAAATCCGGCGCCGCCAGCGTGATCAGCGCCTCGGGGACGAGGGAGAACTGGGAGACCCATTCGTAGGTCAACTGCCCTTTGCGCGAAGAGACCGAAAGCAACTCGATCGCCGGCAGGAGCTGCACGCCCGCCGCCAGCGCCCCGACCAGGTAAATCAGCGCAACGCCGCCCGCGGCTTTGCACGCTTCGCGAGGGCGTTTTCTCATTTCCTGCCATGTCCGTCCGGCGAAGTAGAAGACCGCCGCGATCCCGCCGAAGAAGACGTATTGCGGCTGTCCCGCAAAAAGCTGCATCGCCACCGCGCCCGCGCCGCCCGCAACCACGCCCCAGCTCCATCGGCCGGCGGCCAATTCTTCCATGCAGAGCAACAGACAGGGTATCCACGGCATCGCTGCGAGGAAGCTCCAGTGCCCCTCGAAGACCCGGAGGAACTGCGGCGCGCCGAAAACGTACGCTGCGGCCGCCACGGCCGATCCGGCCCACCGCAAACCCGCGCGCCGGCACCAGAGATAAGTGAAAAGCCCCGACAGGAAAAAGTTGAGGATGATCCCCCAGTTGATCGCGCGGCCCAGAGGCATCAGGGCGCACAGCCAGTTCGTCGGATAGAACATGGCCGACTGAAAGCTTGCGACGAACGGCATCCCCAGGAACTCGTAGGGATTCCAGAGGGGAAACCGCCCGGCGCGAATCTCCCCGAAGCCGTACGCGCGCCATCCGTAGAACTGGCTCCGCGCATCCGAGTCCGGGCGCCCCAGGCATCTCTCGCCCGGCATAATCAGAATGCCGCTGAAGAAAATCAACAGGAATACGAGGAACCCGCCGAGGACAAGAACGTCCCGGCGGGTGATGGAACTGGGCGCAGGCGGGTGTCCCGGCGCCTCTCTCAGCTTCCCATCGCGCCCGGCGCTGCACTTCGCCGAATCCGGGTCAAGTGTCCCCATGGCGCCTCCGCGGCCACAGGCGGCATGAAATCAGCAACGCGACGGCAAGACATCCGACCGCGCTCGCCGCCACGCCCGCCCGGAAACTCGCGGGCCTGTAAAGGAACCGGACTTCGTGCGCGCCTGGGGGGATCGCCACCGCGCGCATGACGTAATTCGCCTGCAGGATCTCCGCCGGGCGGCCGTCCACCGTCGCCTCCCAGCCCGGATAGAAAAGGTCGCTCAGCACCAGCAGCGCCGGCGCGGCGGCCTGGACTTTGATGTCGATGCGCGCCGGCTCGTACCGTTCGATCCGCACGATCTCAAGCGCGGCCTCCGCCGCCGACGGCTCCTCGACGGCGCAGCCAGGCTCCTCTTCGAGGAGCGCTATCTTCTCATAGTTCAGCGACGGGAGCGCAGCGAGCAGTTCCTTCCGGTTGCCGACCACGCCGTAACGATGGACCAGCCAGGCGCGCGGCCAGGAATCGGGCAGTTTGTCAATCCGGATCTGCCGGTCCTGGTAAAC
>Ga0181533_1002205_pt1 | contig 23318 bp, 27 predicted proteins | sample PEATcosm2014_Bin_45_FD_119772 | JGI IMG/M metagenome (GOLD analysis project Ga0181533, IMG submission 119772) | Peatland microbial communities from MTU Mesocosm Facility, Houghton, MI, USA - PEATcosm2014_Bin11_60_metaG | ecosystem: Environmental > Terrestrial > Soil > Wetlands > Peat | place...
AGAGGAAACCGAAGACCACCACGAGAATCGCAGCAATCAGGTTGCCGCCGAGGTGGCCAGGATTGATGCGCAGAGCGATCAGCCCCCAGACCACCAGCACCAGCAGAATCGAGCCGCCAAAGATCACCGTGCCCGGCAGCTCCTCTTCGGTTCGAATCGTGGCAACCCGCGCGCCTTTCGCCTGTCCTAACTGACGAATCGAGCTCCGCAGCGCGCGCACGATGGTCGGCAGCGTGCGGCCCAGGGTGAAGAGTCCGGCGGTGGCCACGGCGCCGGCGCCGATCGGCTTGATGTAGGCCGCCCACATTGCGAAAGCGTCCATGTCGTGAATGGGAACCGTTCCGGGGAAAATTGCACCGGGCACGCCGCCGCCGAAGAACTTGATCATGGGGATCACGACTAGCCAGGAGAGCACGCCGCCGCCGAAGATCATCCCCGCGGTGCGCGGGCCAATGATGTAACCCACGCCCAGGTATTCGGGGGTCACCGCAGCGGCCAGCGTCGCGCCCGGGTACCAGCCCGGTTGGTAGATGGGCCGTGGCTGCCAGAAGCGCCCCGCCTCGTTCAGCAGCTTGTAAACCAAGCCGATGCCGAAGCCGCCGAAAACCTTGCCGGCAAAGCTGCCGCCCTTCTCGCCCGCGATCAGGACGTCGGCGCAGGCCGTGCCCTCGGGATAGGTCAGCGTGCCGTGCTCCACCACGTTCAACTGGTGCCGCAGCGGGATCATGAAGAGGATGCCTAGCAGGGCCCCCGCCAGCGCCAGCAGCAGCACGCGGGGAATCTCCGGCAAATCGAGCGAGTAACCGAGAAAGATCAGCGCCGGCAAAGTGAAGACCACGCCCGCAGCAATCGATTCACCCGCCGAGCCCGTCGTCTGGACGATATTGTTTTCGAGGATGGTCGACTTGCCGATCCATTTGAAGATGCTGATGGAAAGCACCGCCACAGGGATCGAAGCGCTGACGGTGAGTCCAGCAGTCAAGGCAAGGTAAACAGTGACCGCGCCAAAGACAATTCCCAGCACCGCGCCAATAATCACGGCGCGCAAGGTCAATTCCGAGGTATGTGCTTCCGGCGGTATATAAGGACGAAACGTGGTTTCCTGGGGTTTTTCAGCAGATTCAGCAGCCATTGTCATCACCTTTAGCGATAATACTCATTGCTTCTTAGCCACGGTTTTGAATCCAGGCGAGGATTGCGATGATCCGGGATCCGGGAACTCAAATGCCGTCATCCGGCACGTGGGTCATTTTCTCAAGGGCTCACGCGCCCAACTTGGCTCGCACCTTCTCGCTCACGCGCTTGCCGTCGGCGTTCTTGCCGGCCAGCTCGGCCATGGCCGCCTTCATGGCTTTGCCGAGGTCCTTCGCGGTGCTGGCGCCGGTCTCGGCGATGGCGGCCGCTACCGCCGCATCAATTTCCTCTTCACTCGCCGCAGCCGGGAGATAGGCTTCCACAATCTTGATCTCGGCCTCTTCCTTGTCCGCTAAGTCGTTTCTTCCGCCTTTGCGGAAGGCCTCGACGGACTCGCGGCGCTGCTTGGCAAGCGTCCGCAGCACGGCCAGCGCTTCCGGGTCGTCAACGGCTTTTCCCAGTTCGACCTTCTTGTTCATCAGCGCGGCTTTCATCATGCGCAGCACGGAAAGCTTGAGCTTGTCCTGCGCCTTGAGGGCCGCCACCAGATCCTTCTCGACTTTCTCAACGATAGGCATAGATGCTTTCCTTCCTGGATTTCCCCGCGACTATATCATAAAGACCCCGCCGGAGTGCGCAGAGGATTGACAGGGTCCTGACCCAATCCTCCTTTCGCTCCCAAAACCTAACCCTCCCTGGTGGAGGGGAGGGGTAAGTGTGCATTGCCCGGGGCCCTTGGCGCGAATTTCTCCCCAAGCCGAGTTGTTCTCACCGAGTCGATGTTTTCTTCTTTCCTCTTCCCCTTCATTTTCAATAACTCCCTTTCTTTTCAACAACATTCTCGAGTTTGAGGCATAACTCATTGCTTTTCAATAACATTCTGGGGTTCCGGAAAACCCGCGCCCTTTGCTCCGAGTGTTTTCAATAACCTTCCGGCTTCGTTCGTCGATTCTCGCGATGATCCTTTTTGGTGACCCCGCGCCACTGCGGAATAAGCTAAATACTTTAATTTCATTGACATAGATTGCTGCAAGGTTTTCGCCATTCACCGATAACCCCTTTTATTTCTAATACATTCTGGCATACCGCGGCCTTTTGTAGCGTCGACCGGCACCCGTCCCGACCTGCTCGGGAGGTCGGCAATGTTGTTTTGGCCGTCAGGTGCCGATCCATTCGCGGTGCCCAGGGCGGGCTCTGAAGGTCGGCGCTACATCAGCACTCGTGGGTTTGCCTTCAGCGACCAGCGGAGAGCAAGCAGCCTTTTGTGTTCTGTCTCCTGTCTGCCGTCTACCGTCCTCATATAACGCGTAATCTGTGCATTTTGTGCCAGAAAGCCCGACGGATCGTTGTCGAATCTCGCGCAATTGGTGCATTTTCGTGTAAAAAGCCGCGTTTTTGGCATGACATTTTGTCGTGCTCGCTTTGTTTTCATGCACATAGCCGGTTCGATCTTCATTTTTAACATCTCTAAGTCCCCTTGATGATTGTCGATTGCCGATTGGCGATTGAGGATTGAGGAGTCCTGACCTTGATCCGCACCATAGTGAGCCGCCACAATTGACGCAAGCCGGAGCCTTCCATCCTTTGCATGAGTAGCAATTTGTTGTCCTTCGAAGCCTGGCCCTGGGGCTCGCAAAAGGCCCTCGCCGCCTACGGCCCTTCGTTTCCCGTCTCCTGACTCCTGGCTCCTCAATCGCAAATCATCACTCATCACTCGTATATCAACCTACGCTATGAAAGTCAAGAGAAATCTACAAACGTTAGAGGCTACAAAATATCGCGGTCAGAAAGGTCGAAAGGAGACCACCCTCGCCTCTAACCACAATTCCTCAAGACCCTTGACAAAACTACTGGTAGCAAGGTTTTGGAGGTCATTGAGGATGAACAAGAGCAGGCGCCAGAGGTCGCGGCGGAGTTCTATCCACCGTCGGCGAATGGCGCTTCTGCGACCGAATCCACCGAAGCCGCTCCTCCTACGGAGATAACTCCTGGCAGCGTAACATCGAACTCGCCAAGTGAGACTCCCCCCCTTCGCGCTAATGGGGCCGTATCGGGTTCGCCTTCCCAGGCTTCGCCAGCGGAATTACTCCCTCCCACGTCTTGTCGGCTACCTGTTGAATGGGCAATTACAGCGTAAGCTCCTTGCAGTATATAAGACCAGCCAGGCTTATCCTGGCGTACCAAGTCCGCGCTACGCTTGCTGGCATTCATGAGGCGATGGTCATTGGACCGGCAGTTGCTATCACGGCAAGGAATGCACGTAATAGAGGACGCCATCGGGCCAAGCTCCGGGGTGATTCAGGAAGCCGATCCTGACGTTGGTACTTGCGTGATTATGGTTGCCGGCCTGGATGATCTGCGGGCCATTTTCCTGGAGTGCGGTGGAGGATTTCTCCGACGGACGAATGATCGCAATGTGTCCGGGCACATGTTTGTCCGGATTCGGGAACAATACCAGCACGAGGTTTCCCTGGTTTGCCAGCCGCTGGGCCTCTCGCATATCTGCGACTCTTTGCCATCCGGACTTCTGAGCTGCGGCGCTACCTAACCACTCGGCCTGCGCATTGGCTAGTAAAACCTGGCCGTGTTCAGGCGGGCGAAGCAGATATACCCCGAGCCTCTTGGCGGCCGCTGCCGCGAACGCACTGCAGTGCGAGTGGTTGCCCGGTCCCTCGTCGTCTGCACCTCTATCCGGTTCTCCGGTCTCCCAGTTGACATGCTCGTGTGCAAGCCATAGGGACTCCACATTCATGCTGTCGAGAGTCGCTGCGAGTCGATCGCCCGCAGGAGTAATCGGTCCGCAGCAGGAGACGTGTTCGGGTAGGGCGTTGACAGGGTGGGGCAAAAGTGTGGCGAGAAGCGCCGAAGAGAGCGCGATGACTGAGACGAGGCGATGGTAATAGGAGCTTTGCATGTGCGAGTGTCCTTGATCGGTCGTCGTCCCATCTTTCGGGGTCTAATATGGGGGCCTCTTTAGTGCTTCCCGCGGACGGTTTCTAACCGCCGGTCGCGCGCTCTGCCCGCAAGCACTGGCTCCAGGTTACCACGATTAGCGGGTAGCGACGGTCAGTGCCGTCCTGATTTTACTCATGCTCGATACCCCCAGCAGCATCCCCGCCGTGTAACATAATGAACATTAGTTTGCCACCAGACCCAGACGGCCCATGTGACAGAAAACCTCTGATCATTTCACCACCAACATGAAGCAGCGGTCCCGCCCACCTGACTTCAGAAAGGAGAGAATGCAGCGGCTTCGCCTCAATGCGTCCACCACTGTGGTGGCGGATTACTCCCGCCTCTTCGTCAACCGCCGTGCTTACACCCTCCAGTCCAACCGGAGGCAGGAGGGGGTGGAGTCGGCTCTTGAGAAAAGCCGTCGCGGCGGACATCTCTGGATATTCCTGGCAGACCCGCTCCCAGCGCGGGATTGCCGGGTCTACGTTTGCGGCCTTGCCCTGCGGTTGGGTATCCCGGTCAAGGGTGACAGGCGGCGAGAAGGCATTGAGGTCTTCCCCAAGCACGGTGCGTTGAAGACGGGCAGGTACGGCGATGCCATCCGTGGGCCGTTGGGTGAACCGCCATTACTTGGGAAGCGTGACCACCGCCACGCCGAGGCCGCCCAACTTAATGCTCTGACCTTCGATTTTGCTGGAGGCGGGCGGGTTGGAGCCGGTGGTCTGGTCCACCACTTCCAGTTTCCCGCCTTGGGCCTCAGGCAAAGTCAGCGTAAACTCGTGGTCACGCTTGTTCACGATCAGAAGTTTCCGTTCTCCGCTGCTGGTCACGTATCCCTGTGTCATCACGACTCCTGAGGAGCTTTCCGCATTCACAATCTTGTCTCCGGGCCGAAAGTTGTCGTGGATGAGCTTGAGGGCCCAGAAGCGCGCGTTGGGCTGGCCGGTCTGCCAATCGTGCAGGGCGATGGTCGGCCAAGTGCCGGGAGCTGAGGGCGTTCCCGACTCGTTGACCGCATCGATCCCGCGTGCGGCCAGTCCCGCGTAAACATAGGCAAAGGTTGCGGCCGAGAGGTTCCAATAGGAAGGCCGGATGGGCTTGAAGACGTAATCGGGTTTCGTCTGTTCCCAGTCCTCAGGCAGCATCGTGCCCACTTCGTTCACCATGGTGCCGGTCTTGGGTGAATACATTTTGCGAATGGCTTCGATATAACCAACAATCTCCAGGAACCTGTCGGCTTGGTAGAAATAGGTGACCGGTTGGACTTCCGGGGATTCGTCAGCGCCCGGCACGGCATAGAAGTGGTAGGAGATCATGTCGAGCGGGATTCCCGGCTTGTGATGCCGGGGATTGAGGAAGTACAGGAAGAAGTCCGGATGCCCGCCGGCATAGGAATCCGAGATGCCCACAAACTTCGTCTCCGGCGAGACCTTGTGGATCGCTTCCACCACGGCGTCGTAGAGCCTGGTGTAGGTCGGCGGGTCGAACCCGTGCTCGAGATCGGGTTCGTTGAAGACTTCCCAATAATCTATTTTGTAGTGGTGGCCGGATTGGTGCCATTTTCCCAGCTCATCGGTGAAGCCACCTTTGACGTGCCAGCTCACCACGCGCGCAAAGTAATCCGCCACTTCGCGGTACGTGGGATCACGCAGTTCCTTGCCTCGCGCGCAATCCCAGCAGATCTTGGCCGGGTCTTCCGGGTAATGCACGGGTTCCGTTTGCTTGAACATCCACGCCGGGATGGTGGTGAAGTTCAGGACCAGAGGATGCCCTTTGACGGCGTTCATGACGTCCTCGGTCACTGGGTCGAGTTTGGAGAAATCCCATGACGTGGTCGTGGCGGTAGGGGGCGCCAATTCCGCCACGCCGTAGTGCGGGTAAACGTATCCCCCGCCCGCAAAGCGCACCTCGTCGGCGCCCAGCTCCTTGATGCTCCGGAAAATTTGATCGTGGGCGGCTGATCCCCGCCATACCCCCGGTCCCGAGCCCACCATAATGGACGGTGCGGTTTTAGAAACCCGGACAACTTGATCCCAATGGACCTTGACCTCGATGGGTTGGTCTTGCGCACGGAGGGCGTGTAAAGCGGTGAAAATGAAAAGTAAGGCGAGCGGGTAAATCCAGATGGCGCGACGCTGCATGGGCAATTCTCCTGATTAAGAGTGATTTTCCGGCGATGGTTCAGGCGGAAAAACTCTGGGGCTCTTCTCCGGTTCCCGAGTATACAAGCCGCGGAGTTCAAGAACAACTCCACCCTACCCCCATTGTGGATAAACCGATACTCCCCACCATTGTCAGGTCATAACCAAATCACTATGGTTGACAACGTATTGTATCCCATTTATTTTCATTAACATACCTCTACGTATTTGTTTTCAATAAGTTACAAGGCAGGCCTGCTCTTTTAACATGCTTTTTGCCGGCACGCTCCCCCAACGGACACAGAGTCCGACAATTCTGTAAATTCAACGGTTGAGAGATGGGGGCCCGCCCTTCGCTTCCAATGAATCAATGAGCCGATGAGTCAATCACTCAATCCGGGTCCGCTCCCCTCTTCGCCGGGAAAACGGTCGTCAGTGGTCAGTTGTCAGGCACCTTTTCTCTAATCCCTAACCCCTGTTCCCTACCCGCCGCCCAATCGCACCTTCCGCTGGTGCACGCAGCGGATGAAAATTGACCCGGTCAATGCCCTGGTGAAGCAGCGCGTGGGCATTCGCTGTAGCGGCGATCTCCGATCGCCGACCGGCGGTCGGAGACCGCCGCTACAAACGGCGCGCGCCGCGCCGAAAGCTCCACCCGCCTGAGGAACGACGCGGTAGGTAGCAGGCAGTAGGTGGCATGTCGGGAGTTTCAATCCGCGGAGCCGCTCATGGAGCGACCCTATATCCCCCCTACAACCTACCGCTTTTGTGCCCCATACAAATCGACACCAGCACCCCGAGAGCAGTCCAACGCAACCTCAAGGGCGGACGTACTCTGGTGTCACACACTTTCAGCGATAATGGTCAGCCCAGGTATGCTTTGGGGTCGGTATGCCGCGGCCACGGGATGGTCTTTGAACAGGAAGGAAAACACGTCGGTATCAAGCAGGAGGGTGCTCATGGTTTGGCAAGCTCGCGATCTTCCCGCCGACGGGCATATATACCCTCGATAAAGCGTTCAAACTCCTGGTCACTCTCCCATAAATCGGCGCCCTTGCCAAGGATGTCCTCCAGCTTGGTCGGCTTCACTCCTTGCTCCGCCGCGAGGGCTTCAATCGACCTTGACTCCGAAAAACCCGTCGCCGGCTTTGCGCCCGTGCCCCCGGTGGCAACACGTTTGGGGGCCGGCTTTAGGTTGCTCGGCAGGAACCCAACTTGCTTGTCGAAGGCCTTCCGCACCTCCGCCGGTGCGGAAGCATATTGCCGAAGAACGAGTACCGGACCCTCATGATCGCGAGGCTTTCCCACCAGGTTTCTTCGAACGCAATTTCGACGCCTCTTTATGAAGCGACGCCACGAGTTCGGCTCCGCTTTCGAAGGGGCCGTAAGCGCGGCCTTCTTGGAAGTCCACCAGACTCTCGGCCACCGCACGATCGATCACCGACTTTGGCGTGAACCTAATGCTGCCCCGCTCGACCGAGGCTTCCAAAAGGTCGCCCACCTTGATGCCAATCTTCTTGCGGACAGGCAACGGAATGACCACTTGATATTTATTCTTAACAGAAACGAGTGCCATAAAGGTTGATCAGTTGAACAGTTCAACTCTCCATCTCAAGCATAGCAGGTCAAAATGCGCTGTCAAGGGGATGATATAACCGGCCGTACAAAAGCCCTTCCGTCACGGTGGCCGGATGACGAGTCGCCGAGGAGCATCCAAAACGCGCACCTCGGCGCCACCTGCTCGGCCCCTCGGTCCGTCATGACATTGAACGAACCCTTGGCTTCCGTTCGCTCGAAGGCGAGACGGAATTGGTAGAATGCGCCGGGGGGGAGGCAACGGTGAACCGAGCCGACGAGCGCTGGTGGGCGCGAAAACCCGCGGACCTCACAGAGCGGAGGTCCGCGCTACGCTTGCTGCTACCCGTGGCCACGAACGCAGTGGCATTTTGTAGGAGTTACCGCCATAATAACCAGTAACAATGTGCGAACAGTCGGATTTGCACCTGAAGATCGTTGCAGAGAGGGGAAAGGACATATTTCTCTGCCACACCGGAGCCGACAAGCCCTGGGTTGAAATGCTGGCCGAACGAATTGAGGCGGAGCCTTATCAAAATCGGATGCTCGGCGCAGTCTTCGACAAGTGGGACTTCGAGAAGGGTAGCAACATTGTTCTCGATATCGACCGCGACATTGATGCCTGCCGGTACGTCGGAATTGTGGTGACGCGAGCACTCTTGGTCGCTGACTGGCCAACTCTCGAACGCAGCATAGCTGTGTGGTCCGATCCGTCGGGTTCACGTGGGAGGGTGATTCCCCTTCTACGCGAAAACGTCACGTTGCCCGCGTCTCTCCGCATCCGGAACTGGATTGACTTCCGAGACGACACACTCTTTGAGCAAGCGTTCGCTGAGTTGGTCCGAGTATTGCGCGGTGAAAAAATCCCACGCGGACGCGGGACCCTGCTCCCTGCCGTCCCGGAAACCAAGCTTCCGTATGAGCCCCCGCCCGTTGTCATCACGTCGTCCGTCGGGGCCGATCGCGTTCAGGAACGAATTGTGTCCAATCTGTTTCCAGTCCTTGAGCTGCCTGATCAGATCTTCTCAGCGGAAACGCCGTTGCGGGACAAGGCCGATATTCAGGCCCATTCGGATGATGCGCCACCCTTCCTGTTGCGAGAAGGCAGTTTGTGGACGTTCACGAACCTCCGCAATGAAGCGGCGTCTTTCGGAAGAGCGATTCGTGCTGAGACCGTTCGCAACGATCCATTCAAGACGTGGTTTTCAGATGCAGACCGTGCCAGGTGGGCGGTTGAGCTCCTGAATATATGCCTGAAAGATAACGCATGGAAAAGGTTCCTTCGATTGGATAAGGACAGGCACCGATATTTCTTTTCGCCGAAGAACAACAGTCCTAAGAGAATCTACTGGAAGATTGGCGGTACCGTGACAAAACGCGAGGTTACGACGAGGCACTACGTTACGGTAATGCGGCCCGGTGGCACAAAAGACAAGGTGCAATCGGGCTGGCGACACCAAGCGGTGCAAGCGGGATTCGTTCTCTTGCCGTTTGGGTTGTTTCTCCGCGTGGAACCCACGTGGATGTTGACGGAAGCCGATGGAAAGACTCCCTGCGGGGGACCAAGAGTGGGTCCAATTCTCTCTCACTGGCTGAATCAGGAGCGCAACGGCCAGATTCTCAGGAGTCTGAGATTCTGGTCACTTGTTCTCGCGCGGGGCAAGGCCGAGGTTCTCATCCAGACAGGGCAAAGGCCGATTCGCATCGGCTTGACTCCGGCACCAGGTTGTTTGGACTTCGGCATCCTTGCGGATCAGATGGACTTTGATGCGGCCATGCGTGCCGAAATGGAAGACGACGTGGAAGTGCCCCAACTAGGCCTTGCGTTTGAAGAACCAAGTCCGGTACAAGAAGATGCGAACGAGGCGGAGAACTGATCAACGACCGCGAAAAACGAGCGCGAACTGGCGCCGCAAGCCGAAGCCTATTCGCTGGGACGCCCCTCGATTCGAGTCACTTCTCGCGCGTGCTGATAACCAACTTCAGTGCTCATATTTGCCCGAGCCCATTCTTTCATTTGGTGGGAAGCAGCAGTGCGAAGATCCAAGAACCGGCCTGGCGGCATTTGGGCCGTACAGCAAGGCAGAGGCTACGCGCCGACAACACATTCGCATCGGTATAGTCGGTCCAGCAGAAGCGATTGACAAAGCCGCAGGGTTCTTGGGCCAGCTAACCCAACGAATCGAACCAGCACCAAAGACAGATGCTGTCCTGCACCCCGCGTTTCCAGGAGTCAATTCCGGCGACCCTTTTCAAATCGAATTCGTAACTCAGCCACTCTGGCATCGGCCCCTGAAGCCCAGAGATTTGACGCTCATTGAGGGACATCCTAATTTCACGCAGCGTGTGGGAATGCTGGTCTCCGCAGTCACTACTGAAATCAAGGCGCTAAAGGCACTCGATTCATGTCCCGACGTCGTGATTTGCGCGATGTCTAAGAACCTGGAAGACCTCTGCAGAGTGGGAATCGCCGAATACGACAGGGAGCAGGCCCACACCGACGACGGGGTCGACACGGAAGATATCACGGAAATTGCACCGGAAGTTCAATCGGAAGGTGACGCGGAGGAATTGGGCAGCGAGGCTGCGCGCAGTTTCCGACGCGGCCTTAAGGCAGAGTGTCTTAACGTGCTTCCCACGCAGCTTATGTGGCACAGAACCCTTGCGGGCACACGTGGCGTTCAGGATCTAGCCACCCGAGCATGGAACCTTACCGTTGCACTTCTATATAAAGCTGAGATTATCCCATGGCGCTTGTCGGACGTCATTGAGGGAACATGTTTCGTTGGCATATCGTTCTTTCACGAAGACGAAGCTAGATCCGCCACGCTGCGGACGAGCGTTGCTCAGGCGTTCACAGAGCGTGGTGAGGGATTCGTTTTACAAGGGGACTCATTTGATTGGGACAGTCAGAAAACCGGTGAAAAGGCACCTCATTTGGATAGCACCCAGGCAAGGGCGGTCCTGGAAAAGGTCCTTCGAGTCTATGAAGATCAGGTCGGTGCACCACCACGCAAAGTTGTTGTGCATAAGACCTCGCGATATACCGCGGAGGAGCGGAAAGGTTTCGAAGAAGCGCTAAAGGGTGTCTCGCATTACGGATTTATTACCATAACCCGACGCGGCATCTTCTGTCTTCGCCCCGGAAAGAAGTCGGTCCTGCGTGGGACCGTTGTTGATTTCGGTCAAAAACGCGGGTTGATCTACTCCGTCGGTTATGTCCCGTTTCTCCGTTGCTACCCCGGCTTCAGAATCCCTCAACCTCTTGAGGTGACGGAGAGTTGGGGCTCTGTTTCGCTTCGAGAAGCAGCCGAGGATATCCTGAAACTTACGAAATTGAATTGGAACACGGCAGCCTTCAATTGCCGGGATCCAATTACGCTGGCCTTTTCACGTCGTGTCGGTGACATACTCAAGATGGCGAAGGGCAGAGAGCCTGCTTTGCACTATCGCTACTACATGTAGATGGATTCCCGGCAGATCATCCCCGAATTGTATTGGCCCGCACCACAGCGCGAGAGCCAATCGCACTCTGATTGACCGTGGGCCTTTACCCATGATCACAAGCCCACGGTCAGCAAACCAATGACCGTGAACCGCTCCATTGCTCCCCCCTCCGGGCCAAATCAGGTATGTCGGGCAAAGGCGTAAAAGAGCAGGTAGCGCACAGGTACGCGCATTTGGCGTTCCTGTGCGGCTCTTCCTCGCGTATCCGCATTCATAACATGTGAAATACAGGGAATAGGGATTCGGGATACCTCATTTTCGATTTTTGATTGCCGATTTTGGATTTGAACCCCGACCGGCGTCCGCAAACCCCGCGCCTGGTGGTACACTCAATCCAGGTGTGAGTCCGTTGGCGCAGCACACTGTCGGGGTTAGGGGCTCGGGATTGGGGATTAGGGAAAAGCCCTTCAAGCAAGAGTAGCGCGGACCTGTTCTTTAGATCCGCGCCTCCTCATCACCTCCCGTGCTGTCCGGTTGCATGCATTCGAGACGCCAAGCCCGAAGAAACTGTTGTACACTTAGCGAGTAGAGTACGAGGCCGAGGAAGGTGATGGGCCCCTCGCCGAGAGGCCTACGAGGTTCCGCCATGAGCCAGAGAATCAGAGATCAGATTGTTGAACAAGTTGATCGGCTTAACGACCCGCAGCAGCGCCAACTGCTGGAGTTCGCCCGGCGTCTGGCGGCACCGGCTGCCGTGCCCGGTCGGGATCTGCTGCGTTTTTCCGGATCCATAGGTCCAGGGGATCTGGAAGCCATGCAGAAGGCGATCGAGGACGGCTGCGAAAAGGTTGATTCGAGTGGCTGGTAGCGTAAAGTATGGCTTGCCGCTGGCGACCCGTGACCAGCATTTCAGAGAGGTGGACGGATTGCGGATCGAAAGCTGGTGACCATGTCCAACTCCTTCTCCAATATCGCGCTATAGCGAGCGTAGCGCGGCCTGTTCGGTAGGTCCGCGGTTCTTCGTCCCCACCCGTGCTCTAAGAGCAGTGACGAGTGACAAGTGACAAGTGACGAGCATACGAAATCAGAATCCACCCGAGCTCGGGCGTTCTGTTCGCTACTGGCTGCGCGCAGCATCGCGCGTAAATGGGTCGCGAAGTTCGCCCGGTCAGCAAGGACAGTGACGAGTGACAAGTGGCGAGTGACGAGCAAACGAAATCAGAAGCCCATGGGGAGAGATAATATGGCTACCAGGAAATGGGCGGTTAAACTCGCCGCTTTTTAATCCGGCGCGCGTCAGCTATACTTAGGGTAGTGGGAGGACCTATGACCAGAAGTATTAAGGCGGTTTTCGACGGCACGACGCTCCGTCCAGATGAACCGCTGGAACTTCCTCCCAATACCCGAGTGCGGCTGACGATTGAAAGCTTGGCGACCCCCACCCCGGGAGGGTCGTTTTTGCGCACTGCCCGGTCCCTAGCCCTCGAGGGCCCACGCGATTGGTCGTCCCACCTGGAAGCTTATCTCTATGGCGAAAAAGCTGATTCTGAGCGCTAGCGTCTTTAGCGTCCCGACAAGGAATGGGGCCTGACGGACTGTTCGTCCTTTGTGGTGATGGAGGAGCGCGGCATCCGAGATGCTCTTACCGCCGACGAGCATTTCCAGCAAGCCGGATTCCGGGCGTTGTTGCGGGAAGATACATTATGACTTGTCGGTGATTTTCAATCCCCGAGAGGAGCACATCGGGGAACGCCACCCGGAGCTTTTGCCCCAGATCCGCGAGCGCATTCGAATGACGTTGGCCGAACCCCACGAGGTCCGGCGGAGCGCCCGCTCCTTCCAATTACGCGCTTCGAGACCGTGTCGCCCACACCCTTGGTCCCATTGTGAAATATCGGAGCGGCCCCCAGGCTGGACAGCTTGTGGCCCCGGATATTGAGGCTTGGTTCCAGCAAGATCGGTACCAAGGAAATCCGGGGATTGTGGCCCAATGGGCCGACCTCCACAACGCCCTGGCGACCGCCTGGGTGGGCGCAGATCCCACCCACGGCCCCTATGTGGACTCCTGGGCCAAGGGGCATCCGACCGTCGTCGCCGACTGGGTGAAAGCCAACCCGAGCACCCCGCAACCCAAGGCTGCCGATTTGGCGGTGGTTTTCTTTGAAAACTTCTCCAAAGAAAACCCTGGCCGGTTCCCTTCTGCGGTCACGCATACCGGCGCCGACGGTAAGCCTACCACGGCGATTGAACCGGTCAAGGATGGTTCGGATATTCAATCGATCTTCTTCGACATGTGGCGGCAGGACCATCCTGACGCTGATCTACAGAACGTCCCGGGTGATATGGTAACGACTTCCGGTTCTGGCCTCGATCCCGACATTACCCTTCAGAACGCTGAATACCAACTGGATCGAGTCGCTTCCAAATGGGCTGCTGACACCCAGCATGATCCCGCGGCAACCCGTAAAGAAATCGACCAGATACTTCAGGCCAATGCCCAAGCTCCGTTTGCCGGGCTGGCCGGGGAAAAGATGGTAAACGTATTGGAGGTCAACCTGGAGCTTCGCAAACGCTACGGAGCGCCTAAGTAAGTTTACAGGGATTCATTTCGCTGCAAGTATCAGCGTAAATGGAATCTCACTTGCTCGTTTAGAGGGTTTCTAATATGGGACTTGGTGTCCTGACTCAGTAGGGCGTGTGGGGCTGCCAGAAGCTGGGGGACTCACACTGGGAGGTTTTTACTATGGTGAGAATAAGCAGCCTGTTCGCATTAGTGGTGGTACTTTCAGCATCTCTGGCCTACGGCCAATCGATGTTCGGCGGCCTTCATGGGGTTACACGCACGCACGATGGATTGCCGCTGCCGGGAGTGCAAGTTGTTGTGCAGCGTGTGGACGAGAACACCGAGCGCAGCGTCATCAGCAATGACCAGGGAGCCTTCCTGTTTGAGAATCTCAAACCGGGGCGCTACCAATTGACGGCAAGCAAAGCAGGATTCGGAAGCTCACCCGTGACCACCGTCGAACTGGCAGCACAACAGAGTTTTCTGGTTGACATGACTCTCGCCGCTCCGAATGATCCCAAGGGGTCGACTGATCCGGCCCGCACCGCTGACCCGCACGGACAACGGCTCACCGGGAACCCGGACCAAGAACCACTTGCCGAGCGGGTTAGGCAATTGCGCGATCAGCTCAACCAATTGGCGCAACGCTTGGCGGCCTTGGAAGCCGAGGAAGCTCGGGGGGCCTCTCCGGCTCCCCTCCCGACTCAGCCCACGCCGGTAGCTTCCCAGCCCAAGACCAGCACGACAACGATGGCGGCAAGCCAGCCCGCACCGGTAGCAACTTCCGCACAGGGCGCCGCTTCCACTCCGGCTAATCCCCTCATCGCGTCACTGGATGGATCAGCCGGTGTGAACCCGAAACAAGCGGCTAAAGAAGAGGCGATGAACTTTCCCATGACGCCCACTCCCGGGACGCCGTCGGCCGCTAAATCCGCCGGGGCCACCGTCGCGGTTGCGACTCCAGCCGCACCGGCGCAGGAGGCAGCCCCTGCCTCCGACCAAAAGAAGAAGATCGATCCCTTTTCGGACTGGGATTGGACCTGGCTCAACGGCAACCCCCGCACCAAGGATATCTTTTGGGACACGAAATTCTTTACGCCAGAGATCCGAGCTGACATGAACTATGTCGACGACTTCAACCATCCGGGGGACCACTCCATGGGCGGGTCGAGCGAACTCTTCCGGACAGGAGAAGTCCAGGTGGAGCAGCTCGGCGTCGGCGGCGACTTCCACTATGACAACGTTCGCGCCCGGTTGATGACCCAGTTCGGTATGTATTCGGAGACGACGCCACGCAATGACGCCAGTCCCGGAAACGGCCAATGGGATCTGGACACTGCGTACCGCTACGTATCGGAAGCGTACGGAGGGTACCATTTTAACGTATTGAATGGGATCAATGTGGATGCGGGAATCTTCATGTCCTACATCGGCCTGTTCAGCTACTACAACTTCGATAACTGGGCCTACCAGCCCTCGTATGTGTCTTCCAACACGCCATGGTTTTTCAACGGCGTGCGCGTACAAATTTACCCCACCGCGCATCTGAAAATTGAGCCGTGGTTCATCAATGGATGGCAGTCATACGGATCTGCCAACAACCGGCCCGGTTTGGGAGGCCAGATTAAGTACACTCCGTTCCCGTGGCTGAACCTCATTTCCAACAATTACGGTCTGGGCAACGATGATCTGTACACACCAGGTCGCGCTCGCATCCACACGGACAATAGCCAGGAGATCAAATACTACGACCGGCCGAAGAACCTGGGCCTCGACAAGATGGCGGCTTCCTTCACCGAGGATTTAGGTTGTGAATTTGGCAATGGGGTGAGTTGCACCGGCGACCACAAGGGCGGCCCCAAGCAGAGTTTCGCCGGCTATATGGTCTACAATCGTTTCTGGTTCCATAAGGACTTATTCGGCCTGACGGTAGGCGGCGGCCAGATCAACAATCCCGGACGTTATCTGGTGCTCCTCCCGCCCATCAATGGAGAAGGCGCCATATCCGCAGCAACGAATTCACCCTACTTCTCAGAAAATCCCGGTAACCCTTTCAAAGCATGGGACAGTTCGATCACCTTTGATTGGATGCCCAAGCAGTACATCACCTTTCGCTGGGAGTATGACTATCGCCATGCGAATGTGCCGTATTGGTCGGGTCGGGGAGGCATCACGCCTCCTGGCGGCAATAACGGCTACCCCACCGCCTACGCCTGCCAGAGCGGCGCACCGGCGATCACGCCGGTCAATAACGGGATTATGGACCTGGCCCAGGCGCAGGTGTTCTGCGCCAGCAACGGCAACGGCGGCGTCTGGTTCCCGGATCTGCGGAAAGACGAGAGCTTCATCGACATCGACATCTTGGTTAAATTCTAGTGGCGTGATTCCAACCATGCGCCTGAGAAACCCACGCCAGTTCTGGCGGCAATGCCAATCGGTCGCGGCAAGCAGCGTCGCAATCGCGTTGGTTACGTTTGTCAGCTATAAACTTCACCTCAACAACGCGACGGTGGTGCTGCTCTACCTCCTGGTCGTCGTGCTGGAGTCGCTGGCCGGGGGCGCCGTTACGTCATTGATCGTCGCCGTGCTCGCGGCAGCTTGTACGGCAAGGTCCCTGAGCCCAGCAGCCGACGAATCTGCGGGTCGGTCAAGGCCGTGATATACCGCAACCCCGCCGCCGTCCGAGCGGAAACCGCACGCCGTCAATCTGGATAGGGGTTACAACCTTAGAAAAACACCGCTGGAGACACGTGGAATCGTTTGCTCAATTTCTCGATGTGGGTTTTGTTGAGGTCACGTTTCTTGTGCAAGACTTCGGAAACGATGCTCTCCGAGCCAAAGATCGGGGCCAGGTCCTTTTGGCGGAGATCATGGGCATCCATCAGCGTGCGAAGGACCTCAAGAGGGGAAGCATCAGGAATGGAGTGATGGTCTTCGTTGCAATCAGCCTGCACCGGTTGTGGCTTATGTCGAACACCACAAAGCGCCCGCAGGTATACGAAATGCTCAACAGATCGCGTTTCGCCGCAGCGTGCTTATGGACCTTGCCCATTTTAACGTTGCTTCTTGTGCGCCTTGAGCCGGCGCAAGGCTTCCTTTCGGATGTCCTCAAAATCCTGGCGCGTCAAGTCGGTTTCCGGGCTGGCCAGTCCTTCTAAAAGCATCGCCTCGAGCCGCTCCTCGGCCTTGCGCTTCTCGTCCCCGCGGATCAACTCGCGGACGTATTCGCGCACGCTGCTATAACGACCGGAGGAAATTGCGCATCCACTTGGCGGGAAGGAGAAGGAATGTTGTGGCGCGCAGGCGGGGTTTCCCTATCGAGGCTGCTCCTTCGCCCAGGTGCGAACCATGCGGCGCCAAGCCAGCGTAGTAAGGGTCTTACTCTGTTCGCAGAACTCTGACAACACCGATGGGGTCAAGGAGGGCAATACTCCACTTCGGTCACAGTCTTCGTACTGGTCACCTGAAAGCCGGAGAATTCTCGGGGCGCGGCCATCGTGCAGCCAGATCTCAGGAACCCGCAGGCGAGCATAAACCGGAAGTTTGGCCACGGCGGGGCTGGTGATTTCGATTTCGATGACCAAGTCAGGCGGAGGATCCACCCTGAGGTCGATTTCCTTCTTCCCGCGGATACGTTCAACATTCTGAATGTAAAAGCAAGAGTCAGGTTCTGTGCCTCGATCAAGATCCTGCCGTCGAAATGTCGTGGAGCCCAAGCCTTTAAACTCCACCTGCTGCTCTTCAGCGATGATTTCGGCGATGGTCGTCATGATCTCCTTCAGTTCCTCGTGCTCGCTCGACGGGATCATGATTTCCAGCATCCCTTCGCTATAAGTGAAACGGGGCGAACTGGTATCGGCATGATCGGCCAGCAGACTCTCATAGGTCGCCCAGCTAACGTGCCCTAGTACCACTCGCTGTTCCCGTTCTTCCTGTGGAGGACTGATTATCGTAGGCATAGTGGTTTCTCTGCGGACGGCGTGCGGCGCGGCCATCCGCTCCCTCGCCTACAGTGTATCCTGCGGGAATAAGGTTTTCCAGCGCGGCCGCGCGGCCATTCCTGTACGTGGCCTCGGGGCAAGCGAGCAGGGAAGCGCTGGTGAGAAAGCTCCTGGAAGAGAAACCGGTAGAGCAAGGACTGGTCTGCGTGTTGTCGTGTGGGGAGCCATGCCAGACCTTCACGGTGCGGCGGGACCGGGAGCGCCGCCCGTTGCGCTTGGTGTCGCGCCAAGCCAAGTGTCTGCACCTGTATTTTTACTTGCGGGACCGGGACTTTGGGCTGATGCACATCCGCCTGCAAACCTGGCTGCCGCTCACCATGCAGGTATGTGTGAACGGGCGGGAGTGGTTGGCGCAGACCCCGGCAGTGTGGGGTCTGCGATCCCCCAATTGCGAGTTCGTAGACTGACGAGGGGCGCAGACTGCACAAAGCAGAAGTCTGCGCCCGCCCGCGCAATCAATTCAAGAAAGCTCCTCCCCAAAGCAGTCCGGGAGCAACTGCCGCCATAAAGATAAGAGGTGTCCGTGAATGGTCTCCACTCATACAAAGATTGGTGAGAGCCTGGCACAGGCTTGCACCGCAGGTTACGGAGCCGAGATTCCCGCAGGTCTTCGATACCAGAGGGATTTTTTCCAAGGGGATTTTGGCTTTCTCAGCTAGAATTTCGACCACACGCGGGTTTGGTTGGTGTAGTGCGAAATAATCGACCTCGCTTCGTTGTCTCGCGCTTAGGTTCTCCAAGGTCCCGATAATGCGATCCAGTTCCGTGACTGCGGCGTGAGCAAGCTGCTCCCCTTTGAATTGAATATTCAGTCCGGAATCCTCAGAAAACTGTACCCCCAAAGAAGATGCGAAGGTCCCAGAACAGCCCCAGACGAAATCCTGGAGTCTTACGCAGCCATTCCGGGCAGCGTTTGCAGCGTTGGTGAGAACGAATGCACAGGCCCCATCACCAAAAAGCCCTCGAAATTCCCCGGGAACTTGAGGGGCCTTGAGCCTTCGGCTGTGAACTTCCGAGGCCACTACAAGCGCCACACCTTGCGGTCTTGTGCGGAGCAGACTCTTGGCCACAGCCAGGGAGTAAATCAGGCCCGCGCAAGCTCCGCCCACGTCTAGAGCGCCGCTGGTTTCCCGGAGAAGGAGTCGCGAGTGCAAAGACGCAGCAAACGAAGGGAAACCAAGAAACGTTGTGGTGGTTGCCACCAGGAAGTCAATTCTTTCAACGGGAACCTCTGCCATTTCCAGAGCGATTTCGGCTGCCCTCTGACCCAGCGCCAGTTCGTCTTCGCCGTTGGCAGCAACGCGCACACTCTCAATGCCTGCTCCGTCGCGGATTTTGTGCAAGGGGAGAGCCACGTCGCTTTCGACCTGTTCCGCGGAAACGGCCAGCGAACCCAGCGAATATCCCCAACCTTTGATTGCTGTCTCCGATTGATCCTGTGCCCCCGCAATGCCGCGTTCCCCGGTTTCTTCGTCACGGGTCGGTTTTTGAGCCTCGCAAATCATTTCAGCAAGGGCTCGAATGCTCTTTGGCCGGTCATCCGGCCAGGGGTTGCCAAAATCCCGAATATTCGTAGCCGATTCGATGCTAATCAGCGTATCCACCCACGCCATCGAGTCGAGCACGCCAGTTTCGACAAGGTCCACGTCGTCTTTTGGAAGGGGAGAAAGCTTGCTTGCCACGGATGTTCGGGCGGTTGCGAGTGCGGTTTCCAAGTCGAACGCTAGACTCATGGGAAACCCTCCTGAGATGGACAAGTCGTACGCGGGGGGTCAGAGGAAGTCCAACCAAGAAACATCAGGCTGTGGAAACAGAGAATCAAGCATCAGCCAGCACTTGTGTCCGTTGTCGGGTCTCGCCAGACCAATCCGCGCAAATGCGTGGAGAGCCTGCAAGAGCTTGTTACGAATGAAGCGGTTCAGATAGCGGTCGAGGTCAAAGTGGCCGCCGGACTTTGCGAGCCGTTCCATAACCTCATCCATAAAGCGTCGCCACTCCCGGTCAACAACGGGAAGGCTATTCAGTGTTTCGCCGGAAACCAGAACCAAGCGAGCCCGCAGGGTTACGCGGCTGGGGTCTTGGAAGACCAGGAACCGGAGGTTTCTGTACAGACAACCACAGATCGATCTGTTGGCCTGGCTAGGGTCCACCCAAGCGTTTCCGCCGTTCGTGTCGACGTGCAATTCGCACTCGAAAAGCCCTTCCAATTCTGCCGAAACCTCAGCTCGCTGAAGCATGTTGACTAACTCGAGCTCGCTCAGGAATCTGCCACTGGCTTGCAGCCCGTAGGTATTCTGGTCCTCACTGTGCGGCGGACAAACAGATGTGGCGCGCGACGCGAAACGAACCTCACTACCACGCTTGTGAGGAAATGACCTGTCCCAAGCGAAGCCCCGCGGAGGAATCGGGCGGATGGAACGAAACAAATTCTCAGTAGCGGGCTCTATCCCAATTACGCACAGCCCCGAACCCATCTCCGTAATGTCAGAAAGAATCAGCTCTCGCATGACTGGCCTTTTTGGGTTTCTTTTTGCGCAGGGGCTTGGTCGAGACCAGATGCTTGATTTCGATTTGGTGACCTTGGGCGGCCCAGTGTTCCGCTAACATTTCGGCGACCAGGCGGCGATGGCATTTTTCCGGCCCGGGTTCTGAGCAAAGGAGCGCGACTCTCCCTTCAAATGCCGCGGGATCGACTTGTTCGATCGCCCGCCGTTGCGCCATCAATTCACGGTACGATCTCTCGTATTGCGCCCAATCGCAAGTCGTGCGATAGGCGGTCCGGATTTCGGGACTGGGAGCGAAAGAGGGCTGATATTCGTACGCGATTCCGGAGATTCGATCAAGGAAGTAGGCGAGGTCGGGATATTTCGCAAAACCCGAGAGTTGCCCGACGCGGTTCTCTCGGATATCGATCAGCTTCTGGACTTGAGCCTCTTGAAGAAGTCGAAAGAAGACCTCAGCCGTTTTCTTCGTGAAGCCGATGGTGAAAATAGTTGACGTCATTTGCCGCGCTACCAGGTGTCGAGCGCAAAGGGCTTAACGCGGAAAGCGAATCTTTCGGCTTGAAGCCGGTACGCATCCTCCAAGGCTTCCGCGCGAGCCTCGGGGAAAAGCGTGTTGGCTGCTACGGCCTCGAAACCGGCGGCGGCGAGCAGCCGATTCTCCGCGGCCTCTTGCGTTTCGATTCGCGAGCCTTTGCGGATGTGCAGGGGTATGATTCCCAGCTTGGTCAGTTCGGGGCCGACCATCAGAAAACGATGACACTCCAACGGGTCTTCCTCCGCGCACATCATCGCCACCGGCCGCCCCTCCAGTTCCTTCCCGAGGCGGTTTAGCCCTGCTTGGAACGCATAGGATTTCCGGCGCGCCTGGTAGTCAACCAGGCCATCGGGGCGATAGGCGTCCGCATCATCCGGGCGGCCTCCCAATTCCTCTCCCAGAAAGAGGTACTCAAGGTGTTCGGCACGCAGGAGTTTTTCGAAACCAGGCAGGCTGAAATGGGGCAAGCGCGCGCTCTGCGGCACGGTGCGCACATCGACCACCAGCTCGACGCCATGATCTTTCAATAGTGCAGCAAAGTTTGCAAAGTCCAGGATCGAATGGCCGACGGTGAAAAGCGGGTAAAGGCCGTTCGCATTGGCTGGGTAACAGTCTGCCGTCTCCACGCTCATTTCCTCTGGCAGGATTGTACCAAAAACAAATTGCGCGGCAAAGCCGCGCCGCGTCTATGAAAATGGATGTGCCAAAGGCACATTTTCATGTACAGTGGCGAGCCGCAGGCTCATGGGAATCTTGCGTAGCGCTGACCTCCGCTGTTGAGGTCTGCGGCTCTTCTTGCGAAAAACCTCAAATCTCAAAGACAGAGGTCTGCCCTCGGGTTCGGGATCGCGAGTCTAAGGAAGAACCGCAGACCCCAACGACGGGGGTCTGCGCCACGGTTGCTTGACCACCCCCTGCCCCCTCCTGAACCCAGAGGGAAATTAGCGCGAGCGGGAATTCCGCGATACCACTTTCCTACCGGTAGGTGTATACGGTAAACGGTAGACGGCGGACAGAAGCTAGGAGCCTGTCGGAGATAGATTTTGGCTCCAGACAGATCAAGTCTCAAGATTTTTTGGGAGGAGGGTTGGGTTGATTATTGACAGTGGAGGAAAGGCATGTAAGACGCGGTTATGAGCAAACAGTTTCGGAGTTGCGATTTGAATCAGGCCTACTGGCTCCCTCCCTTCCTGCAGGATTGGCTGCCGGAGGGTCACCTGGCGCGGTTTGTGGCCGACGTCGTGGAAGCTTTGGACCTGTCGGCGATATACGCAAAGTATGAAGAGGGTGATGGGCGGGGGCTGGCGGCGTACGATCCGCGGATGATGGTGCGGGTGCTGATTTACGGCTACTGCCGAGGGGTGGCGAGTTCGCGGCGGATGGAGCGGGCGACTTACGAGGACGTGGCGTTCCGCTACCTGGCCGCCGACCAGCATCCGGATCACGACACGATTGCGGCGTTCCGGCAGGAGCACTTGGCAAATCTGGCGCGGTTATTCGTGCAGGTGTTGCAGTTGTGCCCGCGCGCGGGGCTGGTGAAGCTGGGACACGTGGCGCTGGACGGGACGAAGGTCAAGGCGAGCGCCTGGAAGCACAAGGCGATGAGCTACGAGCGGATGGGGGAGGCGGAGAAGAAGTTAGAAGCGGAAGTGCAGGCGCTGCTGCAGGAGGCGGCGCGGGTGGATGCCGAGGAAGATGGGAAGTACGGGAAAGGGAAACGCGGCGACGAACTCCCGGCGGAGTTAGCGCGGCGGGAGAGCCGGTTAGAAAAGATTCGGGAGGCGAAGGCGGCGCTGGAGCAAGAGGCGAGAGAGGCCGCAGCCAAGAAGCAGGCGGAGGTCGAGGCGCAAATCAAGGAGCGCGAGAAGCAGGAACGTGAGCGGGGACGGAAGTTGGGGGGGCGACCGCCGCAGGCGCCGGACCTGGGGCAAGCGCAGCCGGAGCCGAAAGCGCAACGCAACTTTACCGACCCGGATGCGCGCATCATGAAGGACGGAGCGACGAAAGAATTTGTGCAGGCGTATAACGCGCAGGCGGTGGTAGACAACCACGCGCAGGTGATCGTGGTAGCGGCGGTGACGCAGGACGCGAACGACAAGAAGCAATTGGTGCCGAGGCTGAAGGAAGTGAAAGGGCAGAGGGGAATCCCGCCGCCGCAAGCGACGGCGGACAACGGATATTTCAGCGAGCAAAACGTAACGGATGCGCAGTTGCAGGGGATCGACCTGTTCGTGGCGCCGGACCGGCAGAAGCACGGAGAGAAAGGGCCCAGCACGACCGGGCCTCCACCCCCCGACGCCAGCGTGGCAGAACAGATGCGGCACAAGCTGCGCACGCCAGAGGGACGGGCGGTTTATAAACTGCGCAAGGCGGTGGTGGAACCGGTCTTTGGACAGATTAAAGAGGCGCGAGGGTTTCGCAGATTCCTGCTGCGCGGATTGGCGAAAGTGCAGGCGGAATGGC
>Ga0181533_1002206_pt1 | contig 23316 bp, 22 predicted proteins | sample PEATcosm2014_Bin_45_FD_119772 | JGI IMG/M metagenome (GOLD analysis project Ga0181533, IMG submission 119772) | Peatland microbial communities from MTU Mesocosm Facility, Houghton, MI, USA - PEATcosm2014_Bin11_60_metaG | ecosystem: Environmental > Terrestrial > Soil > Wetlands > Peat | place...
CCAGATTTGGCCGGGCTGATTGAGCAAAACCGCAGGCGTAGCAGGGCTACGTCAAGGATTTTGTGATTGAGGGCCGGTCAAAGATGACGTGAAGACGGGATGCGAGCCTGGAATGCTTATTTACGGATAAGCTCTAAGTTTAAACCGCTGAATCTTTCCGGTTGAGGTGCGCGGCAGTTCCGCCATGAACCGGAAACGGACCGGGCACATGTAAGCCGGAAGCCTTTCCCTTATATGGCGCCTCAGTTCCCCTGCCAGTGCAGGTGTCTGCTCCGTCCCGGGGGTGAGTACCACAAAAGCCCCGGATCTATTGATAGTGCCGACTGGCACGGCCGCAACGGCGCAATCCGCCACCACCGGATGGCTGCGCAGTGCATCCTCCACGGTAAAAGGCGAAACCCAGCAACCTCCCGACTTGATCATGTCGTCGCACCGCCCTCGATAATAGTAGAACCCGTCCCTTTCCACGAAGATGTCGCCGGTCTTTATGAACCCGTCTGGCAGCATGGTCTCGGCGCTCTTTTCCGGCAGGTTCCAGTAGCAGGGGGCTCTGGTAGGACCGCTAATCAGCAGGTTTCCCTCGCAACCCGGTGGAACAACATTTCCGTTGTCATCCACCAGCCGCGCCCGGTAGCCCGGCACCACTCTCCCCGCCGATCCGGCAACCGCCTGGCCGGGGACGTTGGCAATGAAATGGTAGGCCATCTCGGTAGAGCCGATACCATCTAGTATCTCCAGGCCGGTGAGCCGTTGCCACTCCTCGAACAGAAGCCCGGGCAATGCTTCGCCGGCCGAGCAGCAGAGCCGCGTCGGCAACTTCAGTTGGCGTTCCGTACAGGAGAGAATGATCTGGGTGAAAATGGTTGGAACGGAGAAAAAGATGGACGGCTTGTGCCGGCGGATGATGTCGATAACCGCAAGCGGGTCGGGCTTGCCTGGATGGAGAATTGCCGTGGCGCCGAACCGGAGCGGGAATGATAGACTGTTTACGAGTCCATAGGCAAAGAAGAATTTGCTCGTGGAAAAGATCACGTCATCGCCTGTTATGCCCAGTACGCCCTTCCCGACCAGATCGCACGGCAGAAGCAGGCTCTGATGATGATGCGGAACCCCTTTCGGCCTGCCGGTTGCGCCGGAGCTATAGAGCATGTAAGCGAAATCGTCAACAGATGGCTGGTAGGGGGCGCCAAAGTCGTCGCAAGTACCGGCATCTTCCATCGTGCCCTGATCATTACAGATGATCACCTTGACTTTGTCGCCAATGGCGGAGCGTGGAACTGCAAACTTTTCATGGATGACCAGCAGGCGAGCGCCGCAATCCGCGATGATATGCGCAAGCTCCACTTCATCAAGGGCGGGACTGACCACAACCGCCACTACGCCGGACAGAAGACAACCCAGAAAAGCAACCGGGAAGGCGAAACAATCCGGCAGAGCGACCAGGACACGTTCTTGCGGGACGATCCCCTGCTTTTTCAACAAACGGGCAAAGCGCCGGCATCCCTTGTCCAGTTCACGGTAGGAGAAAGCCTCATCAGCGCAGAAATAGACGATTTTGTCGGGATGAAGCTCCAGATTGCCTGCCAACAGCTCCACCGCCGCATTTGACACGCCCAATCGCTTTCCTCCCTAAATCCCGCTCCGTATAAAAAAACCCCTGCCGGTTCTTGAACCGGCAGGGGCTTTCGCCTTAATCAGGCAATTTAAATATTATTCGTCTCTTTCATAGTCAACGATACGTTTTGCGACCTGCTTGACGTTCAGCAGGTTTGCGAAGTTGACGTTGTTGCTCAGGAAGTTGCCGCCGTCGGTGCCGCAGCCGAGGGTGAGTGACGGCGGGAGCACGTTGTAGATGAGGCCGACGCTGCCGTGGACCGCGGGTTGATTGAGGAGCAGCCTGTTGGCCGGGATCTCCATGGCGAACTTGTCCAGAACGGCCTGGTCCTGGGCATGGACAACGGCGGTGTGGCCGGCGCCGCCCCAGAGGAGCTGGCCTTTAGCTGCGGCGATCGCTTCATCCGTGCTCTTGAAACAGATGTAACCAAGGACCGGGGAGAGTTTTTCGTGGCTGAACCAGTCCTCGGGGCCGATGCAGGTCAGGGGAACGAGAAGAAGTTTTGTATCATCGGGCACCGTGAAACCGGCAAGCTTGGCAATCACTTGGGGAGACTTGCCGACGATGGCCAGAGACGGAACGCCTCTCTCCTTGTCGAACATGACCGCATCGAGCTTTGCCTTCTCTGCGTCGTTGACCAGGTATGCGCCTCTTTCTTTCATGAGACCAACGGCCTTGTCACAGGTCGCCTGGTCATCGAAGATCATCGACTGGTCGGAGGAGCAGATGGTGCCGTTGTCAAAAGTCTTGGAGGCGATGATGTTGTTTACCGCAACGCTGAGCTTGGCGGATTTTGAAACGAAGACAGGGGTGTTGCCGGGACCGACGCCGATGGCGGGGTGACCGGAGCTGTACGCAGACTTGACCATGGCGCCGCCGCCGGTGGCGATGACCAGGTTCACGCCCGGGTGCTTGAACAGGGCGTTGGTACCCTCGATGGAGGGCTCATCGATCCACTGGATGACATTTGCCGGGGCGCCGGCGCCGACGGCCGCGTCGAGCATCAGCTTGGCGGCATAGGCGCTGCATTTCTGGGCCTTGGGATGGAAGGCGAAGATGAGGACGTTGCGCCCTTTGAGGGCGATTATGGATTTGAACTCGGTGGTGGAGGTCGGGTTGGTGGTCGGGATGGCGGCGGCGACTACGCCGAACGGCTCGGCAATATAGGTAATGCCTTCTTTTTCCTCAATGATGCCGACCGATTTCTTGTCTTTCTGCCATTCGTAGACGATGTGGGCGCCGAGGTGGTTCTTGATGGCCTTGTGATCGGCCCTGCCGATACCGGTTTCTTCGACGGCCATTTCGGCGAGCTTCTGCTCATTGGCCACGCTGACAGCGTCCATAGCCGCCAGGATCTTGTCTACCTGCTCCTGGGTGTAGGTTTTGAATATTTCCGCTGCTTTCCTTGCCTTCACAACCAATTGATCGACCTGCTGGACTGCGTCTGCCATGACTAACCTCCCGTTTGAAATAGTTATTTAGGTGCCTTGCACCACGCTACACCTAATTCCATACAGCCACATTTGCGCCCGTTCATTTTCTATGAGCGCGAAAGTATAACTCCATACCGGCCAGCTTGTCAAATAATATTTCCTTCAACAATCGCCTGAAAACATGGCAAAGCTGATACCCGATTTGGAGATTAAAACTTTTACACATTTCGACAGAATTGTCAAATACTTTTTACATTGGTTAATATATAAAGAATAATTTACGAGACTATTTACCACGCTAAATTGCCTCTGTTGTTATTTCTGACAGCTTGCAAACTGTTGGCATTACCGTTTCCCAACCTGCAGAGCTTAACCATTCCATGAAATATCCTTAAGCGCTCGCCGCTGAAATACTTTCTTCTCTCTGATATACTTATGCATAGCTTTCCAGAGAACTCAAAGCAGTTTAGATATCTATTGCATCGACGACATCTATCTTTAAGGCCGCTTGTAACTTTCCAGTGCAAGCAAATAAACAGAATGTAAGTGAAGAGGAAGACAATGAAAACCATCCTGGGAGGTTTGATCATGTCCGTTCTCATTGCAACAGGCGTACAGGCAGAGGTCCGCACGGAGCGAATCGAGTACCGTCATGGCGATACGTTGCTGGAGGGGTATTTGGCCTATGACGATACAATGACGGGAAAGCGTCCCGGCGTGCTGGTTGTGCACGAGTGGTGGGGGTTGAACGACTATGCAAAACAGCGCACGGAGCAGCTTGCCCGGCTCGGCTATGTGGCGTTTGCCCTCGATATGTACGGCAAAGGGAAGGTCACCACCGATCCCAAAGTGGCGGGGGAATGGGCTGGGAACTTCAGGAGCGACCGACCGCTGGGCCGCGCCAGGGCCGCGGCGGGGCTGGCGGTGCTGAAAAGCAGGCCGCAGGTTGATCCGGCGCGGATCGCCGCAATCGGCTATTGCTTCGGCGGTACGGTGGTGCTGGAGATGGCGCGGGGGGGCGCCGACCTGAAGGGAGTGGTGAGCTTCCATGGTGGCCTCGCCACCCCGAACCCGGCGGACGCCCGGAATATCAAGGGAAAGGTGCTCGTGCTCCACGGCGCGGATGATCCATTTGAGTCCTCCGCGGAAATTGCAGCCTTCCAGGAGGAGATGCGCCAAGCCAAGGTGGATTGGCAGATGGTCTATTACGGCGGGGCCGTGCACAGCTTCACCAACCGGGAGTCAGGGAAGGCAGGGATCAAGGGAGTGGGTTACAACGAAGCGGCGGACCACCGTTCCTGGCTGGCGATGCGCGATTTCTTCAATGAGGTCTTCAAGTAAAACAATAAATCGGCGAGAATCTGCTTGAATGAATTGAATGGCCACTCCCTCGATCTCATTACAGCAGCATCCTGTATCAGGATAACAGTATTTGAAGACGAACTAAAATGCAGCTGGACTGCATTTACACAAATCTCTTGACTTTCAACATGAGATATAATATAGCTTGAAAGACTTATTCATTAAAGAACAAATGCGGTTTTAATAGCAATTATTAAATAAATTTCTTTTTTGAGTTTTTCCGGCAACAAAAGTTTATAACTCGTCCATTTGGGGCGACGGATGTTTGAAGGCCCTGGAGCTTTCTCCCGGGCTTTTTTTTGGATATGTATTAATAATTAAACCGCAGGGCATCTCCCGGTGTAAAGATTTTCTCCACCCGCGATGGAAACCTCCTGCTGTTTACTTCTCGACAATTCTTTGCTTCATCGTACACTGACCTTTTCTGTTTTCTATCATACCCTCCTGAAAACAGCGGTATCATCACGGTTGGCGGCGATGTGTTTTTGTCGTTCACTACCGTGTTACCGCCGTCACTTTTCTGGGCAATCGGTTTGTCCCAGCGGCTTGCGCGTACAATCTACTCTTGCGGAAATTACATTCAATACGATAACAGGAAGCGCCGGAGGAGCTATTGCAGGTGTCACTTGCAATACCGACGACGAAACCGCCACCGTTAGCGTTTGCCTGCAACTCCGTATAACCCATTGATAAGGAACTACTATGCCTTTTGTTAAACTGCAACTGAATCCCTCTCTCCTCAAGGCCGTTGCCACGTGTGGCTATTCAACCCCCACACCGGTCCAGGAACAGGCCATCCCCTTGGCCCTGGCCGGACACGATCTCATTGCCACGGCCCAGACAGGCACCGGCAAGACCGCTGCATTTGTTCTGCCGGCGTTACAGCTTTTGAACAAACCTCCCCGCAATAATTCCCGAGGCCCACGCGTTCTGGTGCTGACTCCTACCCGCGAACTGGCCAACCAGGTGACTGATGCCGTCCGCAATTACGGGAAATTCATGCGCGTAAGAAGCGGCGCTATCTTGGGCGGCATGCCGTACCGCGAACAGTTGCAGCTTCTTTCCCAGCCAGTTGACCTGATAGTCGCGACCCCCGGCCGGCTGATAGACCACCTGGAGCGGGGACGGTTGAATCTCACCCGGCTTGAGCTGCTGGTGCTGGATGAAGCCGATCGGATGCTCGATATGGGTTTCAGCGAGGATGTGGATAAAATCGCGGCCCTCACCCCTTGCGACCGACAAACCATGATGTTCACTGCGACCATGGATAATGCAATGGCAAAACTGGCGAAGCGTCTTCTCCGCGATCCGGTTCGGATCGAGATCGCCGGCAATCATATGACACTCGACCAGATCGAGCAGCGCCTTCATGTAGCAGATAACCTCCAGCACAAACACAGAATGCTGCAGCGTCTCATTGCGGACATCGACCTGACCAGGGCGATCATCTTCTCCGCCACCAAACGTGATGCCGATGTCATAGCCCATGATCTCGCCGCCCAGGGCCATTCCGCTGCCGCACTGCATGGTGACATGACCCAAGGCGCCCGCAATCGCACCATCACCGCCATGCGCCGCGGCAAGGTACGGCTTCTCGTGGCGACGGACGTGGCGGCCCGCGGTCTCGACGTCTCCGGCATCAGCCATGTCATAAACTTTGACCTCCCCAAATGCGCCGAGGATTACGTGCACCGCATAGGCCGCACTGGCAGAGCCGGCGCTTCAGGCATCGCGGTCTCATTCGCGTCGCTCAACGACCTCGCCTACCTGCAACGCATTGAGCGTTTCATCGGTCAGTCATTGCCACAGCATGTGCTCCCCGGCCTAGAGCCGATGCGGCAATTGAACCGCCTTGCCGGGAATCCCGGCAAGCGGAGCCAGGCACTCGACGGGAGGGCGAAGGGGAGTAAAACTCCTGCTCAAAGGGAAAATTACCGGAAAGAGGACGCCCCCAAGAACGGCATTCCCCGCGCCAGGAAATGGGGGGCAAAGCCTTCCCATGCCGTGACGGTGGAGTACCGCAGCGGCGCTCCCCGTGCCCGCAGGCTTGAGGCCTGATTTAGCCCTTTATAGAGACATCGCCGCAGAAAAAGGCGCCCCACTTCGGGTGCCTTTTTCTGTGGAGGGAAGAATGCGTAGCTAAAAACGGCTGCTGAACCACAGAGTTGATGACAATCTTTCCGACAGATGATACAGTGTATCATCTAGGCATCGAAACCCGGGAAACCATATGAGTATAAGATTATTTTGTATGGAAAGATAACCGACAGGTATAAAACCGGCCCGTTTCTTCGCGGTTAGCGCGCGAAATAGCGACGGCTGTTAATATTCATGATGTTGCCCCTCTGGGCACATCACCTAAAGGAGACTTTGAAATGGCTATTGAACTACTTCGTGATCATGATTTGGACGGCACAATTCAGAATTGCGTTACATGGAATTGCAGTTGTGGCGAGGCAAGGGTAATCCCCTTTCAGAAACTCAAAGACAGGGAAAGGGTACCATGCCCCCAATGCGGTTGTGTCAGTACCTTCTACTCCGGGATAATTGACAAGCTTGAAAATGAGTTGAATGGCTAACCGTTCGATCAATGATTGATCAAAAGAAGGAAGGAGAGCAATTTCCGACCCCTGGGGAAGTTTCGCTGAAATGCAAGCCGCCCTTGTCAGCCTGGTGCTGACGGACGGCTTTTCAGTTTGTGCGTGAGTTGAAGTTCCTGCCCCCGCAGATTTCCCCTCTCACGGTCAGGCTGCTATCCCGGACGCAGATGGATCCAAGGCATTCTACCTCTCACGTACCTCGATCTTTCCGGTTGCCAGAGCGATTTCGCGGAGGAAGCACAACAAGCCGGAGATCAATGCCAGCATTGCCGCGATGAACAGTATTGAAATAGTGCCGGATGGATCAATGCCCGTTTCCGAACCGACAAAAAGCGCTGCAATCACTATGCAGATGAAAAGGGCGCAAATGGTGCAGAGGCTGATCGCCCAATGAATAAAGCGCGCCCTGCGGGAGAGGGTTTCGATTTCCATCTTGTGCGAGGTCCGCACATCTTCGCTGGAGTCGCTGAGGCTCCGGAAGCGGTCCACAACGCGCGACAAACGATTTGTGAGCACAGATAAAATCGCGCCGACACCAGTCAGCAAAAAGACCGGCGCAACCGCCTGTTGAATGACATGAGCGACTATCGTGACATTAGCTGTGGTCTGCACGGGAATACCTCATGGTGTAAATTACCAACTCCGTATCGAATTGAAAATATCATTAACCGGCCGGTTGATGGACGGTTGTTCCTGTTATTAAGACGGGAGATATCTCCTTCTATAGCACATTCATTCCATCTTATAAAAACAATTCTGTACGGAAAATCCATGGCAGCGGCATTGCAACTCTACTAGAAAATCCCATAAAGTAGATGGGACATATCTTCACTTCTGATCATTTTCCCGTTTCGTGCTAATCATAGAGGATGCAGCCGATGCTGTTTACCCTGCAAAAAGTTATCTGGTTCTTGATCATGCCGCCGGCAAGCCTTATCCTCCTCATGCTGCTGGGCACGGTCATCTCACGGAAACGACGTAAAACCGGAAAGGCGCTGATACTGGCCGCCACATTTCTGCTCTATTTCCTGAGCCTGAGTCCAGTGGCGGATTTTCTCCTCAGACCGCTGGAAAACGCCGTGCCCCCCCTGAAAGTAGTTACAGTTTCTGCCGATGCCGTTGTAGTCCCCGGTGGAGGTTCGGTGGACCGTTCCTGGATCGGGCTGGGCCCCGTCCCGAACAGCGAAACCCTGACACGGCTCGTCATGGGGGTCGAGCTGGCGAAGAAAGGGAAAATCCCGCTTGTCCTATGCGGCGGTAACGGGGAGCCCTTTGCAACCACGCTGAATGACGCCGACTGCATGGCTGAAGCTGCGTATGCCATGGGGCTGGCAAGGAGCAGGGTTATCGTGGAAAACCGTTCCAGGAATACGCTGGAGAATGCACGAGAAGTAAGGAAGATTTTGCAGAGAAAGCAGATTATCCTGGCCACCTCGGCCTACTACATGCGCCGCGCCGTTGCCATGTTCACAAGGCAGGGCTTCACCGTTATCCCGGCCCCCACGTTCTATCTTGTCCAGACCAGAAAGGCTGCCCCTGCCCTTCTTATCCCCAATGCGTCGAATCTGGCGCATTCATCAGTGGCCATCGCCGAATGGCTGAGCCTGGCATGGTGGAAGTTGCGGGGCGAAATATGACGATAGTTTCTTTTAATATCCTGATCCGCCCCACCTTTCCCCTCGACCGGTGGAGGTTAATCGTGTAAGATACATCCATGACACTGACGCTGCTCATTACTTATCTATTGACAGTTGCCGCCGGTTATGTTCTGAGTGCCCTCAACATCCGTCACCTGCGCCGTTTTGGAAATACCGTTCCCGACGGTTTTGAAGGATCGATTGACCCTGAGGCCCTTGCAAAAAGCAATGCATACACGCTTGAAAAGAACCGGTTGGGACTGGTCGAATCGATCCTCGACAACCTGCTTCTGCTGTTGTTTCTGTTCTGCGGCCTGCTCGGCGTCTATGACCGCTGGATCGCAACGTTGAGCGACTCTTTTGTCTGGAGCGGCGTACTTTTTTTTCTCCTTTTAACCCTAACCCAGACCATCCTCGGCATCCCATTCAGCCTCTACGACACGTTCAAGCTCGAAAACCGTTACGGATTCAACACCACAACTCCGAAGCTCTGGATCAGTGATTTCATCAAATCCCAGGCCATCGGCGTTCTGTTGCTGGCACTTTTAACAACGGCTGCGTTCTGGCTTATCCAGTGGAGTCCGTCACGTTGGTGGATCTGGGTGTGGGTCTTTTTTGCCACGGTTTCCATCTTTCTCATGTATATCTCCCCCTATCTGATCGAACCTCTGTTTAACAAATTCGAACCGGTCAAGGAAGAGGGGCTGGAGGAGGAGATCAAGTCGCTTATGGCGAAAACCGGCCTTAAGGTGAGCAGGGTCATGCAGATGGACGCTTCACGCCGCAGCACCCACTCCAACGCCTATTTCACGGGCATTGGCAAGGTCAAGCGGATCGTCCTCTATGATACCCTGCTCAAACAAATGACCCATGACGAGGTGCTGGCGGTGCTTGCCCACGAGGTTGGGCACTGGAAAAGGGGACACATCTGGAAACGGCTGGTGATGACCGAATTACTTGGGCTGGCGAGCTGCTACCTGGCATACCGGTTGACCGCATGGAGCGGGCTTCCGGGAATACTGGGAATTCCCCATGCCTCGTTCGCGGCACAGCTGACGATCCTCGCCTTTCTCGGGTCGATTATCGCCTTTCCTTTCACCCCTCTGTTGAGCTGGCTCTCCCGCAGGCATGAGCTTGAGGCCGACCGTTTTGCCACAGACCTGACCGGCATGCCCGAGTCACTGGCCTCCTCCCTCATCAAACTCTCCCGCGAAAACCTCTCCAACCTCCACCCGCACCCTATTTATGCACGATTCTATTATTCCCATCCGCCAGTGGTGGAAAGGGTGCGGAGGCTTATGGGTATGGCAGAAAAGTGATTGAAGATCAACAGTCAGTTATTGAATAGCGGGCTTTGCCAGAGTCCCTCTTATCGGTATCTGGTATGCGCCGGGAGAAATGAGGTATTTGGCAAGCAGGAGAAAGACGAATTTCTGTTTTTCCAGGAAATCGGGTTTCGGCATCAATTCCAGGGTCAGGTTAAGCGGTGCTGCGTCAAGCGGCGTGGTTACCGGGAAATTCCCCTTGAGACGGGCATAGAGACCGGCCCCCTGGAGTGTTGCGCTTTCAAGGTCAGCCTTGCCGCCACTTACCTTCAAAGCCCCCCTGACCGTATCATATGCAGCATCGGGAAGAGGCATCTCACCGATCTTGACGCCGGCCAGCTCCGCGCCTTTGACTTCCAGTTGAGCCTCGCCGGCGGCATTATTTCCGATTCCACTGAAGCTCGCCTGGGCACTTAAATCCCCTTTTACCCGGGTCCCGGTCGCTGTCAGAAAGAATGGTATATCTTCCAGACGCAACCGGCTGATCGCAATGTCCAGCTCCCCGCCTCGCCGTGGAGAAAAATCCCCCCGGATATCCCCCCCGCCGATTCCAAGCCGGTAACTGAAGCTAACCTTTCCTGCCAGCAGCGGCAGCAGGCGAAGCCGCAATACAGCTTCGTCAGCTCGGAGAAGAACCCCTCTTCCATCGGCTATCTCCAGGTTCCTGGCCTTGATCCCGAGCGGCAACACCTTGCCGAATTCCTGTGTCCTGAAAGAATATCCTTCACGCTCAAGATAACGGTAAACAACCCCCTGGATTGATTCGGCAGGGGTAAAAAGAATAATGAAAATGAAACCCAAGAAAAGTGCCGCCGGAACTCCGGCGGCAATGAACAGCCATCGACGCTGCATCATCGCTGCCCCTGTGGGGCCGTTTTCAGGAGAGCGATTGTCAAGGTCAGATCGAGGCGCGCGGGATCATCGAAACGGGTTTTGAGCAGAGCCCTTTTGATGACTACCGGTCTGGACCCCTTTTCCAGGAAGAAAAGGAGGTTGACCGCCTCGTTGGCGGTAACTCCATCAATCTTAACCTCTGCGGAATCCTCCAGGAATCCCCCCCGCTCTTCCGTCTTAAGGGGCTTGATCTGGCTCCCCTTCCCCTTGATGCCGATCTCATCAATTACTTTCGCCGGAGAATCGTCGGCACGGGTTACCGCCAGGCGATTGGCCAGCTTCCTGGCAACTGAGTTCACTTCAAGGTAACGCTGCTTCAACACCAGCATCTCGGCAATGTCCGCCTCACGCGCAGCCAGCTTTTTCTTGAGCAGGCCAATCCGGGCGTTGACCGTGGAAAAGAGAATCAACAGGAAAAGGAAGAGGGCTATGCCTATCCCGACTCTGAGACGGTCCCTGCTCTCCAGGCGGTGATATTGTTCGCGAAAAAAGTTCAGGTAGTTCACCATCGCCCCTCCTTCACCGTTCCCCGGAACAGGAAGGTCACGCTTCCGTCGGGACGGGATTTGATCTCTCCCACCTCGGCGCCGGCAAAGAGAGGCGCGGCCCTGTTACGGAAATCGTTTACAGCCTGGATTGAGCGGGCATCCCCGCGCACCCGCAACTGATCGCCATCGACATCAATTTCGAAAAGGTCATTGATATCCGCACCCTTGATGTCGGCCAGTTTCCTGAGGGTGGATAGAAGATTCCCCGCGGCAATGCCGCCGCCGAGCATTTTGATCTCCGAGCGAAGCTCGGCCACCTCATCAACCGGCTTTTTCCGGTTGGGAAAAACTTCACGGTAGATTTTACTGATGGAGTTGTTGACGGAATAGAGGTCATGCTGCACAAGAAAGTAGCGAAGCGCTGTTTCAGCCATGAGTAGAACGATACAGGCCGCTGCCAGGATCAGGGAGATGCGGAGTTTTTTCAGTGCCTTCTGGCGCCCCGCGGTGTAAGCGAGGGCACCGCTCCTGAAGTTTATCGGCTCTTCCAGGGCAACGGCGTGCGCAACGGCGTAGGCGCCGGCCAGGTCCCTGACGGCAGCGGCGTCGCCATCGAAAACAGCGTGCATTTCCCGGTTACCTGGGAAAACAGCAAATATCGGAGGTCCTTCCGGGAGGTCGGAGATCCTTCCGGCAGCGGCGCCGTGGAGCAGAACTCTCTCCACGTGTACCTCTTTACCGATCTCCAGTGCAGCAAGAGTCCGTGTTACCTCCGCGCCCAGGTTCTCCTGCTGCACCGCCCGGAAATAACAGGGTTTGCCGTTCTTGAAGACAGCCAGTGATTCACCATCGCAAAGGGCGATCTCTCCTCTGATTTCTCCTTCAGGGAGGAGAGTGTTCCAATGGAACATGGATGCTGTAACTATCTCCGGTTCCAGACCGTTGCCAGTCATGATAGCGATCTTTTCCGCCAGATCATGCCTTTTCCCCCAGATTGCCAGAATCTTGCCGCTTTCCAGCGGCAGGGCGTCGAATACCAGCTCTTCGGTGTCAAAGGCGGTTTCCCCTTTCAGCTCCAGAGGGAGGACCTCCCTGATTTTCCGCCGGTCGCTTATGGGAAGTTCCATCTCACGCAAGAACAGGAGCCCGGGAGGAAGGACGAGGACAACCCTTTTAACATCCCGGTCGGCATCGGCCACCGCAGCCACCATGGCGGCAAACGGATGTTCCTGATCGATCGTCTCGCGGGAAGCCCCATCAAAGACAAGCGCGCCCCGTTTCAGTTGAAACCTGGCAAAGAGCGCTTCGTTCCCGGTCAGTTGCACAATCAGGTAGTTCATCAGTATTCTCTCCAGTACAGAAACTGCCCGCCGGTATTTACCACCGCCTCGACAATCCTGGTCGTCTCGTTCACTTTTGCTTCGGAATGTATTCGAAATACCGTCCCTTTCACTGCGGTAAAACCCTGCAGACTCAGTACCATGCTCCCCGTCATCCCCGGAACATTGCCCAGATCGCTAACGGTCTTGAATGGATTCGTTTTGCGATAGTCGATAACCTTTTCAGCCAGAGCAGCGGTCATGTCACTGGAAAGAGCCGTAATGACTTCCTTGGGAGCGGTGTTGATGTTTATCTGGTTGCAGTCATCGTATACGGTAACGTCCGGTCGAAGCCTGTTTACCGTGGCAGCGTCGAATCCCTTGACGAGACGCAGTTCCTCGAAAGTCGACAGCTTGTTGTTTTTTGCCGCATAAGGCGGCTTCAGTGTGCTGTAGTACGGAGTTTCCGCTCCAGCCGGATGAGGATCGTCATTGGTGTCGCGCCAATCGGCCAGGGTATCGAGCAAGTCAAGGGAAAGACCGCAATTCTTGAAAAGACGCGTGACGATGTCGTTGTATGGAGGTATGGCCATACCATTGTCACCCCACGCCATATTGAGATTCAGCTTGCCGCTTTCATCCTCGACAGTCACCTGGATTGTTCCCTGCTCATCTTCGATATGAAGCAGTTTGTTCATACGATCCAGGTCCGCAAGCGAACTGTAACCCTGGATTGACAGTCCGTATTGCAGGAGTTTGGTCGCCGCCTTCATACCTGAAGCAGCCAACAGGCTCGCCTGCTGGCCATCAATGAAATTCTGCCTGGCGGAGGTGTCCACAAACACCTCATCCGTGAATTCGGCGCACAATGCTACAAGAAGGGCGGTAATGAGCAAGGTAATAACAAGGGCGAAGCCTTTATCGCCTTTCAACTCCCGATCCTCGTGACTGCAATGGTTGAGAAGTTTACGGTCTTCTCACCCTCCTTCAGCATGAGGGTAACTTTAACATACCTGGGGATCCGGTTGCCGTTCAATTTGGTTGCATCCCAAGTCCTGACCCATGTTGAGCCGTCTGTCGAACATTCTACAAGAAACCCCTCCAACTCCTTCATCTGCGGATATTGCGGAGGATCGGTTGTAGCATAAAGATCCTTCTCCTGACGCGCCAGGAGGAGCTTTTTGTCTTTTTCCACGGTCTTATATACTAATTGCACCTGGTCCGATGCCGGCACGCTGTCACCACGGGGAGGGGCAATAGCCGTGAAATCCAGCGACGAAGCAGGTTTGCCAAAATAGTCCCGATCTTCTACGATAAAATGGAGCCTGTCGTTGCTTACGTTGTAAAATGCAGCGGAGATCTCCCGATGCAGGAGATCCAGGGTCTCGCTCAATTCCCGACGCTCATCCATCTTCGCAGCAGCCGTTTCGCGGCCACGCATGAGGGAAAAGTATGTGCCATACAGGGCGCCGCTGAGGATGACCAGAAGGGACAGGGCCACCAGTATTTCCAGAAGGGTGAATCCTCTATTGGAAACGACCTTTCCCATCCGCGATTTACTTCGCAACATACTGGACAAGGTCAACCTTTCTCCGTTCCGCGTCCCAGGAAACAGTTAATTTTACCCTGCTTACCCCGGGATAGTCCGTCGGTTTGACATCAGTCGCCCAGGCAATGTCGGGCCAGTCGGGCGCAAAGTTCCCTTTCCCTCCGTCGCTGGCCATAAAACCGGGGTCATCCAGTTTTGCCCGCGCCAAAAGCACGGCAATGGTCTCTTCCCTGTCGCGGTTGACCACTGAAAGGTGATGGTTGAAGGAACTGATAACCGTCAGTATCACCCCCGCCATGATGGCCAGGGCTATCATTACCTCCAGGAGGGTAAAGCCCGACTCAACCTTCACGTGGTTATCTCCTGATACCCTTCCAGGACCTCCACCTTCCCCCCGTACGGCGGCGCCGTCACGGTAAAATGATCTCCCTTTGCCCCTTTCAGATGGATGACGATGAATTCTCCAAGCCCGGCAACACCAAAATCGGCATTTACGGTGCCTTCGCCAAGTTTTCCCAACCGGGGCACCTCAACGTCCTCGATAATTACCCCCTCTGCCAGGAACTTTCTGGAAAAAAAGGGATCTTCCGGCGTAGTTTCCTCGCCGTTGACGATTTTTTTCACGGTTACGCTGTTATCGGTCAGATCCAGCTGCATCCGGTAGGCGCTCTTGGTCGTGACCGACCGTTCCCCCAGGTATCTTATGACGGTCGAAAGCCGCCGCGCCGAGCTGCGCAGGTTGGAGGCGTCGGTTGACGGCAGGAGGGGAAGAGCGAGGACCGCTACCAGAGAGATGATGACTATGATAACCACCATCTCGATGAGCGTGAAGCCCGCCCGATTGCAACGTACCGCGTGCCGCACGCCGAGCGTCATTTAATATCCCAGTTGCAGATGTCCGCGTTTATACCCTCTCCACCCTTGACGCCATCGGCGCCGTAAGAGCAGAGGTCGTAATCACCGTGTTCCCCGGGCGATATATAGACAAAGTCGTTCTTCCATGGGTCCTTGGGGACCTGTTTGCTTTCCAGGTACCCTTCCGCCCGGTAGTTTTTCGGGATCTGACCAATTGAAGGCTTTTCCACAAGGGCCTGCAGGCCCTGTTCGGTGCTGGGATAAACGCTGTTGTCGAGCTTATAGAGCTTAAGGGCCGATTCTATATTCCTGATTTGCACCTTGGCGTCGGCGATCTTTGCATCGTCGCTCCGTCCGAGTATCTTCGGCCCGACCAGGGCCGCTAGAAGAGCAAGGATAACCACTACGATCATTATCTCGATCAGGGTGAAACCTCTATCGTTTCTATATGTTTGGTTCATGAAAGGATCTCCTGAAAAGGTTCAAGGTTAAGGGTTCGAGGTTCAAAAAATTCAGGGGTTAACCTTAACCCTTGGACTCAGAACCTTGAACTCCTATTTTATCAATTGGTTCAACTGGAATATGGGGAGGAGCACCGCAATTACCACGAAACCGACCGCAACCCCCATAGCCAGCACGAGCAGAGGCTCGAGGAGCGCCATCAGACGGGTCATCGACGTATCGAATTCCCGCTCAAAGGCGCTCCCTGCTCTGGTCAACATTTTTTCAAGTTCCCCGCTCTTCTCCCCTACCGCTATCATATGAACCAAGAGCGGAGGAAAAAGAGGACTCTTCTCAAGGGTGGAGGAAAGGCTTCCCCCCTCGATTAGCTGTTCCTTGACCCGGGCCAGATAGCCGCGGTATTCACGGTTGACCACCGCCGCACTGGTGATATCCAAGGCTTTAATGACAGGCACCCCGCTTACCAAAAGGAGCCCCAGCACCTTGGCAAAGCGTGAGAGGATCAGTTGCCGCGAGAGTGTACCAACCAAAGGAAGCCGCAAAAGAAAACTGTCCTGACGGTGGCGGAACTCTTCACTTCGGACAAGATGCCGGTATATGTATACCATTAAGCCGGCAAGAATGACGAGCGCCCACCACCCCTTCTGCACCAGACGGCTTGTCTTGATGAGAACCACGGTGATAAAAGGGAGCGCTGCCTTGCTTTCCTCGAATACCGTTACGATCTTGGGCACTACGAAGCCTAGCAGGAACATCATGACACCGGTGCCGACCACTACCATCAAAATGGGATAGGCAAGGGAGGTGATGACCTTGCTCCGGATCGCATCCTGGTCTTCCAGGAATTCGGCAAGCCGCTCCAGAACTGTTTCCAGCGCGCCGCTCGCCTCGCCGGCCGCCACCATGCTCACATAGCTGTCGCTGAAGACCCGCGGTTCCTCTGCCATCGCCTTGGCAAGACCGGACCCTTCCGCCAGCCTCTCCCGCACCCTGCCGAGGATATTTTTCAGTTCTCCCGCTCTTTCCTGCGCATAAAGGGTGGCAATCGCTTCGTAAACCGGTACCGCCGAGCCGAGCAGGGTCGCAAGCCTCCTGGTCATCAGCGCCATATCCGGCAGGGATACCCGGCGGCGCAGTGATTTCAGCGCGCCACCGGAGGACTCTTCCGCCGGCACAATGTTTCTGGGAAAGAGCCCCTCCTTTTTCAGACGTTCCACGGCGTCGCGCTGGCTGGCGGCATCCAGAACGCCGGCAACTTCACCCCCGTCGCTCCGATATGCGCTATAGCGAAAGCTCGGCATACTCCTCCTGGGTCACCCTGAGCACCTCCTCAATGGTGGTGACGCCGGCCGCAGCCTTGGCCAGCCCGTCTTCGCGCAATGTCCGCATCCCGCGGGTGAGGGCGTATTCCTTGATGACCCCTGCGGGCTCCCGGCGAATTATCATGGAGCAGAGCTCGCTGTCGATCATCAGCAGTTCGTAGATGCCGGTCCTTCCCAGGCTCCCGAGGTTGAAGCATTTGTCGCAACCCAGGCCGCGATAAAGGACCTCCGGCAAAGTGATACCCGCGTACTCACGTTCCGGTTTGTAAGCTTCCCGGCAGTGGGGGCAGATTACCCTGACGAGACGCTGGGCCAGGACCGCGGAGAGGGTTGAAGCCACCATGAACGGCTCCACACCCATATCGGTCAGGCGGGTCACCGCTGTGGCCGCATCGTTGGTATGGAGGGTGGAAAGGACCAGGTGGCCGGTGAGGGAGGCTTGCATGGCGATCTCCGCGGTTTCCATGTCGCGGATCTCGCCGACCATGATGATATCCGGGTCCTGGCGCAGTATTGAACGGAGCCCGTTGGCAAAGGTGAGATCGATCTTCGGATTGACCTGGATCTGCCCGACCCCCTTGAGCTGGTATTCGATAGGGTCCTCGATGGTGATGATGTTCTTTTCCGGAGAGTTGATGCGGGTAAGTGAGGCATAAAGGGTGGTGGTCTTGCCGCTGCCGGTCGGTCCCGTAACGAGGATAATTCCACTGGTCCGGGAAAGAAGCCGCTCCATGGTCCGTACATCGGCGGCTGAGAAGCCGATATCGGTTAACGATATGACTCCCCGCTGCTTGTCGAGAATACGGAGCACCACCCGTTCTCCGAAAAAAGTGGGGATGATGGATACGCGGATGTCCACATCCCGCCCGGCGACAATGACCCTCAGTCTCCCGTCCTGGGGAAGCCTTTTCTCGGCTATGTTCAGGCCGGCCATGATCTTCACCCGGGAGATCAGGGCCTCCTGCACGACCTTGGGAGGAGCGAGCATCTTGCAGAGGAGCCCGTCGACCCTGAAACGGACCTCCAGTTCCCGTTCGAACGGCTCGATGTGGATATCGCTGGCCCTTTCCTTGACCGCCTGGAAGATGATGGAGTTCAACAGCCGGATCACCGGCGCCTCATCAGTCAAATCAAGGAGATCCTTCGGCACGCTCAGTTCGGTGGCGATGGTAGAGAGGTCTTCACCTTCCAGTTCCTCCACTACCTCCTGGGCCGAGCCTGAGAGTCTGGAATAAAGCCGGTTGATTGCGTCCAGTATTGTGACGGCGGGGACCACCACACAATCCACAGGGACACCGAAAATTCCCTGCAGTTCATCGATTGCCAACAAGTTGGCGGGATTGCCCACCGCCGCCAGGAGCCGTCCATTTTCCTCCTTGAGCGGCAGGAGAAGATTGTTCCGGACGAACGAGAGCGGCAGCCGGGTCAAGAGGGCCGTATCCACCCGGCTTTCCTCGATTTCATGTTGAAACGGGAACCCGAGCCGTTCAGCTATTTTTTCCGGATCTGAATTACCGATCATGGTTTGAGCTGCATCTCCCCTTCGAGATTGAATGGCTTGTCCATCTTTACCGCATCGTTGAACTTCTGTTTCTGTGCGCCGGCCACATCAGCCAGTTCCTCGGCGCCTCGGATGATGCGGGGGGTGAGGACGATCAACAGGTTGGTCTTGGTCCGCTCTTTGCTGGTGCTTTTGAAGAGCCAGCCCAGGCCGGGGATGTCCCCCAGAAACGGAACCTTGTTATCAGTCACGGTGTCCTGGTCCTGGATCAGGCCGCCAATTACCACTGTATCCTTGTCCTTGACCACGACCGAGGTCTTGGCGGAGCGCTTGGTGGTAACCAGGTCAGAGGCGCTCACCGTGTTTGCGGATTTAACGGTCGGCACTACCGCAGAGATCTCCTGATAAATGTCGAGCTTGACATACGCCCCCTCACTGATCTGTGGTGTTATCTTCAGGTCGATGCCAATATCTTTGCGTTCGACGGACTGCTGGGAGATTCCGCCGGTGACCACGCTTGTTGAGGTGATGAACGGCACGTTCTGGCCGACGAAGATTTCCGCCTCCTTGTTGTCCGAGGTGAGGATGGTTGGAGTGGAGAGCACATTGACAGCGCTGTTGCTTTGCAGGGCCTGGAGGACCGCCGCAAAGTTCGCCGGGGTACTAGAGCTCGGAATGGTAACGAGGCTGCTTAGTCCGCTCGTCGCCAGGGTAGTGAGTATTGTCGTAATGGCCCCCTGCGGGTCGTATTGTCCCACCACGCTCGCGTACTTGCCGTCCGAAGCCGCGCCGAGCAGACTCCACTGCAGCCCCAGGTCCCTCAGTTTGTCCAGCGATATTTCGGCGATCAGGGCCTGGACGAAGACCTGCCGACGCCGCTTGTCGAGCTTCTGGATTACCTGGAGCAGATTCTGATAGTCGGTGGGAGAGGCCATGATCACCAGGGAGTTAGTCGCCTTGTCCGGGGTGATGGTGATCTTCCCCCCCTCGAAGGGGGACTGTTGAGGCGCTGCGCCAGCGGCTTGGGTGGTTCCACCGGGAGCCGCAGCAGCAGCTGACCCCTTCACAACTCCGTCCAGCACCTTGGCTACTTCAGTAGCATCCGCGTTTTCCAAGTAATAGACATTCACCTTACTGCTCGACGTGGGAGGGACCACATCGAGAGTGGTGATCAGTTTCTTGATGTCATCCTTGTCCTTGTCGCTGCCGAACAGAATGAGGGCGTTCAAGCGGGTATCGGGGACGATCAGACTGCCGGAGGCGGAAGTTACTCCCTGCCCTGTGGTTTTCTGGCCCTTGTCCCTGCTCCCCAGCCATTCCCGGACCACATTGGCGACGCTCTCGGCGGAGGCGTTTTTCAGGAAGACCGCCTCTCCCCCTCCGCGGCGCTGGTCGGTATCGATGAGCTCCAGTATCCCCAGTAGTTTCTGGATGTTGAGTGCGGAATCCACAACCAGCAGCATATTGCCGGGACCGAACGAGGAGATGTAGCCGTCTTTTGACACCATAGGCTGAAGAAAGGGGACTGCATCCTGAGCCGGGATATTGTCGAGGGTGATGACCCGCGCCACATATGCCTCGTTAACCGGCCCCCGCTCAAGATCGGACAGAATCCTCATGCCTGACTGTCTTGCCATGGAGGTCGGGATGATTTTGTAAACCTTTCCGGCCTGGACAACGGTAAACCCTTTCAGCTCCAGGACCGACGTAAATACATTGAAAGCCTCCTCATTGGAGAGCTTGGTCGGGGAAAAGACCGATATCTTCCCCTTTACCCGGTCATCCATGACGAAATTCTTGCCGGTCAGGTCGCTGATGAATTTAACCATGGTGGATATATCCACGTCGCTGAAGTTGAGCACCACCCCTTTTGCCATTGACTGAATAGGTGTCAGCAGTGTGCAGAGCATCAGCAAGGCTGCAACTAAGATTGAATGTCGTCTGTTCAATGGGGCCTCCAAATATTCCTGGCGAAAAGTTATGGCCAAAAGAAAAATCTTTTTGCCTGTAACCTTTTGCCTTCAGCCTTCAGCCTGCCTTTATCTTATATCGTAATTCAGCGTTACCGGTTGGCCGTCCCTGATCAGGTCCAGCTTTATCCGGCTCTGCCCCTTCAGTGATACAAATGATTGTATTGCCTTATCAGGGGAATCGATTGGAAAATCGTTGATGTGGAGCAGCACATCACCGTTTTTGATCCCCACCATGCCGAATATCCCCGCCGGCTTGACTTCGGAAACCCGGAATCCTTCGACTTTCCCTTCCTTCATGCTGGGAAGGAGCCGTGCATCCGTCATCGCCTGTCCGATATTATCAAGAGAGGCATTCAGGGCACGCTGATCTATCACATAACTGCCAGATCCCACAGGCGTTGCGAGTGAGCCGGGCGGGACAGCAGGCTGTTCCGCCGGCTGTTTGCCCGCCTCGGTCCCTGCCGCGGTCGGGGTCATTATTTTGATACGTTGACCGCCCGTCTGAATTTCCGCCATCTCTTTCCTGACCTCCACCAGAGTTCCGAGATCATAAACGCGGTCGCCAAGTCTGAAGACCCTTTCTTCCCTGGTGCTTGATTTCTGGATCAGGGCAAACGTCTCACGGAAAGAGCCGACGGCGGTCCCAAGAAGGACCAGATCGCTTTGGGCGGTGGTCGGCCCTCCCCCGGCCCCGGCATTCTGAATGATCGGAGTAAGTTTTCCCTGCGTCGCCGGACCGAACAAACCTTTCTCCAGAATGGGGGCAAATGACATGAGGTCCTCAGCAGCGGCAGGCTGAGAAGTGGCAACCTTCCCGACGGTTTTGGGAAAAGTGTGGGAAAGCCGGTAGGAAACCAGATCGGCAGCCAGTTTGGCGAGGATGACAAAACAAAAGAGAGCCAGGAGTATGTTTAACGCCGGTATTCTGTTCATAAGCCTGCTTGCACAAGGTTTCAGAAACGATATAATACTAGCAGAAAAATGAGTACGCGCAAGAGAATTCTCCGTCCCAGGTGACTGCCGCCTGCTACTGTACGGCGCCGAGAGCCATTGTCAAAGAATTTCCTTTATAATTGCACAGCCAGCTTGTCTTTCAAGCAGCCGGTATGCTAATATCCGGTAACCTCGAATGCCAATCCGAATATCACGCAGATCTGGCAGAATAACAAAGGATTTTTGGAATGAAGCCGATAATCGTTACCGCCGCCACCCGCCGGGAGCTTTGCCTGTTGATCGATACGATGGAGGCCGGTGATCGTCCGGAAATTGGACGTCGCGAGATTTATAAAGGAATGATCGGAGATCGGCACACTATACTCGCCATAACGGGTATAGGTAAAACGAATGCGGCTTCGACCGTCACCGCGATTCTTGAGCGTTTTGCACCGGAGATATTGATCAACACAGGTTGTGCCGGAGCTTATGCGGATAGCAGGCTCAAGGTGGGAGATCTTGCCATGGCTACCGCTGAGATATGTGGTGACGAAGGTGTATTGGCTCCTGATGGCTGGCATTCTTTGGAGTTGATCGGCATTCCTGCCGTTTCAAGAAACGGAGAAGAGTATTTCAACCGATTCCCCCTTACCCAATGGGCGCAGGACAAGGCTGCTCACGTTGCCGAAGCAGCGGGACTCACTCTCCATCGCGGCCTCTTTGTCACGGTTTCCACAGTGAGCGGCTCATCCCTGCGAGGCTTGGAAATGTTTCGTCGTTTCGGCGGTATCTGCGAGAATATGGAGGGGGCTGCCGTGGCGCAAGTGGCGACACTCTATGGCGCCGACTGCCTGGAAATCCGTGGCGTCAGCAATCTGGTGGAAGACCGGGACCTTGGCCGCTGGGACATCCCTTTGGCTGTCGAACGGGCCCAGAGATTCATCCTGGATTTTATTGCATCACTCTGTCGCGTTTGAGGTCTCCCATGCAACATCTTTCTTTAGGCTATTCACCCTGCCCCAATGACACCTTTATCTTTTACCCCCTGGTTCATGGATTGGTCGATTGTCAGGGTTTCAGTTTCACTGAGCGTCTGGAGGATGTGGAAACCCTCAACCAGTTGGCGCTCCAGGGAGAGTTGGATATCACGAAGATTTCCTATCACATGCTAGGATTTATCCGCCATGATTATTGCCTTCTTCGTTCCGGTGGGGCGCTTGGTCGTGGTTGCGGTCCTCTGGTAGTCTCCAGACGTTTTTCGCAAATGGAAGAACTCAGGGGGAAACGAATCGCCGTTCCCGGCCGTTACACGACCGCTTATCTTTTGTTGCGCCTCTTCGATCCGAAGTTGGACAACATCGTCTTGCTCCCGTTTCACGAAATCATGGGAGCCGTTGCCAACGGGGAAGTGGACGCGGGGGTGATCATCCACGAGTCGCGTTTCACTTTTACCGACTACGGCCTCAAGAAACTGCTCGATCTGGGCGACTGGTGGGAGAATGAGACCGGCCACCCTATCCCCCTGGGAGGAATCGTGGCGAAAAGGACGCTGGGAGAGAAAACCATTGCAGCCTTGGAACGATCTCTCAAGTCCAGCGTAGAATACGCCCTTGCCCACCCTGACGAGGCTGATGACTATATCCGGGCCCATTCCCAGGAGATGAGCGACGAGGTGTGCGCCGCCCACATAGATTTATACGTGAACAGCTTTTCCCTCGATCTGGGGGTCGAAGGAAAGCGTGCCGTTACGGCCCTCATTTCCCGTGCCGAGGCAGCCGGACTGGTTCCCCGCTCCACAGAGCCCGTTTTCTTCTCCTGAATGCGTGATAAATTCAATTAAATAAGATAGTTATATTTTACATTGCAGATTTTGTCTTGACCGGATGGAATGCTTTATGTTATAAGACACCTTCCCAAAATAGGAGGTGCGCATGGCGTCCTTACAGCTCAAGAAACTGCTGGCGCTTTCTGTAGCACTATGCCAGTTGTTTCTACCACTACAAACACTTCCCCTGCATGCTCAAGAAACAGCAATTCAGAAAAATCAG
>Ga0181533_1002210_pt1 | contig 23276 bp, 27 predicted proteins | sample PEATcosm2014_Bin_45_FD_119772 | JGI IMG/M metagenome (GOLD analysis project Ga0181533, IMG submission 119772) | Peatland microbial communities from MTU Mesocosm Facility, Houghton, MI, USA - PEATcosm2014_Bin11_60_metaG | ecosystem: Environmental > Terrestrial > Soil > Wetlands > Peat | place...
GAATGAGCCTTAGAATCGTCCAAAGCGGAGAGCCTGAGCGGAAGAGATACACCTTGTCCTGAATTTCGGCAATAGTAATGCGCTATAAAATGCCATTGCTAAAACTGGGGGATGGCAAGGTTTACAGATTCGAGATACTGAAAAGCTCCACTTCTCCGATACAATTCTCGTTAATGCATAGTTGAGGATGAAAACAGCCAACAAATTCCCGGAATAACAGAAGTAAAGAATAACTATTATGAATGCTGAGATATGGTTGGGCGTATGACTGTTTGCATTTTTGTAAAATTGAGTTAAGATTTAATTAAGTTTGTACCAGGTTAGTTTTCCGAGATCACCTGTGACTTGGGGCGGAGTCAAAAAACTCTTAATAAAAAGAGCAATCTATCGTCCCCTGTAATATTCGTTTCGGGAGGCTCAAATGAAGAAAGTCTCATTAAATGTCCAGAAAGAATTCTGCGATGAGTGTTCCCTGGCTCTGCGAAGATTTATTGGGAAGATGGATGGCGTCAACTCCATCGATACTGAAAACGGCAAGATCGTGATTGACTTCGATGATTCGAAGGTTACGGAACAACATATTCTGAGGATCTCCAGGGAAAGCATAGAGAAGTTGGGCTATAGGCTTGACGACTAAAAAAGGCTTTGCTCAATTCAGTGAAACCCAAAACAGGACCTGAGCTCTTGTGCGATATTTTACACGAAGGGAGGTTTTATGAAACCGATAGGTTCTTTGATGATAGAACACAGGGTCATTGAACGCATGCTCGCTCTTCTTAACTATCAGCATACTCAAATAATCAAAGACAGAAAGGTTGACAGTCCGGTTATCGACGTTGCGATAGACTTTTTCACTACCTACGTAGACAGATTCCACCACGGGAAGGAAGAAAGGGTCCTCTTTAGAGAGCTCGAAGGGAAGCCTCTTTCAACCGAGCACAAACAACTTATGGACGATCTGATAAAAGAACATATCTATACACGAAATACTGTGGAGAAGTTAAAGAATGCGCGCGAACATCTGGATACTGAAAAAGATTCATTGGACGAAATTATAAAATGCGTAGAAATCATACTCAAATGGTATCCAGCACATATTGAAAAGGAAGACAAGCACTTCTTCTTTCCAGCCATGGAATACCTGAGCTTACAAGAACAGACCGCAATGTTGGAAGAGTTCTGGGAATTCGACGGAAGTTTTATTCACGAAATATACATGGGAAGAATAAAGGCACTGGAGGGTAAAGAAAAATAGGTTTTTTTGTGTGAACGACAAAGTAATGTGACCCACTTCGAGGTTTTATCGGCGTGCAATTTCGACTGGATCACACAATCATAAGCTTTTGGCAACAAATTGCCTTGCTGATTCATGCGCTAAGCCGATAATGGGCGAAATCAGGAATCTGATCTACACTGAAGCCTCGATCCTCAGTAATGGTCTGGGGAGTAAAACAATCTCTCAATAATGAGGTAACAGGATGTGCCTTATGTTAATAATAAAACAACTTGTTAAGGACATAGAAGAAAAAACTAGGAGGTTTAAATTTTAGTTTTTCGGTTCAAGGGTCAGCATATGCTGTCTGACGAACAAAAAAGGGGAAAGTATACGACCGTATACAATCCCCAGGAATTAGCCGTACTTACTAGCAGTAACCTATGCCACTCCTACTCGGCAAGGCTATCCTGCCAAAGCGATCATTACATTTAAGCTTTGGTCCTTGCAAGTCTGAAGAAATCGATGAGAAAGATCACCACCCCAGCGGTGAATCCCTTTATTTGTTGATAATGTGGAAAATTATAGGCACAGCGCCACACATCGTCAAAGAAATTGTCAAAACCTGCGGTTTTTTGTAAGATGACGAGAAATCAGTTAATATATTCTTATCCTTTTCGAGGAGGCAGTACGGAATGAGAGTCGAGATCATGGATACGACATTAAGGGATGGGGAACAAACCTCCGGGGTGGCATACTCCAAGGTGGAAAAGCTGAACATAGCGAAAATGCTTCTCGAAGAAGTAGGGGTGGACAGAATCGAAATCGCTTCGGCGCGTGTATCGAAGGGCGAATTCCAAACAACGCAAAAAATAACGGGTTGGGCAGGGGAGAACGGGTATCTCGATAAAATTGAAGTCCTTGGCTTTATCGACGGGATAACTTCCTTAGAGTGGATAAGGGAGGCGGGAGGCACTGTCCTGAATCTGCTTTGCAAGGGATCGCTTAGGCATGTAAGAGGACAGTTGCAGAAAAGTCCTGAAGAGCATGTAGCTGATATCAGAAAAAGCTTGGCTGGGGCGCGGAAGCGGAGCATTGCGGCTAATGTATATCTGGAGGACTGGTCAAATGGCATGAAAGACAGTCCTGATTATGTATTCCAGTTCATAGATGCGTTGAAGGATGCAGGCATAAGCCGATTTATGCTCCCCGATACGCTGGGTATTCTTAATCCTGAAGATACTTACCAATACTGCAAAACGGTGGTCGACCGTTTCCCGCAGCTCACCTTCGATTTTCATGCACATAATGATTACGATATGGCGGTGGCCAACTGCCTCATGGCTGTCAAGGCCGGTGTTGCTGGCGTGCATACAACGGTAAACGGACTCGGCGAAAGAACCGGAAATGCGCCTCTCGCAAGCGTTGTGGCTGTCCTCAGGGACCATCTCCATGCGGACATGGGGGTTAAGGAGAAGAAACTTACCCGTGTGAGCAGAATGGTGGAGGTCTTCTCGGGGATTAGGATACCGGTAAACAAACCGGTGGTGGGCGAGTATGTCTTTACCCAGGTAGCGGGCATTCATGCCGATGGGGACCAGAAGGGAAACCTGTACCACAGCAGACTGATGCCAGAGAGGTTTGGCAGAGTCAGGAAATACGCTTTGGGCAAGACCTCCGGCAAGGCGAGCGTGAAGAAAAACCTCGAAGAACTCGGCTTGGCACTGGACAGCGAGGCCATGAAGCAGGTGACCGAAAAGGTAGTGGAACTAGGCGACAGGAAGCATACCGTCACCACCGAGGACCTGCCGTACATTATTTCCGATGTCCTCGGCACGGATGCGGTGAGGAACAATGTTACCATCAGGAATTATTCCCTGTGCCATGCCCATAACCTGCGTCCTACCTCTACTGTAAGTATCGAGATTAACGGCGAGATATACGAGGAATCCTCCAGTGGAGACGGGCAGTATGACGCCTTCATAAAGGCAGTGGCGAAGATATACAAGAAACTGGGGAAAAAGTTGCCGCTCCTTGTGGACTACCTTGTTACTATCCCTCCTGGCGGAAAATCGGACGCCCTTGTTGAAGCGGTCATTACATGGAAGGGCAGGAAAAATGAGTTCAAGACTCGAGGCCTGGATTCAGATCAGACTGCCGCCGCCATCAAGGCTACGGTAAAGATGCTGAATCTAATCGACGGGTAACAAGCCAAAGGCACAGCCTTACGTATCGTACTTTTGCAGGTAATCTATAATGTCAGGCGCAAAGTTGCCGCAAGAATCGGGTGAGTGGCGCTTGACTCAGGATAAATAGACTGGCAAGCTATACATAAAACTCCTAAATAAATCTGTAGGAGGTGCATTGTGAGGACATCGTCGGGATGGATTCCAAGCGGTCGTTTGCCTCCATCTGGCCTTCGGCATATAAACCCTTCGTACAGGTTGATTTCTACAAGCCCCCTTGACTATGTACAGGTTCGTGCAGACTTCGTCGGCCATAAAGAGCGCCCCTTGGGAAAGTATTTATGTGAAGTGTATTCGAGGATGAAGCAGGTCATCTCTTCACCATTTCCCTGAAAAAAAATGGATAAAAGGGTCTCACAATCCTTCATTTTTTGAAAATATTACATCGCCGCCAATTTAGATGTGATAAATGTCACACTGCCTTTGGGGACTTGATACCATGAACATGAAGGGACAAATATCACTTAACAAGCTCACCCTTCGGAAGGTGATCGGGCGCCTTCTGAAAACGGGGAGTATCTTTCCAGAGCCTTATCTCTTCTTGAGTAGCATCACCACTCTCTATAATGCACTGATGACATCGTTTGTCCTGTCCGTCCGTTATCTTCCACCGGGACATATCAGGGTCTCCGTAATGGCCGCATTGAATGCATATGAAGCAGCAAAACATACGTTACCTCCTCACTGGCTTTATTTTCTTACTTTAGTCTTCTGTCCGGACAATGTCAATGATCTATATCTTGGCGTTTCCTGAGTTTTTATCCAAATTCAAAGAGGAGCTGGAAATCTTCGGGGTCGGTGGATGATAATCCCCGTAATGCTGTTTTGTCGGGGAGCAGGAGATTGTAGATTCCATCCGCTATGGCGTAACTGGAGAAACTTGGCATATCGAATTTCACCGGCCTTCCTGTCGAAAGGAAGATGATCACCCTTGACCGTCTCCTCACTCTCATCAACGCAATCGGCAGCAGTTCTTAATGTTCCGTCTTCCAGACAACCACACGATCGATGTAAGCCTTACATTCACCAGCGGCGTCAGCGGAAGGATACCGCAGACCGGAGCCACAACATGCACTCCGTGGTCTCAGCCACTCCTTCGGTCTCGGCCAAAACCTCTTCCCTTCTGCCTGCATAGAGTGTATGGGATGCGATCTTCCCGACAAGTGCAACCCTTCCCCTTGTGACCTGAAGGGCTTTTTCGAAATTGAAGGGCTTATCGATGCTGAAGGCATTGACTGGCGTTCTGCGTCGGAACGGCGGCGGGAGGCCTGTCAACAGCCTCCAGTTTCAGGGCCTTCAGCAGTCTCTCCTTCAGACTCATCGCTTCCAACGGATCACTGTTTTTTCTTGAGAAGCGCAATGACTTCGGCGTTATCCGGGAAACGGCCTGTTTGCTTCTTCGAAAAGATGAGGTCACTATCGACCTTGACTTCGAGTACCCCTGCCTCCCTTGAATGGACAAGGAGTGGTTTGATGCCCGTCTCTTTCTCTATCGCTATCGCCAGAACTGCTGCAATGGGTCTATAGTTGCAGGTACCACAGTATTCTATCGAAATCGCCATGATATCCTCCTTCGTTAACGGTTTTTCCGGCCTCGGCGACCTGTCAGGGAGCCTTAGTAAATGGTATACCTGTCAGTGCCCCGGCTATGATATACATCATATTTCCTAACATTATTATACCACTATTATTGGCACGTAGAGAAAATTCCTCAACGGTTCCCTTTGCCTTCCATCTTGATTTCAAGACTCCTTTGTGCTAAAAGGAAGGGAATAGGGAAATTCATATCACAGAGGCTGGGGTGTAGAATGCAACAGGCTGAAAAGACGATAAAATTTTGATATAAGACTAAAGTCCAATTGCCATTTTATCAGGCGGGAATTCATAATAACTCACAAAACATCAGTACCCTTGTAGAATATTAAGATGTATTTCCGTAGGAGAATTAAACCGACAAGTGACATTTGTTTGAAAAAATATTGAGCGGAGTGCCTATGAATCCCATATATACCCTTTAACGTTTCTCATTGTCAAGAAATGCGCAGTACCTGCAAAAGTATGATATGTAAGGCTGTGTCTTTGGCTTGTTACTTGTCGATTAGATTCAGCATCTTTACCGTCGCCTTGATGGCGGCGGCAGTCTGATCTGAATCCAGGCCCCGAGTCTTGAACTCATTTTTCCTGCCCTTCCATGTAATGACCGCTTCAACAAGGGCGTCCGATTTTCCGCCAGGAGGGATAGCAACAATGTAGTCCACAAGGAGCGGCAACTTTTTTCCCAGTTTCTTGTATATCTTCGCCACTGCCTTTATGAAGGCGTCATACTGCCCGTCTCCACTGGAGGATTCCTCGTGATCTCCTTCCTGCCAAAAAAGTCGTTCTTTTGAGGCAGTACAAATTGCGTCTTACGAGTAGAAAGCATACATTTCAGATAATGTCATGAACCTCTCGATTATAGGGAGAAATTCTCGCCCATGGAGTCCTCGCAATTTTGCGCAGTACGATCGGAAAGAGACATATTCAGAAAATCGAAACTCGCGTTGAGTACAGGAAGTACCTGATGGCCGCCGACGATACGTTACCGTGGTAAATTTCTTGACTTAATAAGTCCGGCTATTTATGCAAGCCCTCTAAGAGGATCTTTACGTGGTTTCGACGGTCCGAGAACGTTATGAGCGGAGTAACCCGCGTATCGGCGACTGGCCACAGGGGTAAGCTTGAGACGATCAGGTCTACTTCTTCCGACGAGCTTGCCTCTACCATCAATCTCAGCGCAATTCGACCAGCCACGGGACCTCCGGCCACAATTGTTTTCTCCGCAATTAGCTGCTCAGCACGTGCGATTGTTGGGAAAATAATCCCCTCTATAAACGCTCGGCCTGACTCGGGCGTATGTGCCAAACCTGACTTTACGTGATCCATTTCAACAAGAAAAAGCATGTGCACCTCCTTTGCGCATATTATACGCTTTGTTTCCTTATTGTACAGCTTCGTCGTTGGCTATGCAGTGAGCCGACCCCTCGCAGACGAAGCTTGAGTTCGACCCAAAAAGCGTCACGACGAAGACTGCGTGATCGAGTCTGCACTGTTTTATCCACTTTGATTTTGTGTGTAATGTTTGCGCCGTCAGCGACCAATGCGGTTATAATTAATGAATTTACGATCACTGCAGATATCAGCAGCCCTAATGATATTGTAGCAGGCCCGGATGGCAACCTCTGGGTTACTGAACCTGCCATTAATGGCAACAAAATTGGACGGATCACACCTGCAGGCGCCATTACCGAGTTCGCAATCCCCGATGCCCCATACGCTACAGCGGACCTTAGGGTATCACGGCTGGCCCTGACGGGAACGTCTGGTTTACTGAAGTTGTCGGTAGGGGCGGTAAGAGCAAGATCGGGCAAATATTATTAGACACTATTGTGCATTGAGGGAAAATTAGAATTAGGTATTTATGATAAAAGTTCTCCGCTTGTAATCCTGCCAAGACTATCGGTTTCAAACAAAAATCCCAACTTTCTACAGTCGGTAGACTTTGGGAACTTGTCGGTGTACACCTCGCAAATCTCTCCAGAAAAAAGCTCTGCCAAATTGTTTTGTGTCGCTGAGCGAGGTTTCTACCAGGATTCCACACCTAGGAAACGGAACTGTCTGAGAACTGATCGACAGAGACAGTAAGATCAGATTTGTCAGACTTCAAACAGTTCGGGACAAAATCCGCACCTCCTGGAAAACGCGGTTGGTGTTGACTTCTTCTATGTTAAAAAAGCAAGACCTTTCTACCCCCACGTTGCATGTTGCTGTTTTGCCCTTTCTTTTATAAGGGAGCGCACTCCCAGTTACGCTGAGTTATTCTGCCTTATTCTGGCCCGAAATTACGATGCCTTTCGGGCCGGGATGCGATTTAACAGTTTCCTGGCAATCCTGACTATCGCATTGGTCTTTGGCATTTTCTTGCACAACGTATTAAAGGTCATTAGTAGAGCTGGGTCTTTGCGTACCGCCACCCAGGCGCTCTCGATCAGTATGCCACGCAGCTGCGCATTCCGTCTCTTGGTTATTCCGGTCTTTTGGTCTGTTTCCCCGCTGGAATCCGTATCAGGGATAAGGCCGACGTAGCTGCAGAGCTTATCGAGATTCTTGAAACGGCTGATCTCGTACAGTTCCGTCAGTAGTGTCATCGCCGTTAATGTACTTATCCCCGGCAGTGTCTTTAGCAGATGAACGTTGTGCCGGTATTCCTCGGAGGTGGCAAGGGTACGGATGCTACGGTAAGATCCGCAATGATCTTCCTCATATTATTGAGCTCCTCCAAATGAACTTTCAGGGCAAAATTGCCACTGGCACGGGGACTTGTCTTCTACCTTTTAATCATAGGGTCTGGATATATGCGCTTTATGGTGGAAATCAACTTGAGATTTTATTGTCCAGTCTACACCATAATTGTTTTAAACGAGTGGCGGATGAGTTTCCAACTCTGTTTTCCAGTTTCCCACTCTATTTTCCGGAAACACCACCAGGAAGCAACTGTTATTCCTAAATCTTACAATTATAGCACCAACAATAAAATCTTCATAGACTTTACAAGTCAAAAAAAGTGAGGTATGCTTGAACTATAAAAAGGGAATCGGAATCCCTGAGACAGCAGACCCGAAGATCCGTAACAGAAGGGGAGTGGGTGAAGGGTGTGGTGAGCAAGCCCCCAGAAGCGAGGGGGAAGCCTAAAGCATCCGCTGAAGCTCTCAAGTAGAAAAAGACTTGGGTAAGCGTCTCAGGGCCAATATACTTAAAGCCATACAAGCAAAGGGCAACGTGCAGGCGTTTTGGGTTGAGGTCAAGTAGTGCCGGAACGTTAAGTCATCGGGCCTAGCCAATGTAAATTGGACAATGTATGGCTTTATTTTTTTGGTGTTACAGCAGCTTACCACTAAAGTACAACTCACCCGGGTCGCTTATCATGCGCGGATATTTATACGTAACTTTTCCTGCTGGCGCCGCCCGGTGATTATACTATTGATAACCCTTCTGGTAAATGATACACCTCTAAAACCGGAAGGTATCCTGATACCGGCTCTGATTGGCTTTAGGCCCTATCCAATAGTCTTCCAATTATGAACATCCGGGGAACTCCGGATTCCATGTGGATGTTGGCAGCAGTGCTTCCCATGTTATTATGGTTAATGCACGTTTGGCGCGTACTGCGTTTTTGCTTATCAATTGGTATTGTCCTTTTAATTTGCCTCCTGTTGCTTTTAGCCGGCTGCGGTTCTTCAAACCGCATCGACGGCTTTTTTTATTACCGGTTAAATGCCGACCCCTCAACGCTTGATCCGGCTCTGGTAACCGATGTCGCAGGCGCCTCAGTCGCGTCAAAACTTTTTAATGGCCTCGTCAGACTGGACGACAATATGTCTGTCTCACCTGATATTGCAGAACGGTGGCAAATATCTCGGGATGGGCTCAGGTACATCTTTTTTCTTAAACGGGAAGTGCGGTTCTCCAATAACCGGGAGGTCAAGGCCCGGGATTTCAAGGCCTCATTTGAGAGAGTCCTGAATCCCGCGACAAAGTCGCCCAGCGTTTGGGTCTTCGATAAAGTAGAGGGTGCAGAGGCTTATAGGAAAGGGCGGGCAGGAGATGTTGCCGGATTCCGGGTTATTGATGATTATACCTTCGAGATAAAACTTGAAAGTCCTTTTTCTCCGTTTCTCAGCATACTGACGACAACCCCGGCGTATGTTGTGCTAGCGGATGAACTCAGCAGCCGGGGAAACGATTTTTTGACCCGTGCATCCGGCGTTGCAGGCGCCGGTCCTTTTAGACTGAAGTCATGGATGCCTGACAGGGAACTGGTACTGGAGAGAAGAGAAGACTACTTTGACGGTTGCGCGAAAGTCAGGGGCATTGTTTATAAGGTGATACCCGAGGATTTAACAGCGGTCACTGAATTCGAACTGGGCAATCTTGATGTCATTTCCCTTCCTGCCCCGGCATACACCAAATTCAGGAACGATAAAAAATGGAGCAGCCGGATCATCTCAATAAAAGGGCTTAATACTTACTACCTCGGCATGAATACCTCGAGACCTCCTTTCGACAACGTAAAAATCAGGAAAGCCCTTGCCTGTGCCGTCGACACAAAAAAAATCCTCAGGACGTTTTACGACAACAGGGGAAGACCTGCTGCAGGACCTGTTCCCGACCTTCTCAGGAGATGGGAAATCAATTCCGCCCTGTATGATATGTCCGTATACAATCCTCAGAAGTCGAGGGATATCATAAAAAAAGAGGGCCTTTCCGGAATGCGCGTGAGCCTCTATATAACGGCTGACCAGGATGTTGTGGATCTCGCGGAAATCATTCAGTCATATCTTTCCGCCGCAGGCGTTGAAGTTGTGATCAGGCAGCTTGAGTGGAACGCCTTCAAAGAGGCGGTGAACAAGGGAGAGCCTGATCTGTTCTGGCTCAGTTGGTGGGCCGATTATCCTGATCCCGAGAACTTCCTCTTTCCCCTGTTCCATTCCTCAAACATTGGTCCGGCGGGAAATAAGACCCGGTATTGCAATAAAGCAGTAGATAATCTCATTGAACGGGGACAATTGTGTCTTAATGAGGGCGACAGAAATCGTTATTACAAGAGGGCCGAAGAATTGATAATAAAAGACACCCCGTTAGTCTCTTTCTGGCACAAGACCGATTTTTTAATAAAACAACCATGGGTGAAAGGGTACAAAGTCTACCCCATTTACACAATGGACAAAGGCACTGAAATTGATATTTTGCCTCGCTTTGCCGGCAATAGGTAAGCCCGCCGCCAAGACTGCAATTGACATTATTGTTACTCGATTTATAATTTATTTATAAGAGAACTTATGAATTACGAGCATCGTCGAAAGGAGGTCAAGATGAATAATGAAGAAATGATGAAGGATATGATGGATTTATTTGCAAATCCTCTTTTTAAGAAGAATTTTTTTGACTTTCTCCTGAATGTGCAGCGGGAAGGCATAGAGGCGACAAGAAAGTTCTGGAATCTTTCACCTGAGAAGACCACAAACTTCCCCAATGCCCTGGAGCTATACGAAAAGATGTTCGATATTTATATAAACCTTGGTTTTGTTCCACATGCTAAATATGAAAAGGTGCTGAAAGAAAATGAGGCTTTGAGACAGGAGAACAAGTTTTTAAAGGATACGCTCGGCGAGTTGCAATCCAGTATATTTAGGGAGGGCGGGGAGAAACTTCAGGAGACATGGCACGAGATCATCGACAAACAACTCGACATGAATAGGGAGATAGCAAAAGATTTCTACGAACTCTTCAAACAGTTGAAGGGAAACGGAATTTCCTGTGAAAAATAAATTAAAACTCGGTGACTTCGAATTATTCTGGCTCAGTGGCGGAAGGTTTGAACTGGATGGCGGAGCCATGTTCGGAGTGGTCCCCAAGATCATGTGGTCAAAAGAATATCCACCCGATCAGGACAATTACATCCCCATGAGTGCTTCGCCCATCCTTGTGAAGACGCCCGACGCACTTATAGTTATTGAATCCGGACTCGGCAATAAGCTTACTGATAAACAAAAGCGTATATTCAGACTGAAGGAGGATTGGAATATCACCAGCGACTTGAACAACCTCGGCATTAATAGAGAGGATATAGATTTCGTGATACTGACTCATTATGATTGGGACCACGCTAGTGGAGTTGTAATGACTGATGAGAAAGGGCAATCAGCCCTCACCTTTCCTTCTGCAAAACATGTCCTTCAGAAAAGTGAATGGGAAGATGTATTAGATCCGAACATAAGGTCTATCAATACATATTGGCCCATAAACTCCGAGTTGCTGAAAACCAGCAGACACATTGAATTGATTGAGGGTGAGGCCGAAATTGTAAGGGGTGTGAGAGCCATTCACACTGGTGGCCACAACAGGGGACATCAGATCGTTAGGATGGAATCCGGCAACCAGTTGGCAGTGCATTTGGGAGACCTTCTTCCCACTCACGCCCACTTTAATCCCCTGTGGGTCATGGCATATGATAATTTTCCTCTCGAATCCATTAAAATGAAGAAGGAACTGGAGAAAAAGTACATCGAAGAAGATGCCTGGTTCACTTTTTACCACGACCCTTTTGTACTCGCCTGCAAGTTCGATGAAAAGGGGAATATTATCCAGAAATGGCCGGAACAAGCTGCTTTCGGATCTATCAATACTGCTCAATCCCAAGTAGCTGGAAAAATTTAGGGGATTCCGGACGTTTTGTAACTGTTTTGTCGCTGTTTTATGACTTGACTTATTACTAAAGTAATACTATGATATATATATCAAGTGATTAATGTAATTGATAATCTTGGAGGCTCCTGGCTATCACAGGGTCCGCCACAGAAAGGAGGTACCGATGAAGCAACTGCAGCAGGGGAAAACCGCAGTCCCCACGGCAAAGAAGGTGGAGATTACGCCGAAAGAACCGGCATCAGGGCCGGTAGAGGCTATAGTCTCTCGCAACGTAGAAACAATAAATACAACAAAGAGAGGAGATATAACAATGGAAGGGAAAAAAGGTTTTACAAATTTTGACACTCAGAATGTAAACGAAAATGTCTTGAAGATGACTAAATTTTCTCTTGATATGACTCTTGACAGTATAACGAAGGTACAGGAGTTCAATGACAAAATAATGAAAGACATGATCAAAACCGGCAAGCAGATGCAGGCGGATACTGAAAAGATTGTGGTCGAATGCATCGAAGAGGGGAAAAAGGGCTGGGATGAATACAGAAAAGTCGTAGAAGATGGGTATAAAAACTTTTTAGGACTCATGCCGACCCATAATTAACACGTTTTTCAGGACAGGATAATGGGGACATCTTGTCCCCATTATACAAACAACATTCTCATAGAAATACGGACAATAAATTAATGATAACAGTATATGGACCGTTATTCTCCTCCTTGAAAATCGGGGACGCCTTCATTTTCCCGGGCAGCTCCCGGGTATTTCTCTTTGACAGAATAAAATACTTATGTCTTACTAATAGCATCACATTGTACAACAAATAAAATGGAGGTGCTATGGCGCTGAAACCGATTACTTTGAGACTGGATGAAGAGGAATACGAGAAATTAAAAGAATACTTGAGTGCATTCGGCGATCCGGATATCAATGTAGCATATGTAATAAGGTCCTATATACGGGACCTCAATAGGGCACTGCCTTTCCTGGTTAAATCAGGATGGGACCTTAAAAATTATTTCGGGCTGCTCGGTTCGTGGCTAAAACAGTTCGGCTCATCCAGTTATTACGATATGTTCTCAAAGTTGATGGTGAATCCATGGGCACAGGGGTCGACCCATGGAAAAAGTGAAGAAGAAGACGTGGAAAAGGGAAAGAATTACGGTGAAGAAAAAAAGTGAAGACAAAGAAGAATAAAACTATGCAAGGACGGCATTCGTGAGACATGGTCCTGATATTTCCACTTTTTTTAATCAGCATTTTGCTGGTTTTTTACGTAAAATAGCCGGGAGGACAGAATGGAAAATTTGAATGACTTTGTAGACTCATGGGTGAAGTCTCAAAAAGAATTTATGGAGCACTGGGTGAAATCCCAGAAGGAATTTATGGAGAACTGGACCGAGTCAATAAAGAAGCTGCAGGAATCCTTTATGAATATGGGAGGGTCTCAGGATGGGCCGGCAAAGGAAATTCTAAGCCATTATAACTCATTGTTGACCACGATGGTGAATTCCTCGAAACTCTTTACTGTGGAAGCGGAAAAAATACAGGACACATGGAAGAATACCGTCGAAAATCAGATGGCGATGAGCCGCGAGATGGTGAAGAATTTTTCGGAGTTTTTCAAACAGGTTGACAAGAACTAAGACCGCTGACAGATAGGAAGGAGTTATTTTATGGAAAACAACAACAATTTCTTTGACGCGTGGCTTAAATCTCAGGAACTGATCATTGAGCATCTGGCGGAGTCGACAAAGAATTTCCAGCGCACGTTCTGTGGTCTCGGGGGAAATGGAGGAAAAAATTCCGGCGGAGTAGATTTCCGCGATGTTTATACCTCCTGGACCACTGCGGTACTGAATGCCCTTCGGGAGATGGACTCTCCGGACATGCGCCTCCTGAAGGAGACTCTGTCTAAAGCCCTTGGCGGTTCCAACGCCTACATGAAGCTCTATGAAATATGGCTCCCCCTCTTCAAGGCAATCCAGGCGAAGACTTTCAGCCCTGAGGCCTATAAGGACCTGTCAACCCAGGCAAAATATAAGAAAATGCTGGACCAGGTCTTCGGTTTTGACCCCGACGCCATTGCCGAGGTATCTGCTCAGGCCACCAGATTCATCGATACCTTTGCCTGTTCTGCCCAGCAGTTCATGAGACCCTGGGTGGAGGCCTCCGAAAAAAGCCTCAAAACCTTTCCCCAGTTTTTGAAGGGTCACCCCGAATCGTTCATGACGATCTTCCATACTATGTTTAACGCTTTTGACGGCACCGTCGGGAGGATCTTTCATGTTCCTCAAGTAGGGAAGGACAGGGAGAAAGTCGAACTGCTTCTGAGGAGCCTCGATGATCTCTCTGTTTATCTTGCCATAAGCACGGAATACCAGCATATGATATACATAACCGGTCTGGCGGCATTTGAAAAGGTGATCGCCACCCTTGCTGAAAAAATCGGCGGGGGTGAAGAGATCAAGGGATTCGATGAATTCTTCGATCTCTGGGTCGATGTGGGCGAGAGGACCTACCAAGCCCTCTTTCAGACTGAGGATTTTTCGAAGATGCAGGGTAAATTGCTCGAGGCCTCCGTCAATGCCCGGACGCGCTTTTTTAAACTGATGGAACTCTATCTCTACGACTTTCCCATCGCTCTTCGGTCGGAAATGGACGATCTCTATAAAACAATCTACGAACTGAAGAAAAAAGTAAATGGCCTCGAAAAGCAGTTGAAGGGGGTGAGTGCATGAATTTATCGTATGATACCTTCGACATGAAGCATATGGTCAGGGACCTGGGCGAGATGAGCACGAAACTCATCAAGGGTGCAACAAATCTTGCCGGGATAGATAAGATAGATGTGGGAACAGCCCCAAAAGAACTTGTTTATGCGGAAGATAAACTTAAACTGTATCACTACAAGCCGGAAGGAAAGGTAACTTGCCGCGTGCCCGTTCTGATTGTATACGCCATGGTCAACCGCCAGTACATGCTCGACCTTCAGCCGGACCGGAGCATTGTGAGAAATCTGCTGCAGCATGGGCTGGACCTGTATATTATCGATTGGGGATATCCCACAAAAGCCGATATGTATATGACCATGGATGATTATATAAACGGATATCTCAATAACTGCGTTGATTTTATAAGGGATGCCTCAAAAAAAGAAAAGATCAACATCATGGGCATCTGCCAGGGAGGGACCTTCTCAGGTATTTACTCCGCCCTTTACCCTGAGAAGGTGAAAAACCTCGTTACCCTGGTAGCGCCCTTTGATTTCTCTACCAATGACGGCCTTCTCTTCAGATGGTCCAAGCATATGAACGTCGATGCCCTGGTGGACACCTACCGGGTCATACCCGGTGATTTGATGAATGCCGGGTTTCTGATGATGATGCCCTTTAACCTCAATATCAGGAAGTATGTCGAAATGCTCGATGTCGTAGAAGATAGGGACAAGCTCCTTAATTTCCTCAGGATGGAAAAATGGATATTTGACAGTCCGGGCCAAACAGGTGAATGCCTGAGGCAGTTTATCAAAGACTGCTACCAGGGAAACAAGCTCGTAAAAGGTGAGTTGAAGGTCGGCGACAAGGTGGTGGACCTCAAGGACATCACCATGCCTTTGCTTAATATTTACGCCTCTGCGGATCACCTGGTGCCCCCTGCGGCAACCAGACCGCTCAATGACCTTGTCGGCACAGCTGATAAGACTCTATATGAGTTCAAGGGTGGGCATATCGGGGTTTTTGTAGGATCGAAGTCCCAGAAGGAACTCTCTCCAGCCATATCTGCATGGCTGCATGAACGGGATAGCGATGGTCAGCTAAAAGAAACAGCGGAGGTCAAAGACAGCCGGACCATGCACGCGAACCCGGAGGGGAAAAAACCGAGGAAGAAGACCACAGAGTGAACGGAGAAAGGATATATTTACACTGAAAAAGAAACAAAACAACGTTCTACGCGGTTGGTTTTCACAATATGTTATATAAATAGGGAGGTTTCAGAATGGAACTTTCAGGCAGGAATGTTGTTATAACAGGCGGTGCACGAGGGATGGGAAAGAGGTTTGCTGTGGATTTAAAGAACCTCGGAGCTAAACCCTATGTGGTGGACATAGCTCAGGAGAGTCTCGATGCTTTTACTAAAGAAACCGGTATTCCCGCTGAAGTACTGGATGTGAGCAGCGAAAAAAGCGTGGAAACTTTTTTTGAAAACTACACCTCTAAAAATGGAGCTCCGGATGTATTGATCAACAATGCCGGGATCACCGCTGATGCTCTTTTTATCAAGCAAAAGGGTGATGAGATCACAAAGTTCCCCTTTTCGAACTGGGAGAGGGTACTGAACGTGAACCTCACCGGGGTATTTTTGTGTGCCAGGGAAGCGGCCTTCCAAATGGTGAAACATCATGTCAGGGGAGTGATCATCAATATTTCATCCATCAGCCGCGCGGGCAACCTCGGCCAGACCAATTATTCAGCCACAAAATCCGCTGTTGACTCGCTTACTGTTACCTGGGCCAAGGAACTTTCAAGATACGGCATAAGGGTGGGCGCAGTAGCGCCGGGGTATATCAATACCGAGATGGTATCAAAGATCAGGCCCGATGTCCTCGAAAAAGTGATCCAGAATATCCCTGCTGGAAGATTGGGTTCGATGGAAGAAATATCTCAGGCCGTCCAGTTTATAGTAAAAAATGATTTCTTTACCGGAAGGATAATAGAAGTAGACGGAGGCATGAGAATCTGACGAGAACTTTGGAGGAAAAACATGGAAGCATATATAGTCGGCGGTGTTAGAACAGCCATAGGCAGATTCAATGGCTCCCTGGCCTCGTTGAACGCGATTGACCTTGGATGCGAGGTGATAAGGGAAGTCATCAAAAGGACTTCAATAAGCGGCAAGGAAATTGATGAGGTTATTATGGGTAATGTCCTCCAGGCCGGATTGGGACAGAATCCGGCCAGACAGGCGGCCATCCACGCGGGTCTTCCCGAGAATATTCCTGCCTTTACCGTTAACAAGGTCTGCGGTTCCGGATTGAAGTCGGTTGTCATAGCCGGGCAGGCCATTGCCTCGGGAGAGGAAAATATCGTGGTCGCGGGTGGAATGGAACATATGACCAGCGCTCCCTACGTAGTGAAGTCAGCACGGTGGGGACAACGCTTGGGGAACGCCGAGATGATCGACACGCTTATCAACGATGCCCTGTGGGACAAGTTCTATGACTGTCATATGGCCAAAACTGCAGAGAATATAGCGGAAAAATTCTGTATTTCGAGAAAGGAACAAGATGAGTTCGCCGCCTCTTCCCAAAAAAAGACAGAGCAGGCTATGAAGGAGGGCAAGTTCAAGGACGAGATTGTGCCCCTCAAAATAAAACAGCAGAAGGGTGAAGACAAGATTTTCGATACTGACGAGCACCCCCGCTTCGGCACAACAATCGAGAGCCTTTCAAAACTCCAACCCGCTTTCAGGGCGGAGGGGTCGGTGACGGCCGGGAACGCCTCGGGAATCAATGATGGGGCTGCAGCGGTGGTTGTAGTTTCCAGGGGAAAGATGGAGCAGTTGAAGCCCGCGTGGGCGTTCAAGATTATGGGTTGTTCGTCTGCCGCCCTCGACCCCGCATACATGGGTCTTGGCCCTATCACCGCATGCCAGCAGCTTATAAAAAGAGCTCACTGCGCGGTGAAAGACCTTGACCTAATAGAGATCAATGAGGCATTTGCATCGCAGTCGATCCAGGTACATCGGGAAATGGGATGGGACATGAATAAGGTTAACGTCCTGGGCGGCGCCATCGCCCTGGGACACCCTGTGGGAGCAAGCGGGACCAGGATCCTTGTGACCCTCCTCTTTGAGATGGTGCGCAGGGATGTGACGGTGGGCCTGGCCTCTCTCTGCATCGGCGGGGGACAGGGCATTGCAATGATCGTGGAAAGGGTGCGATGAATTAATCTTGTGATCACACGGTACATTATTAAAAGACTTATACTTTTGGCCCCGCTCCTGCTGGGCATAACCTTTGTTTCATTTGCTCTTCTCCGGGCCCTACCCGGCGATATAGCGCTCAGTCTTGCAGGCGAACGGGCCAGTCAGCAAACAATAGATAGCATAAGAAAAGAGATCGGCGTTGATAAAGGCGCCCTGCATCAGTATGCCGGCTATCTTAAGATGATTATGCGAGGCGACTTTGGCAGGTCCTATTATACCAACAGGGATGTCTTGACGGATATTTCCCTGAAATTCCCGAACACCCTGAAACTTGCCTTTGCCGCTATGGCGATAGCAATACCCCTCGGTATCATAATCGGTTATGCAGCGGCCTACAAAAGCGGGGGACTGGCCGAAAAAATCATCGACGGTCTGTCACTCGCCGGGCTGAGCATTCCGGTTTTCTGGAGCGCCATTGTTATCATGCTCATATTCAGTCTCGGGTTGAAGCTGTTCCCTCCCTCAGGCACGGGGAATATCAGATTTCTTATACTCCCTGCATGCACCCTTTCAATACCCGCTGCGGCAACACTGGTGAGAGTGACAAGAACAACCGTCGCTGAGGTGCTCGGCATGCCCTTTATTACAACAGCCATAGCAAAAGGGTTACCGTTGCGGAGGATACATATACACCATGTCATGAAAAATGCGATAATTCCAATCGTCACTATAATCGGCCTCGATTTCGGAAGCTATCTGAACGGAGCTGTGGTTACCGAAACCATTTTTGGGTGGGACGGCATCGGAAGATTTACGATGGAAGGGATAATCAAGAGGGACTACCCTGTTATAATGGGATGTATCATAGCCGGCACGGTGGTTTTTGTTCTTGTCAATCTATTTATCGATGTACTCTATCATTATCTCGATCCACGGATAAGGTTGCATGGCAAAGAGAGGTAACAAGGCTGTACTGCCGCTGTTCTTTGTAGTCTTCCTTTTTACGCTTTCCTTGCTTTTTCCACTGCTGCCCTTCCATGACCCCGATAAGATAAACCTCGATTCTTTGAGCCAGGCGCCCGGCATGGAGCATCCCTTCGGGACAGACAGCAAAGGCAGAGATATCTTTGCACGGACCATCTATGGAAGCAAGATATCCATAGGCGTTGCTGTTGCCGCTGCTTCTGTTTCTGCCGTTATAGGCTTTGCGGTGGGCCTGACTGCCGGTTATTTCGGCGGAGCTTTTGACACGGTTGCGATGTCGATCGTGGACTTTGTGATGTCTTTTCCATCGCTTCTGCTCGCTATAGCCATAACGGTGGTACTTCCTCCCGGTGTTTATACGGTCATGATAGCTTTGGCAGCAGTAGGCTGGACATCATTTGCGCGGCTGATACGGGGCCGGATATTGACGTTAAAGGACATGGCATTCGTAGATGCGGCGCGTGCGGTAGGATGCAGTGACATAAGAATTATGTTTTTGCACCTTGCGCCGCTCTGCTTCCAGCTGGCGTTCGTTTTAACAGGCATTAAGCTTGGAGGGTTCCTCATTACCGAGGCCACCCTGAGTTTTCTTGGCCTGGGCGCCCAGCCTCCGACAGCGACATGGGGTTCAATGATCAGCGCAAACAGGACCTACATTCTCAATGCGCCATGGATGGTTTTGTATCCGGGGATTGCGCTGTCGTTAACAGCATTTTGCTTCAATCTGATTGGCGAATCTTTGAAAAGGCGATACGGGCTGAAAGAAGATATTTAATTATCTTTCTCTGAGCTTCTCCTCTTCTTCCTGCTCAGTTTTGCATTCGATGCACATCGTAGTTACGGGCCTGGCCTCAAGACGCCTGAGATTTATCTCCTCCCCGCACGTTTCACAAACGCCATATGTGCCGTTGTCGATTTTCTCTATTGCCTCATCGATTTTAGCAAGGAGTTTTCTTTCCCTGCCTTTCAGTTTGAGCATAAAATTCCTGTCTATTTCAGCCGATGCCTGATCACCCAGTTCAGGGAATAAGGTCTCATCCGGCAACGCAGTGAGTGCAATCCCTGCCTCCGATATCAGCTCTTCACGCTGCTGGGTCAGCTTCTTTCGTATCTCTTTAAGTTTCTTTTCACGCATAGATATATCTTTAGGTGTCTTTATCCTTACTTTCTCTTTCATGCTCCATCCTCTTTGTCTTAAAAAAATGTAAACATCCTAAAATAGTCATATAGGATAACAGAAAGGTTGGAGTCTAGTCAACGACTGCGCTCACCCCCTGATTCACCATCAAACCACAGAGGACACAGAGAAACTCATGGATTTAAGAAGACATAACATCAGATATGACTTTAATCTCTGTGCACTCTCCAGCTAACGTTCAGTTTTGTCTCTTTTCCTGAAGGCCTTGAGAGCACAGAGAAAAACTCTGTGTTCTCTGTGGTTCGGTGTTTTAGGTGGTGGATTCTGGGAGGCGCCCGCTGTCACAGCAGAGCCGTGAACTCTGCATGTATCCGGTCCCGCCCTGTCGCTGTCCGCTTGCCTTTAACTGACCCAATCATTTGAAAATACTTGACAATTAGGGAACAATGTAATATAAAATTATAAAACGGATCGTCATTCTCGGGAAGAAGACGGTATCCATCTCAGCAGTGAATCTGAAATGTGAGGGGAGACAATGACAAAAGCTGACATTGTAAATTTTGTGTTTGAGAAGGTCGGACTTCCGAGAAACGAGGCCCAAAATATAGTGGAAGTTGTTTTCGACTCCATTAAGCAGACGCTTATAGCAGGGGAATCCATTAAGGTTTCAGGCTTTGGGACATTCAATGTTCGCAAGAAAAACTCTCGCATAGGGAGAAATCCTAAAACAAAGGAAGAGGTGGAGATCACCCCGCGCAAGGTCGTAACTTTTAAGTCGAGCGACCAGCTAAAAGAGGCTATTGAAAAACAGTAGCCTTATTTCAGAGGATGTTGTTGAAAAAACCGGCAGTGTGCTGAAAATGCATGATACATATAAGTCACCCCAGCCGCTCAAGCTTTTTCCGGAGAAACTATTTTATAAAATAGGAGAGGTAAGCAGGGTTGTAGGTGTTGAATCGTATGTGCTGCGTTACTGGGAGACAGAGTTCTCTTTTCTTAATCCGAGAAAGAGCAAATCAGGGCAAAGGATCTATGCAAAAAACGATGTCGATCTTATACTGCAGATTAAACGCCTTTTGTATGAGGAAAAGTATACGATTGACGGTGTCAGACGCAAGCTGGGAAGTGATAAGGAACAGCAAAACCCGGAAGACGGCCCGGCAGACTGCGGAGTGACCGCTGAAGCTGCTTCAGATGCTGAGAATATCCTCAATATGGTTAAATCGAGGCTTAAAGAAATACTCCATCTTCATTTCGGGGCGTAGCGCAGCCTGGATAGCGCACTCGCTTGGGGTGCGAGAGGTCGACCGTTCGAATCGGTTCGCCCCGACCAATAAAAACAAAGGGTTAGGTGATGTACTGCTTAACCCTTTGCTGCCAACGCAGTAAAATCGTAGTAATTGGCCTCTTTTCCGGATTGCAGGAGGGAGAACTGGATGGATCATGGCAGCATTAGCAGTTATATGGCCCATGGCTATTGTTTATTATGGCAACCGCTTTTGGTATGGCTGCATGTAATATCAGATACTCTTATCGGTCTCGCCTACTTTTCAATTCCTGTTGCCATGGCTTATTTTCTCGTCAAAAGACGCGACCTGCCATTTCCGTATATTTTTAGTGTTTTCGCATTATTTATTTTTGCGTGCGGTATTACACATTTCTTTGCTGCATTTACGATATATTACCCTCTTTACTGGCGGGAAGGGTATGTGAAGGCAGCTACCGCTCTTGTTTCGATCATAGCAGCAGTAATGTTTATCCCCATGATACCTAAAGCCCTTGCCCTGCCGAGTTTGCACAACGCGCTGGAAGAGATTAAAGGATTAAACAAAACATTACAAAAACAGTTAGAAGAGCAAATAGTTACCGAAAAAGCTAAGGCAGAGAGCGAATCCCGTCTGCACACCCTGCTGCAAAGCATCCCGGACCTCATCTGGCTGAAAGATCCTGACGGCGTCTATCTGTCCTGCAACGCAATGGTCGAACATTTGTTCGGCGTCAAGGAAGCGGACATTGTCGGCAAGACCGACTACGACTTTGTTGAAAGGGATTTGGCCGATTCCTTCCGCGAACATGACCGCGAAGTCATGGCGACGGGCAAGCCCGTCAGCAATGATGAATGGCTCACCTTCGCGGACGATGGCCATCATGCCTTGATGCACACCGTCAAGACTCCCATGCACGATGATAATGGCAACCTCGTCGGAGTGCTGGGCATCGCCCGCGACATAACCGAGCGCAAAAAGCTGGAAGCCCAACTTCTCCAATCCCGGAAAATGGAGGCTATCGGCACGCTCGCCGGAGGTGTAGCGCATGACTTCAACAACATACTAACAGCAATCATCGGTTTTGGTAGTATGGCGCAAATGAGGGTCACCGATGATGAGAAAACTAAGGAATTCATAGAGGAAATGCTTACAAGTGCAAACCGGGCGGCAGAACTCACTCATAGCCTGCTCGCCTTCAGCCGTAAGCAGACTATAATCCTCAAACAAGTGGACCTCAATGAGATAGTCAGGAAAATAAATAAAATGCTTGTGAGGGTCATCGGAGAAGACATAAAGCTGAAAATCATGCTTATCAACAGAGAGCTTGCGGTCATGGCGGACACAGGACAAATTGAACAGATATTGTTGAATCTTGCCACCAACGCCCGTGACGCGATGCCTGATGGAGGAGAGTTGACCATACAGACGGATATGGTCAATGTTGACAGCAGTTATGCTGAAGCTCATCTTTTTGAAAACACAGGTATGTATGCAGTCCTGACGGTATCCGACACAGGGACCGGCATGGACGACAAGGCCAGGGAGAATATATTCGAGCCATTTTTCACAACAAAGGAAATTGGCACGGGGCTTGGATTGGCGATGGTCTATGGGATAGTCAAACAGCATGGCGGCAACATCGATGTATACAGTGAACCCGGCAAGGGAACTGCCTTCAGGGTCTACCTTCCGATAACAAATGCGAAGGCACAGGACAATAAGCCGGAGACTTCCCGGGACACTCCTTTGGGTCATGGAGAGACGATACTTTTAGCTGAGGACGATGACCAGGTGAGGAAGGCAGTAAAAATATGCCTTGAGGACCATGGTTACAATACGATAGAGACTGAAAACGGAGAAGAAGCTGTAAGGATGTTTAAAGAGAACAAGGAGAAAGTTTCAATGGTTGTTATGGACGTCATAATGCCGGTAATAAATGGCTGGGAAGCCCACCGGGAGATAAAAAAATTTAAGCCTGACGTAAAGACGATCTTCATGAGTGGATACACTGACGATATTATTGCAAAAAAAGGGATTCTGGACGAGGAGGCTGCTTTCATTCCCAAGCCGATAGTTCCGGAAATCCTCCTGAGAAAGATAAGGGAGGTGTTGGACAGATAGCGGCTTCTTGTATTGGGCCTGCGTCGTAGAATCGGGGATTAGGCTGCCCGAGTCTCCCAGAAGTCTTCAAATCGACCTGAGAGCATAGCACATCGTAAGGCGATAATAGCGTTTGCACCTCTTACGGTCCATTCCA
>Ga0181533_1002214_pt1 | contig 23237 bp, 24 predicted proteins | sample PEATcosm2014_Bin_45_FD_119772 | JGI IMG/M metagenome (GOLD analysis project Ga0181533, IMG submission 119772) | Peatland microbial communities from MTU Mesocosm Facility, Houghton, MI, USA - PEATcosm2014_Bin11_60_metaG | ecosystem: Environmental > Terrestrial > Soil > Wetlands > Peat | place...
GGACAGCCCGGTCGCGATGAGCGCCGGGTTGTGCGCCTCGGCGGTCTCGGTGAAGCTCGCCATCCAGGTCGCGTACGCCATGGCCTGGAAGAAGAAGATGACCGAGCAGATCCACGCGACCGTGTAGTAGCCAGAGGTCACATGGCCCGTGTGCGAGATCAGCACAACGATGAAGACCAGCATGCCGATAGCCCCGGCGATCATGAAGGGCTTACGCACCCGCAGTATGTCGCTCAGGATCCCGCACAGGACCAGGCCTATGCAGTCGGCCCCCCACATCCAGGTGGCAAGGGCGTTGGCCTGGGGCACCGAAGACCAGTGCGTCGCCTTGTCGAACACCGTCACGAAGTAGGCGGTCGGGAAAGTACCCGAGGCAGTGTAGAAGAGGACGAGCATCACGCTCACCGCGACAGCGGAGATGATGACGTCGAAACGAGCCATCTGGCGCCAGGGCTTGGCGAGGGCCTTCGCGACGTCGATGCCCTTGGCCTTCAGCTCGACCAGTACCCGGTCGCGCTCGGAGACCATAAGCTGGTCGCGGATCTGCGGCGACAGCTCACGCAGGAACAGCAGAGCGACGCCGAACACGATGAGGCCGATCACGCCGGAGATCATGAACTCGCGCTGCCAGTCCCCGGAGGTGGCGCCCAGCGTGTGGGCGGCGAGCTCGGTAGCAACGAGCAGACCTGCCACCGGGCCGAGAGTCCAGAACCCCATGGCTGAGGCCCGCCCGAGCTGGGGTGAGAAGTCGCGTACCAGCGCCGGGGTCGCCACCAGGATGATCCCTTCGAACAGACCGACGGCGCCGATCGCGACGATGTACTCGATCTTGCTGGTGACGTTGGGCACGACGAAGAGCTGGAGTAGTGCCACCACCCCGAGGCCGATGATCACCACCCAGCAGCGGCCGATGCGGTCGGTGATCTGCCCGACCACGGCGGCGACCATGCCGGCCGCGTTGCCCACGATGATCGTCAATATGAAGTAGCGGAACGTCATGTGGAACTTCACTATCAGGATCTGCCCTATGCTCGGCGGGACGAAGTACTGATACCAGAGGACGATCGAGGCGACGACCACCACTGCTAGGTAGAAGTACCGTGGAGCCGGCTTCGGGTAGTGAGGCAGCTCGCGTTTCACGATCCACGAACCGAACCCGCTTGACGCGCCCCCGGAAACTGGCGCCGAGCGTGCGCTCACAGATTGGTCGGTCGGTTGTGTCTGAGTGCTCACGGCCTCACCTCGCTCTTGCGTGGACCGGGCAGTGTTGTGGTCGCCATCGGCAAAAGCGTCGCGCAGCCCGCCAAAAGGGCCGGAGCTACTCGCGGTGCCATGACCACTGCACCCCCCCGTCCTCGTACTGGTCTCCTGAGCCTGTCTCCAGCCACCCCCAGAGCCAACCCCTCCATCAATCTGTCACCTGGCGGGACCAATAGGCAAGATCAACGACTGCTTGCGCGAGCAACTTGCATCGACCACCACAACCGGTTCCTCGGCACCGTGGAATCAGACGAACGACGCGACCTCACGGGGTGACGATCAGCCCGTGGACCGAGTCGTCAACGTCGCCTGGCTCATATCGGGCCTTTGATTTCGCATGGTGCAAGACCGCGGGCAAGGTGGCTATCGCGTGTGCGCTGCGGTTGTACACAGCGCACGGAGTTCTCGTGAAGCGTGTTCGTGAAGCGTCTTCGTGAACCCGAAGAGTGAGCGCTTCGCCTCTCCTCGCATTGCCGAGCCAGTTTCCGGGTCCACCCACCGAGGCTCCAGATCTGCCGTTCGGGCCCCGAGACCTGCTGTTCGGGCCCCGAGACCCTTGCCATCGCGTCGGCAGGGGAGGATGCTGGCGGTACCGGCGAAGATCGCCCCGGGGAGGGCGAGACGATGACGATTGACCCCGAGCCCGAGTTTGACCCCGAGCCCGAGTTCGGCGAGGGGCCGGCTCCCCATGTGCACCTCATCGATATGGCGCACGAGCTGCCGGCCATCGCCAACAAGGGCGACCACGTGCGGCTGAGCCTGGCGGCCTCTTCGCTGCTCGAGGCGTTCGTGCGCCATGCCGAGGACGAGCGGTCCCTGGTGCTGCGCCTCCCGCCCATCACTGCCCGGCTCGTCGAGAACGGCCAGCAACGGGTGGTGGACCGTCTGGTGTCCCTGGTGCTCGAGGCGGACCTGGCGGAGGAGCCTTGCCGCTGCTCCTTGTTGGCCGACGAGGTCGCCTCGTTGATCGACGTGCAGATCATGTCGGAGGAGTGGGACCAGACCGATCGCTGAGCGTCCCCGGCCATCTGCGAGCGCGTAAGCCTCGGTGTACGACGCCACGGCAACGAAAGCCGGACGCAGTGGGCCGCCCGGGGCTCGAACCCGGCACCTTGGGATTAAAAGTCCCCTGCTCTGCCTGATGAGCTAGCGGCCCCGAAGACGCGAGCGTAACCGTTCCGTTTCTGCTCGCATCGCTCGAGCTCGCCAGCGCGCGTCGCCCTGAGCGCTTTCGAGGATCGCGCCGGAACAGCTCCTTGTGGACCGTTCAGGTCGAAACGCTCGGAGCCCAGACGATCTTCGAACGCCGTCGCGCGCTCACGTATCCGTTCTCGACGAACCACCGGGCCGAATCTTCGATCGCCTCGACGGATGGACGGGGGGAGTACCCGAGCTCGTTGCGTGCTCTGGCGTCGTCGAAAGCCATCTGGGTGGTCGACATACGTGCGGCTTCTAGGGGGACCGCGGGACGATGGCGCAGCAGGCGTCCTTCGAGCGTGTCCGAGAGCCACGCGACAGCAAGCGACACGGCTCGCGGCACCCGCAAGGTCGGCTCTCTCAGCCCCGTGGTGGCGGCCAGCTCCGAAAGCAATCGCTTGAACGAGAAGTTCTCCCCGCCCAGGATGTAACTGCGTCCCACGGCGCCGCGTTCGAGGGCAAGGATGTGACCACGCGCCACGTCGTCCACGTGTACCACGTTGAGCACCGTGTCCACGTACCCCGGTACCCGGCCGTTCAGGAAGTCGAGCACCAGGCGACCCGAAGGCGTGGGTGCCCGGTCTCGGGGACCGAGAGGGAGCGTCGGAAGCACGAGGGACACGGCTAGGCCTTCGGCGGCGGCACGAAGGACTTCGTGCTCGGCTACGTACTTGGAGCGCTTGTAGGAGCCGAAGAGGTGGCCAACGTCGGGGTAGCACAGCTCGTCGGCGGCCTCATTCTCGCTGACCCCGTCGAGCCCCAAGGTGCCGACGGTGCTCGTGTACACGAGGCGCTCGGTTCCCGCCGCTCGCGCCGCCTCGAGGATGTTTCGTGTGCCGCCCACGTTGATGTCGTAGAAGTCACGAGGCTCGCGCGCCCAGAACCGGTAGAGCGCGGCCACATGAAAGACTGCTCGGCAACCGTCGACGGCCTTCTCTACGCTGGCCGCGTCGCGCAAGTCGCCCGTTAGCCGTTCAACATCGAGCCCGTCCAAGTTGCGAAGATCCGCCCCAGGCTCGACGAACACCACTACGTGTTGGCCGTCTTCGACGAGGGCGCGAGCCACGGCCGAGCCGATGAAACCGCTGGCGCCCGTGACCAGCACCCTGTCGTCTGGCCCGAGCATCACGAGCGCGAACGATGCACGGAGCCCTTCGCGAGCACCTTGGTGAATTCGAAGAAGAGCGCCGACCCCTTCTGAGCGGCCGAAAGCACGTCGTCGAGGGCGTCGACGAAGTACTCCACCTCTTCCTCACCCGCTATGAGCGGTGGCAACAGCTTCACCACGTTCATATTGTCCGCGGCGACCTGGGTGAGGATCCGATGTCTGTGAAAGAGCGGTACCACGATCAGCTGCGAGAACAACGCCGTGCGCATCGCCTCGATGGCTTTCCAACGAACGCGCAGCGCTCGGGAGGTCGGCTGGCCGAACACGAGCCCGATCATGAGCCCTTTTCCCCGCACCTCGTGCAGGTACTCGTAGCGTTCCACCAGAGGGACGAGCGCCTTGGCGAACGCCTCGCCGGTCCGGCGGGCTCGGTCGACGATGCCCTCCTCCTCGAACACCTGCAAGGTGGCCAATCCCGCCACCATGGCTAGCTGGTTCGTGGCGAAAGTGGAGGAATGGACGACCGCTCTGTCCATCGAGCTGAAGACGCTGTCCGACGTCTTCGCCGAGCACATCATGGCGCCCACCGGGATGTAACCGCCCGAGAGGGCTTTCGAGACCGTGATGATGTCGGGTTGCAGGCCCCAGTGCTCGTGGCAGAGGAATCTTCCGGTGCGCCCCATTCCTGTCTGCACCTCATCGGTGACGAGGAGCGTCTTGTGCCGCCGGCACAGCTCCTGGGCCGCCGGCCAATAGTCGTCGGGCGCGAGGTTCACACCTTTCCCCTGTATGGGTTCGACCACGAACGCGGCCACGTCGCCTCGCCTGAGTCGCTTCGCCAGAGCGTCGATGTCACCGAAGGGCACCTCCTCGCAGCCCGGCAACAGCGGTCCGAAGCCGTCGCGGAACTCGGTTCCGCCGTTCAGCGAGAGAGCTCCGGTGGTGAGCCCGTGAAAAGCATGGTCGCAATAGAGGATTCGATCGCGTCTCGTCGCGCGGCGAGCGAACTTCATGGCGCTCTCGATTGCCTCGGCACCGGAGTTGGTGAAGACCACCCGCTCGATGCCCGGATGGGTCAGTGAGACAAGGGCTTCGGCGAGCACTCCGGGAAGCAGGGAGCAGTCCATTTGCACGAGGTTCGGCAGATCGGCGTCGAGCGCGTCGTGCAAGGCATGGAGGATCGCCGGATGGCCACGGCCGAGCGCGAACACCCCGAACCCGGACAAGAAGTCCAGGTATCGTCTCCCTTCTGAGTCATAGAGGTAGCACCCCTCGCCTCGGTCGTAGAAGCGGTCGAAACCCAGGGTACGAAGCACCCGCGGAAGCTGCGGGCTCACGTATCGGGAATGCAGGCGAAAGTTCTCCCCCCTGTGTCCCTCCAACACCTCTGACAGCTCGAACGGCACGTACCGCTCCTTGAATCAGGATCTCGAGAACAGCGAGTGACGAGAGAAGTGACGGTGCAAGTCACGACAACCGTAGCTCGGCTTTGCGCTTCCGAGCCCAAGCCCGCCCCTCGTCACTTGGCCTAGCGCCAACCCGGTGACACCGACCACCGACTCTGCGGACCGCTAGATTGCCAAGCGGTGACGAGTGACTGGGACTTGGGAGCCTCGGTTCCCGATGACGACGAGACGGGTCACACCGACTTGGCCGGAGACGGCGGGCCCTCGAGTCGTGTCACCGATGCGAGTCGCATCACCGACCAGTCCGGTACGGACGACGTCGACATCCAGCTCCTCGATTCGATCGAGGAAGAGCTAGATGAGGTCGAACAAGCCCTCGCGCAGCTGGACGAAGACGGCCCCTGAGGGCAGGCTGCCCAGCCGGGCACCTGTCGGGGTCGGTGCTCAGGCCTTCTTGGTCTCCCAAAAGATCTTGTCGATCTCGGCGATCTGGTCGAGGAGGTTCTGTGCGACCAGCGTGTCGTTGGTCTTCTTCGTCTCGCCTGCTGTCTTGGTGGCTTTCCAGAACAGCTCGCTCAGCTGAGGGTACTTGTTCTGATGTTCCGGCTTGAAGTAGTCGGTCCACAGCACCCACAGATGGTGCTTCACGAGATCGGCCCTCTGTTCCTTGACGGACACCGCGCGCTGCTTGAACACCTCGTCGTTGGACGCGGTGAACTTTTCCATGCACGCTTTGACCGACTCTGCCTCGATCCGGGCCTGGGCGGGGTCGTACACCCCACAAGGGAGGTCGCAGTGGGCGTAGGCGGTCACCGGGGGCGTAACCCGGTCGGCGGCACGAAGCAGTCGGTCCGCGATGCTCGTGTGCAAGATGCTCATGTGTGGGTCTCCTTCATCGGGAATGGAGCACTGGCGGGTTCAGTGTCCACCATACCGAGAGCAGGTCGCCGGTGATTCGGGGGAGGTGCGAGCCCGGCACGCCCCGCAAGCCCGGCACGTCCCGCAAGTCGGGCACGTCGGGTGTGCTCAGGTGCGCGGTGATGTTAGGGGGGGTCTTGGCGCTCGGGGGGGCCGCCGTGCTTCGGCCCCGCCGGGTGGTGGTGGCCGGGAGGAGCATGGAGCCCAGCTTGTGGGCGGGAGACCGCCTGCTCGTGGCACGCACCAGACCGGCGAGGGCCGGGGATGTGGTCGCGTTGAGAGACCCTCGCGACCCAAGGCGAGTGATCGTGAAGCGGGTAGCGGCGGTCCGCCGCGGCGAGATAGTCGTGCGCGGGGACAACCCCGAGGCGAGCATCGACAGCCGCGTGTTCGGTCCCGTGCCGAACGTGGCGGTCCTCGGGAGGGTCGTGCGGCGCTACGGCCCAGTCGGTCGCTCAGGCCCGGTGCGCTGAGAGCCTTCGTGAGGAAGGAGGTGCGTAGCGAGGTTCTCTACCACGCAGCGCGGTACGATTCTGTCATGGCGTCGCTGGATATCCAATTGGAGCGCCTCTTGGGGCCAGGCTATCTCGAAGGGGTGAAGCGGCGTTCGCTGGAGGAAGTGCGCGCCATGCGCGCCGAGTGCCAGGACGCGGAGACGGCAGTGTCGTATCTGCGCCGGATGGCCCAGGGACGACTCGACATCGTCCACGCGTACCTCGACCACGGCGATGACGAGGTCATCGACGACCTTGACTCACTAGTCGAGCGCCTGCCAGAGATCATCTCCTCCGGACCACAGCGTCCGGAAGGACCGGGCCGGCTCCCGTCGCGGATGTCACCGGACATGGACGGTGACATCACCGCGGAGCTCGACAAGGTGCTCGACGTCAAGCGCATTGCCGAGCTGCCCACGATGGGCCATGAGGGCCTCTTCGAGCTCGCCGAGCGGCTGAGCAGCATTGAGGCGCGCAGCTCGAGCGAGCGGCGCGCCCTTCACGAGCAGATCGACAAGCTCCAGGCAGAGATCGTTAGCCGCTACAAGACCGGGGAGGCCTCTGTAGAGGGCCTGCTCGCTTGAAAAGGTGCCCGGTCGAGACGCGTTTCAAGTGCCGAGGCACCTGCCCGAGCGCTGGCGTGACCTCGGTTCGTTCATCCGCGAACAACGGAACACGGCGCGCCTGTCACTGCGCCGGCTCTCGGAGCTCGCGGGGATCTCGAACCCGTACCTGAGCCAGATCGAGCGCGGCCTGCGCCGTCCTTCCGCGGAGATCCTCCAACAGATAGCGAAGGCCCTTCGTATATCGGCTGAGACCCTCTATGTGCAGGCAGGCATCCTCGAGCCCGGAGGTGAGTCGCAGGACCTGTCACGTCAGATCCTCGCGGACCCGGCGTTGAGCGAGGACCAGAAGCAGGCGCTCATCAGGATCTACCGCTCGTTCCGGGGCGAGAACGCCGCCGCGTCCTTTCAGCACGATGACGTCGCGGGGTCCTTCCTGGACGAGAACACCGCCGGGCTCCCCGCGGATGCTGCGCACGGAGGGCAGCGGGCGACCTCCGCAGGCGAGTGAACGTGAACCCGCCGGAGATCGCTCCGAGCAGGTGTAAACGCGCCCACCGGTAGGCTGCGATTGGTGCGACGCCTCGCGGTTCTTTCACTGCACACGTCTCCCCTGGCCCAGCCAGGTACCGGGGATGGCGGCGGGATGAACGTCTACGTGCGTGAGCTGTCCACGGCTCTCGCACGTGCCGGCGTCGAATGCGATGTCTACACCCGGGCCTGGTCAGAGCACCTGCCCGCCACTGTGTCGGTGGAGCCGGGCCTGCGGCTCCACCACGTTCCTGCGGGGGAACTGAGTCCGATCGCCAAGGAGCGACTCCCAGCCGTGGTCGACGAGTTCGCCGACAACGTCCTGTCCCTCATGACGTCGGGCCCAGGGATCGACCCGGTGCTTCACTCCGAGACGGGCTTCGACGCCGTGCATGCCAACTACTGGCTCTCGGGGCTGGCCGGGCACCGTATCAAGCACGAGCTCGACTTGCCGCTCGTGTCGACGTTCCACACCCTGGCGCGAGTGAAGGCCGAAGCGAGCCCCGAGGAGATGTCGTGCGGCGAACCGCATCGGCGCGCGGAGGCGGAAGCCTCGGTCATGTCTTGTTCGGAGGTGGTGTTGGCCTCCTGCTCGGTGGAGGCGGATCAGCTCGCTGCTCTGTACGAGGTCGACCCAACGCGCTTACGCGTGGTGGCACCCGGAGTGGATCACGCGTTCTTCGGGCCCGGTGACCGGCTCCAGGCGCGACGGGCGCTGGATTTGTCACCCGACGCGCCCGTGTTGTTGTTCGTCGGGAGGATCCAACCCCTGAAGGGTGCGGATGTCGCGGTGCGCGCGCTGGCCGCCATGCGCGACTTTCCCGGCGCGCAGCTCTTGGTAGTGGGCGGACCGAGCGGACCCCACGGCGAGGAGCACCTGGCGTTCATCCGCGAGCTTGCCGCGAAGCTGAAGGTGGCAAACCGAGTGCGCTTCGTCGACCCGCAACCGCATGAGCTGTTGTCTACGCACTACCGCGCAGCCGACGTCTGCGTCGTGCCGAGCCGCTCGGAGTCCTTCGGCCTCGTGGCCCTGGAGGCGGCAGCCTGCGGGACCCCGGTGGTGGCGTCCGCAGTCGGTGGGCTCACCACCCTCGTGGAGCACGGGCTGACCGGCTATCTGGTCGAGGACTCGGTGCCAGGCCAGTTCGCGGCCGCGGCGTCGCGTGTGATCGAGGACCCGTTGCTCGCTGAGCAGCTTTCCATGGCAGCGGTGGTGCGAGCGCGGCGCTACACCTGGGCCCAGGCTGCGGCATTGCTCCGGGCCACCTACGAAGAGCTCGCGGCCGAGCGCCTAATGGCGTGCCGTTGATCCAGAAGAAGACCGTGGCGCTGGAGCGGATCGCCTGCCGCACCGAACGTGTTGTCTGCGCGAGGTGCTTTCGGTGGCGCTAGCCCAGATCGCCAGCAACGTCGAGCGCGCCGCATGTGCGGCGAGGATCGAGCGGTGGGCCGCGGCGCGCTTGGACGAAGGCGAGACGGTGGTCGCAGTGGACCGCCAGCCCGACTCAGAGACCTGGTACCTGCGGCTGCGCGGCGACGAGAAAGACTTCGTCACCATCTGGCTCACAATGCGCCAGCGCACGATGTACCACGAGACCCAGGTCATGCCCGCGCCCGAGTTGAACATACGGGAGACCTATGAGTACCTGCTGCGGCGCAATGCCGAGATTCACCAGATGCGGTTTGCTCTCGGTCCCGAGGAGGCGATCTATCTCATCGGCGAGGTGCCGGTGGCATCTGTTGACGATGACGAGCTCGACCGAATCATCGGGTCGTCGCTCGCCTACGTCGACGCCGTGTTCCCCGTCGCGATGAGCATCGGGTTCGCCGGCCGCTACCGTCGCCGTCGCGCTTGAAGGCACGAACCGCCAGTCCGAGCTAGCGTCTGCTTTGGCGAGGTCCGAGGGGCCGGTGGCGTTGCTCGGTCGGGGGAGTGCGAGTAACACCCGGGGTTCCTCGGACCGCGCCGTCTACGACCGGTGCACGCCGACCCGGCCAGATTCGCGCCTACGTACGGCCAGATTCGCGCCGGCTTCAGCCCGCCGGAAGGCCTTGGGCGATACCCTGCGTCGATGGCACCGAGGTTGGTGGTGGTGGGCGGAGGCAACATGGGCACCGCTCTCGTTCGCGGCCTGTTGGCAGCGGGTTGGGCGCCTGGCTCGCTGGCAGTAGCGGAGGCTGATGCTGCCCGCCGTTCCGCCCTTCGCGTGCAGCTGCCGGGGACCGAGGTTGAGATGGAGCCCGTCGTAGCAGACGGCGCGGTCGTAGCCGTGAAGCCCGCTGACGGGGAGAGTGCCTGCCGTTCTCTCGCGCGAATCGGCGTGGCGAGGGTGGTGTCGCTGATGGCGGGGGTGCGACTGGCTCGCCTCGAATCGTGGTTAGGGCCGGACGTGGCGGTCATCCGGGCGATGCCCAACACTCCAGCCTTGGTGGGTGCCGGGATGTCCGCCATTTCGGGAGGGCGGGCCGTCCGGGAAGAAGACCTGGAATGGACGGAGGAGGTACTGGGCGCAGTGGGGCAGGTGGTCCGAGTTCCCGAGCCTTCTCTAGACGCGGTCACGGGTCTGTCCGGGTCGGGTCCGGCCTATCTCTTCTACGTTGCGGAAGCGATGATCGAGGCCGGGGTCAGGGCGGGGCTTTCCGAGACGGTGAGTCGCTCTCTCGTGCTCCAGACCCTCGCCGGGTCGGCGCGACTGCTCGTCGAGTCGGGCGAGACCCCGCAGGATCTGAGGGCTCGCGTAACTTCACCGGGCGGGACAACCGAGGCAGGGATTCGGGTGCTGGGGGACCGGGATGTAGCGGGTGCCTTCGCGGAGGCGGTCGCAAAGGCCACAGAGCGTTCCCGAGAGCTCGGTTCTTGAGGCGATCCGGAGAGCTCGGTTGCTTTCTCTCCCCCTTAGACGCGCAACGACCCCCGGGGGGGGGAGCGGGGGCCGTTGCATGAGGCACAGGGGGTACTGCACCTCTTCCATCGGCAAGGTGGGTGTCGGCCTTTAGCCGCCGAGTCGGGTGGGAACGTACACGTTGCCCCCTCTTCCAACTTCCGCCACAATGGCGTACAGTCGCCTCAGGCGGAGGGGGTGATTCTACTGACAGAAGACATTACGAGCGCCCGCTATCTCACGGTGCGTGAGGTGGCCAGTACGCTTCGGGTCTCCAACATGACTGTCTATCGGCTCATCAATTCAGGAGACCTTCGTGCTGTGCGCGTGGGCAAGTCGTTTCGTCTGCGCGAAGACGACGTGAACAGCTACCTGGCCGATCGCTACACCCAGGCAGGCTGAAAGAGGGATCGCTCAGCCAGTGCCGGATGTTCGGCTTCGGTCTTCGGGCCAGCTCGCCGGGACACCCAGAGGGCGACCGAGCATGCCACCGTCACAGTGATGTCGAGGCAAGAGCCTGATAGCGCGCGGGCGGCAAACAGGGACTGTGACGCGCCGGAACGGGGGATCCGGGCGGGCTCGGTGTTCCTCCTTAGCGACTTCGGAACGGCCGACGAGTTCGCGGGAGTCGTTCGTGCCGTCGTGCTGCGCGAGGCACCGGGCTGCCCGGTTGTCGACCTCACCCATGAGATACCTCCGTGCGACGTGCGTGCCGGAGCACTGGCCCTGGAACGGGCTGTTCCTCATCTGGGTCGCGGCGTGGTCCTAGCAGTGGTCGACCCGGAGGTGGGCACAGACCGGCGAGCGGTTGCGGTGTCTGTCGTTCCCGGTGACGGTCCTGGTTTCTTGATCGGTCCGGACAACGGGCTTCTCGGGTTCGCCGTTGAGATGCTCGGTGGTGCGGCCGGCGCGGTGGCGCTTCCGCCCGCGACTCGGCGTCTGGGTACGGGTAGCACGTTCGACGGTAGAGACGTGTTCGCACCGGCGGCAGCGCGGCTTTGGTCGGGCGTTCCCCTGGAGGATCTGGGTGTCCCGATCGGCGTCGGCACCCTCGTGCACCTCCCAGTTCCCCAACTTGTGGTGGAACCGGGAGTCGTCCACACCGAGGTGCTGTGGATCGACCGCTTCGGCAACGTACAGCTCGCCGCCCGTTCGGCTGACGCGCTATCGGCTGGTCTGGGCACGGAACTGGTCGTTGTGACCCGACGCGCCATATTCATCGCGCGGCGATCGGCCTCCTTCGCTGGCGACGAAGCCTCCGCACAAAGATGGGCTGGGGCCGCACAGGGTTCTGCAAGCGGTGATTCGGAAGAGGGCGATGTTGTCGGGCTGATAGACGACTCGAACGGGCATCTGGCACTTGTTTGCCGGCAACGTTCGGCCGCCGTTGTGCTCGGGGTGCTGGCGGGAGACATGGTGATCGTGCGCAACGAAGAACGAACTGGCCCGGCAGTTGCCAGTGGGGGCACTTCTTGAGCTGCCTCAGCCGCTGCATAAGCCCTGTTCGGAGGCGCCTCAGGTAACATCGAGGTCCTGTGGCGGTTGTCCTGGCGTGGCTGTTCGCGGGGATGACCGGTGCTCTTGTCGGACTTCTTCTTCTCCTGCGCCGTGACCGGAGGTGGCTGAAGGAGGCGAAGCGGCGAGGCAGGCTAGGCACCGAGCACGCCCGCCTTCATCTCTCGGTGCTTGCCCGCGCGAGCGACGAAATGGCTAGCGCCCTCGAGTCCTACGACGACGCCCTGGTCCGCCTGGTGGGGGTGGTGGTGCCTTTCTTCGCCGATTGGTTCGCCGTCGACCTGGTGGACGAGTCCGGCGAGGTGCATCGGGTCTGCACTGGAGACCGCGAGGGTGTCGCCTCGCCCGGTTCTGCTCACCGTCATCCCGAGGGTGACGTTCTCGTCAGGCGGGTGATAGAGAGCGGCCGACACGTGGCACTGGCGAAGAGGCCTGGAGACGCCGGGGCTCATGAGGGTGAGCTCGTGCGCGACGGTAGGTCCCAGGTGTCTGCGGTGCCAGGGATCGAGTCGATGGTGATCGTTCCCGTGCACGTGAGGGGCCTCGCCTTCGGTGCTCTTAGTTTCGTCACCCTTCCAGGCCGTCGCGGCTATCGCCTCTCCGACCTGGAGACCGCGCATGGTCTGGCTGACCGAGTGGCTGTTGCTATCGAACGGGTGCTGCTGTGGCGCGAGAGCCGGCGCGCCGAACAGGCGGCCATCGGCCGGGCCGACCAGCTGCACCGCTTGATGGAAGCGGCGCTAGCGGTGAACGCGCCTTTGGCGGAGCGGGAGATCCTCGGGGTGGCGGCTGACCATGCCCGCCGGGTTCTCGGAGCCGAACGAGCGTCGATGTGCACTGTCCCTCGCATCGATGAGGGCGAGACGATCGTTGTTTGCTCACCTGAGGCCGCTGCCGAGGAGCTCGGCGAGGTGGTACCAGCGGCATGCGACCTGGTCGTCGAGTTCGGTCGGCCTCTTCGATCAGTAGCCGCGCCCCCAGAAAGGGCGGGTGGGCACGACCCGCATGACCCGCATGACCCGCATGACCCACATGACCCGCGTGACCCACATGACCCGCGTGACCCACGTCTGCTTCTGATCGAGGGCGTGCCCGAGGGGGCACGGGTGGATCCTTCCCGAATCCCGTCCTCAGGTGGGCCCTGGGTCGCTGTTCCAGTTCCTGGTCTGGTGGGCGACAGCCGCCGGGTCATGGTCGTCGAGGGCGCCCATTCGGCTGGTGCTGTCGTAGGTGGGGCTCCAGCCAGTGGCTTCAGCTACGAGGACGAGTCGGTGCTCGTGCTTCTCGCTCAGATGGTCTCGGTTGCGCTCGTGAACGGGCGCCTCTACCAAGACGTGCGAGCGAGCGAACGTCGGCTGCGTGCCGTGGTGGAGTCTTCTCCGCTCGCGATAGCAGAGCTCGCGGTGAACGGAGATGCCCGCTGGTGGAATCGCGCCGCCGACGTGCTGCTCGGTTGTCCGCAACCTCATGGCGCGCAGCGTGCTCCGAGGCAGATGCCGGTCCACCTGGAGTCTGATGCCGCGTGGAGGGAGCTTCTCGAACGCAGCTCTCAGGGCATCTCGTCGGTCGGCACCGACGTCCGGGCGATGGGGCCTGGTGATCAAGTGATAGAGCTCTCTGTGTCGAGCGCACCGCTGTTGGACGACGAGAGGCAGGTGAGCGGGATCCTGGTCGTGGCGGAGGACGTGACCGAGCGCAGGCGCGTTCTCGAGCACATGCACCAGAGCGAACGCTTTGCCGCCATGGCGCACCTAGCCGGAGGCGTGGCGCATGACTTCAACAACTTCTTGACGGTGATCCTCGGTTCCACCGACCTTCTTTCCCGGCGAAGCGACCTGGATGTGTCGTGGCGCGAGGAGATCGAGGCGATCCAGCGCGCGGGGCAGCAAGCTGCTGCTGTCACCGCCCAACTGCTGGCAATTGGTCGTCACCGCGAGGTTGAGCCCACGGTGCTCGACCTCGACGCTGAGCTCCCCTCGATGCTCCCCATGCTCGAGCGCGTCCTCGGGGACGATGTGCAGATCGAGCTCGCACCGACCAAGAGCGGAGCGCGCATCCTCGTAGGTCCGGCGGACCTCGAGCGAGCAGTGCTGAACCTCGCCATCAACGCGCGTGACGCGATGCCCGAAGGGGGGAGGTTCCGTTTGAGCACGCGCGTCGTCGAATCAGAGCGCATTCCGGGCGAAGTGGGCTATGTGCAGGGGAAGCTCGTGGCTCTTAGTGTTACCGACACCGGCGAAGGCATGGACGAGCAGACGGCCGAGCGCTGCTTCGAGCCGTTCTTCTCGACGAAACCAGAGGACCGTGGGACAGGTCTGGGGCTCTTCGCGGTGCACGCGATCGTCACACAGGCCGGTGGACGCGTGAGCATCGACACAGCGCCCCACCGCGGCACGACGTTCACCATGTGGTTCCCTGTCCTCGACGAACGGGGTGAGCCCTCCAAGACTGCTAGTTGATTACATGTTGGTCCGTTGTGGTGCGTGAAGTGTCTTCAGTGCTCCACACTGAGTGCGTGATGCATCGAGCGACTCGCAGCAACTCGGGAGTCGGCAACGGTGGTGCAGGCGAGGTCGCCGACGAAAGCTTGAAAGGGGAGTGTCCGTCCTTCGTGCAGCTCCCGAAAACCAGGGTGCTCGTGGTCGGTACCCACGACTGGGCTATCGAGCAGGCGGCCGTTGCCATCGAGGCAGCGGGATCCTCGGTGCTTCGTTGCCACGAGCCAGGACAGCCCACGTTTCCCTGCAACGCGCTGATCGAAGGGCGCACCTGCCCTCTCGACGCGGGTTTCGACGTGGTGGCCACTGTCCGAGCTCGCCCGCTCGGGACCCTTGCTCAATCAGAGTTCGGGGTCATTTGCGCTCTGCACCACGGGATGCCACTCGTCGTCGCCGGGGTTGCACCCGAGCGTCCGTTCGGACCATGGGCGGTCGAACAGGTCGAACAGGGTGGTGACCTGGCTAGTGCTTGCGAGCGTGCCGCCTTTGGAGCTGAGCCCGAGCTAGCGGTGGACTCGGCCTAGCATCCGGGGATCGAGCCCAAGCCAGGCACCCACATCCTCTTCGTTTGCACCGGTAACATTTTCCGATCGCCTATGGCACAGGCGTTCCTCGGCGCGATGGTCCGTGAACGAGGCCTTGACATCACCGTGGAGTCAGCCGGCACTCTGGAAGGGGATCGGCCGGTGCCTCAAGATGTCCTCGACGTGATCGGCAGAGACGGGCTCGACATGTCCGCTCATCGGAGCCGTTTGCTCGACGCCGATGCCGTGCATCGTGCAGACATCGTGTTGGGCATGGCCCGTGAGCACGTTCGTGAGGCCGTGCTGCTGGACGCTTCTGCGTTACGACGCAGCTTCACGCTGAAAGAGCTGGTACGACTCGGCGCGCAGGTCGGCGCGCGGCAGCGAGAACAGCCTCTGTCTGACTGGCTGAGGACGGTGGGCGCCGGGCGCCGGCGCGACCAATTGCTCGGCTGGTCGGCTCTCGATGACATAGAGGATCCGGTCGGTGCGGGGCCGGAGAAGCTCCGTGCCACCGGCGAGGAGCTGCGCGAGCTGGTCAGCCGGCTCCTGGACCTGATCGTGCCGGCTCCTTGAGCAAGTCGCGACCAGATACCGCACCTTCGGCCGGCAGCAAGCCGGGCGCCTCCCCGCCCCGACGGGGTGCTGCAGCGATGCGAACCGGCCAGCCGCGGCGGCCTCCTCGCCAGAAGCGTGCTGTGCTGCTCGTCCTGATCGGATTGGTCGTAGTCTGGCTAGTGGGCGCAGGGATCGTTCTCGTCTTCGGACTGCTCGATGCCAGCCACGGCATGAGCGACGTACAAAAGGCGAAGAGCCGTCTCTCCGCTTCGGATCTCGTATCGCGCGCGGCGCTCGCGCCGCTTCGCACTGCGAGAAGTGACTTCTCCTCTTCCGAGGGCCTGCTGCACTCGCCACTGACCGTCCCGCTGGAGATCCTGCCCGTGATCGGACGACAGGTGAGGTCAGTGCAGGACCTTTCGACGGCTGCCGAGCGCACCACACAGATTGGCGTCTCAGCGATCGAACAGGTGCGAGGCGATCTCGACGTCGCGCACGAGGGCGGGCCTGCCCGAGTGGAGACCTTACGGCGGCTGGCAGTCCTCGCAACCACGACGCGCGGCGAGCTGAAGAAGATCGACGCAGGCCCCGCCGAGGCCCTGTTCTCGCCCCTTGCCCGCAGGCGTGCCGACTTCGTGCGTCAGCTGGAAGAGGTTCGCACGAGGCTGGCGCACGCGGCTGCGGTGGCGGAGACGACCGCACGTATTCTCCAGGGTCCGCAGAGTTACCTCGTTCTCATGGCCAACCCAGCCGAGATGCGCGCCGGCTCGGGCGACTTCCTGGAGGCGGGGGTGATGACCACGGACGGTGGGCAAGTCCAGCTCACCCAGGTCGTGCCCACGGCCACGCTGGCTCTGGCCCCCGGCAGGGTGCCGGTGGGGGGCGATCTCGAGGCACGCTGGGGATGGCTTCTGCCCGGCGTCGACTGGCGCAATCTCGGCCTCACGCCGCAGTTCGACGTGAACGGGCCTCTGGCGGCGCGCATGTGGGAAGCCGCGACGGGCGAGCACGTCGACGGGGTTCTGGCGGTCGACGTAGAAGCATTGCGGCAGATCCTGACGATCACCGGACCTGTCACGCTCCAGGACGGGAAGGTCGTGAGTGCCGATGACGTGGTGGCGTTCCTCACGCACGACCAGTACGCAGGTCTGACCGACGCGCCGGTGGCCTCGAACGCGCAGTCGCAGGCTCAGCAAGCTCGCCAGGACGAGCTGGGGGCTCTGGCTCGCAGTGCGCTCAGCGCGCTGGAGAACGAATCGCATGACCTGAAGAGTCTCGCCGACGCGATGTCCGCCTCCACTCGGGGACGCCACCTTCTGCTGTGGTCGAGCGATCCTGCGGCTGAAGCAGCTTGGGCGGAAGGTGGAGTGGCGGGCGAGTTGTCGCCGGACGCCCTTTTGGCCGCGGTCATCAATCGCGGAGGAAACAAGCTCGACCAGTACCTCGACGTACGGGTGAGGTTCCGTCGCATCTCGAGAGGCAAGAACACAGACGCCACCCTTGCGGTGGACCTCTACAACCACACTCCCCCTGGTCAGTCCCAGTTCATCGTGGGGCCGTACCCAGGCCTCGGGACCGTCTACGGCGAGTACGTAGGCCTGTTGGCGCTCAACCTGCCGGCCGGCACTTCCCACGTGCAAGTGGAAGGAAAGCCCCGGTTCGTCGTCCAGGGCGCGGAGGGACCGACATGGCTCGTGGTCAGCCCCCTAGACGTGAGACAAGGAGACCGAGAACAGGTCGTCGTGCACTTCGACCTGCCGTCGGAGGTCCGAAGCGTGACCGTCCTGCCGTCAGCCCGTCTGAGTCCGGTCAGGTGGGCCTACGCGGGCGGAACCGCCACTGACGCGGCGCCTTTCGTGATCTCCTGGTGACACACCGGCTCTCGGTTCCGGTCGAGTCGGGGCATGCTTGCTGGCAGTTCGCTCCTGGCGAGCGCCATCCAGCTTGCTCTAGTTGGTCAAATATTGATTATGCGTAGTGGCTGGGGTGATAGCTTGCCCCGACAATTCAGTTAGGGTGTGCCGAACAGGCCAAACAACCTGAACAAACTGGTAAATAGCTTCATGAAGGGTTGTTTAAATGGGTGGATGTGGATGTGCACGGGTGGAGCGCATGTACAGTCGCGAGGAGGTGACGACGTGAACACCAAGCGCGTCGGGAAAGTTCGAAGGCTTCTTTTCGGCACTGGTCTCATGGTGTCGACCCTCGGGGCAGGGGTAGTGGCGACGGTGGTGACGGTTCCCAAGGCCGCATTCGCCGACACGACCGGCTACGTGGGCGGCACCCCGCCCGCTCAGACTTCGAGCGACGGCTCAAATGCTGTTGAGCCGGTGACTTCAGCGAATGATGGCCCAAGCACTCTGCCGTTCACCGGTGCCGACATAGAGGAATTGGCCGCGATCGGCGGTGGAGCCATCTTGGCTGGTGGGCTGCTGGTGCACCGTCGCCGGCGCCGTAGTCGCACCCTCGCGTAGTCCCGGTCGCGACGACCGTATCGGGCGGAGGAATCAGGCCATGGCCATCGGGGTGCAGACGTACAACCGGGGAGCGTACACTCAGCGTGATCGACTAGCTCTTTCGGAGCGCATGCCCCGGGTCTCACCGCTTAGCGCGCGTGCACGCACACGAATTGCGATGTTCGTTGTCGCTGGTATGGACCTGTTGGCGCTGAGCGCCTTGGTCGTCGTGCTCGCGTCCGGGGTGTCGGCGTGGTGGGTGTGGGCGTTTCCCGTGGCCTCGGTCGTGCTCTTGGCATCTTGCGGGCACTACGAGGCCAGGATCGCGCCGAGCGTCGCCCACGAGCTGCGTTCGCTGGTGGCCTGCGCGACCGCACCGCTCATAGTGCTTGCGCTGGTGCGTACCACATCCATCGCCTTCATCGTCGAGGCGGCGGTCGGAGCCGCGCTGGCGGTGCCCATCCTCCACAGCCTGTCGTATCGTGCCGTGCGCGCGATGCGCTCACGGGGTCTTCTCGCCGAGCGAACGCTCATCGTCGGAGCCGGCCAAGTGGGCGTGACCCTGAGCTCGACACTCGAGCGGCACCCGGAGTACGGCTTGAGACCGGTCGGGTTCCTCGACGACGTCGACGACGAAGGGCTTCCATTGCCGCTGTTCGGCGGCGTTGAGCTGCTCGAGATGGTGTTGTCCGAGGAGCGCATCGACCGGGTCGTCGTCGCTTTTGGCGCCACGCGTGAGGCGGAGATGCTCGAGACGATCCGCGCTTGTGAAGACGCATCGGTGGACATCCACGTGCTGCCAAGGTTCTTCGAGCTCGGTGTCGCTGTCGACGGCAAGGATGTGGACGACGTTTGGGGGATACCTCTGGTACGTCTGCGCCGCTCCCTTGGGAGTCGATGCTCGAGAGTGGCGAAGCGTGTCGTCGACGTGTCCTTGGCAAGCCTGGGACTTGTGCTGTCCGCTCCCGTCTACGGGTTGCTCGCGGTGGCTGTGAAAGTGTCGAGCCCTGGGCCTGTCTATTTCCGTCAGAAGCGCGTCGGTCAGCACGGCGTTCTCGTAGACGTGCTCAAGTTCCGCACCATGGAGGTTCATGACGGCACGGACGTCGAGTGGACTGCTGAGGGGGATCACGTCACAAAGGTCGGACGCCTGATGAGGCGGCTGAGCCTGGACGAACTCCCGCAACTTTGGAGCATCATCCGTGGAGACATGTCCCTGGTGGGACCTCGTCCGGAACGCCCCTTCTTCGTGGAGCACTTCAAGAGTCAGGTTCCCCACTACGATGCCCGCCACCGGGTGCCGGTGGGGTTGACCGGCTTGGCTCAAGTTCGCGGACTACGCGGAGACACGTCAATAGATGAGCGGGCGCGGTTCGACAATCGATACATAGAGAGCTGGTCGCTGTGGCGGGACCTGGTCATAATCTTCTTGACCGTGTTCGCAGTCTTGCGCGACGCGATGCCCTTCTTCTCCAGTGGCGACGAAGATGCCACTCAAAGCGTCGTCGTGAACGAAGTCGAGGATGAACAGTTCGATCTTCAGCCGGAAGTGGTCGTGACCGCAACGCGGCCGCGTCCGCCCGCTAAGCCTTGGTACCCGACAGGATCGGAGTGGGACCAAGTAGCGTCTGCTGGCTGATCTCGGTCATTTCGGCTCGATGCCGAGCTTGTCGCGGTAACGGTACCTAGGTTTGGTCCTGTCAGAGCGCGTCCCTTCACTCATCTGATCGGCGCCGCAAGATCCGGGAGTGATACGCGGCCAGGTCGTCGAGTTCCTTCGCGCGCTTTCTCCATTGCCCGGCGCGAGGGCCCCCGGTGACAGCGGCTCTCGCTCGGAGGGTCTGCGCCTTCGTCTGGACGCCGAGAACGTTGATAAGTGCGGTTGCGCGGGCCTGAAGGGCCGAGCGATCCGACCGGAGCCAATCGTAGATGTTGGGAAGACTCTGAAGCTCGAGGTCGGCACCTTCTCCCCACCGTTGTGTCCCGGCGGCATTCCCATGGTGGACGACCGTCACGTCCTCGCGGAGAAGGTTCTGCCACCCGCTTCTCTCGAGGCGCCAACACAGCTCGATGTCCTCCACGTACATGAACCATCGCGTCGAATACGGGAGCTCGGCTCCCAGAGCGGCCTTTCGAATGCAGTGCACGGCCCCCACCGCCCATCGCCGTCGGAGCGTTCGGATTGACGAACCGCGCGGGACACCGTTGCGCTGCCAGGCCTTGGGGACAAAGCTGGTTTCGAGCGCCTGGACCGGACCGGGGTAGGGGTACACCGAACGTTGCGGAAGGCCGTTCGAATCCACCAGCGCAGGAGCAACCAGGGCGGCGTTTGAGTGTTCGTCGAGCGTGGTCACCAACTTCTCGAGCGAGCCTGGTGGAGCCTCGGTGTCCGGGTTCAGTGCTATCAAGGCCCTGGCGGTCGTTCCCGCCAATGCCTCGTTCATCGCCCGGGCATATCCCACGTTCGAGTCGTTTGCTACCACCGCGACCCCACGATGGCCACGAGCGACTTCGATGCTCGAATCGCTAGAAGCGTTGTCGACCACCACCACCTCAGCTGCCAGTTCGCCCAACGCATCATGAAGCGATGCAAGCGCCCGATCGAGCAGCGCGGCAGTGTTCCACGAAACGATGCCGACCCGGACGTCTGTGGTCATCGCGCAACTCTCCCGATGCCCATGCCAGTCGGGCGCTCTAGGAACCCGCCTAGGATTGTTCGAGACATTTTACGTCGCAACCTCGGGGTTTTGAGCAGATGAGCAAAGACGTGAGTGGCAGATGGTCTTTCCGCCCGCGCCGTCACGAGAGACTCTCACGGGACGAGACGATTGTCTCGCGCCATGGTCCACTCCCAGAAATGGGATCGGGTACCGAGAGCTCCCTGATCGTTCCAGTGCTCAGCGCCGAGGACATCGTGGATGGGCTGCGGCGAAGGCTTGATCCCTCGTACGCGACGATGCCAGCCCACATCACACTTCTCTATCCATTCGTACCCCCTTCGTCGATCTCCGAGTCCCTCACCGAGAAGCTCCGCGAGCTTCTCGCTCACTTCGAACCGTTCGACTTCGCGCTCTCGGAGATCGGGTGGTTCGGCGACCAGGTGATGTACCTGGCTCCCTCCCCGCGAGCACCATTTGTGGAGCTCACCTCCCGCATCACGGCCGGGTTCCCCGATTACCCGCCATATGGCGGTGCGTTCGACGAGGTAGTTCCTCACTTGGTCGTCGGTGAAGGCGCGCGGCGAGCCCGAATGCGCGGGGCCGCTCGTCGTTTGCAGCGGTATCTCCCGATCCATGGGTTCGCCACCGAAGTGCTGCTCATGTCTCCGAGCCCGTCCGGCCACTGGGAGGTTCGCCGAAGGTTCCCCCTTGGCAGGGTTCGTCGGCAGTAATGGGACGCGCCCGAATTAGCCTGGTCTTATGACCGTGCAAGTGCTGCGCTCGCCGTCGGAGCTGGGTGATCTTCCCGAGCAGTGGGCGGCGCTTGCCGACGCCGCCGGCGCTCGTCATTATGCTCAGCCGTTCTGGTCTCTGTCCTGGTGGCGTCATTTCGGGAGCGGAGAGCTTTACGTGGCGGCCGTGGAGTGCGGTGGGCGACTGACGGCTCTCGCCCCTCTGTACCGACGGCGCCACTTCGGGGTCGACACGCTGAGGTTTCTCAGTTCCGACATCCTCGGTGTGAGCGAGATCCTGGTCGCCCCGGGATGTGGCGCTGCGGGCGACGAGCTCTGGGACTTCCTCCTGCACCGACCCCGGTGCCTGCTCGACTTGCGGCACCATCGTTTCGCCGGCGGCGGGATGGAGGCGTTGCGGCGCGCTGAGAATCACACGTGGCGTGCGCAGCTGGGCCCGGCCAGTCCTTTCGTTCACATCCCCGGCTCGTGGGACGACTACTGGCAGAGCCGCAGGGAGAAGTTCCGGAGTGAACTCGAGCGCAGGCGGAGGCGCGCGGAGCGCGAGCAGCTGCCTGCCAGGGTGGAGGTGGCCGTGCAGCCCGGCGACGTCGACAAGCGACTTGCGGATATGACCGCGGTGTTCGACGTGGCCGAGCGGGCGCAGCCGAAGCTGCATTTCCTTGCCGGCGCCTATCGGCCGTTCACGATCGACATGCTCGAGCGGGCCGCCGAGCAGTCGCGTCTGGCGCTGTTCGTCCTCTACCTCGGCGACCGACCGGCAGCCACCTCGTGGACGTTCCGCTGTGGCACCAGGATCAGTGGAGGCGGCTCGAGGTTCGACCCCGACTTCAGGCGATTCTCCCCGGGCCACCTCCTGTGGCACGCCAAGCTGAAACATGCCTTCTCTAGCGGCTGCACCGAGGTGGACCTCGGTCCGGGTGATATGCCCTACAAACGGGAGTGGAGTACCGGGTCCTACGACACGCTGGATGTCACAGCGTTCTCATCTCGCGCTGCGCACGCGTTTCGCATAGGCGAGACAGCGCTCGCGTCCTCGCGCCTCATACAGAGAGTGCTCAAGTAGTGCCTGCAAACGCCATCGAACATGGCGCCGGAGCGATCGCAGCAGAGCGAGTCCGTCGGTTCATCAAACGGCACCGCATACTGAGAGGAGCGGTAAGACGGATCTTGCGGATTGCAGAAGCATCTCCGACACCGGTCGTGTGGGTTCTCGACCCGCTGATATGGAGAATGCGAAGGAAAGCGACGCTTCGCGCTGTCGTCCTCGTCATAGATGCCTTCGAGGCCGAAGGAGTTCCCTTCTGGCTGGCGGGGGGCTGGGGGGTCGACGCACTCCTCGGGAGACAGACTCGTCAACACAGGGACCTGGACGTCGTCATCGGAGACTTCGAACGGAACGAGCCCAAGGCTCGACGGGTGCTCCTTTTCCTCGGCTTCGACCATGTGAAGACGGACAAGGGAGGCGTTTGGATGCCGTCTCGCTCCAGTTTCGAGGACGAAGCCGGGTGTCTCGTCGAGCTGCTCGACATCGACTGGGAATACTTGAGGGGTGTCTTGGCCTTCGATTCTGAGCACGGATCGAAATTGACCGCGCCGAGCGAAGAGCTCGCCGACGAAGTCTTTACCGTAGGGACAATGAACGGACGCGACGTCCCCTGTCTCACGGCTGCTGCGCAACTGCTGTTCCACATGGGTTTTCCGCTCGAGGCCGCCGGCCAGGCCGATATCTCACTCCTGCGATCCGAACTGGGAATTGCCATGTGACGCACACCTGGGTCGAGTGATCGTCGCTTCCGAGACGGCGACAGTGAAGTACCCGGCGCGCCTGGTCATGCGGACCAACGCAAGGCGAAATCGACTAGTGATCACCTGATGGAGCAGCCATACACTTGGAACCTGCAATCGCGCGACA
>Ga0181533_1002220_pt1 | contig 23193 bp, 5 predicted proteins | sample PEATcosm2014_Bin_45_FD_119772 | JGI IMG/M metagenome (GOLD analysis project Ga0181533, IMG submission 119772) | Peatland microbial communities from MTU Mesocosm Facility, Houghton, MI, USA - PEATcosm2014_Bin11_60_metaG | ecosystem: Environmental > Terrestrial > Soil > Wetlands > Peat | place...
GACCGTCAACGGGCCGCTGTTAAAGATGCCGCCGCCGCCGCCGCTGCCGTCCCCCGCGCTGTTGCCCGAGAAGGTACTGTTGGTGACCGTCAACGGGCCGCTGTTGAAGATGCCCCCGCCACCACCGTCCCCCGCGCTGTTCGCCGAGAAGGTGCTGTTGGTGACCGTCAGCGTTCCACCATCGTTGTAGATGCCGCCGCCCGCACCGCTATTGCCGGCGGCGATGGTCAGGCTCTGGACCGTGAAGTTGACACCACTGTTCACGGAGAAGACGCCCACGCTGTTGCCGCCGCTGATCGTGATCAGACTCCCGCCGTCAATGGTGGTGTCGGCGCTAATGGTCTTGGTGCTGGTGACGGTAATCGTGACCGGACTGCCACCGCAGTTGAACGCCACGGTGCCGTCGAAACTCGCGCCGCCGGGGAGGCAGGCATCCAGCGCGGACTCGGTGCAGCTCGCACCCGTGCCCGTGCCCACGACGCACGCCAGGGCGAGCGTCGGTGTGGAGGTGGGTACCACGGCTGGCGTTGGCGTCGGGGTCAGAGTTGGCGTGACCGTCGCCAAGGCGGGAGCCGCATTCGCCTCGAAGGCGCCAATGGAGCAGTTGGCGGCACCCGTACCGGGCCGGACGAAGCCGCGTTGGTCGAGATTGTCAACGGGCGCCGGGCCGGTGGTCGTCGAACAGACGCTCTCGTCGCCTGCATTGATCGCGGGGCTGGCCCCCATGCATCCGGCGCTGGGGACCCCGGTGCCTGTACAGAGGGCAACCGTCTGCGTCGGTCCGCCGTTGTTCTGGAGCCCGGCGGGGTCGAGAACAGGGTTCGTATTACAGAACGAAGTGCCGGTCGTAGAGGTACAGCCTGCGCCAGCAAAACCGCACGTACCATCGTCGTCGATGTTGTGGCCGCCATCAGTAACACTGATGGCGGCGGAGTTGCCGGAGGCGCAATTGCCGCCCGAGGTGCTATCGGCGAGGATGGAGTTGGTGACGGTGACCGTGCCATCGTTGAAGTAGTTGTCGATGCCGGCGCCGCCGCCGCCGTTGGTGTTGTTGCCGGCCGCGCTATTGCCGGCAAAGGTGCTGTTGGTGACCGTCAGGGTGCCGACGTTGAGGATGCCGCCGCCGCCACCGGCGTAGGGGTCGTATTGGCTGGAGCTATTGCCGGCAAAGGTGCTGTTAGTGACCGTCAGGGTGCCTTCGCCGAAGATGCCGCCGCCGCTTTCCGCGCTATTGCCGGCGAAGGTGCTGTTGGTGACCGTCAGCGTGCCGCCGCTGAAGATGCCGCCGCCGTAGGTCGCGCTGTTGCCGGCGAAGGTGCTGTTGGTGACCGCCAGCATCCCGCCGTTGTCGATGCCGCCGCCGGAGTAAGCGCTATTGCCGGCGAAGATGCTGTCGGTGACCGTCAGCGTCCCGGTGTTGTAGATGGCGCCGCCGCCGCCGTAGCCGCTAAAGCCTCCGATCGGTAATGAATTGCCGGAGAAAATGCTATTGGCGACCGTCAGCGTGCCGCTGTTGTAGATGCCGGCGCCGGCATCGCTGTAGCCGTCGGCGATGGTCAGGTTCTCGACCGCGAAGTGGACGCCGGCACTCACGGAGAAGATGCCAACGCTGTTGCCGCCGCCGATCGTGATCAGGCCCCCGCCATCAATGGTGGTGTCGGCGCTGATGGTCTTGGTACTGGTGACCGTAATCGTCGCCGGCCCTCCCCCACAATTGAACATCACAGTGCCGACAAAACTCCCGCCGCCGGGAAGGCAAGCATCCAGCTCGGACTCGCCGCAGCTGACCGGCGTGCCCCTACCTACGACGCATGAGTTTCCGGTCGGTGTCAGCGTGGGTGACGGCGCTGACGACAGCGTAGGTGTAGGTGTCACCGTGGCGGTGCCGGGCGTGCTGGGTGGCGTTGGCGTGGAAGCCGGGGAGGGCGGAGTCGCGTTGTACTCGTACGCACCGATGGAGCAGCTTGTGGCACCCCGGAGGTAGCCGCGCTGGTCGAGGTTGTTCACGGGTGGCTGTGAGCATACCGTTTCGTTCCCGGCGTTGATCGCCGGGCTGCCATCCTGCAGCGCGATGGTTTGAGTCGGCCCCCCATTGTCGGCCAAGCCGTCAATCAGGTCGAGTAGCGGGTTTGTGGCGGGACCAACACCGCACGAACCATCGTCGTCGAGGTTGTAGCCGCCGTCCGTTACTGTCCCGGTGCAATTGCCGTACGCAATGCTGTTCGCGACGATGGTGTTGGTGATGGTGATCGTCCCCGAGTAGTTGTCAATGCCGCCGCCGTTGCCCTCGTAGTAGGAGCCGGCGTAGTGATAGCCGGCGCTGTTGTCGGAGAAGGTGCTGTTCGTAACCATGAGCGTGCCGCCTTGGTTGTAGACGCCGCCACCGCCGCCGTAGTAGTAATAGCTGGCGTAGTAACCGCCAGAACTATTGCCAAAGAAGGTGCTGTTGGTGACACTGAGCGTGCCTAGGTTGGCGATGCCGCCACCGCCGCTGGTCGTTTCACTATTGCCGGCAAAGGTGCAATTCGTGACCGTCAGCGTGCCACAGGCAGAAATGCCACCGCCGCCGCTGGTCGCGCTATTGCCGGAAAAGGTGCTGTTCGTAATGCTGCCGCCGTCGGCGAAAATGCCACCGCCGACGAGGGTCGCGCTGTTTGCGGCGAAGGTGCTGCCGGTGACCATCAGCGTGCCGCCACCGGAGATACCGCCACCCCACTCGGCGTTATTCTGAAAGAAGATGCTGTTGCTGACCGTCAGCGTGCTATCGCTAAAGATGCCGCCTCCCTCGTAGGTCGCGCTATTGTCGGCGAAGCTACTGTTCGTGACCGTGACCATGCCGCCCAAACTGTAGATGGCACCGCCGCCGCCGTTCACCCAGCCGCCGCCGGCCGCGCTATTTCCGGAGAAGGTGCTGTTGGTGACCGTCAGTCTGCTGCTACTGAAGATGCCACCACCATTGTTGGTTGCTGTGTTGTTGGCGAAGGTACTGTTGGTAACCGTTAGCGGGCCGTAGCTGAAGATGCCGCCGCCGCTGTTGCTGGTTCCATTGGCTATGGTCAGGTTCTGAACCGTGAAGGAAACGGCATTGTCCACGGCGAAGACGCCCACGCTGTAGCCGCCGCTGATCGTGATCAGACTCCCGCCATCAATGATGGTGTCGGCGCTGATGGTCTTGGTGCTGGTGACGGTAATCGTGACCGGACTGCCCCCGCAGTTGAAGGTCACGCTACCGTCGAAACTCCCGCCGCCGGGGAGGCAGGCATCCAGCGCGAAGTCGGTGCAGCTCGCACCCGTGCCGGTGCCCACGACGCACTGGTTACCGCTCGGCGTCGCCGTGGTTGACGGCGGTGAGCTTGGCGTGGGCGTCGCCGTAGCGGTGCTGGGCATGTTGGTCGGCGGTACCGACGTGCTGGTCGGCACCACAGTCGGCGTGTTGGTGGGTGCTACCGACGTGCTGGTCGGCACCACAGTCGGCGTGTTGGTGGGTGCTACCGACGTGCTGGTCGGCACCACAGTTGGCGTGTTGGTCGGTGTTACCGACGTGCTCGGGCGCTCCAAGTTGGCGATAAACCCATGGGCAACATTACTGGTGTCGATATAATAGCCAACGATGGTGTTGCCGGAGATGCCAAGGGCGTAGGTGGAACCAATGCCATTGGGATCGTCGAGGGTGGTGTAGTTGGCGCCGTTATAGAGGAAGCCGTGGGTTTTGCCATATATGTCAACATAATAGCCGACGATGTTGTTGCCGTCGATGCCGTTCGCGGAGGCGCCACCCGTGGCGTCGGGAACGTCCATGGTGGTATAGTTGCCATTGCTGTAGAAAAACGCGTATGGGTTCCCCACGCTATCCAATGAAGTTATGTAATAAGACCCTACGACAGTGTCGCCAGAGACGCCGTTGGCGACGGTGTAAGCACCACTCCATAAATAGCCACCGACGTAGGTAGGGACCGAATTGGGATCGTCCAGGGTGGTATAAGTGCTCCCGTTGTAGAGCCAACCATGGGTCCCGCTGTCATCGGGAAACGAGCCAACGATGTTCGTGCCGTCTATGCCGTTGGCTTTGGCGTTGCCATACAGTCCGTCGAAATAGCTGAAGGTCGTGTAGGTGCCGCCGCTATAAAAGAAGCCGTGCGAGCTGCCGTTGGAATAACTGCCGACGATGTTGCCGCCTGAGATGCCGTTGGCGACGGTGTAACCGAAGGCCTCGGGATCCTCCAAGGTGGTGTAAGTGTTGCTGTTGTATAAGAAACCGCGAGTGTAGCCGTCAACGCCGGTGTAATAGCCAACGATCCTGCTCCCGAAGATTCCGCCGGCATAGGTACCCTCACCAGTGGCGGATCCCGCCAGCGGGTCGTCGAGCGTTTGGTATGAGATTTTGTAAAAACTCACAAAAGTGCTGACGACCCCGGCGGGATTGGAACTGGCGGCGCCAGAGGCATTCGTCACCACACACTCATATTCATATTCATAGCCCGAAATCGCACCCGTGACCGTCAGCGTGGCTGACGTAACTCCGCTGTAGGTCGCGTTATTGGACAGGGGTGTCCATGTCGCGCCGCCGTCCGTCGAAACCTGCCACTGGAACGTGTTCGAGCTCGGCGCCCCACTGACATCAATCGAGAACACGGCGTTCTCCCCGGTGGGCACGGTCACACTTTGCGGCTGGATGGTAATCGTCGGCGGAGCCGGTGCCGTAATCGTGGCGATGGCGACGAGGTCGGATAGGTTGGCTCCAAAGGTTGTTACCACTCCGGCGGGCGTTACTTGTGAAATGTTGCCACCCACGGTGCTATTGGCATAATTTGCGACGTAAAGATTTCCGCTGCCGTCAAAGGCGAGGCCCTGCGGCTCATTGAAACCGGTGGCAAAGGTGCTGGCCACGCCAGCGGGCGTGACCTTTGACACCGTGTTACTGGTCCCGTTCGCGACATAGAGATTTCCGCCTCCGTCAAAGGCCAGACCCGTCGGGTAACCGAATCCGCTGGCAAACAGGCTCACCACCGCAGCCGGCGTGACTTTTGAAACGGTATTGTTTTCGGAATTCGCCACATACAAGTTTCCGACTCCGTCGAAGGCCAAAGCCGACGGTTCACTGAACCCGCTGGCGAACGTGCTCACCGCTCCGGCAGATGTAACCATGGAGATCGTGCCGAGCAGCGCATTCGCGACATAAAGATTTCCGCTTCCGTCGAATGCCAGTGCGTCGGGCTGATAAAATCCGCTGGCGAACGTGCTGACCACTCCTGCAGTTGAGATCTTTGACACAGTGCCATTGCCTTGGTTTGCCACATAAATGTTTCCGGCTGCGTCGGACGCGATAGCCAGCGGATGGCTGAGTCCGCCGGCCAAGAGGGTCGCACTCCCGTCCGGCGTAATGGTTGAGACGGTGTTGTTGATCTCGTTTGCCACATACATGAGGAAAGGAACATTGGTCAGGACCGCGGGGCTGGAAGTGGCCGAACCCATTGCATTTGTAACCACACATTCGTATTCATAACCGGAGAAGGCCGAGGTGGCGTTCGCCACAGTGAGCGTTGCTGAAGTGGCTCCACTGTAGGTTAAATCATTAGCTAGCGGAGTCCAGGTCGCGCCGCCATTTGTCGAGATGTTCCATTGGTAGCCAATATTTTGGCCGCCGCCGGCCGCGCTAAATACGGCCGAGACAGCTTGGCCTTCGATAAGGCCCTGGTTTTGCGGCTGGGTGGTAATCGTCGGGGCGGTCAGCCCCGAAACGATGGCGATCGGTCCGGATAAGTCACTCACAAAAGTGCTGACAACACCAGCGGACGTGACCTCAGCGATGGCACTGTTGCCGACGTGTGACACATAAAGATTACCGCCGCTGTCGAAAGCCAGACCGGTCGCGTACCAGGGCACGCTGGCAAAGGTGCTCACTGCCCCGGCCGGAGTGATCTTGGTAACCGTGCCATAGAAATCCGCCACATACACGTTCCCGCCGGTGTCGATGGTTATGCTAAACAAATAGGCGAACCCATCGGCAAACACGCTCTTCATCCCGGCGGGCGTGATCTTGGAAATATTGCCCGCAATGTAATCCGCCACATACACGTTCCCGCTTCCATCGCAGGCCAAAGACAAATTCCCATTTCCACCGAGGTGCGGATCGGAAGTGAACCCACTGGCAAACGTGCTCACTACCCCAGCGGGTGTGATTTTTGAGATCGTGCCATAGCCGAAGTCCGCCACATAGAGGTTGCCGCCTGGGTCGAAGGCCAAGCCCGTCGGCTCACTAAACCCGCTGGCAAAGGCCTCCACCCCGGCGGCGGTGACCTTATAAATCGCGCCGTCCGCTACATACAAGTTGCCGTTTCCGTCAACTGCCAAGGCACTGGGACTGCCGAACGTATAAATGGGGACCAGAGTGCTCTGCACACCGGCGGAGGTGATTTCCATGATCGAGCCGGCCGCCCCCGGCACATACATGACGAAAGGTGTGCTGGCAAAATTGGCGACCAGATTCCGATTGCCGCTCAGGGTGAAGGTATAACTGGCGGAATAACTCACAGCGCTGCCATTCTCTGTCCAGTTGGCGAACGTATAGCCGTTGTTGGCCGTGGTAGTCACCGTTTGCGAAACGCCCGAGACAAACGTCCCGCCGCCGCTTACGGTGCCGCCCGCGCCAGGCGAGGCGCTCACGGCAATCGTGTAATTGGCGGTAAAATTGGCGACTAGGTTCACATTGCCGCTCAACGTGAAACCGTAATTCGCAGCTGGACTTACGACGATGCCATTCTCCGTCCAATTGTTGAAACTGTAACCGCTGTTCGCGCTTGCGCTTACGGTCTGCCACGTGCCCGGCACGAACGTTCCGCTGCCGCTGACCGTGCCAGCCACGCTCGGTGAAGCACTCACCGTAACCTGACAATTGACGGGCACTTCGATGGTGTCAACCCCGGCGAATGTCGGGCCCCAGCCCGTGGCCCCCGACACGTAATAAACCGCGATCAGGTCGTAATCACTCGAAAACACGGTGGAATCTGCGCTCGGCGCGTTGCCCATGAAATAGACGCCCATCAGTGTCCAACAGCTAGAGAAAGCAAACTCTCCGATGGTGGTGACACTGCTGGGAACCGTGAAGCTGGTCACGCCGCTACAGGATTCAAAAGCGCCGGACTCAATAGTGGTGACCGGATAGCCATTGATCGAATTGGGTATGGCAACTGTACCGCCAGAACCTGTGTAACCGGTGATGGTGATCGTGCCATTGTTGGTTGTGTAGGTGAATTCGGCCTGTACAGGCGTGCTCGCTGTAATTGAGGTCGGCGTGGGAGTCGCCGTCGCTGTATTGGTCGGCGCGGGGGCTGGAACCGCGTTGTACTCGTAGGCGCCGATGGAGCAATTCGTTTCGCCCACACGCGGCCGGACGTAGCCGCGCTGGTCGAGGCTGTTGACCGGTGGCGCTGAGCAGACCGACTCGTCGCCCGCGTTGATCGCCGGGCTGACCGCCTGGAGCGCGATGGTTTGGGTCGGTCCGCCGTTGTTCGCCAAACCCGCGAGCATCGGGGGCGTATTGCTGAGAGAAGTTCCCGAAAAACCGCAGGAGCCGTCGTCGTCGATGTTGTGGCCGCCATCAGTAACGCCGCCGGCGCAATTCCCGCCCGAGGCGCTGTTGACAACGACAGTGTTGGTGACAGTAACCGTGCCCGAGTCGTTGTAGATGCCGCCGCCGACCTCCGCGCTGTTGCCGGAGAAAGTGCTGTTGGTAACTGCCAGCGTGGCGCCGTCGTAGTTGAAGATGCCGCCGCCGTTCCAGGCCGCGTTGCCGCTGAAGGTGCTGTTGGTGACCGTCACCGTCAGCGTGCTGCCGTTGTAGATGCCGCCGCCGGCGCCCTCGCCGCTCGCGCTATTGTCGGAGAAGGTGCTGTTGGTGACCGTCAGCGTGCCGCTGTCGCTGAAGATGCCACCGCCGTACTCCGCACCGCTATTGTCGGAGAGGGTGCTGTTGTTCACCGTCACCGTGCCGCCGGCGATGAAGCTGCCGTCGCCGTTGATCCTGCCGTTGGAGATGCCGCCGCCGCCGACGCTATTGCCGTTGGCGATGGTCAGGTTCTGAACCGTGAACGTGACGCCAGTGTCCACGGAGAAGACTCCCACGCTGTTCCCGCCGCTGATCGTGATCAGACTCCCGCCGTCAATGTTGGTATCGGCGCTAATGGTCTTGGTGCTGGTGACGGTAATTGTGACCGGGTTGGTGCCGCAGTTGAACGTGACGTTGCCACCGCCAGCAAGCGCCGTGTCCAACGCCGCTTCGGTGCAGCTATCGGCCGTGCCCGTCCCAACGACGGCGTCGGCGCGCACCGGCCGCGGTGACCATGCGGCCGCGACGAGCAGCACGGCAAGCGTGCGAGCCACCAGAGCGCGAATCACGCCGTGTCTCTACCCCGCCTGGGCCGGCGAAGCAAAGCCAAAACAGCTTCGAGACAGCAGCAGTTGGCTGGCAGAAAGAGGCAGCCGTGCCGAAGAGTCGTTCAGCTCCCGCCGCACCCGTTTAGCGCGTTGTTCACGGCTGTAAGGATCTCATCGACGGGATCTCATTTGCCTGACGCACAATCGGCTGAAGTTGTGGCGAGCGCAGCGGCACCCGTTGGCGGCATAAGTTCATGCACAAAACACCGGCATGCCGAACAAGGGCTTCGCTGGCGGCATTGGCGGCCCGTGGTCGCCCCACACACAGCACCGAATCAGGTGACCGTCCCCTCGGTTGTCCCACTCGGCCCGCGATGGTGTCCCGTCGCGCTGTTACTCCGACAGGCTCCTAGACTTACCGAATGGATTAGACTACTGAGGAAACTTGGTGGAGTTCTAAGACGGCCAATTGAGGGACTGAGGACGATGAAGATCGACGCCAGAAGACAGTGCAACTCATCGCCACAACGATGACGCCAGACGTCGTACTCAGTGGCTGCATGACGATTTGGGTCTAATTGCGCGATGAGTTGGCCAGCTTAATCGGTGTGAGTCGGCCGTGACACCTAGTGAAGCGTGGCATCAGCTTCGGGCCAAGGGAATGCGCTATTGGTTTGTAGTTGCGTTCTTGACGACTGCCGGAGCAATCGTCGGCCAACAGCTCGGGAGAGAACAGATCTGGATCCGGACGCGGTACAGGATTTATCAAGCTACCCAAGACACGAGAAGCCGCCGCGCCTACGCTCGCAACACCGCGGTGGTCCTCATCCCGGACGACGAGTACTGGAAAGGGGATCTTGCCGGACGGGCGCCGATCAAGCGAGATTATCTGGCGCGGCTACTCCGCAAGCTCGACCAGATAAATCCGGCGGTGATTGCGCTCGACTTCAACCTGCGCTCACCGACACCCGACGGCAATCCGCCGGAGCATCCCGGCTACCAATCGGAGCGCCGAGAGTTGCTCGATGCAATCAGAGAAATCGCGAACAGGCGTCACATTGTGTTGCCGAAGACCATCAACCAAAATGACAAGGGCGACTACGTGACGGAAGCCGACATTTATGATGGCATCGACACGATGGGCGCGAAGTTCGGGAGCGAAGAAAACCATACTCGGATTCACACCGGCTACATCGCGCTGCCGCGTGATCTTCGGCTCGTACCTCTCCATCTCCCTTTGGCAGCCGGAGCACCGTTGGACTCGTTTTCGGAGGCGATTGTGAGGGCCTATTCTCCGGAGGCTCTCAATCATGTGGAGATGGGGCCAGCCGACTCGCTGCCGTACGGCAGCTACCTTCCTGAGACCGCATTTCCCACGTGTACCGCCCGTGAGGTTCTAGAGGACAGTCCAGACTGTGCGGCAAAGCTGGCGCACAAGATCGTGCTCGTGGGAGGTGTTTGGCATCAGTTCGCATACAACCGTGGCCCCCCCATCGACAGTTACCTCACGCCTGTGGGCGAGATTGACGGGGTGTTCATCCACGCAAACTACGTCGAGGCCTTGCTAGACCTCAGGACCTACCCAGCGCTGTCGGATGGGACGGTGACTGCCCTTGAGATCACGCTAATCATCCTGATGGTGATCTTCTTCGCTCTCCAAGTCAGGCCATACAAGCGGACGGTTGCGGTAATCCTGACGTGCGCTATCTTGCTGCTGGCCAATTACTTTCTTCTGCAAAATCTTGGCCGGTTCTTTGATGTTTTTGTCCCGCTGATGGTAATCGTCGGGCACGCGATCTGGGAGCAGGTGCGCGATTGGCGATCTTTGGCAGCAACAGCGGATCAACGACGGGAGGTGTGACTATGCTTGGCCATCGGTTTTCGGTGTGGCTTTTCTGCGGTTGGCTTGGAGTCAGATTATCGCCGATCGATTTGGCGCCTCCGAAGTTTCCTACTGGCGCTGCGTCCCCTCAAGTTTCCGTGAACCAACTGGCCCAAGGCGAGGGACAGATCGATCCATACAAGCAGGGTGGACCGAGAAACACGACGCAGCCGAACCCACAGGGAGAGATGGGCCAGCCGCTCCCAAACCTGGCTTCACCTCCAAGCAATTCCGACGAGCAATTAGACGAGCTAAGAGGCGGGCCAGCGGGGCAAATCGATCTAAACAAGCCGGGTGGAGCTAGAGAGCAGATCGATCCAAACAGGAATGGTGGACCTAGAGACACGACGCAGCCGTACCCACAAGGAGAGAACCGCCAGCCGCTCCCAAACGCGGCTTCGCCTCCAAGCAATTCCGACGAGCTAAGAGGTGTGCCAGCGGGCGCCGCGCCCTCGCTTGGGGCAAAGCCGGCGCGCGCGCGCCCAGCCACTCCCGGCCGCGAACCTTAAGTACTCAGTTTCATAAAGTGGTAGGGATCAGAAATGGATGCCGACCCGCCCCTGTGGGCTTTCGATCACCGCGGGCGGTTGCCCCGCGACTCCCCCGGCATTCTGGCTATTGGCCCTGTTAATGGCCGTTTCTCCCGGTGACGTTGGGGTCACGCCCGTGGCCACCGGCTGGCCCATCGGAATCGGCGGCGCCGGCAGGTTCGCCAGCCGATCGGGAGGCGGCACGATCGATCCAGTGAGCAACGGCTGTGCAGCCGCGAGACTCTCCGGCTTGCCGTGACCCACGAACGCCAACCCGTGCACGTATTGCCCGAAGCTGTCGTCGTCGAGCCGCCGCGCTGGCGTCGGGTACTTACCACGGGTGACCGTCGTGATCTCTTGCGCCGTGATGAACACCGCATGCCCCACCCGGTCGAGCACGCTGTGCACCTCGGCACGTCCGCTCACCCCCACCGCATCGGTCACTTCCGCAACCGGGTCGAAGACGATGACAAACTCGGTGCCGCGCACCCCGACCACCGCCGTCTCGGTCTCGATGCGAAACTCGGTGCCGCGCCGCTCGTAATACTCGCTCACCAGCGCTCGGATACGCCCCCGCAACAGATGCATCACCGAGCGGGCGATGCCGGCATCGCGCTCGAAGACCTGTTCGTCGACCACCAGCTCGGTGTCTTCGCCGACGGTAACGACACTGTCGTCCTGAAAGACCACCGCCAGCCGTCCCGGACTGCCCGTCCGCAGTGTGTCGCCCGGCTGGATCGCTGCCCCGATCGATGCCGGCGTCCACACCCCCGCACGGCCGACGTCGGCCGTGCCTTCCAACTCGGCGACGGTCCCGATCTCCTGCGCCAGGCCTAGCCGCACGCCGAGCAGCAGCAACGCAAACACGGCAACCGAAACGCCAAGCCTTGCGCTCCGCGGCCGGCACAGGCACTCAACGCCGTTTGCTAGGACCTTCTGCTCACCGGCGCACCCTGTCATTAGTATCTCACTTCCAGCGTGATCGAGCCGACGTGACGGTCGTAGTCGTAGGGGAGCTTGTTCGAGTTGTTGAACGTCGCCAGGTAGGCGGCGGTCACGCGCACGTGGTCGCTCAGCTCCTTGCTCACCGCAGCGACCACCTGGTGCTCGTCATCGCGGCGCGGGTCGGTCCCGGCCGGCTGCGCACTGGCAGGTGCGTAGCTCTCGTGCCGATAGGCGTACTCAGCGTCGGCGCTCACGCCTGCCGGGAACACCCACCCGAATCCGGTGTTCACCTCTTGTCCGTCGTAGGCGAACTGGTTGCCGGACTGATTGATCGGATCTTCCCAGTCGAATCGGTATCCCAGCGCGATGTAGCGCTCCGGGGCGCCGAGGTAGAAGTACTGGCGGATGCCCGGCGCGTGATTGAACGAGTCCAGCTGGCCGCTGTAGGGCCGCTCCAGGAAGTCGCGCCGGCGCATGCGGTAGAAGATCTCCGTACGCCCCGCCGGGCCCTCGCTGATCGTGATCCAGGGGAGCGCCGTCGCCTCTTGTAGAAAACTGTCGGTGCGCAGGAGGTAGTAGTCGTAGCGACCGAGGATCCCGAACTGGAACGGCCCAGAGGTGACCACGAACTGGGCGCTCGGCCGGTGATCTTGCAGATTGAACTGATCCAGGTGAAATTGCAGGCTCTGGTAGAACTCGTAGCCGATGGTGAACTCGGTATGCTCGCTGCGCCAGGGCGCGTACGTGCCGCCGGCTTCGAGGACCGCACGCCCGTCCGCTTGCTTGCTGATACCGAGCGTGTTCTTGATCGCCTCGTTCGAAGGCGCCAGCACGACGTTGCTGTCGTATTGGAAACCGGCAATGCCGTAGAGGTAGTAGCGGCGGCGCGGCCCCGCGGCGCGCAGCTGGGCCAGGAAAGCCGCGGCTTCGTGGCCCATGTCCGACGCCGGGCTCGCTGAGGCGACGTACGAGAAGTGCGCTTCGGCCGACGCCAACTTGCCGTCGCGGTAGTCGGCCACACCCTGATAGTAGCGTGCGGACAACTCCAGCGACGGATCCGTCGCCGCGGCCCGGATGAGGTTAGCTCGTGCCGGTTCCGTCTCGCCCAGACGCAGCTGGGCGATGCCGAGGAACAACGAGGCTTGCGCGTCCGTGTCCCGGTTGCGTTGCGCCCGCTCCAGCCACGGGATCGCGTCGCGCAAGGCGCCCGATTGCACGAGGGCCACGCCCAATTCGAGGGGCGCCTGCTCCAGGTCCGGCTTCGTCGCCAGCGCCGCCTGCAGATCGGTGACGGCAGCGGCGTAGTCGCCCATCCGGCCGTGCGTCACGCCACGGTAGTAGAGCGCGTAGACATCCTGCGGATCGGCCTGGACCGCTTGATCGAACAGTGCGAGGGCCTCGGGGTAGTGTGCGGTGTGGAACTCAACGAGCCCGCGCGCGTACAGCCGCTCGGATTGCTCCGAAGCGGCGGCACCGCGGACGAATACCAGGGACGAGAGTGCAAGCAACGCGGCGATGACAGCTCTCCCGCGGAGCCATCGACGATCCCGGCATGCAGCGCCAGCCGATTGTTTCGCGGTCATGGCGCTACCTGCAAAAGCACCTGCGTCGCGCCTTCACCGGCCACAACGATGTCTGGTCGCCCGTCGCCGTTGACATCCGCCACCGCGACGGATTGCGGCCCCGGTGCCACCGCGAACGGCGAGCCGGCCGCCGGCACGAAGCCACCCCCCGCTTGCCCCAGTAGCACGGTCACGCTCCCGGGAACGCCCACCGTGAAAACGTCGTTCGCGGTCACAATGTCGGGTATCCCGTCGCCGTTGACATCCACCACAGCGAGGGATGTCGGACCAGTTCCCTCAGAGGTTCCCAGCGCGAACGGCGAGCCGGCCGCCGGTGCAAAGCCACCGCCCGCTTGCCCCAGTAGCACCGTCACGTCGTTGGAACTGTTCGCGGTCAGAATATCAGGCCGCCCATCGCCGTTGACATCCACCACAGCGAGGGATGTCGGACCAGTTCCCTCAGAGGTTCCCAGCGCGAACGGCGAGCCGGCCGCCGGCGCAAAGCCGCCGCCCGCTTGCCCAAGCAGCACCGTCAGGTTGGAAGTGTCGTTCCCGATCACAATGTCGGGCCGCCCATCGCCGTTCAGATCCGCCACTGCGACGTGCCACGGGACCACCCCTAGCGCGAACGGCGACCAGGCCGCTGGCGCGAAGCTCCCGCCGCCGTTCCCTAGCAGTACCGTCACGTTGCTGGAACCAACGTTCGCGGTCAGAATATCGGGCCGCCCGTCCCCGTTGAAATCCGCTACCGCGACAAACGACGGGTTTATTGCCCCCGCTCCCAGCAGCGCGAACGGCGAGCCGGCCGCCGGCGCAAAGCCGCCGCCCGCTTGCCCAAGCAGCACCGTTACGTCCTGGGAGAACTGGTTCGCGGTCACAATGTCGGGCCGCCCGTCGCCGTTGACATCCGCCACCGCCATAGAGAGCGGATCCTCTCCCACCGCGAACGGCGAGCCGGCCGTCGGCACAAAGCTGCCGTCACCGTTCCCGAGCAGCACCGTCACGTCGTTGGAAAAATTGTCCGCAGTCATAATGTCCGGCCGCCCGTCGCCGTTGACATCCGCCACCGCGACGGACCCCGCAAACGCTCCTACCGCGAACGGCGAGCCGGCCGGCGGCGCAAAACTACCATCGCTGCTCCCGAGCAGCACTGTGATGTTGTTGTTGGCCTTGTCCGCAAAAGCCGGGCCGTTCGAGCCATTTGCGGTCACGATGTCGGGCCACCCGTCGCCGTTGACATCCGCCACCGCAACGGAGTACGCCGTTGCTGCCAGCGTGAACGGCGAGCCGGCCGCCGGCGCAAACCCGCCGCCCGCTTGCCCGAGCAGCACCGTCACGCTGCCGAGTACATCACCCGTGAGAACAGCGCTAGGGGTCACGATGTCGGGCCGCCCGTCATCGTTGACATCCGCCACCGCGACAGACTGTGGGTTCGTCCCCACCGCGAACGGCGAGCCGGCCGCCGGCGCAAAGCCGCCACCTGCCTCTCCCAGCAGCACCGTCACGTTGCTGGAAGTGTAGTTCGCGGTCACGATGTCGGGCCGCCCGTCGTTGTTGACATCCGCCACCGCTACGGACTCTGGGTTGTTTCCCACCGCGAACGGCGACCCGGCCGCCGGCGCAAAGCCGCCGCCCGCCTCTCCCAGCAGCACCGTCACGTCGTTGGACCCTACATTCGCGGTCACAATGTCGGACCGCCCATCGCCGTTGACATCGGCCACTGCGACGGACCATGGAAGCGGTCCCACGGCGAACGGCGAGCCGGCCGCCGGCGCAAAGCTCCCGTCGCCGTTCCCTAGCAGCACTGTCACGTCGTTGGACCCTGCATTCGCGGTCACAATGTCGGGCACCCCGTCGCCGTTGACATCTGCCACCGCGACGGACTGCGGACCCTCTCCCACCGCGAACGGCGAGCCAGGCACCGGCGCAAAGCTCCCGTCGCCGTTCCCAAGCAACACTGTCACGTCGTTGGACTCTGCATTCGCGGTCACAATGTCCGCCCGCCCATCACCGTTGACATCCGCCACTACAACGGAGACGGGGTCGACAGCGTTGAGCGCGGTAAAGCCCAGCACAAACAGCGGGGGCGGTGTCCCGGCCGGCGTGGCAGCCGGTGTGGCTGTGCTGGCCGGTGTCGACGTCGCCGTCCCGGCGACAGTCGCTGTGGGATTACCCGTGGGCGTCGGCGTGTCGGTGGCTATAACGGTTGGCGTTTGAGGAGGGGTGAACGCCTGCGTCGCGGTCGGCGTTGGCGCCGGGATACCCGTTTCCGTTGGCGTGACCGTCGGCGGGGCGAGAACCGCATTCGCCTCGTAGGCGCCAATGGAGCAGTTGGTGGCACCCGTACCGGGCCGGACGTAGCCGCGCTGGTCGAGATTGTCGACGGGCGCAGTGCCGGTGGTCGTCGAACAGACACCTTCGTCGCCGGCATTGATCCCGGGGCTCGCACCCGTGCATCCAGCGCTGGGGACACCTGTGCCGGTACAGAGAGCGATCGTCTGCGTTGGCCCGCCGTTGTTGGCGAGCCCCGCAGGGTCGAGCAGCGGGTTGGTGTTGCAGAACGACGTGCCGCTAGTGGTGGTGCAGCCGGCACCGGCGAAGCCACACGTTGTTCCGTCGTCGATATTATTGCCGCCATCGCTGATAGTGCCGGCGCAATTGCCGCCAGAGGGGCTATTGGCGAGAATGGTGTTGGTGACGGTGACCGTGCCGAAGCTGCTGAAGATGCCGCCGCCGTCGGCGCTCGCGCTATTGCCCGAGAAGGTGCTGTTGGTTACCGTCAGCGGGCCGAGGTTGACGATGCCCGTGCTGAGGTTTCTGTTGTCGATGCCGCCGCCGTTGTTCGCGCTATTGCCGGAGAAGGTGCTGTTGGTGACCGTCAGCGGGCCGCCGAAGGCGTTTTCGATGCCGCCGCCGGCGCCGCTTGGGGCGCTATTGCCGGAGAAGGTGCTGTTGGTGACCGTCAGCGCGGCGGCGGTGTCAACGCCGTTGTTGTCGAGGGCCTCGTTGCGGATGCCGCCGCCGTCGGTGCCCGCGGTATTGCCGGAGAAGGTGCTGTTGGTGACCGTCAGCGTGACGGCGTTGTCGATGCCGCCGCCGTCGGCGCCCGCGCTATTGCCGGAGAAAGTGCTGTTGGTGACCGTCACCGTGCCGGTGTTGTCGATGCCGCCGCCGAAGGCGCTCGCGCTATTGCCGGAGAAGGTGCTGTTGGTGACGGTGCCCGTGCCGCCGAAGCCGATGAAGATGCCGCCGCCCAAGCCGGGGGTGCCGACCGCGCTATTGCCGGAGAAGGTGCTGTTGGTGACCGTCAGCGTGCCTTGGTTGTTGTAGATGCCGCCGCCGTAGTTCGCGCTATTGCCGTTGGCGATGGTCAGGTTCTGGACCGTGAAGTTGACGCCAGTGTTCACAGAGAAGACGCCCACGCTGCTGCCGCCGCTGATCGTGATCAGACTCCCGCCGTCAATGGTGGTGTCGGCGCTAATGGTCTTGGTGCTGGTGACGGTAATCGTGGCGGCGCCACCACAGTCGAAGGCCACGGTGCCATCGAAACTCCCGCCGCCGGGGAGGCAGGCATCCAGCGCTGCCTCGGTGCAGCTCGCCGCCGTGCCGGTGCCCACTACGCACGTCATGACGTTGAGAGTCAAGGCGTCGGCCGGCACGTATTGGTGCGCGTATCCGGATGTAAACAGCCACTGGTCCTCAGTATAGCCGTAGACTTGGGCTTCGGTTATTTGAGCGTCGCTGAGTTCATCTATGTCGTTCCCATCATTCCAAACATCGTGTCCCACCACCCAGTTCGTTGCAGATGCAACCTGGTCTCCGGACAGCTCCCACTCAAACGCGAAGATGATGTGATACACGCCGGGGGCGGTCGGCACCACTACCGATACGTTCGCCTGTTGCTCCGACTGGCCGCTTGGAATCCAGCCATTTATCCCTTGCCAACTGCTACTGGGATCACCCCAAGAGGGGGTATAAATCAACGGAGCAATGTCATTCGCGGCTCCCAAGTTGAGCGCCGAGAGTTGGATTGTGCCAACTAGGGTGGCGCCAGGCGAAACGTTCAGTGCTTTGTTTCCACCTGACACGGAGCTAAAGTCGCCGCTCCCGGACATAATTTGGAGCGTCCCGCCGCTTCCTGTTGGATTTGTCGGAACAGGCACCAATGTTGGCGTCGGCGTGGGTGTTTGCGGCGTCGTTGGCGTCGGCGTCTGAGTCGCGAGTAATGTTGCTGCCGGCGTATCTGTCGGTGTCCAGGTTGGCGTGCTTGGCGGCGTGGGCGTGGCAGTCGCCGGCTGTGGCGTCTCGGTGGGCGTCGGCAGGTTGACGCGGTACATTACGACGGTCGTATCTACTTCAACACCGAGCGACACGACGACCGGCTGCGCGTCGCTCTGATAATTGGGGAGGGCGATCTGGGTGTCACAGGGCTCCCCTACATCCACGGGATACGTGACGCAGGTCGTGGACACTCCATTCGGTGCGGTGGCGGTCGAGCCCGGGAAGCTCGACAGCGTGATGGTCGCCGGCCCCACGGGAAGCTGGTCGAGGACGAGCAGGTCATCAGTCGCGGATTGCATGATCAGCGGATTGCTCAAGTCAACCTTCACGCAACATCGCAATGTGCTGGAATCGAAGAACGCGGTAACGGTCAGGACCGAGTCCGGCAGATCCGGAGTGGTCGCTGCCGCAGCGTCCGACCGGTTTGCTTGCGCTGCCCCTGCCTGCGTGGCGGCACTGCCGTCGGGTTGCTGCCAGACCACGTTCATGCTCAGCTGACCGACGGATTGCGTACCGCTGTCAGGCGATGCGCAGCCGACGAGCGCTGCAACCGTCAGCAGCAACGCCGGACACCACATTAAACCCATTTTAACGTTGACCATCCGGCACGCTCACGGTGTGAGCCGCTAGCACCTTGTTCCCTCTGCTGTCAAGACAAATGCGAGTCGCCTCCGGAAAATCCGTAGAATTACGGTGTTCACATCCTGCCTCGAGTACGCCGCTGTGGGACCGCGGTAACAAGTTTTTCCTGCACGATTCGAGTCGGGACGGAACCTACGTGCACGCCGAGGGCGCCGAGCCCTTGCGCGTCTTGCGCGAGCACATCGTGCTCACCACGGCCGGCAACATCCACCCCGGACCGCCTGACCCACGGCCGATCCGCGACGCACTGCGTCGGACTCCCTGAGCCGAGACGGATTGGCCGTGGCCGATGCGGGTCAGTCGACACCGGTTTCCTGGACGATGAACGGCGCCCACAAGTTCACCGGCGCGTACGGTTGGTGCTGTGCACCGGCACTGTTGGCGTCGCGCAGATCGGCAATCGTTTGCACCTCGGCGTCCCGCAGCGCTTGGGCAACCGGCGTGCCCTGCTCGTACGAGCGGTAGAAGCGCTGCATGAGGTCTCGGGTGATCCTGTCACTCACCCGCCAAAGGCTGATCAGCAGGTTGCGCGCGCCGGCGAGCACGAAGGCGCGGCGCAGGCCGAACACGCCTTCTCCGTCCCGGATCTGACCGAGGGCCGTCTCACACGCGGACAGCACCGCCAGGTCCGTGCCGTAGAGGTCCATGTTGGTGACCTCCAGCGCGGTCAGGATGCCGTCATCACCCGACGTGACCTCGGCGGCGTGATTCGCGCCCGCCAACGCCAGACCGGACCGGGCCAACGGCCCTTCCGCACCGCCGCGGAACAGCGGGCGACGGCCGCGGTCCAGCGGATCGGGAAGGGCCTCGTCCTCCGGCTTGTCCGGCAAGAAGAAACCATGCGTGGCGAGGTGGAGAACTTTCGGCGAGCGGGTGCTCCGCACCGCCGACTCAGTCGCGTCCTTGCCCACGAGAACCCGCTTCGGACCGCTCACCAGGGCGGGGATGAGCTTCGCCTCTTCGGCCGTGCCGGGGAGCGGCCGGTACTCGAACTTGCCGTAGTCCGGCGCGCGCACCGCCGGACGCGAACGGAACACACTGGCGCGCAGCGCCGCGCGATCGTCGAAAGCCGGATTGGCCGCCAGCAACATGTTGACCGACGGCGACACACCGCTTCTTCCGCGAAGCAGATCGCGTCCGCTGGTCACGTACGCCACCGGGCGTTGCTCGACCACGTACTGCCCGTCGGGCGACCGCAGGGCTGCGAATGGAATGTTGTTGAGCTGACCGTCGGGGCTGACGATCAATAGGCCGGTGCTCCCGATGGCCGGCTGCAGTGGCTGCAGCAACACACGGAAAAGCTGAGCGAGGGCCGCATCGGTCTTCTGCGTATAGCCGGCGAGATCTTTGAGAAAGGCGGGATCCTTGACCGCGGCGAGGGCGTCCTCGACGGCAGCATCAGTGCCGCTCGACTCGCCGAGATCGACCAGAGTGACGCGGTTGTCCGCGGTGAGCACGAACGCCAGGTAGCGCGACACCGCCGTCCACAGTAGACGTTTTTCGTCCCAGTCACGGATGCGCACGAACTCGACGAGCGCGCTGCCGGGGGGCAGGCGTTGGGCCACCATGTCCGCCGTCACTTGCTGCTGCGCGAGTTCTTGCGCTGCGATGCCGCTGTGAGCGCTGAGATAGCGCTCCTCGGTCGCGATGTTGGCCTCGATCGACTCGATGGCCCTACGGTACGCGTCCGGACTTTCGTCCGTGGGGCCGCTCAGCAGGAGTTTGGCGAGATCGGCGCGGTATTGGCCGAGGCGCTGCCAGGCGCGCAGGATTTCGCCGTGCAGATGTCCGGCGATCGCGTCGTACGTGCGGGCTTGCGCGTCGAGCACGATGCCCTTGCGCCGGAGCACGATGGTCAATCCGAAGCGCACCGCCGCCGGATCGTTGATGAATTCCTGCTGGATGAGGGAGAGCGCGGCCAGATAATGTCCCTGCGTCTTGTCGAGGTATTGCAGCTTCTGCTCTTGGGACGTCACCGCGAAGACGTTCGCCAGAGCGTGGTCCTCCGCGGCGAGGCCGCGCTGATACGACGCCAGCGCCTGCGCATAGTCTCCCTTGCTGCGATACAGTGCGGCCAGCAGGTTCCAGGCGCGCGCGGTGTCGGGATGGGTCGCGCCGAGCGCCTGTTCCCAAATCGTCGTCGCCCGTCGCATCAGCGGCTCGGCACGCTGGTAATCGCCCAAGCTCCAATAAAAACCCGCGACGTTATTCAGGGCGGCGGCGGTATGCGGATGGTTGGGCCCTAGCGCCTTTTCCCAGATCGCGGCCGCGCGCTGCGCCAGCGGCAACGCCTTCGCGGGTTCCCCCATGCTGCGGTAGACCTCGGCGATGTTGTTCAGGGCCGTGGCGGTGCTGGGGTGTTCGGGGCCGACGGTCGTCTCCTTGCTGTGCAGCGTACGTTCGAAGAGCGCCAGGGCGTGCGTGAAGTCCTTCTGGCGCCAGTAGAGCGCCGCCATGTTGTTGATCGATTCCGCCGTCAGTGGGTGGTCCGGGCCGAGGCGTTTCTCGCGAATCGCCTGGGCGCGCTGGTACAGCGATTCCGCCTGCGCATCATCCTGCATCTCGAAGTAGAGCAACCCGAGATCGTTCAGGGACTCGGCGGTATCGGGATCGTCGGGGCCGCGCACCTTTTCCCGCACGTCGAGGGCGCGCTGCGCGAGCGGCAATGCCTTTGCGTAGTCGCCCATGCTGCGGTCGATTTCCGCCAGGCAATGCAGCGCCGCCGCCGTGGCGGCATCGTTCTTCCCGAGGCGCGTCTCGCGAATCTTCAGCGCCCGTTCGGCCAGCGGCAGGGCGGCGCCGTATGCGCCGCGCGCCCGATCGATCTCCGCGAGCGTGTAGAGGGCGGTCGCGGTTTCCGGACTGGTGCGACCGGTCGTCTTTTCGGACGCCGCCACCGCCCGCTCGGCCAGTGCCGACGCTTTCGTGTAGTCACCGCTGCCGCGGTCCGCGGTTGCCAGCTGGATGAGCGATTGTATCGTATCGGGATGCTCCGGCCCGATCGTCTGTTCCCGGATGTCCAGCGCTTGCTGCGCCAAACGGACCGCATCGGCGTAATGCCCCGCGTCAAACGCTCGCGCCGCCTCACTGTATAGCCGGTCGGCGTCGGCGCCGTGTTGTGCCCACGCCGGCGCGGCGACCAGCAGGGCACAGAGCACGAGATGCATACGCCGCCGGCGCGTCCGCAGACCTCCGCGTACACGGTCGCGCTGTGGAAGGATGCTCATGCGCCCGCATCCACGCCCCGCGCCAACGGGGCTCGAACGGAAAACGGTAGGAGAACATGCCGGCCGGTTTTTCCGGGTCGACGCCGGCACGCACATCCGCAGCCGGTCCCCGCACCGCTCCGGCCAGCGCCGGCGCTCGGAGCCGCTGCGCGAGGACCATGGCGTCCGGCAGCGGGCTCTCCGAAGCGAGCACGACGATCCCCTCTTCGCCGGGCTGTTGATCGAGTGTCAAACGTCGTGGCCCGTGCGGCGCGCGGCAGGCCGCACGCCGCCAGCGCCACAAGCAGGCTGAACATCCACACCCGGTTGCGGTTCTTCAATTTGCGGTCGGCCATCGTGTCCCCCTTGGACGGTATCCATTCTCCAGGTGGAAGGTGAGGGGGATCAGCCGCCACCGCACCCGTTCAGGGCGTTGTTGACGGCGGTGAGGATCTCGTCGATGGTGATCTGCCCATCGTGATTGGCGTCTCCGGCGCTGCAGGTTAAGACGTCCGCGTTGCCGAGGGCGATGTTGACCATCGTGATCAGCTCATTCACGGTCACCTGACCGTCGCCGTTGCAGTCGCCGACACACCGGATCGGTGTGGACGTTGGCGGCGCGCTCTGCGTCGGCGTGCGCGTGATGGTGGCAGCAGGTGTCACGGTGGGTGTGCTGGTGGCGGTGTTGGTTGGCGTGGGCGTCTGAGTCGGCGTACTGGTTGCGGTGGCCGTCGGCGTCATTGTCGCCGTGAACGTTGGTGTCGCGGTGCTGGTTGGCGTCCATGTCGGCGACGGCGTCGCGGTGTAGGTCGGTGTCGCAGTGCGCGTAAACGTGCTCGTCGGGCTGGGCGTCGCGGTCGGCGTATTCGTCGGCGTCGCGGCTGGGGTACTCGTTGGAGTTGAAGTCGGAGTGTCCGTCGGGGTAGCGGTGGTTGTGGGCGTCGGCGTAATGGTAGGCGTCGGCGTGGTGGTTGGAGTTTCTGTTGGCGTCTCCGTCGGGGTGTCTGTCGGAGTGGCGGTTGGAGTGTCTGTAGGGGTCGCGGTCGGAGTTCCGGGCGAGTCGTATTCATACGCACCGATGGAGCAGCTTGTGGCGCCGTTGCCCGGCCGGACGTAGCCGCGCTGGTCGAGGTTGTTGACCGGCGGTGCTGAGCAGACCGACTCGTCCCCAGCATTGACCGCCGGGCTGCCCGCCCGGAGCGCGATGGTTTGGGTCGGTCCGCCGTTGTTCTGGAGCCCGGTGGGGTCGAGAACAGGGTCTGTGTTACAGAACGAGCTGCCCGTCGTGGCGGTACAGCCGGTGCCCGTGAACCCACACGTCGCGCCGTCGTCGATGTTGTGACCGCCATCAGTGACGCTGCCGGTGCCGGCGCAGTTGCCGCCCGAGGGGTTATTGGCAACGATGCTGTTGGTGAGCGTCAGCGTGCCGTCGGGGTTGTTGATGCCGCCGCCAAAGTCCGCACTATTGCCGAAGAAGGTGCTGTTGGTGACGGTCAGCACCCCGCCGTTGAAGATGCCACCGCCTCCGCCGCCCCCCGCACTATTGCCCGAGAAGGTGCTGTTGCTGACCGTCAACGGGCCGCTGTTGAAGATGCCACCGCCACCGCCGCTGCCGTCCCTCGCGCTGTTGCCCGAGAAGGTGCTGTTGCTGACCGTCAACGGGCCGCTGTTAAAGATGCCGCCGCCGCCGCCGCTGCCGTCCCCCGCGCTGTTGCCCGAGAAGGTACTGTTGGTGACCGTCAACGGGCCGCTGTTGAAGATGCCCCCGCCAC
>Ga0181533_1002227_pt1 | contig 23136 bp, 26 predicted proteins | sample PEATcosm2014_Bin_45_FD_119772 | JGI IMG/M metagenome (GOLD analysis project Ga0181533, IMG submission 119772) | Peatland microbial communities from MTU Mesocosm Facility, Houghton, MI, USA - PEATcosm2014_Bin11_60_metaG | ecosystem: Environmental > Terrestrial > Soil > Wetlands > Peat | place...
GAACGAACACTCCCCACGTTGAGCTGTAACGGGGCGCGACAGAAATGAATCCCGGCGGGGGGACTCCGCTTATGCCAATCGTCGCAAGGTAGCTGCAGCTACTGACGGGCTGGTCGAAGAGCACTTCGTAAGCCCCGGGGTAGCCGGAGATCCACTCTGTGGTTGAAGCATTGACGCCATTCCCCGCAACCACGCCCCCTGTCGAGTTGACGATGGCCCAGAGATCGGTGGCGTTCGTGCCGTCCCTACCGGGGGTACCTTGGGCTCCCTGGGTTCCTTGCGCGCCTGTGGCTCCCGTCGCGCCCGCCGACCCAGTGGGCCCAGCGTGCGTTAAGGCGATCCCGACGGCTGAGCCGCCAAAGACCAACGCGACGATGCCCAGAATCAGGGCAATCGTAGCCATTGACATCGCGCCTTTGGGTGCCGGGGCAGGTGCGGTCCACGTTTGCGGGGTCGGCGGGGTCGGCGGCGGCTCACCTTCGGAGGGTTTGGCGGCCATGGACGGGTGATAGACTAGAACGATAACGAGTTTGCTCCCATCTCAGACCCTCAACAATGCCCGGACCTACCCCGGGCAGCCACACGCCTTTGGGGAGTGATTTGAAACGCGAATCATACGACACTCAATCCGGCGTGTGGCTTCGAGGGGCGTACTACTGTTCCTGCACGGGCTTTCCCTTTGCACGCTGACCCGAAGATCATCTCGGCGCACACCTAGGACGCCCGTTTCGGGGGCGGACCGTTCTGCAGCCGGAGGGGCCTAGAGGGGCGGTCGATAGCGCACATCCTGCCGAAGCCACGCATGGTTCCGGAGGCATTCCACATCCCAACAGAGCGAGCCGTACCCGGACAAGAGCGGGTCGGGCCCCCAGTAGAAGAGCGATCCCGGCTCGCGTTCGGCCAGGCACCCCGGGCAGACGAATGGCCATTCCGACGCTACGGGCATGGGGTGTCCCTCCCGTGCATCGTGCAGCAGGTCCGACAGAGTCGTGGAAAACTAGTGCAAAATTCGATGGCCCCCGGTTGCCCAGGGGCCGAAATGGTTAGCTCCCTATCGGTGGAGGACCGAACCAGGAGCGTACGTCTGCAAGTCTCTCGCAGGGAGTTGGCGATCTCGGCTTCGGAGTATGCGGGGGAGACGAGTGCCCTCCGGAAGGGCATTTCTCTCGTCAGGCGGCGGCTTCGTAGTAGTACTCCCCCTTCGCGCGCTGCTCGCGGTCGAGCACCGACCCTTCGCGGTTGATCCGCGGACGGAGCGTCTCGGCGTCCCGCCGGAACGTGATGTCGACCGACCGCAGGAGCCGGTTCATCCCTTCCCGCATCGGGAACGGGCCGTCGCCGCGACCCCGCGACCCGTCGTCCCCCTCGAGCTGGAACACCATCAGCTCGTCGCACGCGAGGTCGAGGAAATAGACGTCGTGGTCCACGACGAGGGCGGTGACCGCCTGCCGCTCGACCTGCCGCCGGAGGAGCCGCGCCATCGCCATGCGCTCGTCCGAGTCGAGGTACGCGGACGGCTCGTCGAGGAGGTAGAGCGTCGCGGGCCGCGCGAGGGCGAGGGCGACCGCCGCCCGCTGCAATTCACCGCCCGAGAGGTCCGTGAGCGCGACGTCCAGGACCTCGTCGAGGTGGAGCCCCGGGACGAGCTCCCGCTCGAACAGCTTCGCGTCGAACGTCGGGTCGGAGGCGAGCGCCTCCGAGCGCGCCCGGAGGCTCGCGCCCTGGGTCGCCTTCAGGTACTGGGGCTTGTAGCTGACGGTCACGCCGGCGGGCGGCGCCCCGCGGGTCGGGGGCTCGACCCCCGCGAGCATCCGGACGAACGTCGTCTTACCGGTGGCGTTCGGGCCGACGACACCGACCGTCGACCCTTTCGCGAGCGCGCCCGCGCCGACCGAGAGGGAGAACGACGGGAACTGCTTCTCGAGCGCCGAGAACTCGACCAGCACGTTGTGCCGGGCGATCGGCTTCGGGGGGTGCGCGACGAACCGGACCGGCTCGGTCCGGAACCGCACGTTCTCGTCCTTGAGGTACCCCGTGAGGTAGGTGTTGATCGCCGAGCGCATCGGGATCGGGTGGCTGATCACGCCGAACGCGGCCGGCTCGCCGTAGATGAGGTGCGCCTGGTCGGCCAGGTAGTCGAGGAGCGCGAGGTCGTGCTCGACCACGACGACGCTCTTCGTGGCCCCGAGCCGGCGCAGGAGCCGCGCGATGCGCAGGCGGTGGACGATGTCGAGGTAGCTGGACGGTTCGTCGATCAGGTAGAGGTCGGCGTCGACCGCGAGGGTCCGGGCGATCGCCGCCATCTGGAGCTCGCCGCCCGAGAGCTCTCCGAGCCGGCGGTCCGCGCGCCCTGCCAGGCCGACGTCGTCGATCGCCCCGGCCGCCCGAAGCCCGTCGCCGACGTACCCCCGGACGGTCGCGGCCTCGTCCGCGAGGCGGTCGACGTACTGCGGCTTGACCGCGGTGACCAGCTTACCGCCGGCCACCCGTTCGAAGTGGGCGCGCAGCGACGTTCCCCGGTACCGCTCGAGGACCTTCGCCCAGTCGGCCGGGTGCTCGAAGTCGCCGAGATTCGGGACGTCCCGCCCCGCCAGGAGCCGAAGCGCGGTCGACTTCCCGGTTCCGTTCGGTCCGAGGAGCCCGGTGATCCCCTGCGCCGGCGGGATCGGAAGGCGGTAGAGCCGGAACCCGTTGTAGCCGTACCGGTGGACGATCTCCGACTCGTCGGCCTCGGGGGTGTTCAGGATCTTGATCGCGTCGAACGGGCACTTGTGGACGCAGATCCCGCAACCGATGCACAGCGACTCGGAGATGATCGGCCGTCCGTTCGGCCCCTCGACGATGCACTCCTGGCCCATCCGCACCGGCGGGCAGTACGCCTGGCACTCCCACTGGCACTCCTTCGGGTGGCACCGGTCCTCGAGGAGGATCGCGATCCGGGCCACGGCTCACGCCCCCCGCCGGTCGGCGACGATCCGGCCGTCCTCCATGGCAAGGTGCCGGGAGGCGCGGGCCGAGACCGTCGGGTTGTGGGTGACGAGCAGGAGCGTGGCGCCCCGGCCGGCCCGCACGCGCGTGAGGAGGTCGAGGATCCCGCGGGTGTTCCCCGAGTCGAGCTCGCCGGTCGGCTCGTCCGCGAGGAGCAGGCCGGGCCGGTTCGCGAGCGCCCGGGCGATGGCGACCCGCTGCTCCTCCCCCCCGGAGAGCTGGTGCGGGAACGACCGTTCCCGGCCCGAGAGCCCGACCTCGGACAGGAGGTCGGAGGCGCGGCGGAGCCGTTCGGCCCGGGGGACCCCGAGCGCGCGCATCGGAAGCTCCACGTTCTCCCGCGCCGTCATCGTGGGCAGAAGGTAGAACCGCTGGAAGATGAACCCGACCCTCTCGAGCCGGAGCCGGGCCCGCTCGCGGTCGCTCCGGGCCCCGACGGGCCGGCCGTCCCAGAGCAGCTCCCCCGAGGTCGGGGCGTCCAGGAGGCCGAGCAGGTTCAGGAGCGTCGTCTTCCCGCACCCGCTCGGTCCCTCGACCGAGACGAACTCTCCGCCGTCGATCCGCAGCGAAACGCCCCGGAGGGCCCGCACCTCGTCGGCCGATCCCGGCGAGTAGACCCGCGACACGTCGGAGAGCTCGACGGCGGGGGCCGGCGCGGCGTTCATCGGAGCGCCTCCGCGACCTGGATCCGGAGGGCCGAGCGGGTCGCCACCGCGCTCGCCGCCAGCGAGAGTACCACGATGCCGGCGACGATCTCGGCGAGCGTGGCCGGGGCGAACACCGCGAGGCGCGCCGCCTCTTCCACCGTAGAGCTCGCGTGGTTCGCCAGCACGGTCACGAGGACGTAGCCTCCGACGACGCCCGAGAGCGCCCCCGCGCCGGCGAGGACGGCCCCGTCGCCCACGATCCCCGCGGCGATCGATCGGCCGGAGATGCCGAGCGCGCGGCGGATGCCGATCGATCGGCGCTCCGCCTCCACCCGCCGCAGCAGCACGAGCGTGAGGAAGATGACCCCGACGACGATCCCCACGGACGAGAGCGCGAGGTAGAAGCCGGTGAGGACCGCGCTCGCCGATTCGAGCTGCTGGGCCTCCTGGGAGAGCGTGCTCACGCTGTACGATGGAACGAGCGCCTGGATCGCGGCCGCGACCCGGTCGAGGGCTGCCGGGTTCCCGCCGACGGACCCGGCGACCGCGACCTCGATCGAGTCGGCCGCATCCGGCACGATCGTCCCGCTTCCGTTCCCGTAGCCGGTGAGGACCTGGAGGTCCGAGAGCGGCAAGAGGACCGCATAGGCCGCGGTCGGCTGGAGGAACGAGAAGGGGGGACCGAACGTTCCGGTGACGTTGAACCGCACGCCCGCGGAGAGGTTGTCGTCGGGGGCGAGCACGATCGACTGCCCGACCGAGATCTGGTACTGGTCGGCGTACGGGGCGGAGACGACGACGTCGTACGTCGGGGTCCCCCGGTAGGATCCGTTCGCGAAGTGGGTCGAGTCGTTCGGGTCCCCGAGGGGCAGCGGGTCGGGAAACAGGCCGGTCTCCGTCGGGCCCAGGGTGGCGGTGAACTGGCTCGGGATCACGCCCTCGGCGAGGATCGGCGAGACGCTGTCGCTCGTGTTGAACGCGTCGATCGCGATGCTGAGGACCGGCGAGGCGAACGACACGCCGGGGACCCCGAGGATCCGGTTCGTCAGGTCGTGGGCGCCCGTGATCCCGTGGAGGCCGGAGGCGCTGACGACGATCTGGTAACCGGCATTCTCGAGAGCGTGCAGCTCGTGGTCCGATACGCCGCCCCCGACGGAGATCAGGACCACGGGCAGCGCCACGGCCGCCCCGATCGCGGCGACCGCGAGGAACCGCTGGAACCGCGCGTGCCGCGGGCCCCGTCCCCAGCCGGTCGGCGTCATGGGGCCCGGAGCTCCTCGGCGACCGGCAGGCGCATGGCGCGGACCGCGGGGGCCGCCGCGGCGGCGAGGCCGAGGGCCATCACCGCCCCGACGCCGGTGAGGATCACCCCGGCGTCGAACGAAACGAACGAGAACGCCGACGGGAGCCCCGGCAACAGGCCGAGGAGGAAGTGGTTCAGCGCCACCGCGCCGACGTAGGCGATCGGCAGCCCGACCGCGAGCCCGAGGACCGACAGGATCAGTGCCTCCTCCACGACCCGCGCGCCCACCGTGGCGCGGGTGCAGCCGATCGCGCGCAGGAGCGCGAGCTCCCGGCTGCGGTCGTCCACCGACATCTGGAGGACCGTGGTCGTGAACAGTGCCGCGACGACGACCCCGATCGCCCCGACGAGGAAGCCGAAGGTGCGGTACAGGTTGACGACGTGCTGGATCTCGCCGAGGATGTTCCCGAGGGTGTAGAGGCTGAGCCCCGGGAACGCGGCCGAGATGCGGCCCTGGTCGATCGTCGGGTGGGTCGGGTCGGTCAGGTGGATCAGGACGAGCGTCGCGTAGTCGGTCGACGACGACGCCCCGCCGTAGAGCTGCTGCAGCTCCGACAGGTACACGAAGCCGAGGAGGGCGGACGGCACGAGCCAGAACGGCCCCGAGACCCCCGCGACCGTGAACTCGGTCGCGTTCGCGTACCACCCCCGAAGCAGCGCGTTCGACGGGGGCTCGGTCGCGCTGGCCCAGATCGGGTCGCCGACCCCGACATGAAGCACCCCGGCGAGGGCCTGGTCGAGGACGATCTGGTGGGTCGACGGCCCCGTGTAGTTCCCGCCCGCGTAGTGCGGGTCGCCCGGGTACGTGAACCCGGCGCCCTGGTAGATCGTCGGCGTCTCGATCCCGGTGTTATCGGAAGGGATCCAGCCGACCGTTCCCGATTCGGTGTACGACCAGCCGGAGGGGAATGTGGAATTGTTCGCCGCGCCCCAGAGGGAAGAGTTCCCGAACGCGAGATCGTCGATCAGCCAGGGGCTCGCGGCCGCGACGTTCGGATCGGCCCCCGGTATCGAGGTCGCGAGCGCGTGGGCGTGGGAGACCGGCGGGAACTGGCCGGACGTGATGTTCGAGCCCGGGCTGACGGCGAGCAGGTCGACGCCGCTCGCGTAGGCGAGCGCGGTCGCGCTCGTCTGGACGCCCGCCGAGAGCGACAGGAGGAGGACGACGAGCCCCACCGCGAGGCCGATGCCGAGGGCGGTGAGCGCCGACCGGCCGGGCCGGCGCCAGATCGCGTCGAGCGCGTACCGCATCGCACCCCCGCCGGAGCCTCTATGGGCCGGGACGCCCGCGCAGTTCGCCGAAGGTGACGCGGTGCTCGGCCTCGACGTTGTACTTGTGGATCGACTCCTCGCTGACGGTCGAGGCCCGGATGGCGACCGCATCGGGGACCCGGGGGAAACGCTCGGGGAGGGAGTGGAGGAGGTCGCGCAGGACGTCCTCGACGAACTTCGGCCGCCGGTGCGCGTTCAGGACGACCTGGCCCTCGTCGCCCCGCTTTAGGATCGCGTACGTCGGGCTGGACTGGGCTGCCTCGATCGCGTCGATCATCTCGTCGACCTCCACCTCGGCCTCCCAGTCGAGCTCGAACACGAGTCGGGTGCGGTTCCGCTGGTTGTGGGTGATCATCGGAAGGCTCGCCAGCGACGGGTCGGCCAGCAGGGGGTACTCCGCGACGAGCCGCACGCGGCACGTTTCCATCGCGCACGGGCAGGCGGTCATCCCCACGGCCTCGGCGCCGACCGACCGGTGGAGCGTGATCGTGCCGTCGGCCGACCGGGTGGCTCGGGCCTCGGCGAGGAGCGTGTAGTTCTCGAAGCTCCGCTTCTCCTCCGAGACCCCGCGCCGCAGGAAGTACTCGGCGGACGCCTCGACCGACGCCTCGGTGGCGTAGTCGTGCCGGGCTAGCAGCTCGCGGGAGATCTCCGAGCACGCCGACTCGAGGCTCTCGGCCGGCCGGGCCACCGTCCGGTCGACGATCTCGGCGAGGATCTCGGCGTTCCTCGAGAGGTCCGAGCCCTTGCGCTCGGAGGGCAGGTCGACCGCGACGTGGAACGCAACGGCGAGCGTGTTCATCCGGTCCTGCCGGTGGACGACCAGAGGCTTGCGGATCGACGAGAGGCCCACCGACCGGAGCCGAAGCCGGCCGTGCGACGGCTTCAGGGCGTGAACGTCCGTTCCCGGCGGCATCGGCGATGCCACGGGCGGGGGACTTAAACGACTTTGCCGCGGCCGTTCGCCGGGTTCCCCCGGGTTCCGCTCATCCTTATAGGTCCCGGCCCGATGTTCGTGCCGATGAGCGACCCCCCGCCCGCCCCGTCCCCGCCGGCCCCCGCGTTCGCGCCCGCGACGTCGGGCCCGTACGCCGAGCGGGAGCGGTTGATGGCCGAGAAGCTGAAGCAGATCTACGACCCCGAGATCCCGATGAACATCGTCGACCTCGGGCTGATCTACGGGTTCGAGTGGCAGGGGGACGACGTGAAGCTCAAGATGACGCTGACCGCACCCGGCTGCCCGGTCGCCGGGATCCTCGCCGAGGAGATCAAGCTGGCCCTCGAGCAGGTCCCCGAGGTCCACAGCGCGACGATCGACATGGTCTGGGAACCTCCCTGGACCCCCGACCGGATGAGCGAATTCGCGAAGCGACAGTTCGGGTACGCGTGAGCCGCGCGCCGCTCTGACGATCGCCCCCGCCACCGTCCGCAGTGGCTCGGGGGAACCGTCGCAGGCTGGGCGGCCGCCGGTCCCCGGGGGCCCCCGGCGACGCGGGTGGGTCCCCCCGCGATGGAGGACCCGACCGGGCGGGCGCACCGACCTTGCCGCGGCCGCTCAGGCGATCCCCCCGCGTGCCGCGAGCAGGGCGAACGCGAAGCCGAGGGCCAGGCCCGAGACCGGCCCGGCTCCCCACCCGAGAAGGATGCTGCGGACCGGCTTCCACAGGACGCTGGATTGGCCCCGGGCGACGCCGGTGCCGATCATGGCACCGACGAGGGCCTGGTTCATCGACGTGAAGAGGCCGAAGGCGACGGAGACCAGGACGACGAGCGATTGGGCGAGCTGAGAGCTGATCGCCATCCTCGAGTCCAGGCGGACGAGGTCGAACGCCACCCGCTGGAGCAGCGGCCGTCCCCACGTCAGCACCCCGACGGCTAGGCCGAGGCCCCCGACGATCCCTGCCAACAGGAGGCCGAAGAGGCCGGTCATCACGAAGGCCCCCGACGCGTTCGCCACGTCGTTGGCCCCCATGGCGAACGACGCCGCGGCGCCGACGCCGACGAGACCGAGGACGGCGCCCCGCCCGAGCCGAGCGGCGCGGGGGCTGGGGGATCGGACGCGGTCCGCGATGCGGACGATCGTGAATCCGAGGCCGAACGCGGCGAACGGAGCGACGGCCCAGAGGAGAAGGAGGGCGGTGACGGTGCCCCAATCGATGGAGAGCCCGGCGGCCAAGCCGGCGCCGACCGTGGAGAAGACGAGGATCTGGATCGTCGACGTCGGGATCGTGAGGAAGTTGTAGGCGCTCGTCAGGACGAGCGCCGAACCCACGGCCGCCAGCGCGACGCCGAGAGCGACCGTGGGGGAACGAAGGATCCCGTGGCCCACGGTCGATTCGACCCCCTCGCTCGCGAGGGCCGCCCCGAGGAAGGCGAGAGGCGCCATCAACAGCAGCGCGCGGCCCGGGCGGATCGCTCCCGCGGCGTACGGCATCCCCATGCACGCCCCGGTGTAATGGGCGCCGATGCTGACCGCAAAACCGAACGCGACCGCGACCAGGAGATCCGCCGTCGGGTTCAACGCCCCCTCCCCTTCGGTTCGGGGACGACCGCCCGGCCCGTCACGCGAACGGTCGATGCACCCCGGTGGGATATGAGGCATTCCCCTTCGCCGACCGCGGTCCGGGGGCCCCTGCGAAGATCGCGCTCGGGGGGGAGCGAGCTAGATATTCTCCCTCGCGGTCGGGCGGAAGAATGGCAGGCCGGAGCACACCCCCGAAGGCCGAGGGGCCGGCCCCCGGGTCTTCCTGCTCGGAGATCGCACCCGGGGTCTTTGTCGGCGGATGGCCGGACGCCGTGGGGTTCCGCGGGACGCGGCTCTGCGTGATGGACGACCCGCCCGAGGAAGGGCTGCCCGCCGAGGCCCACCTTCCCATCTACGATCCCGAGACGGGCCGGCCGATCCGCGCGAACCTCGACCGGATCTCCGGCATGGTGGAGGCCGCACGGAGGGGCCACGCGCCCGTCCTTCTGTTCTGCGGCCACGGCATTCGGCGGGGTCCCCTGGCCGGCGCGTGGTACCTCCACCGTCACGAAGGGATCCCGCTCGACGAGGCGTACGCCCGTATCCGGGCGGTCCGGCCCCGGATCGAACACGTGCAACAGTGGGTGCGAGACTCGCAACCCCTCTTCGGCCGCGACCCGCCCCGCGACCCAGTGGGGACCGGTGGGGCCGGCCGGCGCAGCCCCTGACGTCGACCGTTTTGCCGCTGGCGGGTGGCGTTCCGGGGGCAGCGGGTCCCGGCCTCCGGTATCCGGGGAAACGGCCGGGGGGGCTCCGCCGGTCCGCCCGGGAGACGAAACGCACGCTCGCGCGATGCCCCTCCGACGCGTCGTCCGCCCACCGGCGCCGGCCGCCGGCTCCTGCCGCGAACCGTTAAGGAGGGGGTGCGTTGCGGCGGACGATGCCCGAGGCCGAACGGTGGGAAGAGGAACTCGTCACCGAGCGCCGGATGAAGGACGGGTTCATGTCCCGCCACCCCGAGTCGCCGTTCGTCGGGGGGCGGGTACCGTTCCACGAGCTGCGGTACTTCGCACCGGATCCCCGCTGCCGGGTCCGGGCGAAGCTGGAACGACGGTCGGTCCCCGAGGAGGCGTACCTCCGGACGAACCGCGACAACCAAGCGGTGATGCGGTACCTGGGGGACCTCAGCTTCCGTCTCGGCGGCCGCGCGGTCCGCCTCCGGGTCTACCACGCCGGCGAGGGGGTCGGCACGTCGGCGTTCGTCCCGTTCCGCGACCGGACGAGCGGCCGGGAGAGCTACGGTCCGGGGCGGTACCTGACCCTCGAGCTCAACGAGTCGGACGAGTACGAGCTCGACTTCAACCGCGCCTTCAACCCGTACTGCGCCTACACCGACGACTACGAGTGCGGATTCCCCCCGGCGGAGAACGACCTGCCGGTGGCGGTTCGCGCGGGGGAGAAGGCGTGGGCCGCCGAACGCAACCCCCGCAGCCCGTCGGCCCACGCGATCGAACGCCGTCGGCCGTCCGGCGCGGGGACGGCGCGACCCCGCGCTCCCGCCGCCCGCCCGCGACGGAAGGCTACAGGTGCGCCATCGCGCTCGAAACCCCGTCGAGCACGAACTGCACCCCGACCGCGGCGAGGATGAGCCCGAGCACCCGGGTCATCGCCATCACCCCGACGCGCCCGAACGACCGCAGGATCCGGTCGCCGTACCGTAGGATGACGAACGTCAACGCCGCCGTGATCAGGATGGCGATGAACGTGGCGACCACGATGAGCGGATCGTTCCCCGCGTTCCCCTCGTAGATCATCACGACCGAGATCGCCCCGGGGCCGGCGAGGAGCGGGATCCCGAGCGGCACGACGGAGAGCTCGTCCCGGCGGGCGATCGCCTCGTCCCGGTCCTGGGGCGTCATCCGGGTCCGGGTCACTTCCCCGTGGAGCATGTCGTACGCTACCATGAACAGGATCGCCCCACCGGCGATCTCGAACGCGCCGAGCGAAAGGCCGAACACGGCGAACAGGAAACGTCCGAGGAGCGCGAACACCGCGAGGACGGAGCCCATCACGAGGACCGCGCGTCGGAGGATCACCGCCCGGTCGGACGCGTCGTACCCCTCCGTGAGGGAGACGAAGAACGGCAGGGTCCCCAAGGGGTCGACGATCGCGAAGATGGTCATGACGATCGCGGCGAACAGGGCGATGTCGACGGACACGCGGGCGCCCCCCGGTCCTTGGGGGAACGCTCGGGGGCTTCAACCCTTCGGCCGGTCCCGACCGGGCGCGAAGGCGAGCTAGGCCCGCCGGTCCGAGATCCGCTCGGTGGGCGCCCGCCCGCCCCGGGGCCCGTGGCGGCCCGTCCGCACCGAGGTACGGGAGCGGACGGTCCTCCGGCGGTGCCGGGCCGGCTCGGCCCGCAGACGTTCGTTCTCGTCGTCGCCGAGCCGCGCGGAGGTCTGACGACCCTTGAGACGGAGGACGAGCGGCTCCTTGAGGGGGTTCGCGAGCACGAGAACGTAGCGGCCGGGCGTCTTCGGTTCGAAGACGATCCGGGCGCGTCCCGAGAGTCGCAGCCGCTGCACGAACGGCCCGCCCCGGTGGCCGATCATGACAACGAACGACCGGCCCGGCGCGGGGTTCTGGAGCTCCACATCGATCTCGCAGGACGGCCGGTCCAGCTCCATTTCGAGCCGAACGGTGGCGACCGGCTCGATGACCAGGAACCGCGGGAGGGTGGCAGGTCCGGCGCCCACGGACATTACCAGCGCGGGGGTGGGAGAAATAGGTGACCGTCGAGACGGCTGGCGCGGTCGGGAAGTTTAAATCGGGGGCGCGGCTCGAGCGCCCGATGGCAGCGAAGCGGACCGCCCAGGCCGTTTGGGAAGGGGACCTACTGCGAGGACACGGCCGCGTGAAGGGTGCGAGCGGAGGGCTCGCCGAGACCGGAGTCTCCTGGTCGGCCCGGACCGAGAGCTCGGGAGGGAAGACCAGCCCGGAGGAGCTCCTGGCCGCCGCCCACGCGGCCTGCTACTCGATGGCGCTCTCCGCCGGGCTCGGTCGGATGCAGACGCCCCCGACCCGCCTCACGGTGGAGGCGACCGCGACGTTCGACAAGGTCGGCGACGTTTGGAAGGTCACGACGATGGACCTGAACGTCACCGGGAAGGTCCCGGGCATCGCCCTGGCCGAGTTCGAGGCAGCGGCGAAGGCCGCGGGCGACGGCTGTCCGATCTCGGGCGCCCTGAAGGGGAACGTCACGATCACCGTTCGGGCAAAGCTCGAGTGAGCCCGCGCCGCACCGTCGGCGCTCACGTCCCCGGCTCGGGGGGCTCGGGCACGACGTCGACGAAGACGAACCCGTCGCGTTCGACGACCCGACCGGTCCGGACGGGCAACGGCCCGGCGAACATCGGTCCCGCCGTGACACAGGTGTGGAATTCGCCGTTCTCCCCGCACGGGTCGACCCCGTCCGGCAGGTCGGAAAGGAACTGACGGTCGAACTCCCGGCCGGCGAACTCGCGGGGCAGGACCCGGGGATCGACCGTCACGACGGTCGCGCGGAGCCCCCCCGCGATCATCTCCTCGGCGAGCGGCCGGGTCGGTCGGCCCCAGAGCGGAAAGAGGGGTTCGAGCCCGGTCTCCCGGAGCCGGTCCTCCCGGTACCGTCGGACATCCTCGAGGTAGAGGTCGCCGAAGACGATCCGCGCCACACCGGCGGCGCGGAGCAGGTCGACCGCCCGCACCATGGCGCGCTCGTAGACCGGGTTGGGGCAGCGGTGCGGGATCTCCACCCCCAGGACCGGGAGTCCCGCCGCCTTTGCCTGCAGGTCGAGGACCGACCGACGGACCCCGTGCATGGAGACCCGGTCGAACTCGGCGGTGACCGTAGTGAGAAGGCCGACGACGTCGAGGGACGAGCTCCGGCGGACCTCGGCGAGCGCCCATGCAGCGTCCTTCCCGGTGCTCCAAGAGACGACGGCGCGAGGTCGCCGCGGGAGAGAGCGCACGGGCCCGGGGATCACGTCCCGAACTCCGAGAGGCTCCGCTGTACCCGCTTGCGAGGTTCCTGCGGCCCCGCCGTCGGGGGCGGCCCGGCGGCGGTCGGAGGCTCGGGCGAGTCGTCGGTCGGGGAGGGGCCCCCGGGAGCCTCGAACTCCTCCTCCGTGCCGAACAGTTCCACGAACTCGGGGTCGTCGATCGAGACCCCGAACAGGAACGCCGCCTCTTCGGCGGAGAGCTTGAGCTCGCGGACGATCGCCCGGCCGATCTCGATCTCGCGCCGCGAACCGCGCCGCCCGCGGGGGGCCCGGGCAATCCCCTCGACCTCGGGCAGCAGCAGCGACCGGACCTTCTCCCGCGAGAGGTGGAATCGGGCGGCGAGCTTGCCGGCCACCGCATCGCGCGTCTCGCGCGCCGCGCGGGAGCGGCCCATCTCCCAAAGGAACCGCGGGAAGGCCGCCTCGGAACTCACCGGAACGGGACGGTCGCGGAGGGCGAGTCCCACGCCTCCGGTGAGCAGCTCCGACGCGTAGCTCCAGAGCCCGTACGCGCGCGTCCGGTTCGCGCGCATCAGGAACCGCTCGGCGACCGCGAGGGTCGCGAACGCCGCGTCGCGCCGGGCCGGGCTCGGGGCGAAGTGGACGATGTTCTCCTCGATCCACGGCAGGAGGTCGTCCGGGGGTGCGTCCAGCCGGTCCCGGACCTCGGCCGCCCGGTAGAACCGTGCGCTGCTGAGCGCCTCCGCCGTCAGGCCCGCGAAGTCCGCCGTGCGGTCGCGCGTCCCCAGGACCTCGAGCTGGGCGGGCCCGGCGGGAAGGGAGGAGATCGCGTCCAGGTCGTTCAGGGCGGCCCGCAGGTCGCCGTGCGACCGGGCGACGATCGCGGGTACCGCGTCCGGCACGACCGCGAGCCGTTCGGCGTGGATGACCCGGGTGAGGTGGGAGAAGAGCTCGTCGGGCCGCAGGGGGTAGAAACGGATCCGCAGCGCGACGGTCCGGAACACCGCGGAGTACCGATTGAGCGGACGGTCGTCGTTCACCGTGAGCAGGAGCGGCTGGCGCGTGGCCCGCACGAGGCGGGCGATCGCCCCCAGGCCGCCCCGGTCCGACGTGTCGACCGGTCGGCCGCTCGACCGCCAGTCCTCGAGGTCGCGGCGGGAGGCAGGGAGCCGGCCCCAGGCGAAGTTCCCGGGCGAGCGCGGGACCGCCGACCAGTCGGCGAACGGCCGTACCTTCGCGCCGTTCGCGAGGCCCCACGCACCGTTCAGCGCCTCGACCGTCCCGTACCGCCCCCGGAGGAACTCGCGGAGCGGGAGGGGCTCGACGAGGACGCGACTGGGCTCGACGACCCGCCCGGTGAGGCAGTCCGCCTCGTCGAGCAGGATCAAGGCGCGCCGCGGCACACCCCCGGCGCCCGGCTCGCCGAGGGAATGGGAGACGGAGGCCCGTCCGGCCACGCGCTCGATCGCGGTCTGGTTGCGGGCGTCGGAGGCGTTCATCTCGACCACGCTCCACCCCATCTCCGCGGCGAGCGCGAGCGCCGCCGTCGTCTTCCCCACCCCCGGAGGCCCCGCCAGGATCACGGCCCGACGCGTCGGCGGAGTCCCCGAACACCAGCGCTCGGCCCAGGCCCGGAGCTCGGTCCGGGCGCGCGCGTTGCCGACGAGCTCCCCCAGCCGGGTCGGCCGGAGACGCTCGGCGAGCGGCAGCAACGCTCCCGGCGGAGATGCCATCGGCGCCCGGATGCAATTCGGGGGATAAGACGGCGGCCACAACCGCTGTGTAACCCCGGTGCCTGGCTCGGCGGGAGGGCAAGCCCCACCGGCCATGTCGGAGCCTACCGTACCGCAGCGACCCGCACCGGGCGGAGCCTACCGCCTCTCCGCCGTCACGATCTCCCTCGCCGGGCCGGCGGCGGCGTCCCCGGCGGTCACCTCGCTGGCGATCCCCCTGCTCCGGAAGGCGAGAGCGCTCGGCGTCACATCGTTCGACCTGTCCGACGCCCCGTTCCCGGCGCTGGCGGAGCAGACCATCGCCCGCGCGTTCCCGGAGGAGGACCCGGACCTCGTCGTGATAATCGGTTGGCCCGCGCTCCCGGGGGAGGACGGACGCGCCCGGATCCCGGTCGGCATCGCCACCCACTCCGTGGAGTCGCGAGAGGTCGGACCGGCGATCGAAGAATCGCTCCTCCGCCTCGGAGGCCGACGGCGGGTCGTCGTCGACTGGAACCCGGCCCGAACGGGGCCCGGCGGCGCGACCGTAGTTCCCGGGCCGCTCGAACGCCTCAGAAGCGACGGACGGATCGTCGACGTCGCCGTTCGTCTGCGCCCCGACGCGGGGGTCCGACCGGCGGACGTGACCGGCCTGTGCTCGGGTTCGCTGTCGCTCCTCGACCTCGCCCTGGTGAACGAGGTCCGCCGCGCGGCGACCCCGTCCGGGTTCGCGCTCCTCGCACGCGACGTATTCGCCGGTGGCGCCCTGGACGGGACCCTCCTCGGCGGACCGTTCTCGGGACGGGGGCCGGCCGGACCTCCGGCACCGCTCGCCGCGTTGCACGCGCGGCTCGATCCGATCCTCCGGCTCGGGTTCCTGACCCGAGGGAGGTCCCGGACCTTGGCGCAGGCGGCCCTCCAGTTCGCCCTCCACTGGCCGTGGGTCCTCACGGCCGTCGTTCCGCTCCCGTCACCGGAACGGCTCGAAACGGTCCTGCGGATGCCGTCCGGGCCCGGGCTCAACGACACGGAGCTCGCGGAGATCGGGGTCGTTGCCCCCCCGGTCGATCCCGGGCCACGCGCCGAACCAGAGTGATATACGGTTGCGAGGTCCGTAGGCCGTGCTCGGTGTCGGAGAGATCGCACCGGACTTCTCGGCCGTGACGTCCCGCGGGGACACGTTCCACCTCGGGGGCGTCCGGGGACGACCGGTCGTGCTCTACTTCTATCCGAAGGCCGGGACCCCGGGCTGTCGGGCCGAGGCCAACGAGTTCGCCCGCCACTACCCAGAGTTCGAGCGGGCCGGCGTGACCGTCGTCGGGGTGAGCGTCGATCCGCCCGATGCCCAGCGCCGCTTCTCCGATGAATGCAGCCTCCCGTTCCCGCTCGTCGCCGACCCGGAGCGTGCCATCGCGCGGCAGTACGGTGTGCTCGGTTTCCTGGGCATGGCGAAGCGCGTGACGTTCTGGATCGGGTCGGACGGACGGATCGAGGAAGTGATCGCGGGGATGCTCCCGGGGCCCCACGTTCGGGGCGCCCTCGAGCGCCTGACGCGATCGGAGACGGGCGCCGGATCGACCGGCCCGCCGCCCGGGTAACCGGCCCCTCGGCACGGGGAACACGTCGCCCGCGGTCCGTTCGGCATCGACGGGCCCTCCGACCGGAGGTCGCCGAGGGACCCGGAGAACTCGAGCGGGACCGACCGGCACACCTACGACGTCAGGGGCGGCTCCCTTTCGAGGAGCTCGGGTCGCCCGAACAGCGTGGCTGCCAGGAGGATCACGACGACGAGCAGCGCACCGATCACGCCGGTCGGCACCGACGCGGAGGGAAGGAGGAAGGCACTGACCCAGGCCACGCCGAAGGCGAGGGCGACCAGTCCGACCGTGGGCAGGGCGCGGCGCATCCCGTCCGAGACGCGGCCGGGCTCGTCGGCCAGCCAGAGCAGCAGGGCGACCACCGCGACGCCGCCCCCGATCCCCGCGCTCTCGGTATCGGGGGCCCCGGCGGCGAGCACCCCCAGGACGAGGAGGACGAGCAGCGCCGCCCCGTCAGTCCTTCGGCCTCCCGAGATCGCCCGGAGGGCGATCGCCGCGCTGGCCCCGGCGCCGCCGAGGATGAGCGCGAGCATCCACGGCACGAGGGTCGTCAGGGCGAACAGCTCGATCGCCCCGACCAGGATCACCGCGGAGAGTCCGACCCGGGCGGTGGCGATCCGGCGGGGGCGCATCGTCGCCATCTAGACCCTCCACCGCACCGGACGCTGGAGCCGCTGGGCGATCTCCCCGAGCGAGGAGAGGTCGTCCCAATCGATCACCTCGCCGTAGGTGCGGGTCGCGACGAGGCGCATTCGACGTTCGAGATGCCCGAGCCGGGTCGCGAGCGCGTCCTCGCGGGGCGGGAGCGTCGCGCGGCGGGGGGTCAGCGAGCGCCACGACGGATTCAGCACGATCACCGGGTACCCCCGGTGCCACAGGTGCACGACCAAGTCGCACGTCGCGTCCCCCCCCAGGCTCGAGAGGAGCACGGTCGTCACGTCGGGGGGGTAGAACCGGCGGAGCGAGACGGCGCACCGCTCGGAGGGACCCGCGATGGTGCTCCGGCGCGTGGCCCGGATCGCGTGGCCGATCCGGACCCCTTGGGTCCGGCCGGTCGAGAGCGGGACCGCATCGAGGAACTCGCCGAACGAGGCGTAGCCGACGCGCGCCTTCTGGCGGAGGAACCCCCCGGCGATGCCGGTCGCCGCCGCGCGGGCGACCCCCAGGAACCGCTCGTCGACGACCTCGCCGAGGGCGGTCGGCCGGGCGTCGACCAGGAGGATCAGGTCGCCGGTCCGCTCGACCTCGAACTCGTTCGCGAGCCAGCGCCCGCTGCGTGCGCTCGCGCGCCAGTTGATGCGGCGCGGCGGCTCGTCGGGGGCGGCGGCGCGGATACCGAAGAACTCCCCGGTGGTCCCGATGTGGTGGGTGCGGCTCTTTCCGGGCAGCTGCCGGGTCCGGTCGAGGCGGACCGCGCCCAGGCGGAGGAGGTCGAGCGGGTACCGCTCGACCACGAGGCCCGGGCGCACGCCGCCGACCGGTCGCTCGACCAGCCCGACCGGGTCCTGCCAGACCACACTCGGCGGCGACACGACCTGGACGGTCGGACGCGAGGAATGCCAGTGGAGCTCGAACCGGACGGAGCCGGGCCACCATTCGATCCGCGGCGGCGCCTCTTCGGAGAGGTCGGCCGGCCGTTCGAACGCCACGGTCACGTCGTCCGTCGCGGCCGTCGGCCGGCCACGGAGCGCCCCCACGATCCGCACCTCCCCCGAATCGCCCACGGCCTGCCAGGAGAGCTCGGCGTAGGGGAACGGCCGGGGAGAGACGAGCGCCGCGGCGACCGGCGCGACCAGGAGCGGGACGGCGATCAGGACCATGACCGCATCCCTCAGCGCGATCGCCGCGACGAGGAGGGCAGCGCCCCCGCCGACCAGGAGATACCCCCGGGAACGCCACCGGAACCGGGGCGCCGGTGGCGCGGGTCGGCTCACGAGCCGGCCTCGAGCTCGGCGAGGCGGGATTCCACGTACCCGAGGAACTCCTCGCGCGGGAGCCCGCTCAACTGCGCGAGTTCTCGGAAGTCGCGGGTGGGCAGGGTGGGGTGCACGAGGGCACGGTCGATCCGGTCGAGGAGGAGGACGATCGCTTCCTGACCCATCATCCCTTCCCCGAACCAGGCGTCCGTGCCCTCCCCCGGAGCGGCCTCCTCGACGGGGGCGGCCAGGGACGGCTCGGGAGACCGGGTGCGGACGGAGTCCCACAGGGCGAGCCCGGCGGCGGCGACCGCGACGGTGGCCGCCGGAATGGCGACCGCCTCGTTCGGGCCGGCCAGGACGGCCACGAGGATCGCCAGAGCCGCGATCCCCGCAAACTCCCAACGGAACGGGGCCTTCATCCGATCGCGCGGGCCGCGCGGAGGTCGTATTCTGCGATCTGGACCGACTCCCGAGCGAGCTTGAGGGCCTCCGCGCCCATCGGGTGCGAGGAGTAGCACGCCTCCTCGAACAAACGGGTCAGGTGCTCCGCGACCTCCGCACGCACGCCCAGCGGGATCAGGTGCGCGCTGCGGATCTCCTCGGGGGTCCGGTGGGTCGGGATCACGACGCGGGGCTCGAGGCGCGCCATCAACTGTGAGTAGAGCAGGACGATGACCGCGCGCGGGTCCTTGGCGTTCGCGAGCCTCCGCGCGGCCTCGGAGAATACCTGGACCGCGCCGACCCGAGCCCCGTCCGGGGCCGGCGGGCCGAGACGCGTTCGAAGCCGGGCCAAGCGCGTCGCGAGACCGGGGAGGACGAGCGCGCCGAGGAACAGCGAGGCCCCGGCCACGGCAACGAACACCGGCCAGGTGCTGGACGGAGGCGGGTAGCGCGCGAGGATCGGGGAGGTGTGGTTCTGCCCGGAGGCGCCGCCCCCCCCCGAACCCGTTCCGTTCGACCCGGTGCCGGAGCTGCCGTTCCCCGTCCCCGTCCCACCGGTGCCGTTGCCCGTCTGGTTGGTCCCGTTGGTCCCGTGACCGGTGCCCCCGGTACGGTTGGTAGTGTTGTTCCCTCCGGTTCCCCCGCCCGACCCGCCGGGGCCGCCGGTCCCGTTCGATCCGGTGCCGCCTCCGTGGCCCCCACTACCGGTCGTTCCACCGGGGCCGGTCCCGTTGCCGGAGCCGCTGCCGGTCCCTGAATACCCGCCGGCGATCTCGTCGGTGTGACTCGCCGGAAGGTGCAGGACCCAGATGAGCCCGAGTAGGACCAGCGCCACCACGACGATCGCTGCGATGCCGCCCTTGGCTCCCAGAGCGGTCCCGCCCGTCCTGAGAAGGGACGTAACGACCACGCCGACCAGGGCAGCGACCGGGATGAGCAGGATCACGTCGACCGCGAAGGAAGGCGAGGTCGTGACACCGGTGGTCACCGCGAGCGGAGCCGACGCGGGACCGGCAGCGCCGAGCAGGCCCGCTGCGGAGCCTCCCGCGATCGCAAGGGCCCCGATGGCCAGAAGGGTCGGGGAGAATCCTCGCGTTCGGGCCATTTTACGGGCCCCCACCAGTACAGCCCGTGGGGCGATATCTGCTTTCCGACAGAGAGAAATCGCCGACGGGTGGCCTTTGGAGGCCCGACATCACCTGCCGCTCGCGGTCCGCCGGCGGGCCCGACCCTCTGTGCAGGCCGACCTCGGGTCGACGACACTGAGCGCGTCCCCGGGTCCCCCGGATCCTTGTTCCGGACCGTGGCCCCTTCGCGGCAACCCGGCACCTGCTCTCAGTCGTGGCGCGGAGCCTCGGAACCAGCAAGCATTGGGTCGTGTCGGAAGGCAGTACCGCTCGCGACCTCGCCGCCGACCAGAGAAGCATAGAGGCGGTGGGATCGCTCCACCGAAGCTCCCCGCAATGCGACCGACAGGCCACGGCAGGTCGGACGCTCGAGGCGAGACGAGACCCTCTACGGCTTCTTCTTGGTCTTGCACCCGCAGGTGTCGCACACGTTTGGCACCTCGAGCACGTTACGATTCTCCCCCTTATGAACCCCACGGGCCACCGCTCTGCGGACGGAGCGCGCCCAGACGGCGGCGCTCGCGGGGCGGGCGCCACCGGGTCGAACGGCCGCAAGCGGTGGGGCTTCCGCGGGCCCGGAACCGTGCCGCGCTCCGGAGGGGTTCGTGACCCGTTCGATCCCGCCCGCACAGGTAGCCTCGAGGGGCCCGTTCGAGAACGCCCTCGGTAGGATAGGGTCGACCCGGGCGATCGGCCACACCACATGGCGAGTTGGGCCGATGCGACCCGCCACCTGCCTTTATGTTGCGCAGAAGCAGTCCCCAGGGTGTGCCACAGAATTCTGCCCTAGAGGTGCGGCTCGAGATTTACTCGGATGGGGACCTTTCCGCGGCGCTCGTGAGCGACATCAGCGCCGTGCTCTCCAAGCGATGGCCTGGTGCGTGGGACGTCAAGATCCCGCCCCATCCGAGTTTCCATCACCCCGCCGAATGGCGGGCGGTCGTGCCGTTTTCTGAGGGGAAGACCGCGGAAGCACTTCATCGACAGATGGCTGCCGATGTCCTGGGGTTCGACGCGTCCAACTCGCTCCATCTCCGCACCCATTGGGCCTTCCAGGAGTCCCCGAACCACCAGGAAGTCTACGAGGAACGGTGGGGACCGGGACCGAGCTGACACATCGGTAACCCCGCTCCGCTTGCCCGACTCTGGGGCGGGCCCCTCCCATGGGATTGCGAAGCTAGCCTGCAGCAGCGCTCCGCAGTCACTTCGATGGGGATGTCCTCCATGCCCCTCTAGCTGTCCATTCCTGATCGTGGGGCGGGCCGTCGGTACATCGGGCTTGTCGCCCTCCGCACCCCGGACGGAGAAGATCTCGTCGTCACCGTCACGATCTCGAGAGACCAAGGTTCGCCGGACGGTGGACAGGGGGTCGGGATTAAACGCCCCCCGCGCAGCTCCGTCGTCGCTGGGCGGGGGAGAGGGAGGGCGGGGGGGCGACGTAGCCCTCCTGCCCGTCGGGGAGGCCTCCCATCAGGCGACGAGGTCAGAATCCCGGGTGGGCCGGGAATCCACTCGAAGGGGGACGGGAGACCCGTTGGCGTTCAAACTGGCTGTGTCCCGCTGACCCGCGGGTTATCGAGCAGAAGCTGTGCCAGGAGCACTAGGCCGGCCACGACTGCCAGGAAGGAGCCCACGGCCACGAGGACCCATCCGCCGACGACGATCCAAGTGACGACCCCGAGCACGACCAGCACCACTCCGCCGGTCAGGTTGCGCTCCGCGCCCCGAAGGTGGGTGAAGCCCGAGTAGACGAGGATGACGAGGCCGAAGATGATCGCCAGCACGCCGAACACTGCGGCATTGATCGATCCATCGAATCGCGGACCGACGCGAGGTCCAAAGCTCAGGAGGAACCCCAGGATTCCGCCCAAGATGACGAGGATTCCGCCGAGAGCCGCAAGCACCGTCACTAAACTCCGCTGTACCATTTCACTGCCTCAGATTGAAGGAGGCGTCGGGGGGTATAGCCGCTCCCTCAACCCGAGTTAAGGGCCGTCGGAGCACCCGGGAGGATCTCACCGAGGCGACCCCCCGGCGACCGCTCGGAGGAAGCAGTTCTCTGATCAGTGCAGCGGGGCCGGGAGACCCTCGCCGGCTCGGGGATTCTCGACACGACGCTGCGTGGGAGCCGGCCGGTCCCGGTAGGTGATCGGCCTCGGTCTGCGGGCCTTCCTCTCGGGAAGGGACGGGTGGCTGCCCGCGTAAACGTACAGGGGGGCCACGAGCGCCAGGATCGGGGCGGTCAGCAACGGGTACTGCCAGCCCCCGACCGGAAAGAGCAGGGCAATGAACGGATCGATGAGGACGAGCAGCAGCAGGGCGTAGAGCGCGCCTCCGGCAATCAGCGGTCTGCTTCGATATCGTCGCCCCCCCAGCTCGAGCCCCACAACGACCCCGAGCCCGCCAAGCCAGGCGAGCCAGAAGCCGACAACGACCGAGTACGCCGTCAGGGGCTGAATCGACTGGAGGCAGTTGAGGGCCTGGGTCGGTGAGGCCTGGACACAGGCGGCCAGCGCGGGGGAGGAGTAGAGCGCCAGGGCCGCAGCGGCGATGATCAGGACTAGGCCGACCGACCCGATGTTACAGAGGATCGAGGCACTCCGGAACCAACGGTCGAATCGTCGCAGGGCGCTGAACCCAAGCCGGTAGAAGATCAGGGAGATCGCCAGCAGGAGCGCTCCGACCAGGACCAGGACGCTCGTGAGCGCGACGAGTGTCGTGCCCACCCGAAGCAGGCCGAACGCGGTATAGACTACGAGGAGGTTGACGGAGATCGGGAGCACCAGACCGATGATGCCTCCTGCGAGGCCGAACCCGGCTCCGAGATGGAACCTACGAAGGCCCTTGGGCTCGTCCAGGGGCGGCGCAGGAGATCCGTCTACCATCGTCCCTCGCGGTCGATCCTACCGCACCGGTCCTGAGACCTCGTCGACGTTCCTCCTTCTACGGGGGTGACGGGTCGAGTCCGAGGCCAGTTCGACCGGCGGTCCATCCTTCGCACGCCGACGGGGACTGGCATGCTCCCGTCGGTGCTTCGAACCGCCACGATCCGATTTCCGTCAGAGGGTGATGTATCCGAAGAATACGAGCACGACGACGACGATGACGGCGAGAACGATCCAGCCCAGCATCGTTCCACTTCCTACGCCGGCGGCGCGATGGCGCCGGGGATCGCCGGTGACTTGGGCGGACTGGGAGCAGGCGAGACTCCCTCTTTGACGTCCCGACCCAGCTGCTCCCCCGCGTCCACAATGTGGCTTACGACGACCTTCGTGGCCTCGACGATGACTGTGCCCGCCCGTACGATAACCTTCGCGCCGTCGCGCAGTAGGGTCTCTGTCCCATCGACCATCGCGGTCCCGACCTCGCCCGGGGCCCGGGCGAGCTTCTCTGTCGTGGTCGGGGATACTTCGGGTACTGTGTTCTCCATCTTCACTGCCTCGGTCTCCATGGAGACTGAGGGGGGTGGTCGAGGGTTAACCCCGCCCTTCGGTAGAATTGAGGAATCCGGGCTGAGGTGGCTTCGATCGATCGCGGCACTCCGACCCGAATCGGGAAGGGTTGATCGGCGGACCGGGGGGGTGCGAGAGGCTAGCCCCCGATCGACACCTATTGAGAGGCAGCGTTCCGTCCACAGGATGAAACACGCGGGTCAGGAGATGTC
>Ga0181533_1002228_pt1 | contig 23133 bp, 21 predicted proteins | sample PEATcosm2014_Bin_45_FD_119772 | JGI IMG/M metagenome (GOLD analysis project Ga0181533, IMG submission 119772) | Peatland microbial communities from MTU Mesocosm Facility, Houghton, MI, USA - PEATcosm2014_Bin11_60_metaG | ecosystem: Environmental > Terrestrial > Soil > Wetlands > Peat | place...
GCCGATGATAGGTTAATAAGTTATTCCATTAACAGGCTACATGGAACCAGCTACCTGCTTAATAGCGCTATGGCATAGGCTGGGTCGTTTTTATGCAGTCGAGCGCCCGGGTTATCCGCAGTGGGCGAGTAACGCCGAGCCCGCATTGAAAATAGGAACCCAGATAATCTTCCGTACAGACAGCAGGGTTGGCACAGCGGACTATTCGCTCGATTGCAGCCAAAAGTAGGCGCTCCTAAGCGAAAAACGACCCAGCCTATGCCGGAAAATTGAAAATATTCCGAATATGTAGCGGCAAAGAAGCGATGGGGCCAAGTGCCGGAGAGGGTAAGGAAAGACATCATGGACCGTGTTTGGTGCACACGCTGTCTGGCCGGAACGCCCATGCAGTTACGAGGGTCATAGAACCAAAAGAAGAATGAGTCTGTCGTATGTCTTTATCACAGAGGGGCCACTTGTCTTAGTCTGGCACTTTTGTTAGTATTCATAGTCATGAAGATCTTTTGTTTTTCGTACAGGGTACTTTCACTGCCCGTGCCGGATGGCCACCAAGAGTTCAACCTAGCACCAGGCACAGGCATCTGGTCCGGTTAACATCCATTATGCTTCCCGTGTTGATGCTCTTTCTTCTCCCTGTCGGGGGTGGAATTCCAGCTGGCGTATTGCTCGCCAAGACTAAAGGCCTAGCCTGGCCCATAACCGCTGGGCTCTACTTTGCTTCAGATGTGATGCTGGCCCTCGCATTTGAGCCGGTGCTTCGACTCCTTGTACTGTTGGGGGGGAAAGTCCCGTTTCTAGCCCGTCTCAGCGCGACGATGAAGGTTGCAATGGCCCGCAGCATGGCCCCTTTCATCGGAACGGGGGCTGGCCCCTTTACGCTCGTTATGATCTCCTTTGGCGTGGACCCGATGACAGGGCGGGCCTCGGCGCTGGCTGCGGGCCATGGGTTCCTGCCGGGCTGGGCCTTTGCGATCGTGGGCGACATGCTTTATTACGCTGTCATCGCGCTTACGACTCTGAGCCTAAACATGTACTTTCGGGATCCGAACGCAACGATGTGGGTAGTTCTTGGCGCGATGATCGTCGTGCCTATAATGGTACGCTATTTCCGTTCAGGACAAAAGCCCTGTAGGTCGTAAGACGCCAACTGAAGCTCGATCATCGCCCTCCATCACCTTCTTCCTGTACCTGATACCGTTGCGTTTCCACCACTGGGGAGAGATTCTTTTTGGAAACAAATGTTGAGTGCCGGCATGGTCTGTCAAGGGTTGTGTAGAAAGATACATAATCATCTTCGGAAGTCTGTTAGCTTTGGTCTCTTGTCTGCCATCATCGCCGCATTCCTGATTCCGTCTCTGCCGATATTCCGCTTCCTGAATTTCGCCCCTGTAAATCCCATGGTAAGTGGTATCAGCGTCAATCTGTGAGCTGCGGGCATGGTATTCTTGGTCTGTGCGAGGCAGCATCTTGGCAGAAACTGGAGCCAGACGGTTGCCGCGAAGGTTGGACATGAACTTTGTTTGTCTCGGTGCTCTCTGTGGTTTTTAAATGCATTTTTCGAGTTCATGGGTTGGTTATCCCGCCGCCGTCTGTAGGGAACACAAAATAAAAGTTATTACCGTATTGGGTTGCCTCATATCCGATCACGCCTCCGTGAATTTCGACCGCATTCTTCACAAAGGTAAGGCCGTGTCCGGTACCGGGCTTGCCGGCTGAATTGGAGCCGCGATATCCTTCCTCAAAAATTTTTTCCCGCTGATCAGGGTCGATGTGCGGCCCCGTGCTGAAAACATTGTATTTTACCCCGTCTCTGCCGGGCCCGAAATAATCTCTGATAATTTCACGGCCATACGCGATATATTTTTTTCTTTCTCCATCGCCGGTAACAATTTCCTCGGCATACTTGAGGGCATTTGAGAATAAATTCGCATATACTTGCGTAACGAGCCCCATATCCACAACGCTTATGATCTCCTCATTGGGAAGACCGCCGAACTTATCGTCAATGGCGATGCCCATTTCCCTGAAGCGGTCTTTAAACCGCTCAAGCTGAGGCTGGACTACATCCCGTCTTATATTGCAGGGCGTAGTACGCAGAGTAAGCCGTCCCTGGTCGAAATGGCTTCTCCGCAGCAATGTCTCAAGGAAAAGGCTCATGTTCCTGTAATGCTCTTCGATATTTTCGAATTCCTCATTCAATCCCTGGTTCACGTTTACGAGTTCTTCAAGCGCGCGCTCAATAAGGGTCTTGCAGTTGGGCTCAGCGGCCGGCAGACTGTCGAGCAAATATTCTATTTCCTTGTTCTTTGCAATCTTGCCTTTCAACCGTCTCAGAAAAAGCTTATAAACCATATTGGGAATGATAATATTGTGCTCGATATCGGCAACCAGGGACTTAATGAACTTCAGGTGCTCGATGTTTTTCTCGACAAGAAAACGGTTGTGAATATTGAAACCAATCCTGTTGGCATATTTTTCAAAAAAAAGTTGGCGGTGGGTGTCAACGCATGTATCGGGATAAATTTCGAGAAGTCCGAGCACATTGTCCTTGGTTTTAAAAGGCAGCTGGTCAATAAGGAATTCTTTGCCACGGATTGTCAGTACCAGGCTGGAGCTGTCGGTATGATAGGGACGTTCGCCCGGCTGCAGGAAAGAGGGGGGGGCTGTATGCAGCGGAGCTCCGTCGTCTTCGGTTTTGGCGACAAGAGCCAAACCATTCATCCTGGGGTCTATAACATAAAATCTGGATTCCAGGCCGAAGAAGGCCTTGGGGATAACAGTGCAGAGGCAATAAAAATCCTCTATGTCGTCAAACTCCTGGGCAAGATCAAAAAAAGCCGCAAGCGCATTGCTTTCTGTCTGTGAGAAGTCATAACAACGGAAATCATTCTTCTTGCTCTCGATACGCTCCAGAATATAACTACACTTTACCATGCGCTTTAACCATATCCCTTCCTCTGAAAATTAACCTATGTTACTACTAAAAGCAGGTAGAGGTAAAGAATAACTGTTTATTTTTTTTCCATCTATCTTTCTTTTCTTTTACCCTCTACCTCTACCTGCCTCTGCCTTTATGCCATTGTTACTACAGTCACACCGTTGCCGCCTTCACGGGGTTCGCCTCTTTTGAAACTCTTTACGAGAGGGTGGTTTTTGAGGTGTTCCCGTACCGCCTTAAGCAGGATTCCCGCCCCAATACCGTGGACAACAGTGACCTCGCTGAATCCGGCAAGGGAAGCGTGATTAAGAAATGGTTCAAGCTGGGAGAGAGCTTCGTCCACTCTCTTGCCCACAAGATTGATTCGTGAAACAGCCTCATCGCCGGGCCTGCTGATGTTGACAGTCTCCTGTCGCGCCTTTGCCTGTTTGCCCCGACGGTATTCTATGTCGGATGCGGGCACCTCGACCTCTTTGCCCGCTGCTTTTACCTTGATGCGGTTATGCTTTAAATTGATTTCCACAACAGGGGCGTCAGCAGCCAGTGATTTCACATATACCACGTCACCTTCCATAATTTCGTCTATCGAAGGAGCGCCTAAGTGTGCATTGCCTTCATATTCCCCTATTTTCAAGGCAAAGCCCTCCTGCGCCAGTTCAGCCTGTTTTATTGCCTCGCGGCTTTTCTCCCTGTCCATTTTCCTGGCCTCTTCCAGCAGGGCATGCATCTCTCTCTTTGCCTTCGCAACAATCTCAGCCGCCTCCTGATACGCATTTGCCAGCAACTGCTTCTGCCGGGATTCGGCCTCAGACAATGCGATGCCGAGGGCGTTGTTTCTTTCTTCTATCACTATCCGCTCCTTGGTGATTTCATCCAGCGCTTTTTCATAACGCTCCCTCTTTTCACTCAGGTCGGTGATAAGATCGTCAAATTCCGCTTTCATACCGCCGAGCATGGCCTTTGCCGAATCTACAATACTGTCAGGCAAACCGTATCGCCGTGCTATTTCGAGCGCGTGCGACTGCCCCGGTTCACCTATCCTTAACCTGTACAGGGGAGTCAGGGCTTCCTGATCGAATTCCATAGAGGCGTTTACCATGCCTTCGGTCCTGTATACGAATCCTTTTATGTCCGTAAGGTGTGTCGTTGCAAAAACGAGGGCCCGGCTTTCCTTCAGTTCCTTTAATACAGCGCAGGCGAGGGCGCCCCCCTCGTCAGGGTCGGTCCCGGTGCCGAGTTCATCAATCAGTACCAGTGCCTTTGCATCAGCCGCTTTCAGTATTTTGGAAATATTCGACATGTGAGCCGAAAAAGTGGAAAGATTGTTTTCGATCGATTGTTCGTCCCCGATATCGATCAGCAGCTTATTAAACAGCGGGAAACTGGAGGCTGAATCAGCAGGAACAGGCATGCCGGTCAGCGCCATGATCTGAAGCAGACCTATTGTTTTAATGGCAATGGTCTTCCCCCCTGCATTGGAACCAGTGATGACCATTACAGTGCAGTTGTCCCCGAGAGTGACATTCAGAGGAACAACCTCGTGCTGAACAGCGGCGCGCTGAAGCGCCATCATCAGAAGCGGATGTCGTGCGTTCACCAGGCTCAGACCGCCCGACTCGTTGATCAGGGGTACTTGCATGCGGAACATATCAGCAAACCTTGCGATACAATTCAGGGAATCAAGGTAAACAAGAATGAGATACTGGACACCTATCTCGCCTGCAGCCGCCCGGATTCTGGAGCTGAGCCTTCTCAGAACGCGTATCTCTTCGGCTTTTTGCCCGGCAACAAGGTTTTCAAGCTCATTGGATAGATTGATTATTGACAACGGCTCTATAAAGGCCGTCTCTCCTGATTTGGATACATCATGCACGACGCCCTGCACCTGTCCCTTGGAATCCATCCTTACCGGAATTACCCACCTGCCTGACCTGTTGGTAATAAAATCATCCTGCAGAAAGACGCTGACATCTCCATCCCTGACTACTTCCTCAAGCTTTTTCCGTATCCTGCTTTCAAGCCTGCGTATCTGCCCCCTAAGTTCAGCCAGTTCCGCAGAGGCGCTGTCAAGGATATTGCCCTCACTGTCAATCGACTGCTCCAGGACGCGGAGGATATCGGGAAAGCCGTTCAGAGTGTCCGCAAGTTCATTCAGTTGGAAGAGACCCTCATGCTGCCTTACCTGCAATGCAATAGCGCCTATATTGTCCAAAACAGGTGAGAATTGGGAGAGTTCAAGCGCATCGAGCACTGCTCCTTCAGGGGCGACCCTTGCAAGCAGCGGTCCGATATCGGAAAATTGGAGAATCGAGAGCGTGCCGCCTCCGTCATATATCCTCATAATCTCGCTGATTTGACCGAGCCTTTTTTCAATACTGCCCTTGTCGGCCAGAGGATGCATGGCTAGTACAGCCTTGCGTGACGCCTCACTGTGGGCAAAGTCAGCGATTATTCCGAGCAGTTTGTCGAATTCAAGAAGACTGAGGGAGAAGAAATCATCTGGTCCATTTTTCAGCAATGAATTTACTCAGGTCTGGTTACGCAAGACAGTATCATGTTGATAAGGCTGATGACCAGCGCACCCCATAAAGCAGGCCAGAAACCGGCAACCGCGAATCCAAGATCGAGAGCCCTTGATGCTGCGCTTGTAAGCCAGAGCATGAAGGCGTTCAGAATAAAAATAAAGAGTCCCAATGACAAAATAACAAACGGGAATGAAAGGAATTTCAGTACTGGCCGCACAAAAGCATTCAACACGCCGAAAACCAGAGCAACGAGCACCAGCCCGTACCAGGGCCCAGTATAGGTAATGCCTGAAATGACTTTGGCAGCTGCCCAGAGCGCAAAGGCGTTGATGAGCAGATTAAATGCAAAATTCATAGCGCCTCCCTGACACCCATATGTCTGAATTATAGCAGATTTTATAGGCTTATTATTTGATATGGGGCAAAAAATGATACGCGACAAGCGGGAATGACGTCTTGGCCGCCCCACATCCATGACGCATATCCTCCCCCAACTTCTACTCCCTGTTGCATTGAGTGGTGTAAGTATTTATAATTAACGGATGCGGACCATTAAACTGAGTATTGCACTGATACTATTCTCCCTTAAACTGAGTATTGCACTGATACTATTCTCCCTTCTTACTCTCGCGGCGCCTGCGCTTTCCGATCAAAATTCCGGTGTGCTCCGCGCCACCCTTAAGAACGGCCTTCGGGTGGTAATTGTGCGAAACAAACTCGCTCCCGTGGTCACTACGGAAATTAACTACCTTGTGGGGGCCAATGAGACACCGGAGGGCTTTCCGGGTATGGCCCATGCCACTGAGCATATGATGTTCCGGGGCAGTTCCGGGCTTTCGGCGGACCAACTGGCCGGTATTATCGCGGCCATGGGCGGCGATTTCGGCGCCGACACCCAGCAGACTCTGACGCAGTATTCCTTCACCGTGCCTTCCGACGACCTTTCTATCGCCCTCCATATGGAGGCAATCCGCATGAAAAGCCTTCTCGCGGAGGACAAACTCTGGGACCAGGAGCGCGGGGCCATTGAGCAGGAAGTGGCGCAGGACCTGTCTAATCCCACGTATGTCTTTTACACAAAGCTTCTCGATCGTATGTTCGCCGGCACAGCCTATGCCCATGATCCACTCGGCACACGTCCTTCTTTTGATAAAACTACCGGCGCGATGCTCCGGGATTTTCATGCGGCATGGTACGTGCCGAATAACGCCATACTGGTCATCTGCGGCGACGTGGAGCCGGAAAAGGCCCTCGGCGAGGTCAAGATATTTTTTGAGGATATACCCTCCCGGCCTTTGCCGAATCGTCCCGAAATCAGGCTTCAGCCCATGAAACCTGATACCATCACTATGGACACCGACCTCCCTTACGGGCTTGCGATGATGGCCTATCGCCTCCCAGGTTTCGACAGTCCTGACTATGCCGCAAGCCAGATACTGGCGGACGTGTTGGACAGCCATAGGGGAGACCTTTATGCACTCGTTCCTGAAGGCAAGGCCCTCGATACGGACTTCAGCGTGAACCCATTGCCAAAGGCAGCGTCGGCCTATGCCACTATCGTTTTTCCACCTGGTGGCGATGGACCTGCGCTGATCAGGAAAGCAAAGGAAATTATCGCGGGATATGTTAAGAATGGCGTGCCCGCCGAACTTGTAGAGGCTGCAAAATACCGGGAGGCAGCAGAGGCCGAATTCCAGAAAAACTCGGTGGCCGGACTTGCCAGGGAATGGTCCCAGGCTCTGGCATCGGAAGGGCGGACCTCACCTGAAGATGATGTAGAGGCAATAAAAAAGGTTACGGTTGAGGATGTAAACCGTGTGGCGCGTACCTATCTTGTAAATGACTCCGCCATAGAGGCGCTGCTTACGCCGCAACCCTCGGGAAAACCTGTGTCCTCGAAGGGGTTCGGAGGCAATGAATCCTTCATTCCCAAACACACAAAGCCTGTGCGCCTGCCGGGGTGGGCGAAGAAGGTAGAGGAACCTCCTGTAGAGCCTGTATCCAATATTAAACCGGCAGACATACGGTTGCCAAACAACTTACGTCTCATTGTCCAGCAGGTTGCGGCAAGTACGACAATAAGCATTTACGGCAAGATCAAAAACAATCCCGGCGTGCAGGAGCCGGCTGGAAAGGATGGCGTCTCTATCGTTCTTGACAGCCTCTTTTCGTACGGAACTTCCACTCTGGATCGTTTGGCACTCAGAAAGGCTTTTGACGACCTTGGAGCAGACGCCTCGGTAGGATCAAGTTTTTCCCTTAGGGTAACCAGTGATCATTTCGACGGGGGCGCGCAGTTGATGGCAGACAACCTTCTGCACCCGGCACTTCCCGAAACAGCCTTTGCGGTAGTGCAGGAGGAGACTAAGGGTATGCTCGCCGGAAAACTTCAGAGCCCTGACTACATTAGGAAGCTCACCCTCAGAAAGGGACTTTATCCGGCAGGAGACCCTTTTTTACGGCAGGCCACTCCCGAAACAGTGGGCAGCCTGACGCTCGAAGACGTGAAGAACTATTATAAAAATAATTACAGGCCCGACCTGACCACTATAGTTGTCATAGGCAAGGTCACCCCGGAAGAGGCCAGGGCAGTGATTGAAAAATATTTCGGCGGATGGAAGGGCGAAGGACCCAAGCCGGTCACGGAAGACCCGCCGGTGCCCCGCAACAGACCGTCCTTGGCCGCGGTGCCTGATACAAGCCGCGTTCAGGACGCTGTGATACTGGCCGAGACCCTGGGCATTACCCGCTCCCATCCCGACTACTATAAGCTGGAGGTGGGCAACCATGTACTGTCGGGGGCGTTTTACGCCACGCGGCTCTACCACGATCTGCGCGAACAGGCAGGGCTGGTGTACTCGGTGGAATCCTTCCTCGAAGCCAGGAAGACCCGCTCACTCTTCGGGGTCTTTTATGCCTGCGACCCGCCGAACGTAAACAAGGCGCGCGCGCTGGTTCAGCACAACCTTCGCCTTATGCAGACAAAGCCCGTTACATTTGCGGAATTACAGAGAGCGAAAACGCTTCTCATCCGGCAAATCCCTCTTTCAGAATCGAGCGTGGGAAACATTGCCTCAGGACTCATTGAGCGCTCGGTGGAGGGGCTGCCTCTGGATGAGCCTCTGCTTGCCGCCCGCCAGTACCTGAAGATCACTGCAAAAGAGGTACGCGCAGCCTTTGCACGCTGGATACGCCCCAAAGGCTTCGCACAGGTCATCCAGGGACCGGTCAACCAATAGCTTCTCATATATGTTGGGAAAATAAAGTTGTGTGCGGCAGGCCGGGCAGCGATGTTAGTTCAGTTCGGAACTCAACGACCAGTGGCTTGGATACTCATAAAAAGTAATTCTTCCAGAAATACTTGTCATCCGACTGCTCGTGAAAAAGGAATAGATTCCGATAGAGCGAGATCAGGTGCACTTGCTGATGCACTGATCAAAAAGGCGCTATAGTGAAAGTTTAGTGGGGGAAATCTTCAGAAAACATGGGCACGGCGACGCTTCCAGGCGCTACGTGCAAGCCTCATTTGCCAGGAGTCGAAACTGATGCGGACAGCAGAAGGAAATTATCCTTGCAACTTGAGTTCCTTTATTAATCCTTCTCCTGCTTCTTTCAACGCCTTTTTCCCTTTTAGCTCTTTCAGCGAGAACGGCAGCATTGCGACCGGCAATCCATTTGCCAATTTTATGAGTTGCGTCAGATATGTTTCCTGCATTCCCTGTAGGGTCCTTAATGAGTGACAGTCAGGATTTTTGATCATCCCATTTATAATCATGCCATGGAGAGTGATATGGTACCCCCTGAGGGTGTCAACTACCCTTCGGGCTTGCTTGACGACAAGCGCTTCGGGGTTGGTGACGAGGATGAACGCCGATCTCATGTGAATATATCGGGAGATCCTGTCCGATGCTGTAATCCATTCATCCATGATCTGAGCGATAGACCTTTTACCGACGATCTTTTTCCCGATCTTGTCAAGCCCCTCAAAAACCCTGGAGCCGGCGCTGAGATGCTTTCTTATATATGCCGGCATATTGAGGAGATTCAATGTTTCCCCGGCAGGCGCGGTGTCCCAGACAATACGATCATATCTGCCGGTCTCAGCCAGGTCTACAATGAGGTCGAGCATGGTCTCTTCCTTAAGAGAAGGCGCAGAACCGATATAATCCAGAAGTTGATGGCGTGACTCATTGTCCAGTCCTTCCACATCTATGAGATGAGAAAGTATCTCGTAAAAATCGGGCCCGAATTTTTCCTTCCATTTGATCAGGATCGCCTCATTACTTATTTCAACGGCGTCGAGCCTCTTTTCAATAGATCTGATGTTATCTCCTATCTCTTCTTCAAAGATGTCCGAAAGGGAAGGGGTTGCATCCGACGTTATAATCAACGTTTTGCGGCCAGAGGATGAGAGTTGCAATGCAGTGGCCGCCGAACAAGTGGTCTTACCTACACCGCCTTTGCCTCCAAACATGATCATAGGTCTGGAAATCAAATCTTTTTGCATAACAAAATTTTAGCTCACATTATCAGGAAAAGCGAGGCTGCCCAGTATCTCTTCCCGTGTTCTATCATCCAGGTTTTAGACTTATATATCATGGCACGAACTGCACAGTTTGCTGCCGCTGTCGCTCATCACCAGATAGTTCCCTTCAGAAGAGTATGGATCATGACATGAACCACAGCCAAGTTTCCCGTTGTAGAAGTGTACCCGACTGCTTATGTCCCCGATCGGCCTCAGACGCGCATTTGCCCTAAGCATGCGCACCACCTCGATGTTTACGCCTATTGGATGGTCCGACTTGTCGAACCGGCCAAAGTCTTTCAGCGTCCCTGACCCTATATTTACGGCAACCGCTGTTGCGACGGTCCCATCGTGGCACGACATACATCTGCGGGATGTGCTGTCCAGCGCCTGCTGGAAACCTCCGGGCGTGGGGTTGTCCGAAACAATATGTGCCCAACTGAGTGCTGATACGTGAGACCGCCCCTTCGTGGCCCCTTTATGACAGGTCCTGCAGAAGCCCTGTCCGACAGCAGGGCTCCGGAGATGATAGTCGTTGCCCCCGGAATCCGGATTGTGGGTGACGTGGCAGGTAATACACGTGATCAGACCCTTTTCCGAAAGAGGCATCTCAGACGGGATAGACGCGTTGCCCGGAGGCACATCGTAGGGGTGCATATATGTTTTCCCTGACAGCACCCCGGAATGGCACTGGCGGCAGGCTGCGAGAATATCATCGGTGGGCCTCTTCGCCATCTGACTATTATCGTCCAGCACGTGACAGAGCATACACTGGCTGAGCTTGAAGGCATGGAAAGTATCTGATGCCGCGTGCGCCATGCCATAGACTCCAGCCGTTAATAGTAGCAGAAAGACAACAATATTTACCGTTCTTTGCATCATCCGACCTTGCGGATTATTCGAAAACACTTTTCCAAATTTTGTAGACAACCTTATCGCCAATAACATATTTCTCGATTATGGCGCCGCTGAAGTTCTCGTCGGCTATCGGCTTCTTAGAGGCTGCCATGGCTATCACAACCTCCGGCCCGTTGTAGGCTAGCGTCACATTGCCGTATTCCGCTACGAACGCCGATTGCCCTTTTGCCCTTAAAAGTGCGACAACAGAATTGACGGGAGGCTCATTTCTGGCCGCATCTTTTTGCGCCGGCGCTTTGACTTCCGGCACACTGGGGACATGTGGGGCTTGGATTGGCTGATTTTCTGCAAGGCTGGCGGTCCTGACCGGCTTTGTCTGATGCGCGTTTACAGTCGTATTTTCTGCAGTGCTTTCATCTGTAAGCTCTGCGGAGCGCCGGTAGCCCCTGCTGCGAGACCTGCGGAGAGACCTGATTGTTGAACTCAACTCATGGTTTTCTCTTTCGAGTTTGGTCAGTCTACTATCGAACGAGTTAATCCGTATATCGAAGTTTGCGAGCCTTCTGCTCCAAAGGGCTTCTGTGTCCGCCATTAGGCTGCTGACATAGGACTTAATGTTTGCTTCCCAAACTCCTATAGCCAATACAAACAGAAAAAAAACGATGGCACATCCTATGAAACGGTGCACAAATTTCTTTGTCACAGCAACACGCTGAGAGTATTGCTCTGGGAGCATATTCGATACAACCGGCGTATGAATTTTACCTTCGATCATTGGTCACCCTGCGTGCCGTGACATCTGGAGCAAGTTTCAGCGACATTGCTCCGGATTTGGTATTTGTTGGAGGCCCTATGCGGGTCATGACATTGAGTGCAGCCGCGCTGATTAAGATGTGAATGTATTTCCGGACTATACGACCCCAGCATGTCGTGACACTTATAGCAGGTCTCAGCGATGTTGTCGGCGACAAGCTTAAATGTGTGCTGCCCGGTCGGCACATGACAAACCTCGCATTGTTTAACAGCCACAGGTCCATGTATGAATTTGCCCTGGGCAATGTCGCTATGACACTTTTCGGTCACACAAGATTCATCGGCGTACGCTACGGAAGCGAAAACTGTCAGTAATAAGAAAAGCAGTGCGGCTTTTTTGAACATACATCTTTCTCCTTATTGTTTGTTTTATTAGAAAAATAGATTTATTCCGATTGTTGTCCGGCTGGTATGCCTGAGTGTTTAATCACTGCCCTCCTTGTGAACTGTATATTCGATAGAGCAATTTTGATACCCAATAAGAGAGCAAATAAATTTGAATGATTTATATGGAAATAACACGAACTTCAGATGATCGATGCCATGTAAAAAATACAGCGCCTGTGCTTTTTACGGTGTAATAATTACATGTTCGGGAGGGGTGTCATAATAGATAAATTTGATTTTCTTCCCTATTCTCATTTGCCAAAGGGGCAAACGGGATATAAACACTCGTCACATTCCATGCACAGCCCGCCATGCCCAAGTGCCGCAAGCTCTCTTCTCCCGATTTTCTCCCCGGTAAGGACCCGTGGGAGTACGAGGTCAAAGATAGTGGTCTTGGAGTACATGCCGCAGGCCGGAATGCAAAGGATTGGAAGAGCGCCGAGATAAGCAATCATAAACATCGCTCCCGGAAGAACTGCCGAGCCGTAAGTGATATCCTCCACTCCAAGCTGCCTTATCGCAAACCTTGTGACATCGTCAGGATCAACAGACATGCCGCCTGTGGTGATTAGCAGGTCAGCTCCGGCCTTTATAAGCTCTCTCAGCCTTGCCTCGATGAATGATTCATCATCAGGAGCGTAGAATGTGCCGACGATTTCGCCCCCGATGGCGCCTATCTTGCTATTGATAATCGGTGCAAAGGAATCTTTTACACTGCCGAAATAGACCTCATTTCCCGTGATGACAACACCGACCTTCGGCTTTCTGATCGGTTTGACCTGGATGATTTTCCCGGCCTGCTCGCCGAAGTGGACTGCTGCCTCTACAATATGTTTCTTGACAATCAATGGGATCGCCCTTGTCCCTGCGACTGTTTGACCTTTTTTCACAATCGTGTTGCTATGGACCGTTGCGCACATGACATCACCGAGCATATTGAACGCAAGGAGCGCGTCTGTATTTATTTTGAGAAGGCCTTCTGTCTCAGCAACAATAGTTATTTTACCCTCTTTTGGCTCTCCCTTTATACTCACTCCCTCACCCATGAGCGCATATGCCAGGGCATATGCAGCATCGTCTTCGTGCATCTCATCGTCCGCGATATTCAGCACAAAGAGATTTTCCTTGCCGAGCCGTTGGAGATGGCAGACATCTTCCTTCTTGATAATATGCCCTTTTTTGAAGGCCCGTCCCTTAAACTCTTCAGAACGTATCTCTGTTATGTCATGCGCAAGCACAGTGCCTACGGCTTCGGAAACGGCCAGTTTTATTGTTCCCGGGTTATGCTTTTCCTGCAAGGAATCACACATCAAGACCTCCTCTATAATCCGTCATCTTTGAATATCCTTCCGAACTTCTCATCAACAATCTCTCTTATACCCATCTCAAGTTCCTCATACTTCTTGAGGAACTTTTTGGCCTCTTCGGTGAGTGTTGCGCCGCCTCCGTTTTTCCCGCCGGTCTGCCGCTCGATAAGTTTGAAGCCAAGCCTTTCTTCCATCGCCTTTATATAGCCCCATGCTTTTCTGTAAGAGATGTTGATCTTTTTTGCCGCCTGATTGATAGAGCCCTGTTTGTCAATGGCCTCAAGTAAAAACCTTCTTCCTCCGCCGAAGACAGGTTTTCCTCCCGACTCGATCCAAAGCTTTGACTTAATCTCCATTTGCATTGCTCATCCGTTATGGAATTTTTGCATATCGAACATCAAAAAATATCCTGCCCAGCAGGTTTATAATATCCGGAGGCGGCACAGGGCCTGCATAAGACCTTCCCGTCCATATGGACCTCCCGCATGTCCTGAACGTGTTCACCGCAGGAATCGCATCGGGTCCTTCTCAGAGGTCTCCCCGGCATATCTTCAGGCTTTACCTTTACCTGAACTTTCATCACATCAAAGAGATCGTTATCAGACATGATCTTGTATGCCTCAAGCTGTGCCTCATACTTATTTTCGATCTCCGGGAAATATTCCTTTGCCTTCTGCCTTGACTCCTCTCTTGCAATGACCCGTACTGCCCTGCCTGTCCTGAGGTTCAGGAATGTTGCGGCCATTTTCCCATAGTCCAGGAACTTCATTGTCCTGTGGCCAAGACTGCAGCCGGTGACAGACTGCACAGCATCTGTTGCACACCGGTCCATTTCGACGAAGACCATGATGCTCTTTCTGTCCATTCCTTTTGGATCTTCAATCCCTATCATACTGAGTCCAAGCAGGGACATTCTTACGCCAAGCACCTGTCCCGGGCAAAGATGGCCGTGTACCTTTACAGACTTATCCAAAAGTATTTCAAATTCAGACACGCGAAACAACTTATTTCCGCCTTTTATCGTAAACATATACTCAGATTATAACTTTTCTATCCTCACGGCGCACGACTTGTATTCCGGCGTTCCGGATATTGGATCGCGATGTTCAGAGGTAAGAATATTGGTAAGTGTATTCCTGAAATGGAAGGTCATAAAAATATTTCCCGCCTGTGAGCGATCGCTCACTGTGGCCTTCGCCTTTACTGAACCCCTTCTTGAAGAGACACTGACCATTTCGCCGTTTTTGATCCTTAACGCTCTGGCGTCTTCCGGACTTATCTCGAGCAGTTCTTCAGGGACCAATTCCATGATCCCCGGTACCCTGCCAGTCATGGAACCGTTATTGTAATGTTCCCGGATTCTTCCGGTTATCAATACGAACGGGTATTCTTTATCAGTCTTTTCGCCGGACCCTTTGTGGTCCAGTGCGATGAACTTCGCCAATCCTCCGGGCCGTGCGAACAAATCGGTATAGAGCGTGGTCGTGCCGGGATGGTCTTTTGTAGGACAGGGCCACTGGATTCCCTGCTTCTCTATACGCTCGTAGCTTATTCCGCCGTAGCTCGGTACCAGGCCCGAGATTTCGTCCATTATCTCAGAGGGGCTATTGTAATGCATTGGATATCCCATCAGAGTTGAAAGTCTGCTGATGACCTGCCAATCCGCCATTCCGGCGAGAGGTTCGATTGCTTTTCTTACACGCTGTACCCTGCGCTCGCCGTTCGTAAACGACCCGTCTTTTTCGGCAAAACTTGCGCCAGGTAGGATTACGTGGGCAAACCGTGTTGTCTCGGTCGGGAATATGTCCTGCACTACAAGGAACTCGATCGACTCCAATGCGCTCCATACATGATGAAGGTCAGGGTCTGTCTGTGCCGGGTCTTCTCCTAGTATGTATAGGCCCTTGAAATTTCCCCGCTTGCATTCATCCAGCATCTCAACGGATTTAAGCCCCGGTTTGGGGCTTATCTTAACGTTCCATGCCTTCCCGAACTTTTCACGCACCTTCGGATCGGTGACGGGCTGATAGCCCGGGAGCGTTGCCGGCAGCGGACCGAGGTCGGATGCGCCCTGGACATTGTTCTGACCTCTCAGCGCCATAATACCGGTTGAGGGTCTTCCGAGCTGACCGCAAACGAGCGCAAGATTGGCAATAGCCATACAATTTTCAACGCCTGTCTGGTGTTCGGTGACGCCGAGACCGTACACGATCATGCCCTTGTCAGCATGAGAATATATGCGGGCCGCTTCAATGATCTTCTCCTGCGATACACCGGTAAGTTTCTCCACGCGGTCAAGGTCATAATGCCGGACCTTGGCTTTGAGTTCATCAAAGCCTTCCGTCCTTTTGGCTATGAAATCCATGTTTTCCCAGCCGTTTTTAAGGATGACATTAATAAGACCGTTCAACATGGCGATATTGCTGCCTGGCTTGAGATTCAGCCAGACGTCAGAGCGTTTCGCCATCCAGGTCTTTCTGGGATCGCCGACAATGAGTTTAGCGCCGTTGCGCAAGGCCTTTTTAAGCCATAGAGAAATGATCGGATGGCCTTCCGTGGGATTTGATCCGAACAGAAATAGTGTGTCCATATCCGGCATCTGACTTAATGAATTCGTAGAAGCGCCTGCTCCAAGGCTTGTGGCCAGACCGGCCACAGTAGGGGCGTGTCAGACTCGGGCGCAGTTGTCGACGTTGTTCGACCCGACTGCGCATCTGGCCCATTTTGCAAGGAGATAGTTTTCTTCGTTTGTACACCGCGAGGACGAAAAACCTCCGACCTTTTCCGGTCCGTATTTGTCTATAAGTTCCCTGAATTTATGAGCGACAAGTTCAAGCGCTTCGTCCCAGGTAGCCTCGTAAAAGACCCCGTCCCTCTTGATAAGAGGGGTCTTCAGCCTGTCGTCGCTGTGAATGAAGTCGTACCCGTATCTTCCCTTGATACAGAGATTGCCCCTGTTCACAGGCGCATCGTAGTCGGAGGTCACTTTTACGACCTTCTCGTCTTTTACATTCAGATAGAAATTACAGCCAGTCCCACAATAGGAACAGGTTGTCTTCACTCTCTTCACATCATGGGAACGTCCCTTGCCCTTGCCTTTCCGGTCGGTCAGCGCACCGGTGGGACAGGTGGAGACGCACTGCCCGCAGAATTCGCAGTTTTCAAGTGTCCGGGGTTTTCTGTAAGCAGTGTCCGGCATCGCTTTAAAGCCCCTTCCGACAAGGTCTATTGTTCCGGCCATTACTACTTCATTGCATATACGTGTGCAACGTGCGCATAAAATACATTTGTTCGGCTCATAAGTTATGAAAGGATTGTCTTCCCGTATCGGCAGGTCCCATTTCTCGCCCTCGAACTCGCCGGGTCTGACGTTATACATATAAGCCAATTCCTGAAGATCGCAATCTCCCGCCTTTTCACAACACATGCAATCATTGGGATGGTTTGAGAGGATAAGGGAAAGATTGGTCCTTCTAAGATGGGTCAGCTTTTCGCTTTCAGTGGCGATCTCCATGCCGTCCTGCACAGGTGTCGTACAGGCGGCAAGCGGTCTGGCCATGCCTTTGATCTCGACAAGACAAAGACGGCAGCCTCCGTACGGCTCAAGTCGTTCATCGTAGCACAATGTCGGTATGAATATCCCTGATTCCCTGCAGACGTCAAGGATGGTTTTCCCTTCCTCGACAATTTTGTGAATGCCGTTGATAATGACCCTGATACTCACAAGTTACCTCCCGCCTATTTACAGATCGAGCTGACAACGTCAGCCTGGCTCATTAAAAATTTCTGAAATTTAGCATGGATTTTCCAGAACACTGCGATGGCCTTTTCACCCTCAGGGGTGACCCTCGTGCCTCCGCCCTTCCTGCCTCCGGCAGAGGTCACAACATAGGGTTTAGGCACTTGCTGGTTCATTGAATCAATAAGGAGCCAGGCCTTACGGTAGGGTATTTCCAGAGCCTTTGCCGCCTTCGTGATGGAGCCGTATTCGCGAATTCGCTCAAGGAGAGCTATCCTTCCATAGCCGAGGAATGTGCCTTCGCTTCCCTCGATCCAGATGTGGCCTCTGAGAGAAGGGGATATGGTTTCCTGTTTACGAGAAGATCTATTGCCCATGTCTAAATCGTAATATACATTATGGCCTAACGCTTTTGCAACAGTATGTGTCTGGCAGTTGAAGCTTAAAGGAGGTATAATCTTATTAAGAACGCCTGAAGGACCGTAAAACATGAAAATCTATATCGGTACAAGCGGGTATGGATACAAGGAATGGAAAGGCAAATTCTATCCTGACAAGATCCCGCCAAAGGAAATGCTTAGCTACTATTCGGGTCGCCTTGCATCCGTAGAGATCAACAATACGTTTTACCACATGCCCACAGAGGGCGTCCTTACATCCTGGGCGGAACAGGTCCCCGACGATTTTGTTTTCGCGCTTAAGGCGCCCCAGATCATTACTCATATGAAGAGGTTGAGAAATGTAGGAGAGGAAACAGAGTATCTCTTCAGGACCCTGTCGGTCCTGGAGAACAAACTGGGACCGGTCCTTTTTCAGTTTCCCAAGAGTTTTCACGCGGACCGCCATGCACTGGAAGATTTTCTCGATCTGGTCCCGGGTAATATCTACTGTGCATTCGAGTTCCGCCACCCATCGTGGCTCGATATGAAGATCCTGGACCTGATGCGTAAACGGGGATGCAGCCTCTGCAACTCGGACGACGATGAAAATCCTGCAAATGAGATCGTCAGTACCGCGTCGTGGGGTTACTTGCGCCTGCGCCGCTCCGATTATACGGTTTCTGACCTGTCAGAATGGATGGAAAGGGTCCTTTCGCAGGAATGGGACAGGGCTTTCGTTTTTTTCAAACACGAGGAAGAGGCCGCAGGACCTGAAATGGCGATGCGTTTTCAAAAGCTTGCGGATTCAAAGGTGAAGAAACTCCAACGAACATGAGGACTTTGCAAGTAGAACCTATCTCAAAATAGATTCTGCAGCGAAAGAGAGATGAAATCGTGGCAGACAAGGAAAAAAGGGGAAATCGCCCGGAGGCGCAGCAGCGTTGCGTTGAGGACGATTTTACCTTTATGACGCCGTATGCTGCGATTTCAGCCTCTTGCAGCCGGAAGCCATTTTGAGATAGGTTCTAATGTTCTTCCAATGCCCAGGACATTTCAAATAGCGCAGGTCGGTAAGCGGAAGATTGAGCTTTCAAATCTGGAGAAGGTCCTGTATCCTGACAGCCATATCTTGAAAGCGGAGCTGATTGAGTATTATCTCAAGGTCGCTCCGACTATACTAGCGCATTTGAAAGGACGCCCGCTTTCGCTCGTGCGCTATCCGGACGGCATTGACGGCGAGCGTTTTTTTCAGAAGAACAGGCCGGAATGGGCTCCGGAATGGATAGAGCATGTTGTGCTGCGGGAGCCTGCAGGGGAAGAAAAAATCGATTATGTGATAGCTACCGAGGAGTCTTCTCTTGTTTGGCTCGCAAATCTCGCATGCATTGAGCTCCATCAGATGCATTGCCGCGCTCCGCACTTCGATAAGCCCGATTACTTCGTGTTTGATTTGGACCCGCCTGCCCACTACAGGTTCGGGGAACTTGTCCGGATTGCCCTGGACATGAAAGAACACATCGAGAGCTTTGGCTACAGTCCTTTCGTAAAAACAACCGGCAGCAAGGGGCTTCACATCCTCGTCCCCATCGAACCCAAGTGGACATTCGATAAAGTCTTTGAGGCAGCTCATGAAGTGGCCAAACTATTCGTCGATTCACACAGCCTGACGACCACCCTGCACCTTAAGAAAGAGGCCCGCAAAGGGAGGGTTTTGGTGGATATCTATCGCAACCGGACCTCTCAGACTATTGTGTCGGCATACAGCGTGCGCGGACTTCCCGGGGCGCCTGTGTCGATGCCGCTGCGATGGGACCAATTGGCGGATATCAGCAGCGCCGCTGAGTTTAATCTGCGCAATGTGCCAGGGTCTATCATGCGTAACAGCGACGTATGGGAAGGGATCGCTGCATATGCCGCCGTTCTTCATACGGTGCGGAAGGGAGCCACTTCAACGAAGAGGACTGCGCCATCCCGGAAGCACAAGACTCCTGAGGAGCTCAGCGAATACGCCAAAAGGCGGAGTTTCGGGAAAACACCCGAGCCTCCGCCCGCAGTTACTGAAGGGGAAGGAGACAGATTTGTAGTGCACAGGCACCACGCAACGCGCCTGCATTATGATCTCCGCCTTGAAAAAGGGGGCGTGTTAAAGTCCTGGGCTGTTCCGAAAGGGCTTCCTCCCCGTCCGGGCATCATGCGGCTTGCCGTCTCTACTGAAGACCATCCGCTGGAATACATGAATTTCGAGGGCTCCATCCCCAAGGGACAATATGGCGGCGGCAAGATGTGGATCTACGCGCGAGGGAAATACGAAATTACGAAAGAGAAAAAGGACGGGTTCTATTTTCGGCTCCAGAGCAGGGAGATCAGCTCAGAATACAGGATGCATCGCACCAGGGAGAACGAATGGATGCTTGAGCGCATTGACAAGCCGCAGGTTGACTGGCTGCGCGAGCCGATCGAGGCGATGCTTGCCCGCCCGGCAGATGGGCCTCCTGACTCAGGAGACTATCTCTATGAAGTGAAATGGGACGGCATACGGGCGATGGTCGCGCTGGATGAAGGCGAAGTAAGGATTCGCACCAGGAACCAGCGCGATATAACTTCCAAGTTTCCGGAGCTCCTGGTTCCGGACCGGTCATTCAGAGCGGCTTCGGCATTATTCGACGCGGAAATTGTCTGTCTCGATGATGCGGGGAAATCGGTGTTCAGTAACGTAATACACAGGATCCAGCAAAACAGCGAGAGCGCAATTGAACGCGCCAGGGTCAGTTATCCGGCAGTCTGTTATATCTTTGATTGTCTCTGCCTCGACGGTCGGGCTATCGTTAATGAACCGTTATCCCGGCGGCGCGAATGGATGGAGGATGCGATCAGACGTGATACGACATACCGGGTCAGCGAGGCGGTTACTGACGGTCCCGGGTTGTTCAAGGCTGCGGTGAGTATGGGGCTTGAGGGAATTATGGCGAAGGAAAGAAGCAGTGTGTATCGGCCCGGCACGCGCAGCGCGCTGTGGTTGAAAATCAAGAAACGGCAGACAATGGATTGCGCGATAATAGGTTATACGAAAGGAAGGCGCGGACGTCAGGCGTTGTTCGGTGCACTGCAGCTGGCGCTGCGCGATGGCAACGAACTGCGGTATCTGGGTAAAGTGGGAGCCGGCTTCGATGAAAAATCGATGAAAGAGACATTCGCTTATTTGGAGAAAATCAGGCATATAAAGAGACCGATCAGCGAAAGGCCGCCTGACGAGGCACAGACAGTGTGGATCGAGCCGAGGGCGATCTGCGAGGTACAGTTCGCTTCGCTGACAAAGGATGGGATGCTGCGCGAGCCGGTGTTTATCAGACTCCGCCCGGATCTGGCTGCATAAGTACTTCAGTTTGATGGTTCCCTGTTCCTTGCTGCAGGGTTACCGGACGCGTGTATGAAGTGAGGCACTAACCGAAAAAAAGCGGTATAATTAATAAGACACCCGGAACATGAACTTGCTTGAGTATAGTATCCCGTAACGACCATTGGAGGTGAGATATGAGAGCAATCTGGAAAGGCCATATTCGTTTCTCGCTCGTAACGATACCTGTCCTCGTGTACAATGCTGTGGATACGGAACAATCAATCAGTTTTCATCTCCTGCACAAGGAAGACCACGGTCCTGTCGGATATGATAAGCGGTGCAAGAAGTGCAATAAGGTTATATCCTCCGAGGAGATTGTCAAGGGCTACAAATATGAGCCTGACCGGTACGTGATTGTCGAGAAAGAAGACCTCGATAAAATAAACCTCGAAAGCACAAAGATAATCGAAATCGAAGGATTCATCGATGCAAAAGAGGTGCACCCCACATTGTATGAGGCGCCATACTATGCAGGACCTGACGGGCCTGTCGCGGTGCAGGCATACTCCCTTTTAACTGCCGCTCTCGGGGAGACCGGGAAGGTGGGAATCGGCAAGGTTGTATTGCATGACCGTGAAGATATAGTGATGATTGCGCCTTATGAGAATGCCGTGGTGCTTTACAAACTCCGGACACCTAAGGAGATCAGAAACGTCCATGAGATTCCCCAGCTTGATGGAAAATCCTTAGACAAAGAATGGCTCAAACTTGCCAGGACCCTGGTCGATTCCATGAGCACGACCATGGATAAGATCGATCTGACGGATAAGTATCACGATGCTCTCAGGGCCATCATTGAGTCCAAGATTGCAGGCAAGGAGATCGTCACAGTGGAAGAAGAAGAGAAACCGGTGGTGGACATCATGACAGCCCTTAAGCTAAGCATCGAGCGGGCAAAGTCTCAGAAGAAGCCGATGGAAAAAGCAACAGGAAAGAAAAAAACAGTTGTCTCAAAGGAAGCAAAGGCCGGGGGGTGAACAGGGAGTATGGGTAAAATTATATGGTTCCCCGCGAAACAACCGTCTAAATTCGGTTTCGAGCGGGTAAAAAAACATAGGAAAGTGAACCTGGACCAGATGGACCTCTTCTCCGCAGGCTTGGGACAGATTATACGACTTCCGACTAACATCGGCCCTTTCGAGGAGGCTTTGCTGTTGGACGAGCGTGATGACAGCAGGGCTGAGAAGGCATACTTGAGGGCGATATCGGAAGGAGACCTTCCAGCCGACGCATATTGCAACCTTGGCATCATCGAATCCAAAGCAGGCAGGACAACAAAGGCATTCGACTGTTTTACGAAATCACTGGAGCACGATTCGAGGCATTTCGAATCGCATTATAATCTGGGAAACCTTTATTTCGAGGGAGATAACCTGCGTCTGGCGAAGATGCATTACGAGTTGGCTGCCGAAATCAACCCCGCGTTCCCAAACCTGTATTTTAATTTGGGGCTGGTTCTCGCTCTCCTAAAAGAAACAAAGGCCGCAATCGATGCTCTCTTAAAATATCAGTTGATGGCGCCTCCGGAAGAGCGCGGGAACGCTGACAATTTAATCAGCGGACTCAAGAAATCTCTGGCCATGGCAGGCCGAAATACCTTGTCATAAACGGTCTGTTTTTTCTCTTAGTGACTCATCTGCCAACGCGAAGGTTTCCGAAGCGCACCATATCGTTGAATGGAGCCGCTACTGTCCTGGACCATGAAGAAAATATAGCCCAGGGAAATTGATTCCTACTTGCAACTGACAATTCACGGCCAAATTGTACCATTTACTTGCAAGGCTCCGGGTAAAGATGTTAATTTGTTCTAGCCGGTAATAATGATTTATCGTTGCATTCGGCATGAATCGCTCAGGAACTGGAAACATGGATAATGAGGATTTAAATAAATACGAAGGGATGTCTAAACTGTCTCTTTCATTTGGACCAGAACTTTTTCCTGGAGACCTGATACATGAACTTTAAGACAGAAGAGTCTCCTAGAAGGAGGAATGAAGACCGCCTGTCCCGGGCGCAGGCGATATCCCATGTGGGAGACTGGGAGTGGGAGATTGCGACCAACGCAGTCAAGTGGTCCGATGAACTGTACCGCATTTACGGCTTCGAGCCGCGTTCCGTTCAGCCGGACTACGGCCTGGTCATGGCGCAGATGCATCCGGAGAGCAAGGAGGAGTTCCTGAAGGGGATAGACGCCGCGCTGAAAGAAGACCGCCATTTCGAGATGGACTATCGGTTCTTCAGGAAGGACGGCTCCGAGGCGATAC
>Ga0181533_1002230_pt1 | contig 23113 bp, 21 predicted proteins | sample PEATcosm2014_Bin_45_FD_119772 | JGI IMG/M metagenome (GOLD analysis project Ga0181533, IMG submission 119772) | Peatland microbial communities from MTU Mesocosm Facility, Houghton, MI, USA - PEATcosm2014_Bin11_60_metaG | ecosystem: Environmental > Terrestrial > Soil > Wetlands > Peat | place...
CGGCGTGCGCCGCATCGACCGCGGCGGTCGGCCGCGTCTTAGCGAGCGCGGCGAAGGCGGTGCTCGGGCGGTCGCTTGCGGAGCCGTCGGCGGTGACGATCTCGGTCCCGGGCGGCACGGCCGCCGCGATGGCGCGGGCGAAGGCCGGGCCGCTTGCGGCATAGACGAGGCCCGGCGTGAGAATGGCGATGATGGTTTTGAGCTTGCCGAAATCCTGCGACAACAGCGAATAAGGCACCGAGATCGGCGCATAGGGGATGCCGACATGCATGGCGGCAAGCCCGATCAGCGCATGCTCGATATCGTTGCCGGACAGGATGGCGATCGGTCGCTCGGCCGACAGATTGCGTTCGAGGAGCGCCGCGCCGATCGCGCGTACTGCCTCGAGCGTGGCCCTGTAGCTCAGCGTGAGCCAGCCTTCGCCAGGGGTATTGCGCTGTGCCAGGAAAATGCTGTCCGGTGCCGCATCGGCCCAATAGACCAGCCGCTCGGTGAGCGTCCGCGGATAGGGCGGCAGTGGCCGCGGCGAGCGCAGCAGCAATGCACCGTCGCTCCGTCGCTCGACTTCCACTTCGGGACGGCCGAGCTTGACCGGCCGTAGCGGCGCGCGGATTGGCATGGCGGGGATTTGGCAGGCGTTCGACATCTCGGCCGCTTCGCTTCGTGTCAGCCGCGCGTCACTTTGGGCGCGCGCTTTTCTAAAAATGCCTTCAATCGCGTCTTGGCTTCGTCGTCGCCCTGCGCGATCGCGGCGGCAAGCGCTTCGGTGATGTAGCCGGCCGAGGGGTCGCTCCGCGCGATCCGGGGCAGCAAATGCATCACCGCGAAATTCGTGAACGGCGCATTGCCGGCGATCCGCTGCGCGAGTTCGAGGCCCTTGGCGAGGCCTTCGCCTGTATCGACCAGGTATTGGGTGAGCCCGATGGATTGCCCTTCCTCGGCGGACAGCGTGCGTCCGGTCAGCATCATGTCCATGACGCGGGCGGTGCCGATGAGCGGCGGCAGCCGCACCGAACCGCCGCCGCCGAGATAGATTCCCCGGCTCGCTTCCGGCAGCGCGTAAAAGGCGCTGCGTTCGGCGACGCGCACATGCGCCGCCGCGGCCAGCTCGAGGCCGCCGCCGACCACCGCGCCGTGCAACACGGCGACGACCGGCACGCTGCCGAACTCGATGCGCTCGAAGGCGCGATGCCAGGACCGCGAATGCTCGACCCCGGCAAAGGTATCGCGCTCGGCGAGTTCGCTCAGATCGAGCCCGGCACTGAAATGATCGCCTTCGCCGGCGATGACGACGGCGCGGATGTCATCCGGCAGGGCGCCGAAGAAGGCTTCGATGCCCGCGACAGTGGGGTCGTCGAGCGCATTGCGCTTCTCGGCGCGCGTCAGCGTCAGCACGGCGATGGTGTCATGGCGCTCGGCCTTGAGCGAGGCGGGGAGCTGGAGCGCGCTGAATTCCAGGGTCATTTTACTCGCAGGCGTTGATGGTGAGACCGGCATTTTCGATGCCGGTCAGTTTGGCACGGTTCGCTACGATGACAAACGTCGGCTGCTACGCGAGCTCCGACCTCAATTTTGCTTGGTCACCAGCGGACAGCCGCCCTCGCTCAAGGGCCGGAACGCCTTGTCCGCGGCGATCGTGCCTGTGATCTTGAAGACATCCCACTCCCCCTTCGATTCGGCCGGCGACTTCACCTGCAACAGATACATCGCATGCATTGCCCGGCCGTCCTCGCGGATCGAGACATGGCCGAACAGCGGGTCGTCGACCGGCGTCGCCTTCATCGCCGCGACGACGGCGCGGCCGTCGGCCGGCGAGCCGACCTTGTCGACGGCTTGCAGATAATCCATCACCCCGGAATAGACGCCGGCTTGCATGTGATTGGGCATTTCGTGCTTGGCGTGCCGCTCCTGATAGCGCCGCGACCAGGCCCGCGTCTGATCGTTCATGTCCCAATAGAAGGCATTGAGAGCGGTAATTCCTTGCGCGACCTTCAGGCCGAGCGCCGGTACACTCTGCAGATCAAAGATCAGCGCCACGAGCTTCTGCTTGTCGCCGATCCGGTACTCGGCCGCCTGCTTGATGGCATTGACCGTGTCGCCGCCGGCATTGGCGAGGCCGATCACCTCGGCGCCGGACGATTGCGCCTGCAACAGGAACGAGGAGAAGTCGGCGACGCCGAGCGGGTGCCGGACATCGCCTTTCACCTGGCCGCCTTCGGCGACAACTTCGGCCGCCGCCTGTTTCTGCAGATCGTCGCCGAACGCGTAATCCGCGGTGACGAAGAACCAGGACTTGCCGCCCTGCTGCAGCACGCCGCGGGCGAGGCCGTGTCCCATGGCCCAGGTGTCATAGGTCCAATGCACCGTATTGGGCGAGCACTTCGCCCCGGTCAGCAACGAACTGCCGGCGCCCGATCCGATCAGCACTTTATTCTTTTCGCGGGCGATGTCGGCAACCGCAAAGGCGACCGCGGAATTCGGCACGTCGATGATCATGTCGACGCCGTCGACGTCGAACCAGCGCCGCGCGACGCTGGCGCCCACGTCCGGCTTGTTCTGGTGATCCGCCGACAGAATCTCGACCTTGCGCTTCGAATGCTTGGCGAAGTCCTCGACCGCGAGCTGCGCGGCGATCACCGAGCCCGGGCCCTGGAAGTCGGCATAGACGCTCGACATGTCGTTGAGCACGCCGATACGGAGCACCCCGTTCGTCTCTGCCGCGGCCGGGGGCCAGATCAGAGAAAACAGGACAGCAGAAATCGTTGCGAGCTTGAGCATGCAACCCTCCCTCTCGGCGATCGTCTGTTCGCGGTCGCCTTGCTTGTCGTCTTGCGATCGAGCGGCGCCGATTGTCGTGGCGCTCGTCATTGTCGGCGTCGCGGCCATCCTGCCCAGCGCAACAAATATGTTGTCATTGACAACAATTTGCGTCAAGCGCTTTCGCGGCTGCGGAATCTGATAGACACGGCGAAAAGGGAGGGCGTGACGGTGGACGTTTCGAACCGATCGGATCGCGATAGGCGCAGCCAGCGCAGCAGCCCGGCCCGGCCGGCCGCCGCGCCGGCCGAACGGCTGGAGTTTGCCGAATTGAACCGTCACGTCGGGTATTTCCTGCGCCGGCTGCAGGTCGCTGTCTTCAACAACTTCATCCGCACGCTGGCACCGCTCGACGTGCGGCCGGCGCAATATTCGATCCTGGTGCTCATCGCGGCCAACCCGGGACAGTCGCAAGCCGCCATCGGGCAGGCCCTGAATATCGAGCGAGCCCGGCTGGCCCGCATGCTGCATGAGCTGCAGCGGCGCGATTGGATCGAGCGCCGCGCCGCGCTGGACGACCGTCGCTCGCATTCGTTGTTTCTCACCGACCTGGGCGCCAAGACCTTGGCGCGGATCAGGACGTTGGCGGCGCGCCACGAAGCGCAGATGGTCGAATTGATCGGCGCGAAGCGCCGCATGCTGCTGCTGGAGCTGTTACGCGAATTCGGCTGAGCGCGATCCGCGCTCGGCACCTCAATTGACCCGTTCCGGCGTGCCCCGTACAAACGGCGCCGATACGCCAATTCAAGACCCCCATTGAAGACAACAATAACGGGAGTGCCCGATGCGAGAGGTCTTTATTTGCGATGCCGCACGGACCGCGATCGGCCGCTACGGCGGCGGGCTTGCAAAAGTTCGCACCGACGACCTTGCCGCGGCGCCGATCAAGGCGCTGGTCGCGCGCAACGGCAAGGCCGACTGGAGCCGGCTCGACGAGGTGTTTTTCGGCTGCGCCAATCAAGCCGGCGAGGACAACCGCAACGTGTCGCGCATGGCGCTCTTGCTCGCCGGGCTGCCGGACTCGATCCCGGGCGTCACCGTGAACCGCCTTTGCGCCTCCGGCCTCAACGCGGTGGGCGATGCGGCACGCGCGATCCGCACCGGCGAGATGGAGTTTGCCATCGCCGGCGGCGTGGAATCGATGACGCGCGCGCCGTTCGTGATGGGCAAGGCCGGCGAAGCCTTCGCGCGCTCGACCGAGGTCTTCGACTCCACGATCGGCTGGCGTTTCGTCAATCCGGCGATGAAGACGAGATACGGCATCGATTCCATGGCCGAGACCGCCGAGAACGTGGCGGAGGAATACCAGGTGGCGCGGGCCGACCAGGATGCCTTCGCGTTGCGCTCGCAACAGCGCGCCGGCAAAGCCGCCGCCGCCGGCTATTTCGCCGAAGAGATCGTCCCGGTGGCGGCGCCCGGCGGCAAAGCAGGCCCGATCGTCATCGACAAGGACGAGCATCTGCGGCCCGATACGACGCTCGATAATCTCACCAAGCTCAAGCCGATCGCGCGCAATCCCGGCACCGTTACCGCCGGCAATGCGTCCGGCATCAATGACGGTGCCGCCGCGATCATTCTCGCCAGCGAAGCCGCGGCCAAGGCGCACGGCTTGACGCCGCGCGCGCGCGTTCTCGGCATGGCCTCGGCGGCGGTGCCGCCGCGCGTCATGGGCATCGGTCCGGTGCCGTCGACCAGGAAGCTCTTGGAGCGGCTCGGCTTGACGATCGGCGATTTCGATCTGATCGAGCTCAACGAGGCGTTCGCCGCCCAAGGCCTCGCCTGCCTGCGCCAGCTCGGCGTCGCCGACGATGCCGAACACGTCAATCCTCATGGCGGCGCCATCGCGCTCGGCCATCCGCTCGGCATGTCGGGCGCGCGGCTCGCTTTGACCGCGGTGCACGGCTTGGAAAAGCGCGGCGGCAAGCGTGCCCTCGCCACGATGTGCGTCGGCGTCGGTCAGGGCGTGTCGTTGGCGGTGGAGCTGGTTTGAACCGTCATTCCGCGCCCGGCCTTCCGGGATGGGCTTGGACGGTGCAAATTTCGCAGGATTGTGATTATGGATTCCGGGCTCGTGCTTTCAGCGCGACCCGGAATGACGAAATGGAGTGTCCGTTGTGCCGATGAGTCCTGGGTATATTCCCTTCCACCCAAATCCGTCGAAGCCGACATACCAGCCGCCGGCGGGCGCGGTCGACGCGCATTGCCATGTGTTCGGGCCGGAGGCGCAATTCCCCTACGCGCCGGAGCGCAAATACACGCCCTGCGACGCGCCGAAGGAAAAGCTGTTCGCGCTGCGCGATTTCTTAGGCCTCGACAAGAACGTCATCGTGCAGGCCTCCTGCCATTCCAAGGACAACCGCGCCATGGTCGATGCGCTCGAAGCATCGAACGGCCGGGCCAAGGGTGTCGCTTTCGTCGGCGAAGAAGTGACCGACGACGAACTGAAATGGATGGACAGAGCCGGCGTGCGCGGCGTGCGCTTCAATTTCCTCAAGCGGCTTGTGGATTTCACGCCGCGCGACGTGCTCTTCCGTATCGCCGCGCGGGTGGAAAAGCTCGGCTGGCATATCGTGGTCTATTTCGAAATGCCGGACCTGCCCGAACTCGAGGATTTCTTCACCGCGCTGCCGACCACCGTGGTGGTCGATCACATGGGTACGCCCGACGTGACGAAGGGGGTCGATCACCCCGAAAATCAGCGCTTCCACAGGCTGATGGACAAGCACAGGAATTTTTGGGTCAAGGCGACCTGTCCGGAACGCATGAGCGTCGCCGGCCCGCCCTATGACGACGTGGCGCCGTTCGGCCGGGCGCTGGTCGAGCATTTCCCCGACCGCGTCATCTGGGGCACCGACTGGCCGCATCCGAACATGAAAAAGACGGCGCCGGACGACGGCATGCTGGTCGATTACATTCCCAAGGTTGCGCCCACACCTGCGGCGCAGCAGGCGCTGCTGGTCGACAATCCGATGCGGCTTTATTGGGGGTAGGTTGATTGCCGCTGCGGCGGCAACTACGGTACCGCGGCCAAGATCATTGCTTTTAGGGGTAAGGCATGGCGACATTTGTCCTCATCCATGGCGCCTGGCACGGCGCCTGGTGTTGGCGCCGTGTGGCGAGGCTGCTCACGCGCGCCGGGCACGAAGTATTCATCCCGACGCTGACTGGCCTTTGCGAACGCTCGCATCTGTTGACGCCCGCGCTCGATCTGGACACCCACATTCTCGACGTCGTCAACGAAATGAAGTGGCAGGAATTGAACAGCGTGGTGCTGGTCGGTCACTCGTATGGCGGCATGGTGATTTCCGGCGTTGCCGAGCAGATGGAAAAGTCGATAGCCTCGTTCGTGATGCTCGATGCGTTCATGCCGGAAAACGGGCAATCCCTGGTCGATTTGCAGCCGCTGGCGCCGCGGGAGGCGATTTTGGCCGCGGAACGCCAGGGTGCGACAAGCCTGCCGCCGCGGCCCGCTGAGTTCTTCAAGCTCAATGAAAAGGACCGCGCCTGGGTCGATGCGCAATGCACGCCGCAACCGATCAAATGCTTCTTGCAGAAACTGACGCTAACGGGCGCGCGCGAGCGCATCGCAAAAAAAAACCTATATTAGGGCGACCGTTTTCCCGAGCCCGTATTTCGACGCCGGCCTGGCGAGCGCGCGTGCCAAGAATTGGCGCATCCACGAGGTGCCGTGCGGCCATGATGTTATGCTCGACATGCCGGAACGTCTGACCGAAATATTGCAGGACGCCGCCTGAGCACCCGCGATAGGGGGCACAAAGGCCGCGGCGGCGGGTTAATTTCTGGTGGTTGGAACAGTCGAGACTGTGGCAAACCGCTTATATTGCCAAGCCTCTCTGCGCTATATATGTGAAGCCAATTGGGAGATGCGCCGATGGCCCGCGAACAGCACGATTACGACGATATCCCGGGGACCTTCGTGTTCGATGCCGAACGGTCCCGGCAGGGATACGCGATCAATATGTTCTGCATGTCGTTGATGAAGGACGAGAACCGCAAGGCGTTCAAGGCGAACGAGGCGGAATATCTGAAGAAATTCAATCTGACGCCGGAGCAGACCGACGCCGTCCTCAAGCGCGATTACAACCGCATGCTGGAGCTCGGCGGCAATATCTATTTCACCGCCAAGCTCGGCGCCACCGACGGGCATTCGTTCCAGCATCTCGCCGCCGTCATGACCGGCTCGTCGCAGCCGGACTATGCCGCGATGATGCTCGAAGGCGGACGCTCGGTCGAGGGCAACCGCTCGCGCTCCGGGAAGAACACGCCGTCCAAATATCTCGGCGCCGCGCCGGCGAAAAAGACTGCCGCCGCCAAAGTGAAAGCCAAAGCCGGCAGCAAGGCCGGCAAGGCGAAATCCGGCAAAGCCAAATCCAAACCAGCGAAACGGAAGTGACGCCGTGGCCACGATCATCGCAGGAATAGGTTCATCGCATGTCCCCGCCATCGGGGCGGCGCTCGACAACGGCAAGACCGAAGAGCCGTATTGGAAGCGGGTGTTTTCCGGCTTCGAGAAATCGCAGGCCTGGATGCGCGAGGCCAAGCCCGATGTCGCCATCGTCGTCTATAACGATCATGCCTCGGCGTTCTCGGTCGAGATGATCCCGACCTTCGCGCTCGGCTGCGCGGCGGAATTCCCGCCGGCCGACGAAGGCTGGGGGCCGCGCCCGGTGCCGGTCGCGCAGGGCCATCCGGCGCTCGCCGCACATATCGCGCAATCCTGTATTCTCGACGAATTCGATCTCACCATCTGCAACAAAATGGAGATCGATCACGGCATGACCGTGCCGATGAACCTGTTGTTCGGCAAGATCGAGAAGGGCGGGCATTGGCCGTGCCCGGTGATCCCGCTCGCGGTCAATGTGGTGATGTATCCGCCGCCGACCGGCCATCGCTGCTTCATGCTCGGCCGCGCCATCCGCAAAGCGGTGGAGTCCTATCCGGAAGACCTCAAAGTGGTGATCTTCGGCACCGGCGGCTTGTCCCACCAGATTTCCGGTCCGCGCGCCGGCCTCATCAACCGCAAATGGGACACCGCCTTCCTCGACAATCTGTCGAAGGATCCGCAGAAGCTCGTGAAGATTCCGCACATCGAATATATGCGCGAAGCCGGCGCCGAAGGCATCGAAATGGTGATGTGGCTCGTCATGCGCGGCGCGCTCGACGACAAGGTCGACGAGGTCTATCGCTTCTACACCGTGCCGGCGTCGAACACCGCGGTCGGCCATATCATCCTGGCCAACAAGCGGCGCGCGGCGAAGAAGCCCGCAACCAAGCCGAAGCGCCTCGCCGTCAAGCGCAAGCGCGCCGCGGCGCTGGCAAGAGTTCAACGCATTCGCAGTTAGCACATGCTCGTCATGGCCGGGCTTGTCCCGGCCATCCATGTCTTTGGCCCGCGAGGCTCAAGCCGTGGATGCCCGGCACAAGGCCGGGCATGACGGCTGAGCGGCTCAGAGAAGAGGTATCCAATGAAGATTTGCGTAGCGGGGCAGGGTGCGTTCGGACAAAAACATCTCGACGCGCTGAAGCGGATACCCGATGTCGAGGTTACGTCCCTGGTCGGCGGCAATCAGGATTCGACCGCTCAGGTCGCCCAGAAATACGGCATCCCGCATTACACCGGCGAATTGTCCGAGGGCATCAAGCGCGCCGACGCGGTGATCCTGACCACGCCGACCAAGATGCATTTCCGCCAAAGCGAGCAGGTGATGCGCGCCGGCAAGCATCTCTTGGTCGAAATTCCGGTCACCGACAGCGTCGAGGACGCCGAAGGCCTGGTGAAGATCGCCAAGGAAACCGGCGTTCTCGCCATGGGCGGCCACGTCCGGCGCTTCAATCCGAGCCATCAATGGGTGCACAAGCGCATCGCCAAGGGCGAGCTGAAAATCCAGCAGATGGATGTGCAGACCTATTTCTTCCGGCGCAAGAACATCAACGCGGCCGGTAATCCGAGGAGCTGGACCGATCATCTTTTGTGGCATCACGCCGCCCATACCATCGACCTGTTCCAGTATCAGGCCGGCGAAACCATTTCCGACTGCTACGCGGTGCAAGGGCCGATCCACCCGCAGCTCAATATCGCCATGGACATGGGGATCGTCGCCAAGACGCCGTCCGGCGCGATGCTGACCTTGTCGCTGTCGTTCAACAATGACGGGCCGATCGGCTCGTTCTTCCGCTACATCTGCGACAACGGCACCTACAAGGCCTATTACGACGATCTGTCCGACGACAAGGACAACAAGATCGATCTGTCGCAGGTCGACGTGTCGATGGACGGCATCGAGCTGGAAGACCGCGAATTCATCTCGGCGATCAAGGAAAAGCGCGAGCCGAATGCGAGCCTCGTCCAGCTGCTGCCCTGCATGCACGTGCTGGGCAAGCTGGAACAGATCATCGACCCGCAGCGCAAGGCGCATGCCTGAATTTCATTTCGCGCTACAACGCGTAGATGGCAATGCCAAGGGCTCGCGCACAAGCCAAGAGTTTTCGGTCATAACTCGCTAGTTCGATTTCTTCACCACCTGCGCGCAAAAATTCGATCGTGGCGAGATGCAATCCGTCGAGCGTGCCGATTGGTGTTGGATAGGGTTCAAGAGCGCGGGCGAGCGCCGGCGGCGTAAGATCGATCAGCGATACGAAGGCGAGAAGCGCCTTCGCCTCATCGGTATGGGAGCGGGTGAGACCGCGGGTGTGAAGCCTATTCCAAAGCTCGTATGCTAAAAGCTGGCTCGAAACCAGCCGTTCGCGCCATAACGTGCTTGGCGGCGCACGATTCTCGCCAACGAGATGGGCCAGAGCCACAGAGGTATCGAGATAGATCAACGGTCCTCTCGGTCGCGCTCCAAGTCCGCCATGAGTTCTTCGAAAGACATCATGGGTTTGCGCGGAGGAAAAGGAGTTCCAGGTGGAACCTTCGCCGGCGTCAGCCAGCCTTCCCGCACGCCTCGGGCGATGAATTCATCATGGCTTGCCGCCCTGTGACCGGGCTGCGGCGGGACGATTTCCGCCACGACGCGGTCGCGGTCGGTCACGAGCACGGTCTCGCCGGCGGCCGCCAAGCGAACGTATTCGCTGAGCTTGTTTTTCAGGACTTTGAGGCCGACCGAGCGCATAAACAAAATGTAGCTACCGGAAGCTACCAAGTCAATAATACCCCTCTACCGCATTGATGTTCGGTCGATCCCGAGCGAAGCTCGACACCAACGAAGCATGTTTTGGGAGGGGACGATGACCCGGCGGTTTCGGGGCCCGGTTGCCTTTGCGTTTGCTGTGCTCGTTTTTGCTGTAACAAGCTCCGGGACGCGAGCACAAGACGCCTATCCGTCGCGGCCGGTCCATGTCCTCGTGCCCTATCCGCCCGGCGGCGCGGTCGACATCGTGGCGCGCACGCTCGGCGACGAGCTTTCGAAACGCTGGGGCCAATCGGTCGTCATCGAAAACCGGCCGGGCGCCGGCGGCATCGTGGCCGAGCAGGCTTTGGTGCAGTCGGCGCCGGACGGCTATACGCTGATCGTGGTCGCGTCCGGCCATGCGCTGCTCGGCCATTTCTACGACAATCTGCCCTACGACACGTTCAAGGATTTCACCCCGATCTCGTTGATCGGCTCGTCGCCGAACATGCTGTTGGTACGCGCCGATTCGTCGTTCAAATCGGTTGGCGACGTGATCGCGGCGGCGCGCGCAAACCCTGGGCATTTGTCCTACGGTCACGCCGGCAACGGCACGTCGCCTTATCTTTCCGGCGAGCTGTTCAAATACATGGCGAAGATCGAGATCACGGCGGTGCCGTACAAGGGCGGCGCGCCGGCTCTGGCCGATCTGATCGGCGGCCATATTCCGCTTAGCTTCAACAATATCCCGGAGTCGATGGGGCAGATCAAAGCCGGCGCGGTGCGGCCGCTCGGCGTCAGCACGGCGATACGCTCGCCGGCGCTGCCGGACGTGCCGACCATCGCAGAAGCGGCGGTGCCGGGCTACGACACCGGCGTATGGTGGGGATTTCTGGCACCGGCCGGATTGCCTGAGCTGGTGCGGGCGAAACTCGCCGAGGATTGCGCCGCGGCCGCACAGCTCCCGGCGGTGCGCGCCAAGCTCCTGCAACTCGGCGCCGTGCCGATCGGCTCGACATCCGACGCTTTCGCCAAGCTTATTCGCGACGAATATGACAAGTGGGGTCCGATCATCAAAGCGGCCGGGATTAAGGTCGAGTGATTGCCCACGCGATCATTGCCCACTCGATTATGTCGTCTCTACGAACCAACGGGTCCGGCCCGAAGTGGCCGGCCCGATGACAGGCTCCGCGAAGCGATCCAGTCGTGTGCGAAGTTTCTGGATCGCTTTCGGCGTGTGCGGCGTGCCGAGCCTAAAAATCGTGCAGGCCCTGTTGACCTCCCGGTTCTGTTCCAGCACCGGCGGTATCGTTCTATGGTATCGGAGCGCAACCGTGGGGGTGAGACATCCGTGTCGCTGGACAAGCGGCGTTTGGAATGTTGGTATGCGCCCCAATAGATTTCGGGATCAAGGGAGGGACACCATGCAAAATGCCGTCACAGTTACGCTCAAACGCAGGTATTTCCTGGCGGCGGCTTGCGCCGTATTGGCGCTGGCGGTGGGCGACCGGGCCTGGGCGCAGGACACCGTGAAAATCGGCTTCATTCTGCCCATGACCGGGCAGCAGCAGTCGACCGGCAAACAGGAAGCGGCGGCTGCCAAGCTCTATATGGCGCAGCATGGCGACACCGTCGCCGGCAAGAAAGTTGAACTCATCATCAAGGACGACGCCGCGGTTCCCGACAACACCAAGCGGCTCGCCCAGGAGTTGATCGTCAACGACAAGGTCACATTCATCGCCGGATTCGGCGTGACGCCCGCCGCGCTTGCCGCCGCGCCACTCTCGGCCGAGGCCAAGATTCCGGAAATCGTCACCGCGGCCGGTACCTCGATCATTACCGAGAAGTCGCCCTACATCGCCCGCACCAGCTTCACGCTGGCGCAATCGACGGTACCGATGGCCGACTGGTCGGCGCAGAACGGCATCAAGAAAGTCGTGACCATGGTGTCCGATTACGCCCCCGGCGCGGACGCCGAAAAATCCTTCGTCGCAGAATTCACCGCCAAGGGCGGCCAGGTACTGGAATCGATCCGCTTCCCGCTCGCCAATCCGGATTTCTCGCCGTTCCTGCAACGCGCCGCCGACGAGAAGCCCGACGCGATCTTCGTGTTCGTGCCGTCGGGCCAGGGCGCGGCCTTCGTCAAGCAATTCGTCGACCGCGGCCTCGACAAGGCCGGCATCAAGATCATCGGCTCCGGCGACGTGACCGACGACGACCAGCTCAACGGCATGGGCGACGCCCTGATCGGCACCATCACCGCGCATTTCTATTCCGCCGATCACGACTCGGCGGCCAACAAGGCATTCGTCGAGGCGTTCAAGAAGGCCAACGACGGCATGCGGCCGAACTTCATGGCGGTCAGCGCCTATGACGGCATGAACCTGATGTACGAAGCGCTGAAGAAGGCCGGCGGCAAGACCGACGGTGATTCGATCATCGCGGCCATCAAGGGCATGGCCTGGGAAAGCCCGCGCGGACCGATGTCGATCGATCCGGATACCCGCGACCTGATCCAGAACATCTATATCCGCAAAGTGGAGAAGAAGAACGGCGAACTCTACAACGTCGAATTCGCCACCTTCCCCAACATCAAGGACCCGATCAAGGCCGCGGAGAAGAAGTAACAGGCTCCGTTCCTTCTCGTCGTCATGCCCGGGCTTGACCCGGGCATCCATGGGGCTTCACCGCTGCATGGATTGCCAGGCATAGGCAAGCGAAGCGACGCCGTCCTTTGGACGGCTATGCCCGGCAATGACGCAGGTGATGCGCGCTAATTCTTGGTCGTTGCGATGAGTACTGCCGGATGGAAACGCTAGGTAAGTCATGCTGACCATCCTGTTCGACGGTGTCGCCTACGGCATGCTGTTGTTCGTGCTGGCCTGCGGGCTCTCCGTTACGCTTGGCCTGATGAATTTCATCAACCTCGCCCACGGCGCCTTCGCCATGACCGGCGGCTATTGCACCGTCATCCTGGTCAATCGCTTGGGCGTGCCGTTCGTTCTGGGGCTGCCGATCGCGTTTCTGGCGACGGCGCTGATCGGCGGATTGTTCGAGCGCACGCTCTACGTGCACGTCTACGCCCGCAGCCATCTCGATCAGGTGCTGTTCACGATCGGGCTCGTCTTCATGTCGGTCGCGGCCATCGACTACACGATGGGCTCGTCGCAACAATTCGTGCAGATCCCGGACGCTCTGCAAGGCCAGTTCCGAGTCCTCGGCATCGGCATGGGCAAATATCGCCTGCTCATCATCGCGGTCTGCGGGCTCCTCACCATCGCGCTCCAGCTCATGCTCACCAAGACCCGATTCGGCAGCCGCTTGCGCGCGGCGGTCGACGATCAGCGCGTTGCGCGCGGGCTCGGTATCAATGTCGGCGCCGTCTTCGCTCTGACCTTCGCGTTCGGCTCGGGGCTTGCCGGCCTCGGCGGCGCGCTCGGCGCCGAGATTCTGGGCCTCGATCCAACCTTTCCGCTCAAATACATGATCTACTTTCTGATCGTGGTGACGGTCGGCGGCACGTCCAGCATCACCGGGCCGTTCGTAGCGTCGATTCTGCTCGGTATCAGCGACGTCGCCGGGAAATACTATGTGCCGAAGCTCGGCGCATTCGTCATCTACGCCATCATGATCGTGGTCTTGATCTGGCGGCCGCAGGGCCTGTTCGCCCGCACCACGGCGAGGTGACGAAATGGTCGCGCCCGCCGTCTCCACCTATCTCAAGAGCCGCGCCCGTTGGTCGCCGTTCGAAATCGCGTTCTGGGTCTTCGCCTTCGCCACCATCTGGCTGTTTCCCGGCAAATATCTGATCTTGAAGGACACCGCGATCCTGGCTCTGTTCGCGTTGTCGCTCGACCTGATCCTCGGCTATGCCGGCATCATCTCGCTCGGCCACGCGGCTTTTTTCGGGTTGGCGGGCTATGTCGCGGGCCTGCTTGCCAAATACGGCATCATCAACGAGCCGGTGATCGCGCTCGTCGTCGCCGGCGCGGCGGCGGCGGCGCTCGGCTTCGTCACCAGCTTTCTGGTGCTGCGCGGCTCGGACTTGACGCGGCTCATGGTGACGCTCGGCGTCTCGTTGATGCTGGGTGAGGTCGCCAACCGCTATTCCAACATCACCGGCGGCGCCGACGGCCTTCAGGGCGTCGACATCGCGCCGGTTCTCGGCATGTTCCGCTTCGATCTCTACGGCCATAACGGCTATGTCTATTGCCTGATCGTGCTGTTCCTCTGCTTCTTGCTCGCGCGGCGGATCGTCTATTCGCCGTTCGGCCTGTCGCTGCGTGCGGTGAAGGGCAATCCGCTGCGCGCGTCCGCGATCGGCATCCCGGTCAAATGGCGGCTGGTCGCGATCTATACCGTCTCCGCCGGCATCGCCGGCATCGCCGGCGGGCTGTTGACACAGACCACGGCGTTCTGCTCGCTCGATGTGTTCTCGCTGGAGCGCTCGGCCGATCTGTTGCTCGTTCTCATCATCGGCGGCACCGGCTATCTCTATGGCGGATTGATCGGCGCGGTGATCTACAAATTTCTGCAGGATTGGATCGCCAACCTGACGCCGCAATATTGGCAGTTCTGGATCGGCCTCGTGCTGGTCGCGATCGTGTTGGTCGGCCGCGACCGCATGCAGGCTTCTGTCGACGCCGCGCGCGGCTACGCCACCAGGCTCGGTGCGCGGGCGTTGACGTTTTCGACCACGTTCGGCGGCACCGCGCCGGACCGGCACTGACGAGGGAGCGCCGGACCATGCCGATCCTGGAGACGATCGGGCTCGAACGGCGCTTCGGCGGCATCATCGCGGCGCACGGCGTGAATCTCGTCGTTGAAAAGGGCGCGCGCCACGCTTTGATCGGGCCGAACGGCGCCGGCAAGACCACCGTGATCAATCTGCTCACCGGCGTGCTCAAGCCGACCGCCGGGCGCATCATGCTCGAAGGCCGCGACATTACCGATGTCGTACCGCACGAGCGGGTGCGGCTAGGCATGGCGCGCACGTTCCAGATCAATCAATTGTTCCTCGACCTCACGCCGCTCGAATCGGTCGGTCTCGTGGTCTCGGAGCGGCTCGGCACCGGCGCCGATTGGTGGCGCGTCGTCGGCACCAAGTCCACGGTGACCGACGAGATCGTCGAAATCCTGCAGCGCTTCAAGCTCGCCGACGTGATGCACGAGCGCACCGCGATCCTGCCTTACGGCAAGCAGCGGCTTCTGGAAATTGCGCTGGCCTTTGCCTGCCGCCCGCGCGTGTTGTTGCTCGACGAACCGGCCGCCGGCGTGCCGGAGGCCGAGCGCCACGAGCTCCTGGCCACCATCGAAGCGTTGCCGACGGACGTGACCGTGCTTCTCATCGAACACGACATGGATCTCGTGTTCTCCTTCGCCGACCGGATTTCCGTGCTGGTCAACGGCTCCTTGTTCGTCGACGGCGCGCCGGAGGAAGTGGCGCGCGATCCGCGGGTCAAGGCGGTCTATCTGGGCGAGGAACTCGATGCCTGACGTATTGACCATCGAGCAATTGTCGGCCGGCTACGGCGAGGCCGTGGTGCTGTCCAACGTGTCGCTGGCGCTCGCCGAAGGCGAAGCGCTCGCGCTGCTCGGCAGGAACGGCATGGGCAAGACGACGCTGATCAACTCGATCGTCGGCGTGACGCGTTATCTCTCCGGCAAGATCGCGCTGGACGGCACCGACATCACGCGGCTGCGCCCCGACCAGCGGGCCTTGATCGGCATCGGCTGGGTGCCGCAGGAGCGCAATATCTTCAAATCGCTCACCGTCCACGAAAATCTCACCGCGATCGCGCAGCCGGGCCGCTGGACCACGGAAAAAGTCTACGCCATGTTCCCGCGGCTCGACGAACGGCGGCAAAATCTCGGTAACCAGCTGTCCGGCGGCGAGCAGCAGATGCTCGCGGTCGGCCGCGCGCTGGTGCTCAATCCGCGCGTCATGCTGCTCGACGAGCCGCTCGAGGGCCTCGCCCCGATCATCGTCGACGAATTGCTCACGGCGCTGCGCCGCATCATCCGCGACGAAGGCATGTCGGCGATCCTGGTCGAGCAGAACGCCAAGAAAATCCTCGGCGTCACCGACCGCGCCATCATCATCGAGCGCGGCAGCGTGGTGCACTCCGCCGATAGCGCGACGCTCGCCGCCGACCGCACGGCGCTGGAAACCCATCTCGGCGTCACCGATCAAGGCCCGCGGCGCATCGGACGGGCCAAGCATTGACGCTGCAACGCGTCGTTGCTCAGGCCGCCGCGATGGGCTTGGGCCGGTTTCCAAATCGGTGTAATCTTACCCTCGGATAGCTCCCGGTACGGCGGTGACCGCGCTGTGCCGAAAAACAAGAGCATCCGTGCGGCCGACCGTAAGTCGCCGCGCCGACAACAACCCGGAGGGGGGAGAGCATGACCGTTTCCCAATCGCTCACAGTGAACGGCAAGAAAGTGGCAGTCAGGGTCGACGACCCCGACATGCCGCTGCTTTACGCTTTACGCGACAATCTCGGGCTGCACGGCCCGCGGTTCGGCTGCGGGCTCGGTCAATGCGGCGCGTGTACGGTCCATATCGACGGCGTCGCGGTGCGCTCCTGCGTGACGCCGCTGTCCTCGCTCGATGCGAAGAAGAAGATCGTCACCCTGGAAGGCCTCGGCACGCCGGAGAAACTGCATCCGGTGCAGAAGGCCTTCATCGACGAACAGGCCGCGCAATGCGGCTACTGCGTCAACGGCATGATCATGCAATCGGCCGCCTTCCTGGCAACGAACAAGAATCCCAGCGAGGCCGACATCAAGAATGCGCTCGCCAAGAACCTCTGTCGTTGCGGCACGCATGCGCGGATCGTGCGCGCGGTCAAGAACGCAGCAAAGGCTTGAGGGAGCGCGCCATGAACACGCATTTCATTCCATCTCGGCGCCACCTGCTGCTCGGCGGCGGCGCGCTTGTCGTGAGCTTCTCCTTCGCCGGCTCGTCCGGTCCGGCGTTTGCCCAAGCGGGCGCGGCGGCGAAGACCGTCGCCAAGGACGAGGTCGATGCATTCCTCGCCATCGACACCAAGGGCATGGTCACGGTCTATTCCGGCAAGGTCGATCTCGGCACCGGCGTGCCTACTGCGCTCGCGCAGATCGTCGCCGAAGAGCTCGACGTCGCTTTGGCCAAGGTCGACGTGATCACCGGCGACACCGCGCTCACGCCCGACCAGGGCACCACGTCGGGCAGTTTTTCGATCCAGAACGGCGGCGTTCAACTTCGTCAGGCCGCGGCAACCGCAAGGAATGCGCTGCTGATCGAAGCCGCCAAGCGGCTCGGCGTCGGCAAAGACGATCTGACGGTCGTCGACGGCGCGATCGGCAAGTCCGGCGGCAAATCGGTGACTTACGCGGAATTGATCGGCGGCCGGCAATTTGCGCTCAAGCTCGATGCCGCGGCGCCGACGAAAAACCCGGCGAGTTTCAAGATCGTCGGCAAATCGATCGTGCGCCGCGATATCCCCGACAAAATAACGGGGCGCTTCACTTATATGCAGGACTTCCGCGTGCCGGGCATGTTGCACGGCCGCGTCGTGCATCCGCCGGCCATCGGCGCCAAGCTTGAAAGCGTGGACGAGGACTCCATCAAGAATATCCCCGGCGTCGTCAAAACCGTCCACGAGGGCAATTTGCTCGCGGTGGTCGCGGAGAACGAGTGGGCGGCGATCAAGGGCGCGCGACAGCTCAAGGCAACCTGGTCGAAGTCCGAAACCCTGCCCGATCAGTCGAAGCTTTGGGAGCATGTTCGCGCCACCAAAGTGGCAAAGGAGGAAGTCACCAGCACTATCGGCGACACCGCCGCGGCGATGGCGGGCGACGGCAAGAAACTCAGCGCCCAATACGATTTTGCCATCCACACCCACGGCTCGATCGGACCGTCCTGCGCCATTGCCGAATTCAAGGACGGCAAGCTCACGTCGTGGTCGGCGTCGCAGGCGACGCATGCGCTGCGCCGGCAATTGGCCGAGATGTTCGCCATGCCGGTCGAGAACATACGTTGCCTCTATGTCGAAGGCGCCGGTTGCTACGGCCGCAACGGCCATGAGGATGCCGCGGCCGAAGCAGCCGTTCTGGCAAAAGCGGTCGGCAAACCGGTGCGGGTGCAATGGTCGCGCGCCGACGAGCATGGCTGGGATCCGAAAGGCCCGCCGACGCTCATCGACTTGCGCGCCAGCCTGGACGCTTCCGGCAACATCACCGCTTGGGAATCGGAATTCTTCATTCCGCAGGGCGCGGCGGCGGGCGGCGTGGTCGGACTGCTTGGCGCGGAGCTTGCCGGAATGCCGACCGCGCAGCAGATGGCGCCCGGCGGCGTCACCGGGAATTCGGCGATCCCGTACAAATTCGCCAACGTCAAGACGGTCTGTCACCGCATCGAGTCGACGCCGTTCCGCCCGTCTTGGATCAGGGCGCCGGGCCGCCTGCAAAACACCCATGCCAACGAAAGCTTCATGGATGAACTGGCGGCGGCGGCCGGCGCCGATCCGCTGGAGTTCCGCCTCAGATATCTCGATCCCGCCGACAAGCGCGGGCGCGACATCCTCGATCGTCTGGCGGCGCTCGCCAAATGGGAGAAGCGGCCGTCGCCGCAGAAAAACAACGCCGGCAATATCGCGAAGGGCCGCGGGCTGACTTACGTGAAATACGAGCTGGTCCGCACCTATATCGGCGCGGTCGCCGAGGTCGAGGTCGACCGCACCACCGGCGACATCCGCGTGACGCGGTTCACCGTCGTCCATGATTGCGGCCAGATCATCAATCCGGACGGGGTGAAAGCGCAGATCGAAGGCAACATCATCCAGACCGTCAGCCGCACGCTCATCGAGGAACTCACTTTCGACCGCAGCAAAGTGACGAGCCTCGATTGGGCGAGCTATCCGATCCTGACCTTCCCGCATGTCCCGGAGATGGTGATCGACTTGATCGACCGGCCTTCGGAGAAACCATGGGGGGCGGGGGAGCCTGCCGCGGCGGTGGTGCCGTCGGCCGTTTCGAATGCCGTGTTCGATGCGACCGGCGTGCGCATGCGCTCGGTGCCCTACACGCCGGAGAAGATGAAGGCCGCGTTGCGCTCGGCATAAGTCCTGCCGCCGCCGGCGCGTCGCAATTCTGTCGCCTCGGTCTGTGTTATGGTTTGGCGGCGCCTCGCGGCGCCGGGAGAAAAAACCATGACACAGCGGCAGCTCGCCCTCGGCATTGTCATTGCCGCGGCCCTCGTCGTTTTGGCGACGGCACCGCCGGCGCAGGCGAAAATCCTGGCGCAATGGGTCGAGCTCGGCCCGGACGGCGGTTCGAGCGTGCGGGCGATCACCGACGACGCTTGTCCCGCGGTGATCTTCGACGGCACCGCGGTCGCCATGCGCGTGCGCTCCGCGCCGGGCCAGAATTTCGGTGGCGTCAAACCGGCGCAATTCCCGGTGCGCGGTTGCGAAGTGGCGGTGCCAAGTGCCGCCGTCACGGCGACGCTCGACGGCAAGCCGCTGCCGCTCGCCAGACCCGATCCGCGCCGCATCGTGGTATTCGGCGACACCGGCTGCCGGCTCTCGACCGGGGACGCGACGCAGGCCTGCAACGATCCGAATGCCTGGCCCTTCGCAAAAGTCGCCGCCGCCGCCGCCGCCACGCATCCGGACCTGGTGATCCATGTCGGCGATTATGAATACCGCGAAGCGGCCTGCCCGGCCGGCAGCGCCGGCTGCGCCGGCAGCCCGTGGGGCTACGGTTGGGACGCCTGGAACGCCGACTTTTTCCAGCCGGCGGCGCCGCTTCTGGCCACCGCGCCCTGGGTCATGGTGCGGGGCAATCACGAGGACTGCAACCGCGCCGGCGAAGGCTGGTTCCGCTTTCTCGATCGGCTCCCGATGGAGCCCGACTGCCGCGATCTGACCGGCGATTTCGTGGCGCGGCTCGGCGGTTTCGGCGTGGTCGTGGTGGACAGCGGCAAGGCTGGCGATCCGCCGGGCGATGCCGCCGAACTCGTAGCGACCCTGCGGCGGCAATTCATCGACGTGCTCGACAGGATTCCCGATCATGCCTGGCTCGCCACCCACCGGCCGCTGAATGCCGTGCTCGCCATGCCGGGCGGCGCGCCGGCGAACCTGGTCTCGAACAAAGTGCTGCAACGCGCGCTCGGCGCCGACATGCCGGCGAGCGTGCGCATGATCGTGTCCGGCCATATCCATTTCTTCCAGGCCGTCGATTTCGGCGGCGTGCGACCGCCGCAACTCGTGGTCGGCACCGGCGGCGACAATCTCGACAATATGCCGCCGCAGAGCGTCGCCGGCGCCGACATCAACGGCCGCAAAGTCGTCAATGCCGCCACCTATTCCGGCTTCGGCTACATGGTCTGGGACCGCCTCGACGCCGATCTCTGGTCGGGCACGCTTTTCGATGTCGACGGCAAGCCAATCGATCATTGCCGGCTTGCGGACCGCTCGCTCAGTTGCGGTTCGTAGCGCGGCAGCTATTGCGAGGGCGCGCCGCTACGAAGCGAGAGCGCGCCCAAAGGCATAGACGTCCATGCGGATAACGCCGTAGGTCGCGCTGGCGTGCAAGCGATCGGAGCGCGCGGGTTCGCCGGCCGCGCCGAGCGCCGCATAGAGCGGCAGAAGGTGCTCTTCGGTGGGGTGGTTCCTGCGTGCGAACGGCGCCAATTGCCGATAGGCGAGCAGGTCCTTGGTGCGCTGTCCGGTCAATGCGGCGTTGAACCAATCGCAGAATTCATCGACCCAGGGCGGCGCCGGATCGTTCGGAGCGTGGCCTTGGAATTCCATCAGATTGTGGGTGAAGCTGCCGCTGCCGATGATCAAGACGCCTTCCTCGCGCAAGGCCGCCAGAGCGCGTCCGATGCGAAGATGGTGCTCGGGCCCAAGATGCGGCTGGACCGAAAGCTGGAGCACCGGAATGTCGGCTTCCGGGTAGATCAACAACAGCGGCACCCATGCGCCATGATCGAGGCCGCGGTGCCGATCGACCTCGCAGGCGAAACCGGCCGCCTTGACCAGATCGGCGATCCGCAGGGCGAGCTGCGGCGAGCCCGGGGCGGGGTAGCGCAACGCGTAAAGCTCTCGCGGGAAACCGTAGAAATCGTGGATTGTCTCGTTGCGTTCGACCGCATTCACGGTCGGCGCTTCGGTATCCCAATGCGCCGACACCACCACGATGGCCTTCGGCCGCGGCAGCATGGAGCCTGCCTGTTTGAGGAACGCGCGCGCCGGCGAATCGGAAAGCGGCAGGGTCGGTGCGCCGTGGGAGATGAACAGGCTCGGTATGGTCATGCTGCACTATGCGGTTTTCGGATCGAGACCTTCCAGCGGACGCCGCGCCGGCTCGACGCCCCAGAAATAGACGGCGACAATCTGCACCGCAACCAGCCCGATCATCAGCCAGATCACGCCCGGCAGTCCGTAATTGACCATCAGGAAGCCCACCAGGAACGGCGATATCACGGTGGCGCCGCGGCCGAGCGTATTGCAGATGCCGTTGGCGCGCAGCCTGATCTCGGTCGGGAACAGTTCCGGCGTATAGACGCCGAACAGGATCGCGGTCTGGATATAGATCGCGACGATCAATACGGCGCCGACGCTCAGGACGATCGCCGGATCGGAGGCGGCATTGAAATGCGCGTAGAACCAGCCGGCGACGATGGTCAGAAGCGAGGCGCCGATGATGCTCCAGCGCCGGCCGATCGAATCCGACAGCACCGCGCCGCAAGCGCAGCCGACCAGCGACGCCGCGGCCAGCACCACGGTATAGCCGAGCGAATTGGTGATGGTCAGCCCCTGCCGCAAGAAGAATTGCGGCAGGAAAATCACAAAGCCGAAGATCAGCGTATTGATGGTGATCAGCACCCAACTGCCGACCAAAAGCCGCTGCAGGATCGGCGGGCGGAACATCGCGGCGGCGGTGAGCTGTGCCACCGGCGCGAGGTCCGGCATCCGGTCCGGCACCCGCGGCGGCGGTGGCGCGCCGGGAGGGCCGGCTTCCTGCTCGATCGCCGCCATCAGCGCTTCCGCTTCGGCGTCGCGGCCTTGCGCTTCGAGCCAGCGCGGCGATTCCGGCAGGTTCTTGCGCAGATACCAGACCACCAGCGAGCCGATGCCGGCGATGACGAACATCGGCCGCCAGCCGAAATTCGGAATGATCAGATAGCCGAGGATCGCGGTCGCCGGGAAGCCGCAGACCGTGACAAAAGCAAGGAACGACAGCCAGCGCCCGCGCGTTTCAGGCGGCACGAATTCAGTCAGCGTCGAATAGCCGACGACGATTTCCGCGCCTAGCCCGAGGCCCTGGACGAAGCGGCAGACGATGAGTTGCGGCATGTCCTGCGCGAAGGCAGCGGCGAGCGAAGCCAGCCCGAAGATCAGAAGGTTGATCTGGTAGGTGAAGCGCCGGCCGAATTTGTCGCCGACAAAGCCGGTGATCAGCGCGCCCGCCGTCATGCCGAGGAAGGTCAGCGAGACGAATTGCAGATTCTGCGGCAGCGTCGAGAATTTGGTCTGGATGGTCGAGGCCAGCACGCCGCCGGCGACGTACAGATCGTAGCCGTCGAAGAACATGCCGGCGCCGACCAGCCAGAAAATGCGGTAATGAAACGACGAGATCGGCAGCCGGTCGAGACGCGCGCCGGCATTGACGGTAGTAGCCATGTGATTCCCCCCCCCCAGGCGAATTGTGCGGTCCGGTCTTGACGGCCGGATTGCGCGGGATGCTAGCGGAGCGAGCGCGGCAATACCATCGGTGCCGCGCGCGACATCCCGCCCCGCGATAGCTTCGCGGGGGCGGATAAGCGCTCTCGTTCTCGCGGCGCGCCTTCGCGCCCGAGCCTTGCAAACGCTGGAACTTGAAGCGCGAAGGCCGGGAGGGAAAAGCCAATCGAGGGGTGGCGCCTCGTTGTCGCTCTTCGCTGTGCCCGTTTCGCCAAAGCTTAGGCCCGTCATTGCGAGCGTCAGCGAAGCAATCCAGCTCTGAAGTGCCGTTTACTGGATCACTTCGTCGTTTCACTCCTTGCAACGACGAATAAATAAAGGAAGCGGAACGCCGACAAACGCTGTTCATCAACCTCCGCACCAGCGGGTGCGGCTCTGCCCCCACCCTTACCCTCCCCCGCTTGCGGGGGAGGGAACGGGAGGGGGCAGCTC
>Ga0181533_1002231_pt1 | contig 23111 bp, 23 predicted proteins | sample PEATcosm2014_Bin_45_FD_119772 | JGI IMG/M metagenome (GOLD analysis project Ga0181533, IMG submission 119772) | Peatland microbial communities from MTU Mesocosm Facility, Houghton, MI, USA - PEATcosm2014_Bin11_60_metaG | ecosystem: Environmental > Terrestrial > Soil > Wetlands > Peat | place...
CCTTTTCTGAAACCTGACACCTGAAACCTGACACCTGTTACTTGATAATTTCCGAAATCGCGCCCGCGCCCACGGTGCGTCCGCCTTCGCGAATTGCGAAGCGCAAGCCCTTCTCCATGGCCACCGGCGTGATCAGCTCAATTGTCAGCTCCACGTTGTCGCCCGGCATCACCATCTCCACGCCCTCCGGCAACTCCGCCACGCCCGTCACGTCCGTCGTACGGAAATAAAACTGCGGCCGGTAGCCCTTGAAGAACGGCGTATGACGCCCGCCCTCTTCCTTGCTCAACACGTAGACCGAACCCTTGAACGTGGTGTGCGGCGTAATCGAACCCGGCTTCGCCAGCACCATACCGCGCTCCACGTCTTCCTTCGGCGTGCCGCGCAGCAAAATCCCGGCGTTGTCTCCGGCCATGCCCTCGTCCAACTGCTTCTTGAACATCTCCACGCCCGTGCACACCGTCTTGCGCGTCTCGCGGAATCCGACGATCTCCACGTCCTCGCCCACCTTCACCTTGCCGCGCTCAATGCGGCCCGTGACCACAGTGCCGCGGCCAGAGATCGAGAAAATGTCTTCGATCGGCATCAGGAACGGCTGGTCGACGGCGCGATCCGGACGCGGCACGTAACTGTCCACCGCCGCCATCAGCTCGTCGATCTTGGCTTCCCACTTGGGCTCGCCGTTCAGCGCGCCCAAGGCCGAGCCGCGGATCACCGGCGCGTCTTCCGGGAACTGGTACTTGCCCAGCAGCTCGCGCACTTCCATCTCCACCAGCTCGATCAGCTCCTCGTCTTCCACCGCGTCGCACTTGTTCAGAAAGACCAAAACGCAGGGCACGCCCACCTGGCGCGCCAGCAGCACGTGCTCCTTGGTCTGCGGCATCGGCCCGTCGGTCGCGGCAACCACCAGAATCGCCCCGTCCATCTGCGCCGCGCCCGTAATCATGTTCTTGATGTAGTCGGCGTGGCCCGGGCAGTCCACGTGCGCGTAGTGACGGTTCGCTGTCTCGTACTCCACGTGCGCCGTCGCGATCGTGATGCCGCGCTCCCGCTCTTCCGGCGCGTTGTCAATCGAGTCGAACGAGCGGAACTGATTCTTCGGGTTGTGCTTCTGCAACACCTTCGTGATCGCCGCCGTCAGGGTCGTCTTGCCGTGATCGATATGGCCAATAGTCCCCACGTTGACGTGCGGCTTGCTGCGATCAAACTTTTCCTTCGCCATAAAAGTCCTAAATCCCTTTCATCGCTTGTACTGCCTGTTTCCACCTCGGGGCGCCGGCGTTCCGGCTCCAGCCCCCAAAAACAGCTCTTAGCTCTTAGCCATTAGCTTTTAGCCTCGTCTCGCTTCAGCCAACGCCTTCGGCTCACCCAAGCATTAGCTAATAGCTAAAAGCTAAGAGCTAACGGCTGCATTTCTCAGTAGTACGCGTACACCTTCAAATACCTTTGCCGCAACTCCAGCGGCACCGCTTCCACCAATCTCAAATACCGTTCGCGCGTCAATCCCTGGTCGCTCACCGGCAGCGCCTGGTAAAGCGCAATCGCTTCCTTGCCCAGCAGCCCGCGCCCCAGAATGCCTTCATAGTCCCGAACGCGCAGCTTCGACTTCCTCACGCGGTTCAGAAAAACTTCTACGTCCCGCGCATCGAACACCGAGTCGATCAGCGCGTGCAACTGCGCAAATCCCTGCTCATCCTGCACCGCGATAGCTGCCTGCTCGAACATCGATTCCCTGCCCTCGAAAATCAGCTCTTAGCCTTTAGCTATTAGCTGCTAGCTTCATCTCGTTCACGCTTGCATCAACTACATCCAACCTTCACAGTTCGCGCAATCCACTTGCGCCCGTTCCCGCACCGTACAAGCTAAAAGCTAAGAGCTAATAGCTGTCTTTTGGAGCGGGAGACGGGGTTCGAACCCGCGACCAACAGCTTGGAAGGCTGTGACTCTACCACTGAGTTACTCCCGCCCAACAACAGTTGTCAGGGGTCAGGGATCAGTCGTCCTTGCAGATGGAAGCCGATTCAATTTCCTCGCCGCGGCCCGATCTGACCTCTGATCCCTGATCCCTGTTCCCTGCACTTCTGGAGCTGATGACCAGGATTGAACTGGTGACCTCTCCCTTACCAAGGGAGTGCTCTACCAACTGAGCTACATCAGCCCGCTAACCCAAGCTTTCAGCTCTCAGCCATCAGCTTTCAGCTTCATGGTGCCGGCGCAAGCCACATCAGCTCACTCTGCCACGCAAAAGCTAAGAGCTAACAGCTAAAAGCTAAGAGCTGTCTTTCTCCCCCTGCCTGCGAATCTTCTCCGCCTGCCGGGCTAACACCGTACGCAAAGCCAGCCCGCCAATCACGATCAGCGGAACCAGCCTTAACTCCACCGGCCTTCCAAAAACGGGCACCGAACCCTCGCCCATGGTCAGCCACGCCAACACGGCCAGTACGGCATACATCGCCATGGCGGCCCAAAACTTGCGGTCAAGATCCCCGCCGGAGCCGTCCAACTTCCCGCTCTCCATGCTGGTACCCATCTCCACCGCAGTCCTTAGTCCCTTAGTCCCTAGTCCCTTAGTCCCTTAGTCCCTAGTCCCTTAGTCCCTAATCCCTTAGTCCCTAGTCCCTTAGTCCCTAATCCCTTAGTCCCTAGTCCCTTAGTCCCTAATCCCTTAGTCCCTAGTCCCTGCATTTCTGGTGCACAGGGGAGGATTCGAACCTCCGTAGCTCGCAAGGAGCGGCAGATTTACAGTCTGCTGCCATTAACCGCTCGGCCACCTGTGCCCATATCGTCCGAGCCACTCATTCCGCGTTCCCTGCAGCCCGCGCGGCTCGTTCCCTGACTCCGTTTTCGGCGCCAGCCCCGCTAACGCCGCTCTTTTCATCCCGCTTCCGCGCACGCCGCAACCTCCGGAGACTTCCGGACTCACGAGCCTGCGCCTGAAGTGGGGATCACCGCGGAGGACAGGCCCGGCGCTCATCCAACCTGCGCCGGAAAACTTTCGCCGCATCGGCTGCCTGGTTTCCGCTTCCTTTTTGTGGAGCTGGCGAAGGGATTTGAACCCCCGACCCTCTGATTACAAATCAGATGCTCTACCAGCTGAGCTACGCCAGCTCTGCAGCGGTTTCACAATTGCCGCACCCAGAAGCCACCGTCTCTCCAGTGGCTTTTTCCTCAAGAAAAAGCCACCTTGCACGACGCCTGCAAGGGCAAGTAAATTGTGGAACCGCTCTCCCCACGGGAAGCCGTCCCGAGACGCCGAAAAGTGCGCGGACACACTCCAACTTTCCGCGTACACGGCACAGAACTTAAGGTTAGCACAGCCCTCAACCCGGAGCAAGAAAACAGGGACCGAGGGAACAAGGGACCGAGGGAACAAGGGAACAAGTACCGCCGGTCTCCTGACCCGCACGTCGGAACCGGCGGTCTCGCTGCCTGGTTCCTCGGGTCTGCTGGCGCCCGGAAAGCGCCCCTTGCGCAATCGCCCGCAAGAGTAGATCATGCAGATGCTTCCCTTTGAATGGTTTTTTGCACCTGAAAACGATAAGGAGAAGCTCCGTGCGTAAGAGTCTGTTTGCAATTTTCTCTCTCATCTTCTGTCTCGCGGTCGCCGCCCAGCAGGCAATGAACAACGACGCCGTGATCAAGCTGGTCAAGGCAGGTCTCTCGGACGATCTGATCGTGACCACCATTAACTCCTCGCCAGGGGCATATGACACATCAGCAAACGGTTTAATCGCCTTGAAAGAGGCAGGTGCCAGCGACAGAGTCGTTTCCGCGGTCCTCATGAGAAACTCGGCTGCGCCCCCAAACGCGTCCGGACCGGCGCCAGCGAATAGCAACCTTCCATCGACGGCCGCAGCGGGGGTCGACCCAGATGATCCTTCCGCTCCCCATGAAGCTGGGATCTACATCTACTCCGCAAGCGCGCCCACCGGGTCGAAGATGACGATGCTGGAGCCCAACGTCTATACGCAGGGAAAGACCGGCGGCGTGTTCGCTTCAGCTATGACCTACGGTATCGCCAAGGTGAAGATGAAGGCGGTATTGCGCGGAGCTCACGCCAATGCGCGCGTGCAGGACTCTCAACCAATCTTCTACTTCTATTTTGAACAGACGAGTGCCGGACTAAGCAACGCGTCGGGCATTTTCGGAGGCACAACTACTCCCAACGAATACACTCTGCTCAAATTTGATATCAAGGGTGAGACGCGCGAGACCATGATCGGATCCGCCAATGTTTTTGGGGCTTCGGGCGGCACGGACGATAAGGCCGTGACTGCGTTCTCCTATACCAAATTGCGCCCCGGCGTCTATAAGGTTGTTCTCAACGGAGCTCTCGAGCCCGGAGAATACGGCTTTATATCCAGCGGCGGATCGGTAGCTGTTGGCCCAATGGGCGGCACAACAAACAGCAGGGTCTTCGACTTCGGACGAAACTGAACCGGTCTCGAGCAGCGCATACTGTGCCCGGCTGAAGCGATACTTTTGAACCCGTAGGTACAAGGTGCCCTCGCAGGCTCCGCCTCGCACCAGTAGAGCGCCCTTGCGCAATCGCCCGCAAGAGTAGATCATGCAGATGCTTCCCTTTAACCGGTTGTTCCGTATCGAACGGTAAGGAGAAGCTCCGTGCATAAAAGTTTTGCCGCTCTTATCTGTCTGGTATGCTGCTCGCTGCTCGTGGCGCAACAAGCGCCCACATCCACTCCATCCAACGCCAATCCTGACTCCGGTCCTGTTACCGCGGCTCCTCCGCAGCCCCCGCGTCCGCCGCAGCCGCACACGCTGATGGACGGAACGCCGGTGAAGCTGCGACTTAGCGAGTCGATCTCCTCAGCGAACGCTAGGGTCGGCCAGGAGATCCCCTTCGAGGTTGTGGAAGAGGTCAAGGTCGATGACGTAGTTGTGCTCCCGAAGGGAGCAGCGGCAATAGGAACAGTCACCGACTGCAACGCCAAGAAGAGCATGGGTAGGGCCGGGAAACTGAATATCAGTATCAGTTACGCACGTCTTACCGATCAGGAAAAGGTCGCTCTGCGAGCGATGCAGGACAACAAAGGGGGCGGCCATGTGGGCGCCATGACCGGTGCAATGGTGGCAACTTCGATCGTATTCTTCCCCGCTGCTCCGCTCTTCCTCTTTATTCACGGAAAAGACATAACCCTTCCGCAGGGCACCGAGATTACCGCATTCGTGGAAGGCGACATGCACCTCGACATGGCGAAATTCGGCGTGACCCCGCCTGCGCCCCCGAGCGCCGCCCCAGCCGCTGTAGCTCAGGCAAGCGTTATCGTCGAATCCACACCGCCCGGCGCCGATATTGAGGTCGACGGTGCGTTCGTCGGCAACACACCCTCCACCGTTTCCGTCGCTCCAGGCAGTCATCAGATCGCAGTCAAGAAAAAGGGCTTCGCCGATTGGACCAAGACCCTCAACGTAACCAGCGGCAGCGTGCATCTGAATGCCGAGTTGGAGGCGACGGCTCCGTCTGCTTCTGCCCCGGCGCCCGCTCCAGCGCAAACTCCCGCGCCATTGCCGACTGCCACTTCGCAGCCGCAATAAGACCGCGGCCGCCGCACCGTCTTCGCCGATCACCCTTTGACCACGAAGGGTCCATCCACGCCGCGGATGGACCTTTCGCGCGTGCAGACGTCTCCGCCGCTCAGTCCACCCCCAATCGCTGCCTCGGACTCGCCTGATGTTCGCGCTTATCACCCGGCCCGCGTTGGACAGCCGCCGAAAATTGCTCTTGCGGCAGCAAGAATTTGGGTTGATGATTTGAAAGCCTATCGCCCGGCGCTCCACGAACCCAAATCGCCCCCATCTCAAGGAGAACCTGCATGCGCAAGAGACTTCCAGCCCTGGCATTGCTGGCAATTTCCCCGTTGATCTTCGCGCAACAGGAGATGAACAACGACGCTGTCATCAAGCTGTTGAAGGCTGGGCTGTCGGACGACCTGATTGTTACCACCATCAACGCGTCTCCCGGCAAGTACGACCTCTCTGCGGATGCTCTGACCGCGCTGAGGAACGCGGGCGCCGACAGCAAGGTGATTTCGGCCGTGCTGATGAAGTCCGCACCCGGCCCACCGCCCCCACCCGCTGCTCCGATTGGAGCGCAGGACGCTCCGCCGAATGCTGCGGGGCCTGCCTCGAAGATTCCGGCCGGCGTTGACCGTGTCGGTGTCTACTTCCAGGCCAGGGACGAAAGCTGGAAACCGGTGCTGCCGGAGACGGTAACAAGAAAGGCGGGAGGCGTGGTGAAGTCGGTTGCCACGGAGGGGAAGATCAAGGGCGACGTGAATGCAATCGTCATGGGATCGTCGAGCACGCTGACGCTCACACTCCCGGCAAGTTTTATTCTCTATACGCCTGAAGGTAGTTCTGCCGGCGAATATCTCCTGCTGCGATTTCGCGCCCATGAAAAAAACCGTGAATTTCGATTGGAGAAAGGCGGTGAATTCCATCGCTCCAGCAGTGAGGCCAGAGACACCGTCGATTTCAGCTCCAAGCAACTTGGGCCGCATGTTTTTGAGATCACCCTGGGCCGCGAATTAGGTGCGGGAGAGTACGGTTTTCTGGCTCCGAATGACGCAAGTGATCTGGGAGGCGGCGCTGGTTACGGCAAGATGTACACCTTCTCGGTCGTCAAATAGCGGTCCCGTTCCGCTATGCTGGTGGGGAGCCCGAGATTCGATGCGAGCCCGAAATTCCTGGCCGGGGCGCCCGTAATAATGAGCCGACGCACGCGCAGAACGCTTTTGATTGTCGCCGCCCTCCTGGTCCTGGTGGCCCTGGCCGTCTTTTTGCGCTCCAAAGCTCCGCCCGAGGCCGCGCGCCTGCTGCCCGAGTCCGACGGCATCATCTACATCGACCTCCGCCCCATCCGCACCTTCCTCCACAAAGAGCTCAAGCCGCCCCAGCACTCGGCCGAGTACCAGGAATTCATCGACGCCATCGGCATCGACCCCGAGCGCGACCTGGACCAGGCAGCCATTGCCCTGCACCGCATGCCCGATCCCAACGGACCCAACGGGTCGGTTGCATATTCGATGGTCCTCGTCGGCAAAATCACCGGCCAGCGCTTGAACGCGTGGCTCGACGCGCATGCCACCTCGCGCGAAACTTACGACGGGCAAACCATCTACAACATTCCCTCTGAGGGCCGCACCGTCCGCGTCGCCCAGATCGGCTACGACACCATCGCCGCCTCCAACTTCCCCACCCCGGAAAAAATCCACTCCATTCTGGACCGCCATCGCACCGCCGCCTGGCCGCTCTCCGGCTCCACGCTGCTGGAGCGCCACTACCACGACGTGCCCTTGCTTTCGCTGGCCTGGGGCGTGGGTCAAATCGGCCTGCCCTTCAGCGAAAGCGGCTCCATTCACGTCTTCGGCCTGGCGCTGCCCCTCGAGCCCGACTCGACCATCATCGCCAGTCTCCGCTGGACCGGATCGCTGCACCTGCGCGTCGAAGAAATTGCCCCCTCTGAAGCCACGGCCACCAGCCAGGCCGCCGATCTCGCCACCCTGGTCACCTTGGCCCGCGGCTTTACCCCCCAGCTCGGCTCCAACCCCGCCAACAACAGCCTCAAGGCTCTGCTCGAAACCGCTCAAGTCACCCAGCACGGCGAGCGCGTCGTGGTCACAGCCACGGTTCCCGGCAACTTTTTCACCGGGCTATAGTGTTCGTACCGCCGGTCTCCAGCCTCGTGTAGCGCCGGTCTCCAGACCGGCTGTAGTGCGGGTCTCCAGACCCGCACATGCGAATCGAACGCCCACCCGCGGTCATCTTCCACGAACTCCGGCCTCACGGCTATAGTGAAATCTGATGCGCCCTCCGCTCCCGGCGCATCAAACAAATGGTTGGCGCACTTCCCGCATCCCCGCGCAAGGCAATTCCATCGAGTCCCCTGAGAGGTCGCATAAAGATGCTGCACCAAACTTTGAAAACCCCTGCCTTCACCCGGCTCTCCGTCCTTGCAAGCGCGCTCGTCGCCCTCAGCGCCGCCCCGGCGCAAAACCCGCCGCAACCTCCCGTCCTCACCGGCCAGGCCGCGTTCACCGACGCCGCGCACGAATCCCCCGGCATCCGCCGCCATCTCACCGTGGCCGACCTGCCCGATCCCGCGCCCGACCAGTCCGTCGATAACGGTCCCAACATCGTTCCCCGCCCCGCCAACGCCTGGCCCATCGCGCCCAAAGGCTTCAAGGTGGAGCTCTACACCACCGATCTCGACAATCCGCGCCTCATTCGCTTCGCGCCCAACGGCGACCTCTTCCTCGCCGAAAGCGCCACAGGCAAAATCAAGGTTTTCCGCGGCGTCGACGCGAGCGGCAAGCCCAAACAAATCTCCGTCTTCGCCGAGGGCCTGCACCAGCCCTTCGGCATCGCCTTTTATCCCAACGGCGCGCATCCGCAATGGGTCTACATCGGCGACACCGACGCCATCGTGCGCTTCCCGTATAAGAATGGCGACCTGACGGCAAGCGGTCCCATGGAGCACATCGCCGACCTGCCCGGCGGCGGCCGTCTTCGCGGCGGAGGCCACTGGACACGCGACCTCGCCTTCACTCAGGACGGCAGCAAACTTCTCGCCTCTGTCGGCTCGCATTCAAATGTGGACGACGCCGATACCCATCCTGAAGAATTCCACCGCGCCGATGTGCTCGAGTTCACGCCCGAGGGCAAATTCCTCGAGGTCTACGCCTCAGGCCTTCGCAACTGTGTGGGCGAGGCCATCAATCCCACCACCGGCGAGCTGTGGTGCTCCACCAACGAGCGCGACGCGCTAGGCAACAACCTGGTGCCCGACTACATCACCCACGTTCAGGAGGGCGGCTTCTACGGCTGGCCGTGGTGGTACATGGGTCAGCTTCAAGACCCGCGTCACGAAGGTAAACATCCCGAACTCAAGTCGAAGGTCATCACGCCCGACATTCTCCTCAATCCCCACTTCGCCTCGCTGGAAATGACCTTCTACGAAGGTTCCCAATTTCCCGCCAAATACAAAGGCGACGGCTTCGCCGCCGAGCACGGCTCCTGGAACCGCGCCCAGCGCACCGGCTACGAAGTCATCCGCCTGCCCATGCACAACGGCCACTCGAACGGCGAGTACGAAGACTTCCTCACCGGCTTCACCGTGGGCTCGGGCGACGGCGATGTCTGGGGTCGTCCCGTCGGAGTTGCCGTAGCTCCCGACGGCTCCCTTTTCGTCTCCGACGACGGCTCGCGGTCGATTTGGCATGTGATTTACACCGGCAAGTGACCGCGCTCATTCCAGAACTGTCCTCCTGAGCGAAAAATCGTCCGCCGCGACGGACGATCGGAGTCGAATGCGGATCTGCGGTTGCTTTTCGCTGCTCCGCTGCTCAGAAACCAACCGTTTCGAAGTTGCCGCTGGTATCGACTCCATACAGGTAGCTGCCCGAAGCAAAAAGGAAGTTAAACACGGTGCCGCTGAGTGCGGTTCCAAGGTAGGCAGGGCGATCGACGGTCGTCAGGCTGACTTCGGCCACGCCGCCCGGCGAGTCACAAGTCACAAAGGCTAGGTTTCCCTGGTAGACTGCCACACTCGTCGGGCGGCACGATCCCAGGTTCGCGCTATAACTCTGCGGAGACGATGGGCTGGAGAAGTCGATGACCTGCAACTCCTCGCCGTCGTAAATCGGGACCAGGGCCTCTGATCCCTGCGCCGCCACCCACTGCGGGGAGTGCGGAACCGATACCGTCGACAGAAGTTGAGGAGCGGTTGGATCTTCGATCGAATACAGCAGAACGTAATCGCTCCCGGAGCCGCCTTGTGTCGTAACCACGTCGAGATTCTGTTCCGAAATGGCCAACGAGACCGGCTGATAATTGGCGGTGACAGAAACGGAACCAGCCACCGCAGGAGCGGCCGGGTTCGACACATCGACAATCGCGAGCGCGCCGGTGGTCGTTACTTCACCCTCCCAGCACGAAACATAGACATAGTTCCCGTAGAGGGCCGGGTTTTGGGTTGGATACATCCCCGCGGGGCAGGAAATGCTTGTGCTGCCCACCACAGAAGGGCTCCGCGGATTGCTCACATCCCACACCTGGAAGTTGGTCCCCGACGCCGACTCAAAAGGCACATAAGCATAATTGCCGTTGACCACGATGCCTGCCATGTCGCTGGCCAGCCCCGATGAAGTCGCGCTCAGAATGATGGGAGCGGCCGGCGTTTCCAGGCTGACAATCACCAGGCTTCTCGTCCCGCTCTGGCTGCCGATTGCCTCCATCGAAATGTATGCCAGCGATCCCTCGATATCGACTCCGCTGCCTTGGTAGCTGCTCGACAGACTCAGCGTATTGAGAATCGAGGCATGAAAATAACTGCCAGACGATCCGGAACCGCCGCATCCCGTGACTGCGAAAATCATGATCGCAGGCAACAAGCGTTGAAGTGTGCGCCGCCCAACGGAAATCATACTCAATAGTATGTCGTAAAGTATGGCAAGAGTACAGCGCCGGCATTGCTGGCGGCGAGATTTCGCGACCGTGTATGAAAACTGCGTCAATGAAGAACAGCCCGGTACTCACCCCAAAACGCCGTGTCAGCCAAGTTTAGGATGGGATCGCACGAATCCATACCCACCATTGTCATCCTGAGCGATAAAAATCGGATGTCATCCTGAGCGAGCTTTGGCGCATGGAATGCGCCAAAGCGAGTCGAAGGATCTGCGGTTGTTTTTTGCCGACTCGCTGACTTGCTAACTTGCTAGCCCTGTTGCTCCTCGTCGAGAAATATCTCCTCAATCCTCAGCCCGAACAGCCGCGCCAGCTTGAACGCCAGCGGCAAGCTGGGATCGAACTTCCCCGTCTCAATCGCATTGACTGACTGCCGCGAAACCTCCAGCCGCTGTGCCAGGTCCGCCTGCGACCAGTCCCGCTCCGCGCGCAGCACCTTCAGGCGGTTCTTCATCGATACCTCCGATACACCACCGGCATGGAGAGACCCACGAACAGCCAGAAGATCGGGTAGATCCAAATCGTTTGCAGGTGCGGTACGTGCGCGAACGCCTCAAGATAGCCCCAGGCGGTGGTCGTCGCCAGAGTCCCTCCGATGCCGCCGAGCATGCACTGCACGAGAAGATTGCGCTGGAACTCGTCCTTTTCGACGGCGAGGTACCGGCCCGTCTCGAACAGCACCCACAGAATCGGCAGTGCCGGCAGCACTGCCACCGGATAAGCCGGCAGGCCCTTCAAATGCCATAAGCGAAACGCCGCGGCGGCAGCCACCGCGAGCACTGCAACCAGCCCACCGCTCATCCAGCAGACGCGGACAAACCGGCGTTGCGCCGGACTCTTGATCGAACAGAACATGATGAGTCTCCTTTACTAAATGACAAGCTAACATTACATCACTCGGCAGGACTTGTCAAGTGTCGTTGACACAATTTTTTCAATTTTCAATGTTTTGAGGCCCAAGGCCCCCGCCGTTCCGCCGCCGTGCTCCATCCTAAAGTTCGCCGCATGATGGCGAACTTTAGGGTGGGATCGCACGAATGTATCAGGCGGGACGCGCCGACTCGCTAACTCGCTGACTCGCTGACTTGCTGACTCGCTGACTTGCTGACTCGCTGACTCGCTGCCTTCTCAATGCCTCACCCACCCATGCATTCCCGCCTCAAAGCTGCGGCGGTCCAGCCGCGGCAGCGCCCGCGTCACTTTGTCGGGCACAAGCGCGTAGTGCCGCGCCGCAATCAGCGCCTCCGGAACGCACCACACGTCCGCCTCGGCGGTCATCCAGTGGCAGCGGTCCAGACGCTTGAGGTTCACCGCCCGCGAGTAGGCGCGCAGCGTGTATTCGCCGCGCAAATTGTAGTAGCTCGCAAAGTAGCTCAGCGCCAGTTCGCGCAGCGTGCGGTAAACCGGCGGCCGAAAGCGCAACCCGGCAAAGTTTGACTTTGCAATGCCGCCCCACAGCCCGCGTTCGCGATAAAGGGCCACCACGTGATCGTCATCGTGCACCGACTCGAGGTCCATCAGCAGCGGCGGATGCCCGTTCACGCGCAGCGCCGCCGCCGCTAGCAGCGCCCCTTCCAGGCAATGCCCCTTGCGCTCGCGCAGCACGCGCGCGGGCGACCCCGCCGTGTCCGCGTACTGGTACTCCAGCGCGTCAACAAATTTTTGAATGCGCGCCGGCGTCTTCAGCGCGCGCAAAGTACGCACATCCGCCGCCGATAAACCAAAGCTGTCGTTCCCCCGCCGTCCCATTCGCCTTTCGCCCCTATCCTTTCCCACCCGCACCGCACTTCACGCGGAATTTCGCGCGAAAGTACCAGAAGTGCATTCTAAAGCCCGCGCCGTGCGCCGCCACTCTGCTTCTCCGGGACGAGGTTCGCCGACTTGCTGACTCGCTGACTTGCTGACTCGCTGACTCGCTCCCTCGCTCCCTTGCTCCCTGTCTTCTCGCTCCCTCGCTCCCTGTTAAGCTTCTTCCGTGGGCTTTCAAGACTTCCTCGGCAACGCGGCCACCGTCACGCACCTGCGCGAAAGCGTGCGCGCCGGCCGTTTTCCCCACTCCATGATCCTGGCTGGGCCGCGCGGCGCGGGCAAGTACACTCTCGCCCTAATGCTGGCCCAGGCCGTCAACTGCCTCAGCCCCACTGAATCCGATGGCCTGCCCGACTTTTGCGGCGTTTGCCGCAATTGCACGCGCATCGCCGCGGCCGCCAATCTTGACGCGCTCGTGGCCGAGGCCGTTGCCGCCCGCGAGGACATGCGCGACACCGACAAGCGCGAAACCCGCATCTTCGTGCAAACCCATCCCGACGTCCTCGTTGTTCCGCCCGACCCGCCGCAGCTCATGATCAAGCTCGGCCAGGTGCGGCAGGCGATTCACATGGCGTATTACCGGCAGCCGGCCGAAGCCAATCGCGCCTTCACCATCTTCACCTCGTCGGCCTTCATGAAAGAGGCCGCCAACAGCCTTCTCAAGCTCCTAGAAGAACCGCCCGAGCACACTACCCTCATCCTGCTCACCGAAAATCCGCAGGAACTGCTGCCCACCACCCGCTCGCGCGCCGTCATCCATCGCCTGGGCGCATTGCCCGCCGCCGAGCTCGAATCCCTCCTCGCCCAGCGCCGCCCGGAACTCAAGCCGCAGCAGCGTGCGCTGGCCGCGCGTCTGGCTCAGGGCGCAGTGGGCCGCGCCCTCGCGCTCGATCTCGACGCCTACCTCGCCAGCCGTCAGGATGCGCTCATCATTCTGCGCAACGCATTACGGGAACCCGACTACTCCGAGCTCTTCCACGCCACGGAATCCTACCGCGCCGGCGCCGACGGGCAGGTGGGTACCGTCAACCTGCTCCGCGCCCTGGGCAGCCTCCTCGAAGATCTGCTGCTCATCGTGGCCGGCACGCCCGCGCTCATCCGCAATCTCGATCTCGCCCCCGAGCTGGCCCGCCTCGCCGAAGGCCTCAACGTCGATTGGATTGACGGCGCCGCCCGCGCCCTCGTGCAGGTGGAGCAAGGCATGCGCCGCAACCTGCTGCGCTCCCTCTCACTCGACGCCATGGCCGTCAGCCTCGGGGAAAACAGCTTCTAGCTTCTAGCTCTTAGCTCTTAGCTCTTAGCTGTTCCCTGCCGTCACGGTCCCTTGTTCCCTTGTTCCCTTGGTCCCTGCCTTTCCCCTTGACGCTCCACCCGATTCCCCGCAGAATAGAGGTGCAACCCCCTATCGGCTCCAGGCATCTTTTTCAGGTAAGAGCAATCCCACGAAGAGAAGCAGCGGGACGCGATTTTTCTGCCAAACCGGGACCCTTGTCTGCTTTCTCTTGGTGCGGGAAAAATGCTTCCGGGCAGCTGCGGTTTTTCAGCGGGAGCCGCATGCAGGGTGGGCCGCACAAGTTCTTCCGGGATGTCTTGAAGCACACTGGGGCTGGCTATACGGTTTGAGTTTCTTAAGGGAGGGTCGTTCCCCATGAGTATCCACTCGGTTCTGCCGCCATCCCGGGGCTTCGAGCCCGGCCGCCTTCCCACGCACACCCGGAAAAACTTCTCCGCGCCGCCTCCCTTCCGATTTTCCGCGCGCACGGCCGACATCGACGCGCCCAACCGCCACGCCGAGCTCTTCTATCTGCAGAAACAGATCCAGTCGCAGACGCCCATGGTCATCGTGCTCGAAGACGGCGAGCGTATCGACGGTTGCATCGACTGGTACGACAGCAACTCCATCAAGGTCCGCGGCCGTTCCAAGACCCTCATCTACAAATCCGCCATCAAGTACATGTACAAACTCGGCGACAACGGATAAACAGTGGTCAGTGGTCAGTTGTCAGTGGTCACTTGCACGCTGTCAGCTTCCACTTGCTTGCATCAAAATGGAATTGTCATCCTGAGCGGAGTTTGCCGCGCTTCTTTGCGGCAAACGGAGTCGAAGGACCTGCCGTTGTCTTTCCATTGACCTGAAATCCACACCACAAGTCACCGTTCGGCGCACCTGCCGCCCACTCACCTCGACGAACTAAAAGCTAAGAGCTAAAAGCTAGAAGCTGCCTTTCGTCCCTAGTCCCTGCGCTCCTGCTCATCGCCTTCATGGCAGCGTTTTTCAGCATAGTTCCACGCGGAAAATAACGGCTGCCGAGCCTCCGGGTTGTCGCTCATGATGAAGGGGTCCGGTCCAAAAAGCGTATATTGCCGGTACCGTTCGGCCGCTGGACTTTCCAGTGCTGTCTCATCCTCGAGGAAGGTGTCCACCGCGCGTTGACAGGCCGCAATGGCCTCATCCAGAGTGGCAAAATCACCCAGCTTATAGCGCTCGTCGTCGGGCGGGATGTGAAAGTTGTCGTCGACAAAAACCGTATAGGTGTATCCCAATCCCGCCATAGCGCCTCCATCTGCCGGGTGCCCCACCTTCGCGGCGCCTTTGTTTTTGCCGCTAAAGTGGGAACTGTTCCCTGTTCCCTTGTTCCCTTGTTCCCTCGGTCCCTGCTCTACGTCCCTGCCTTCTTCAGCCGGTCCCGAATCGCCGCGCCAATTCCCTCCGCTGCCGGCAACGGGCACAGAATCACCGTGCACCCCGCGGCATCGAGCGCGCGCAACCCTGCATACAGCCGTTGCGCAAGCTCTTCCGGAGCGTTCCATCGCCCCCACAAAAACACGCGTTCCTCCGCGATCGCCGCTGGTCGAGCAACTCCCTCCGGCAGCATCACGCCTAACTGTTCGCCGGGCTCGCATTGCACCGCCGCGTCGTTTACGGCTGCTTGAAGGCACGCGCTCAATGCGGCAAGCGGCGCGTCTAACTTCGTCACCTCCACCAGCACCAGCCGCGCCCGCGGCGCGTAGTGGCGAATCCCCACGCCCGGTGAGGGCAGCGCTTCCGCAGGCATATCGCCCGAACCCCCGGCGCTTTGAAACGTCTCCACCGGCCCGGCCACTGCGCGAATCTGTTCTGCCGTCACCGCACCCGGCCGGTAGATCGTCATCGTTGATGGATCGAGAACCGTGGACTCCACGCCGCCGGGCGACGGCCCCGCATCAACCACCGCATCAATCCGCCCGTCGAGATCGTCGAGCACGTGCTGCGCCGTCGTGGGACTGATGTGGCCGAAGCGGTTGGCGCTGGGCGCGGCCACAGGAACCTGGGCGCGGCGAATCAACTCCAGCGCAACTGAATGTGAAGGTACCCGCACGCCCACCAGCGGCCGTCCCGCTGTCACAGCATCGGGCACCGCTGCCGTGCGCCGCAGCAGCAGTGTGAGCGGACCCGGCCAGAATTGCTCCATCAACCGCCGCGCCGCCGCGGGCACCTCCTCCACCAGCCCGTCAAGCATCGCTTCTGAAGCAATGTGCACAATGATCGGGTCCCACGCCGGCCGCGACTTGGCAGCAAAGATGCGCTCCACAGCAGCGCGGTCGAGCGCGTTCGCCCCCAGACCATAGACGGTTTCGGTCGGCAGCGCCACCAATCCTCCGGCGCGCAAAATCGCCGCCGCGCGATCGAGCGCTTCGCCGGCCTCATGCGTCTCCAGGCGTGCCGCATCCACAATCAGGTGCAGGGTCTTCACCTGTTTATTGTCGCCGTTCGGCGCGGCCCGCACCAGCCATCGCGCGCCGGGCGCCTTGCGGTAAGATTTCTGCCATGCCCGACGCATCTTCCGCACTCCGCCAGGTTTCGGCCGTCGTCGCCCGCGGCCACGGAGTTGCCTCCGGCCAATCCACCGCCGACACACGCTTTCCCGAGGGCACCATCCGCCTGCAACTGCCATTCTTCGCCGCGCGCGGGCTGGATCTCGACGCCTACTTCTCCGGCAATTTCCTCGCCGCCACGCTGAATCTGGACCTGGCGCCCTATCGCGTGCAAATCCTGCGGCCCGAGTTTTTTCTCAGCTCCGTGAAGTGGACCGATCTGATGCCCGCGGAAAATTTCTTCCTGAGCGCGGCGCGGATCGGCTTCGGCGATCGGCTTTACAAAGCGATGCTGTACATTCCCGACCCGGCCACCAAGCCCGACCACTTTCAGCCTCCCACGATCGTCGAAGCCATCGCCGAGCCGATCACCGGCCTCGGTCACGGGGACGCGGTCACGTTACACTACAATCCCGCCGCGATGCGGCTTGTGCCGTAAGGCCTGTTCACACTATTAGAGTGAGCGGCCGAAGGCCCCTGCGCACTTATACTTCATTCATCCGATGCCGATCGAAACCGAAATCAAATTCCGCGTCGCCGATCTTGCCGCCCTCACCGAGCGCCTGCAATCGGCGGGCTTCCGCCTCGAAACGCCGCGCAGCTTCGAGAGCAATGTCCTCTACGACACGCCGGACCGGCAGATGCGCGCCCGCACCGAGATTCTTCGCATCCGCAGCTACGTGGGCCGCTGGACGCTGACCCACAAGCGGCCGCCCGATGACGGCCTTGGCTCCGGCTTGGGCGAGGACCGCCACAAACACCGCGTCGAAACCGAGACCGGAATCGCCGATGGCGACGCGCTCGCCGAATTTTTTCTTAGTCTTGGACTAGTCGCCGCCTTCCGCTATGAAAAGTGGCGCACGGAGTGGACCGACGGCGAGGGCCACTGCGTCATCGACGAGACCCCCATCGGCAATTACGCGGAGCTCGAGGGATCTTCGGCCTGGATCGACCGCACCGCAGCCCGGCTCGGCGTCGATCCCGCCCAGTACGTGACTCTCAGCTACGGGCGTCTCTTCGAAGCCTGGCGCGACGAGCATTCAAGCTCCGCCAACGACCTCACCTTCGCCGCCATCCCCCAGTCCCTCCGCCCCTAGTCCCTGGTCCCTGCATTCTTGTTCCCTAGGTCCCTTGTTCCCTGCCGGGGTCCCCGGTGAGCGGTCTTTGCTCACTGGGGTGGCTTGGTCCCTGCCGTCATCACCGCGCACACCGCCAGAATCCCGCCAATCACCACCAGTGAGATCGTGGCCGGCACCTCAATCCATCGGCCGGCGAGCATCTTCAGCGCCGCAAAGGCCAGAATCGCACCCAACGCGTAATGCAAATTACGGAAGCGCTCCAGCATCCCGGCCAGCGCAAAGTAAATCGAGCGCAGCCCCAAAATCGCCAACACATTCGACGTGTATGCCACAAATGGATTGTGCGTGATCGACAAAACCGCCGGAACGGAGTCCGTAGCAAACAGCAGATCGGTCACTTCGACGGCCAGAATCACCGGCACGAGCGAACCCTTGGCCGGCTGCAACCGCACGATCCACTCCGGAATCGCCGCGCGCGCCGATCCACCGCGCACCAGCCGCCACGCCGCATAGAGTAAAAATATTCCCAAAACCCACGTCACCCACTCGAACCGCCGCAACAACGTGATGCCCGTCGCGATGAACGCGGCCCGCAGCACGAACGCGCCCCACACGCCCCACAGCAGGGCCTTGCGCTGCCGCTGCTCGCTGATCCGGAACCCCTGGAACAGCACCAGGAACACAAAAAGGTTGTCGACACTCAGCGACGCCTCGATCGTGTACCCGGCTGCGAATTCCAGCGCCGGCTGCCGCCCCTGCGCCGCGGCGATCCAGCAGGCAAACCCCGCCGCGGCCAGCACCAAACCCGCAGTTCCCACCCACACAAACGCCTGTCCGTACCGCGATGCGCGCCGGTGCCCGGGCAGAAACGAGTCCGCCACGAGCACCGCCGCCACCACCGCGTGAAATCCCACCCACCAGGCCCAGGAAACGCCCGCAATCATAGCTGGATGCTATCGCAGCGCTCCAACTTCCCGCTGCCTTTTGCCCGAATCCTGTGACGGATGGGGCCTCTCGCGCATCTTCTCAGTAGCGAGGTTCTCCATTGCGTGAATTCACCAAACCGCCCGGCTCGAAGCAACCGCCGCCGCGCCGTCCCCGCGTGGTCATCGTCGGCGGAGGCTTTGCCGGCCTTCACGCGGCCACCGGCCTCGCGCACTTGCCCGTCGACGTGACCCTGGTCGACCGCCGCAATCATCACCTCTTCCAGCCCCTGCTCTATCAGGTGGCGCTGGCAGTCTTGTCGCCTGCCGACATTGCCCAGCCCATCCGCTCTATCCTGCGCAACCAATCGAATACCGAGGTGCTGATGGATGAGGTGGTCGGCATCGACATCGCCGCGCGGCAGGTCGCGCTGGCCAGCGGCGCACGCCTCCCTTACGACTATCTCGTCCTCGCCACCGGCGCCACGCATTCCTACTTCGGCCACAATGAGTGGGAGCCGCTCGCGCCCGGCCTCAAGACCATCGAAGACGCCACCGAAATTCGCCGCCGCGTGCTGCTGGCCTTCGAGCTGGCCGAGCGGCAAATGCTGGAGCAGGGCTGGCACCCGCCGCTCAACTTCGTCGTCATCGGCGGCGGGCCCACCGGCGTCGAGCTCGCCGGCGCTATCAGCGACATTGCGCAGCTCTACATGCGCCGCGATTTCCGGCACATCGATCCCACCAAGAGCCGCGTGATGCTGCTCGATGGCGGCGCGCGTGTGCTGGCGGCGTACCCTCAGGATCTCTCCGCCAAAGCCGAAGCCGAGCTCCAACGCCTCGGCGTCGAAGTCCACACGCAGACCCAAGTCACCGGCGTAGGCCCCGGCTGGATCGAGGCGCAGGGCCAGCGCGGCAATTCCCGCGTCGAAGCCAACGGCGAGCGCCCCAACCTCCGTATTGAAGCCGCCGTCACGCTCTGGGCTGCCGGCGTCGAGGCCTCGCCACTGGGCAAGCTGCTGGGCGCGCCTCCCCAGGTGAATTTTGACCGCCGCGGCTGCGTCATCATTGACGACCGGCTCAATCCACCGGGCCTGCCGGAAATCTTTGTCCTCGGCGACCTCGCCCACCTCGAGCAGGATGGCCATCAGATCCCCGGCGTGGCCCAGCCCGCCATGCAAATGGGCGATCACATCTCCAAAATCATCGCCGCCGACCTTGCCGCCAAGCCGCGCCCCGCCTTCCGCTACTTCGACAAGGGCGATATGTCCACCATCGGCCGCATGGCCGCCGTCGCCGACGTCAAGTGGCCCTTCAAAGCCCACATGAGCGGCTTTCCCGCCTGGCTCATGTGGGTCACCGTGCACATCTTTTTTCTCATCGGCTTCCGCAACCGCATTTCGGTGTTGGTCAACTGGGCGTGGACCTATTTCAACTTCACGCGCAGCGCGCGCCTCATCATCGGCGACCAGAATCTCCCCGGCTGGAAGGAACAGTCGCAGGACCGGGCAGACGGAACCAAGGCCGCGGACTGACAGAGGCAGCTATTAGCCGTTAGCCCTTAGCTCTTAGCTGCGGCTTCGCTGAACGATCGTCGTGGATTGACGCGATCCGTAATCCAACTCGTGAGCAAATGCCGCACGACAAGCTAAAAGCTAATAGCTAAGAGCTAACAGCTTCCTTCAGTCCCTCTGTCGTAAACTAATAAAGAAATGCTCGACCTATCTTTTGTTCGCGCCAACCTGGAGTTGGTGGAAGAAAAGCTTCGTGCGCGGGGAGCCGACCCCGCCGCGTTGCTGGGCGATTTTCGCGCCCTCGACAAGAACCGGCGCGAGGCCATCACCCAATCGGAACAACTCAAGGCCCGACGCAACGAGCTCTCGCAGCAGGTAGGCGCGCTCATAATGAAGAACCGGAAAGCCGCCGCGGATCCAAACTTCGCGGGCAGGCCTGCTCGGGAGAAGATTGCCATCTCGGTTTCAGACACGAAGGAGCGTCTTGCAACCCCCGAAGTTGCTGCGTTGCAAGAGGAAATCCGCGCACTCAAAGACAGACTCGAAGAACAGGATTGGAAGGCGAATGTCCTGGACGATCAACTTCGCCAAGTCCTTGCCCGTGTGCCCAATCTCGTTCACGACGATGTTCCCGTCGGCGTCTCCGAAGCCGATAACAAAGTCGTCAAAACCTGGGGCGAGCCGAAAAAATTCGATTTCGCGCCCAGGCCGCACTGGGAAATCGGCGAATCCCTCGGCATTCTCGACCTCGAACGCGCGGCCAAGCTTTCGGGCGCGCGCTTTGCCGTCTACATGGGCGCTGGAGCCCGCCTCGAACGCGCTCTCATCAGCTTCATGCTTGACATGCACACCCAGAAGCACGGCTATACCGAAGTGCTGCCGCCGTTCATGGTCAACGCAGACTCGATGTTCGGAACCGGCCAACTGCCAAAGTTTGAGCAGGAACTGTTCAAGATTCCATTAGACGATTTCGAGCCCAACAGCCACCACATTCCAAAAATCAGCGAAGAAGTATTCGCGCAAGGACAGAACGGATTATTCAGAGTTAAGGGCTTCCGGGATGGTGGTGTAGAGATCACTTTAATTGGCACGGAGCACTACTCGATTGTCGTGCCGCGCGGAGCACTTTCGTTCAAGAGATCCTTCTACCTCATTCCCACCGCCGAAGTTCCCGTCACCAATCTTTATCGCGACGAGATTCTCGACGAAGCGCGGTTGCCCATCTCGCTCACGGCCTACACGCCTTGCTTCCGCGCCGAAGCCGGAGCAGCCGGCAAAGACACGCGTGGCATCATCCGCCAGCATCAATTCCAAAAAGTCGAGCTGGTCAAATTCACGCGCCCCGAAGACTCCGACGCCGAACACGAAAAGCTCACCCGCAACGCCGAAGAGATTTTAGAGGCTTTGGAATTGCCTTATCGGCGGGTCTTACTTTGCACCGGCGACACCGGCTTCTCCTCCGCCAAGACTTACGATCTCGAGGTCTGGCTGCCCGGCCAGAATCTTTACCGCGAAATCTCTTCCTGCTCCAATTTCGACGCCTTCCAGGCGCGCAGGGCCAACATCCGCTACCGGCCGTCAGGCCCCAAGGCCAAGCTGGAGTTTGTGCACACGCTCAACGGCAGCGGCCTGGCCGTAGGCCGCACCTGGCTCGCCATTCTCGAGAATTACCAGCAGGCCGACGGCTCAGTCGAAATTCCCGAGGCCCTTCGCTCTTACATGGGTGGACTCGATAAAATTGTGAGGGAGTCCTGATGGCATCTTCCTCATCCAACGGCGCGACCGTCCAGCCCCGGCGCGGCTTCAAGCAGGTTCTGCACAGCTATTTCTACTGGACCTACGAGCGCGGAGCCTTCCACTACGACGTGATGGTGACCCTGATCCTGCTCTTCATCTTCATCACCCCGCATCTTTGGGATTACGGCGCCAAGCCGTCCCTCGCCGCAGGCCCCGCGCATCCCATGCAGGTGGTTGCCAACGGCCGCGGCGTCATCGTCACGGTGCAGGCTTCGGATGTCAGCGTCCCCGCGGGCGCATCCTACAAGCAGGCCAAAAAGGCGCTGCGCCAGGCCATCGAGCCCGTGATGGGCGACTCCGTCTTCGTGGAGAAGTGGGAGACGGTCACCGACGCCCAGGGAAACCTGGCCTGGAAGGTTTGGGCGCACCGGTAAACTCTTTTTTCATCCTCCGGGCCCCATTCCGCGTCAAATAGAGTAAGGAAACCATGCACTCACGCAATCTTCTTGTATCTCTCGCGCTCGCCGCGACATTCTTCCTGCCCATCCGGCCGGTACAGGCTGAAGATAAGGCCGCAGCGCTGCAAAAGGTGCTGCGGCAACTCGATACGGCAGCCAATGGTTTTCGCACCACCACGGCTACCGTCGAGTTCGACAGCATTCAGACCGACCCGATCTACGACAAAGACGTAATGACCGGGACCGCGTACTACGAGCGCAATAGCCACCTCGAGATGGCCGTTCATTTCACGGCGCATAACGGCCGGCCCACGGGAAAAGCCTACATCTATTCCGGCGGCACGCTGCGCGTTTCCGAGACCGGCAAGGAAAAGGACGCCAAGCCCTACGACCAAGCCAGCAAGTACGAGAGCTATTTCATGCTGGGCTTCGGCGCCGGCGGCAAAGACCTTGCGGAAAAGTGGGACATCAAGTATCTCGGTCAGGAAAAAATCGATGGCATAGAAACAGACAAGCTGGAGTTGATAGCGAAGGATCCAACCGTGCGCAAGAACATTGCCAAGGTCACGGTGTGGATGGACACGCCCCGGGCCGTCAGCCTCAAAGTGATCTTCGACGAAGGCGAAGGGCAATCCTACGTCTGCCACTACACCGACATCAAGGTGAACCAACCCCTGCTCAAGACCGCCTTCACTTTCGACAAATAAAGCCGGTTCATCAGCCGCGCAACCGCAATCCCGCCCAGCGCAAACAGCATCGGGAAGCACTCCAGCGTGTAACGCGTCTCCGGCGCTTCCACGGTCCCGAGCAACATACTGCGCAGCAACATATATGCCAGCAGCGCGCCCCAAAAGCGCGGCCGCATCCAGAGCCCCGCGATCGCCAGCAGCAGATAAAGCGCATTCAACCCCGCGTAGGCCCAACTGAACTCGGTCTCCGCATCATGGTGCTCATAGACCCACCAGTCGAGGTCGATGGGCAGGTTGTCCACGCGCGGGCGCAGCCACATATCGGCCACGCGTCCCAGCGGCAGCCACACATAGTAGCGCCACGGATGCGCGGCGATGCGCTCCTCTGCCAGTCGCTCAAAGCCCGCATCGATCTCCGGAGTCAATTGATAGCCGTGGCTGTTGTAGTCCTCGGCCAGCGCCGCGGTCTCGGCGTACTCGGCCGGCGTGTCGAAGGCGCGGTTGGGCAGCTCGCTCACGTCCAGCTTGTCCCCCGGCACATTCCAATAAATCTCGTACGTCGAAA
>Ga0181533_1002233_pt1 | contig 23099 bp, 13 predicted proteins | sample PEATcosm2014_Bin_45_FD_119772 | JGI IMG/M metagenome (GOLD analysis project Ga0181533, IMG submission 119772) | Peatland microbial communities from MTU Mesocosm Facility, Houghton, MI, USA - PEATcosm2014_Bin11_60_metaG | ecosystem: Environmental > Terrestrial > Soil > Wetlands > Peat | place...
CATTCAGCTTCGGCCTGGCCGTCCTTTTCAAAAACCGGACAGGTCCGCAGCAACCAGGTTTTTACTGGACTTTTGACTTATTTATACGTGATTGTGCAGCGGGCGGCAAGACGGCGACCTGCCGCGGCTCGGGCTCGGGCGCGAATTTCGCTGGCAGCGCAATCCACCTAAGCAGTGTGAGCAGGCCCTAGCGCGTTGATGGGGAGGGAACGTTTTCGCTGTGGTCGCACGCCATCTCGGCGCATTCCCATGTCTCAATCTTCAGCGCGCGGTTCACTTCAGCAAGGTAGAGCGTCGCCCCGCAAGAGGGACACTCGCGAAAAGACACGCGCGATTCGTCAAACTGGCCGCCAGCAAAATCCGAATAGCCGTGACCATCGCGGAAGATGCGATAACAGTCGCGCCGCTGGCACCGATGGAATGATTGAGTTTCATCCGATGCTGATTCCTCGAGCATGACTCGCCGCATCGGACAATGGTGGAGATCACACAAAGGGAAGAATTTCGTCTTGGGATGGCTGTTCATGGTTCCTCCCAGGAAGGAACTCCACTTGGCCAATCGCAATGCAGCGAGAAGTCAAGAGAGCCTGCCGGAGATTGCGCCAGGATCACCGATCCGCGCTGGCTTCTGCCAAAGCACGGAAGGACCGAGGGAGATCTGTACGATTGAATTCCACTCCGTCGGCAACCAGTTGCCTTGCCTTCTCCGCAAGGGATGCCCGTTTCGCGAGCAACTTATTCTCGGCCCCCTCGCGGTCGGCAGTCGACGCGAACTGGACAAACTTCTCCAGATAGGCGAGCTTACGATCGTAGAGATCAATTTCCTGATGGAGCGATTTGAGGAAGTATTTGTCGTGCGGTACTTCCTTTTTCTGCGGCACTTCCTTTTTCATGGGGAACTCCTCGGAGAAAGCTAAAACGCTGCGAGTTTGAGCGTGAGAACGGGCACGAACGGGGGAGTCCCGCCCGGTACCGCTTTCCTATGACGACGTCGTGAGCGAGCCCGAATAGGCGCATGTCGCCTGAAGGAATCCGAAAGCCGCTACATCCCAGAAATCAGGGGGAGGGCCTTATCCACGCCGCAAACACGATTTCCTAACGGCCCCTGCCGCCGCCAAAGCCACCGCCGCCGCCTCGCCGGTTGCCGCCGCCACCAGCGCTGGTCTTCCGCGCCTGAAAGCAGTTCTGGCAATACACGGGACGGTCCCCACGGGGCTCGAATGGAACTGTGGTCTGCTGTCCGCATCCGGCGCAGATCACGCTTGTGCCCTGCGATGTACCGCGGCTGTATCCTCCTCCGCCGCCGCCCTGTTGTTCGTTCTTCTTGGCCTGACGGCACGGTTTGCAACGCTTCGGCGACGAATAACCACGCTCGCGGAAAAATTCCTGGTCCTCCGCGGTAAACGTGAACGCCTGCCCGCAATCGCTGCACATGAGTTGCTGATCTTCAGCCATATATCCCTTTCGTCCATGCTTCTGGTGTGTAGTGCGTTCGAAAAACCGCCGAACTTTGCTCTCTTGCCTTGGGCGCCCGCCTTCGCGGCCGACGCATCCGCAGCAAAGTCCGTTGAACTCATTGACCGGTTTCGTGCGATTGCAATGTCAAATGAATTCCGCCTTGAGTTGCCAGACAGGGATCAACTCTGTTTGCGTAGAAGGCAAGGGGTGCAGAGAATTTCCGTGTCATTCGAGTTGTCCGGGGGCCTCAGCACGCAAGGAGCAGCAAGAGTGCTGCCGTCGAGCGTTGGAATCCTCAAGTAAACCGGCGAGAACCGGGAAGATATCGAAGACGACCTCTACCCGGCGAATCATTCGACTAGACAGCCCGGACGTTCTCGGCCTGTAAGCCTTTGGGCCCTTTTACGACGTCGAACTCGACCGCCTGGCCTTCCTTGAGCGAACGAAATCCCTCACTCTTGATGGCGGAATGATGCACGAACACGTCTTCGCCGTCAGCACGGCTAAGGAAGCCGAATCCCTTCGCATCGTTAAACCATTTTACTGTTCCCTGTTCCATGACTAATCCTTTGTTGCGTGATGTATCGCTGAACTCAAGTGGAATTGTTTGCGAGTTGAGCGGGAAAGCAGAACAGGCAAGAACGCCAAGTCGGATTCGACGACCAGCTATCAGTATATCACTCCCTGAAGGTAAATCCCCGCGAACGGAGAACTTCGCCTTAAAGGCGCTATGTGCCGATTCACAGGGGTTGCGGGTTTGGGGGTCGCGATTAGGAGAAGAGCCTTAACAAGCGTATGCTCACTCTAGAGGGGATTCGCAGCACACTCTCTTTCCAGCCCTGCTCATCCTGGTGTCTCCGGCGTGGCACTCGAACAGCACCAGGCCCGGTTCTACGGACCACACCAAGACGAACCCGGCTCAGCAGCAAACGCACAACTACCGAGAATTGGGGCACACATGCGATCAAAACTGGTGTATTCGGCTGGACTCAAAATAGAAAACCGTTTTTTGTTGTCCGCTACAGTGATGCGCGCGGTGCGCAAGCTGCACGTCAGTTCCAGCAGGACTGAAGACACGCTGAATCGCGTGTTCACCGATGTGGCAGAAGGCCGCTATATCGACGTGAAATTACCGGAGATCGCGCCTCCTCCTGCCATCGACGCACTGGTGGTGGTTGCTCCACTGGTTTGATCGGCGTTTCTGATCTCGATTGATCTCGCTTCAGATCCACAACAACTTTGGAACCGGCATGCTCCTGGCCGGAGCGATGGTGCGCCTGTACTGATCGGGTCGCCGCATAGCCGTCAGTTGTCAATTGATCATTTCCGGCTCGCCGGCGACTCGCCCACGCGCCGAAATTCAAAAGCCTGTCAGCGATCCTTCTGGGATCGCTGCCAGGCGTTCGACGTTAAGGCTTGCATAAACGTGAATCTACGTTTATGCCGCGTTCTCGCGTACTGCGCCTGAATGCACGTTACGCACGCGGAAGTGCGTCATCTGGATGGAAAGCGCGCGTTCGATCTTGCGCAGATCGTTGCGCTCGGCCGGTCCGGCAAAGGTGGAAGCGATGCCGCGGGTCGAAGCGCGGCCGGTGCGGCCAACGCGATGCACAAAATCCTCCGCCACTTTGGGCAGATCGTAATTGACCACATGGGCGACGTTGGCCACGTCGATGCCGCGGGCGGCCACGTCAGTAGCCACAAGCACACGGTGCCGGCCCTCGGAAAAGTTGCGCAGTGCCGAGTTACGTTGCGATTGCGAACGGTCGCCGTGAATCTGGATGGCCGCGTGGCCGGAGCGAGCTAACCGCCGCGCTACCCGGTCAGCGCCGTGCTTGGTGCGCACAAAGACCAGGAAGCTGCCCTTCTCAGCCTTCAGCAAATGCTCCAGAAGCTCCTGCTTTTTGTCGGCATCCACGCTGAAGGCGCGCAGTTCGACGTTCTCGGCCGGCTTCATCACCGAGCCGATCTCGACGCGAACCGGGTTCTTGAGATAGTTGCGCGATACTTCTTTGACCGTACCTTCCAGAGTGGCCGAGTAGCACAGGGTCTGGCGCTCCGCGGGGATCATGGACGCAATGCGGCGAATGGCGGGTTCGAAGCCCATATCGAGCATGCGATCTACCTCGTCGAGCACCAGGATCCTGACGTTCGCGAGCCTGACCAGCTTGCGCTTGAGAAAGTCTTCGAGCCGCCCCGGTGTGGCCACAATCAAGCGCGCGCCGCGGCGGATCGTCTCCAGTTGATCCTGTTCCGACATTCCGCCCACGACCAGCGCAACGGTCTGCGCCTGGCTGGTGCGGATGGCGCGGAAGGATTTCTCGATCTGCATGGCCAATTCGCGCGTAGGCAGAACGATGAGCGCGAACGCGTCGCGGCCTTCGGTCTTTTGCAGCTTTTCCAAGATGGGAATGAGGAAACTGAGGGTCTTGCCGGTTCCGGTTTGCGCCGTGGCCAGCACATCGCGGCCTTCGAGCGCGGGAGGAATGGCCGCGGCCTGCACCGGCGTGGGAGTCTTGAATTGGTTGGCTTCGAGGCGGGCCATCAAAGCAGGGGAAAGTGAAAACTGTGAAAACTGAGTCGTCAAAATAGACAATCATCCTATAGGCGCCGGGAGCCCAAGATTTCACGGGGCCTGCAAACGGAGCCGGACATAGAAGCGCGCAAACCCATCAGTGGGCGCGAGCCTTCTCTAGAAAAATACGCGTAAGGAAGAACCGAAAACGTCCCTGGGACTGGCGGCAAGCATTGAATGAATGCCCGCGGCCCGGAACTGACCCACGCTACACGAAACGCCAAGCGGCACGCTGCCGATCGGCACCCTTAAATTGCGCAGTGCATGCGCTGTCCCGACATTGCTGCCAACCCACTCTGAAGTGGGAAAGCAGCTAAACATTCCTGATCGTTACAGGGATCAAGAGCTGAGTCACCGGGACGGAAACTCAAGGGTTACGCTGTAGGGGCTTGGGGAAATCTGTGCAAGGCAGAGTTGCCTTCAGGGGCAAAGCGCCGCTCACGACCAAATCACTGAGCGCAAACCCAGTATAGCATGGTTGCGCATTGCCCTCGCTGAGGCCTCTGCTGCATTGTGTGCTTTCGATCTCCACGATGCGAGAGATAAAACGTACGCGGAGATGTGCCCTTGCCGCGTTCCCGATCACTCCACCTTTCGGGAGACTTCCAGGTAGTCAATTCTGGCCATGTCTTCCTTGCGGATGGACGCGCTCATGGCGCCTGCGACAATCTCCTGCGCGCGCAATCCGTCCAGATGAGTGATCGGGAATGGCTTTCCTTCGCGGCAGCAGACCAGGAAGGTCCTGAGCTCCTCTTTATAGGCCGCGCCGTAGCGATCGATGAACTCCGGGAGAGGCTGGTCATAGCGCCGCATTTCAAAATTCCTGAACGCGAGCGGCTCTTTTGCTTCCCGGGTCCCATAGGCCTCGACCATAACCTCAAGGAGCTTCTGCTTGAAGCATCCTATGCGGATCAAACCCTTCTCGCCATAAATCACGGTTTCACCGCGATAACCCGACACATGATTGCGTGTAACCTGGATTTGAGCGATAAGCTCGTCGCCAAAGTCGAGAATCATCAAGGCGTCGTCAAAATCTTCCTGGCATGTCGTCAGCCTGTGGCTGTAGATTCGCGAGCCGATCGCCAGGGCGAGCTTCGGCCTCCGGCCGGAGAACCACACGACCTCATCCACATTATGGACGGCCATGTCAGGCAAAATCCCTGGACTCGCAAATCCGTCAGGCGCAGGGCCTGAATCTTCGAGCGATGAGTAGATCTTGAAGATCCGGCCTATCGCGCCTTGATCGATGAGTTGCTTCGCAAAGCAGATGAGCGCATCGAAGCGCCTTTGAAACCCCAACATCAGTGCCTGCGGATGCTTGCGCTCGAGCAGTTCCGCGTATTCTCGATCGCCCTGCAACGTCCCGGTAAGGGGCTTTTCGAGAAACACCCTCTGCCCAGCCTGAATCATCATCAGTGAGTGTTCGCGATGCAGCGGCGTATTTGTAGCGATCACCGTGACGTCGCTCAAGCCCGATTTCGCCAGCCCTTCGATGTCATCGAATACGGGCGTAGAACCGCCGGTCAGTGAAAGAAACGTGTCCGCGGCTTTCCGGTCGATGGTTGATACGCATGTCAGCCGGCACAGATCAGACTCTTGCGCCAGTTCGTGAATATGCAATGCATGGATCATCCCCATTCGGCCGAGGCCCACAACGCCCACACGTATCGGCTGAGGTAAAGGTTTGGAGGACAACACAGAACCCTGCGTAAACATCTTGCCGCACCCCTCATAAGTCCATGAAATCTGTGAACAGGTTGTTCTCCCCCTGCCAAGGGCTCAGGTGAATCCCTCACAGCGTGTTTAGGACAATCGTAGGGACAGCTCGGAGGCGAAGTCAAGATTGTGCAGGATTCATGCGGGTAAAGATTGGCTCCTCAGGTAGGACTCGAATCAACACTCGAACGTACTTTCAATAACATGCAGGTCAGCGGATGACACCTTAGACCATGCAAAGCAGTCTAAAACCGACAAACGGAGCGCGGATGGAGCACATGATGACGGCTCTACGCTTTAGGTTTCCTCGTAGATATCGGTTACCGCACCGGCATTGTCTGTCAACTGACGGAGGTTGGCCTGACCGTCATAGCATTCTTTTCATCGCGGGCTTGGTCGTGACAACATTGAGAAATGACTCAGTGAGGGTACACCATGGACCGGCGTGACTCGATAAGAGCTATAGTGGGCGTAGTTTGTGCAGGCGGCGTCGAACGCTCAGTTGCAATGGCGGGCATTTACACGGAAATGGCGCCCGGCACGATGGCGCCTCTGCCGCCGTCGGCGAATCTGCCTGAACCGCTCACCTTCCAAGACGGCACAAAGGTCCGAACGACTCGCGATTGGAAGCGGCGGCGCATCGAGATCCTCACCACAGCCGCCGTGCAGATGTACGGCGCAGTGCCGTCCGCCACTGGCATGCGCATTGAAGTTCAGGAGAAAGATGGGCCCGCATTCGGCGGCATAGCCCGGCGCACACAGGTGAAACTCTTGTTCAAGGGCAACACTGATGGACCGTCAGCCGACCTGCTCTTATATGCGCCGCGGCGAGTGCGCCGGCCACCGGTGATTCTGGGGTTGAACTTCTGGGGCAATCACACGGTTTGTTCTGATCCGGGCATTCAACTTAGCCAGCGCTGGGTTGAGTCGGGGCGTAATCCCTTTATCGATCTTTCGTGCGTGGTGGATCATCGCGCGACTGAAGGTTGCCGCGGCATCGACGCGCGCCGCTGGCAGGTTGAGAAGATTCTCGCGCGGGGCTACGGATTCGCTACGCTGTATCGCGGCGGCATCGATCCCGACGTCGCGGACGGCAGCGTTGCAGGCCTGCGAAGTGCATATCCTGAGCTACAAAACCGCGGCGACAATTTCTCCGCCATTGCTGCGTGGGCGTGGTCACTCAGCCGCGCGCTCGATTATCTGGAAAGCGATCCTGCAGTGGACGCGCATCGCGTGGCCGTGTTCGGATGGTCGCGCCTGGGCAAAGCCGCGGTGTGGGCGGGAGCCAATGACACGCGCTTCGCGGCCGTCATCAGCCACGAATCGGGGGCCGGCGACGCCAAGCTCTTTCGGCGCGGCATCGGCGAAGACATTCATCGCCTGAACACGATCTTTCCGCACTGGTTCTGCGCGAACTTCAAAGCGTACAATGGCATGGACGGCGAACTCCCGTTCGACCAGCATCTTGTTCTGTCAGCTATCGCGCCTCGTCCGCTGGCCATTGGCAGCGCAGCCGCCGACACGCTCTCTGACCCGGAGGGCGAATTTACATCGGGCGTACTGGCTTCGCGAGTGTACCGGTTCCTAGGCGTCGACGGCTTGAGCTCAACGACGATGCCCGCAGTCGGCGCATTCGTCCCGGGCCGGATCAGTTATCACATCCGCGGCGGTGGACACGACGTGGAAGACATCGATTGGGAGCGATATATCGCCTTTCTCGACCGCTGGATTGGCGGGACTCAAGCCGCTTGAAAGCCGCGGACTGGTAACTAAGTCATTTACCGTTGCAGCTGCCCGAGCTCATGGTTGCATCAGCTCCCCCTCGGTAAGCGGCATTGCAGGCAACGCAAATACCAACAACCTCCGGCCGCTTCTTCTTACTGATCTCCCCGTGAGCAACCTCGCGCCCAGACGCAACACAGTCGCGTCGCCCGCGGCTGGCACGGTGAGTCTCCCTGCTCGCGTCAATTCAAGGGACAACCGCGCACCGCTCATCCGAACAAACGCTGATCCGGGCTCACTGTTCAACTCTAGCTTGAGGTCTCCTGAAGAAATCCAAACCCCATTCCCGAGGAAAAGCGATTCAGAATTCGCCGAGCGGCCGATCACTGCGTAAGTGCCTTCAAAAGCGGTGTTTTCGGCATGCAAAACCTTTTCTTCGCTTGTCGTGCTCAAAATGATCTGGCGACTTCCATCGTTGCAGTCAACGTGCAAAGCCACGGCATCCGCCGGGGATTGAGCGATGGGAACCATGTGAATAGCAGCCACAGAGGGGGGATGATCCGTACTCGATGGCTCGATGATCGAGACAAACGGGCGATTCCAAGCTTCGCCCGTTTGCCGCACAACGAGCGTATGCAAAGGGAGATTTCCAATTTGCTGCGGAACGATACCCATCACCGACCGCGCCGGCGGCGCCAGCACGCTATAAATCTGCCGCCCTTGCGCTCCGGCGATCCACAAATTCAACCGAATCTCGAAATGATTCGGAATTTGCAAGTGGTAGATTGCGCGATAGCCTGGCGCAGGCGCAACCGCAAACTTCTGCCAAAGGTAGTCGTAGGCGCTCAGTTCCTCATCGGCGAATGTGAGCTGGTCGGTCGGCCTCTCTGCAAGGGCCGCGCCATCGTCTCTTGTGATGTCGAGGGTCTGCCCGAGCCCGTGGAAGAAATAGTCGTGCTTTTTGTCCTTGCCGTCGCGGCGTCGTGACCGGAAGATATCGACGTAGTACCCGCTGTCCGGCGACGAGCGCACAATGCCGGTCACGCGCCGCTGATCCGCATTGGTCTCCGGCTCAAGAAACGACACGTCGGCAAACGTGGCCGGAAGCTCGATGCCCGTTATGTCGCCCGAAACCGGAAATGTGGAATTTACAACGAATCCATGATGACTCATCATCGTTGGGTACGACGAGATTCCATCGACTACAACGGTGTTGTGTGCGGGAAACTGCGCGTAGTACTCGTTTTGATCGGCCTGAAAGTAATTTGTTCCGATGCCGCTGTCGGGCGCAAGCGGAAGTCCCAGGCCATAGAGCTCGATGGTGACGCCATTGGCGTGCTGATGATTTCCCAGTGAGCCGGCCTCTGAGATCATCAGGCCGGTCTGAGGATCAAGACCGTTGCGCTGCACAAAGTAACTTGCCGATGGCGCGCTGAACGTCGCCGTCAGCACATCCGCCGCTTTCAGCGCCGGAATGCTCGAGTCCAGCTTGAAAGAATCGCGGTTAAAGAGCGCATCGAGGCCGCGGCCCGGCGCTCTCGAATCCCCGCGGCCGGGCGCCGGCAAACTCGCTTTCTGATTCATCTCGTCGAGCAAGCGGATCAGGCCCGTGAAGTGGACTTCCTGCTCGCGGCGATGATGCAGCCGGGCGTTCACCACCATCTGGCGCGCAGCCATCGTAGAGATCGGTCCGTAATGCGAGTCGCCCCAGGACACGGTGAGCCCGTTGGGAAATGCATATTGCGCCATGGCATCGGCTGCCTTGCGCACAACAGGAATATCCTCAAGCAAATCGGTGCCCAGCGCCACGTCAAGCTGATTGAAGAGACTGATGAAATCATTCACCACGTTCATTGCATAGCCGGGCGATTCAAACCAGATGCCGGTTGCCGGATCAAAGCCGCTCCCGGCCAACTTGCGCAGCGACCACTGTCGCACTGAGTCTTCGTTCAGGATCTGGTTGAGAAAATATTGCGCCCCGTGGTGGTCCGCATAGGTTGAGTCGTCCTCCAGGACCAGCGCCACTGCGGTGATGAACCGCGCCTCAATCAGGTCCCAGTTGTTGAAGGGCACGCCGTTGCCGATCGTCACGCCGATCCACTTACGAAAGGTATCGGCGTAGATCGGCAATGCATCGGGCTGGTTCTTCTCAATGTAGTTGTAGAGAAAGTCGTAGGTCGTAGCCAGGCTCGGCAGCACGCCCTCCTGGATCACCTCGAACGTCGACATCCCATAAATGTTCTGGCTGTGCCGGTAGCTCAGGTCGATGGGCTCGTTGCGGTAGTACATGCCGCGCATGTAGGTGTCGAAGATGGTGAATGCGAATCGCGCATACTCCTCGTCTCCCGTGATCCACGCAAGCTGTGCAGCGGTCTGCGCCATGCGCAGTATGTTGGCGTTGATGCCGTCGATCACGCGGCCGGTCTTGGATGGCGTGGCCCACTCCAGCGGTTGCCCGGGCTCCGACGTATTGACCAGGTAAACTCCGCGCGTGTCGTCCTCATACTGCGGAATATCTTCCAGCTTCGGCGCCCTGTATACCGACACGGGATCCCGGCTTCCCGGATAGCGCACTGTGGCGACAGGCGCATGCCCATCGACGTGGTCGAACACGTTGCCCCGGTTGTAGACGTCCGTTGCGTGCGACTTCCAGTACATTTGCAGGCGGGACGCCACCCACATCGGATCCTGCCGGACGTGATCGATGTAGGTCGCAAGCTCAGCGCGCGCCTGGTCGACTGCAGCCTTGGCGGCGGCATCGCTGCCCGCCAGGGCGCGGATCTCCGCCTGTGAATTGCCGGGCCGGGCGGCGATCCGCGGATGAACGTCAGAAAGATGGGCTGGAAGAGCGATGGGCTGCGAGTTTGCGCCCCATATTCCGGCGGGAATGGCAACAAGAATCATGAACAGCGCGAATGAGGAGATGCGCACAGACAATGAGTCCTTTCGATAGAGCAGGGTCGATCACTTTCCGTTCGCTTGAATCGTCGATTCACCAGTCTTCACGTTCAGAGTCCAGGGCTGGGGTGGCGGCAAGTGCATGGAACCATCGTCCATCTCGAGCGGCATCCAGAGATAACGCGAGTCCCACAGTGCCTTCGGGCGCCAGAGATCTCCCATAAAGATGACGGTTGTCTTCCTGGATCCCGTCACCTTCAGGAGCATCGTCGATTGCGAATCGTAGTTGTTCGCCTCGGGCGGGGCCAGATTCTTGAACTCGGTCCATGGGCCAGTAAGCGCAGGCGCGGTGGCATAGACATTGGGGTTGGGCCGCCAGCCGGTCATGTGCGATCCCACCACGTAGTAAAGGTTGCCGTAATGCACCAGCGCGCCGCCCTCCAATGGAGCGGGAATGAAGCAGGTTTTCTCCACGCTCAAATAGTCGCCGCTCAGTTTCGCAAGAAAGAAACCTTTGGTCGGACGCGACTCGAAGATCAAATAGGCTGACCCTTCGTCGTCCACATATTGCCCAATGTCGCGGCTCTCCTCATCCAGCGGCCTGAAGCTTTTCACATAGGTATATGTGCCGTCGATGCGGTTGCTGACCGCAACCATCACGCGGGCAAATTTGTAGTGGGCATCGTCGAGATGTGCGTACATCACGAACTTGCCCGTGTGCGGGTTGGCAAACACTTTGGGCCGCTCCAAAACCCAGTGCGAGCCAAGGTGCTCGGGGTCGGAAAGGACCAGCACCTGCCTGCGGAACTTCCAGTGCACGAGATCGCGAGACGAATAGCAGGCTACGTAGCGTTTCTCGGGATCGTTGGCCGGCGTGCGGTCCTCACCGAACCAGTAGTACGTGCCCTTCCAGACCGTGATGCCCCCACCGTGCGCCTGAATGCGCTGGCCAAGGGTGTCAAGCCACGGTTCGCCGGGCCGGATCACGCCTTGCGCTGCGCACAACCCAACAGTCATCAGCGCCAGTGAAGCAAACATAGCGAACGCGGCAATCGCTCTTCTCAATTTTTCTCCTCTTGCCGGAATCGACTTGGCGATTTCGATCTTCTGCAAACTTTTTGCTGGCGAAGTGCATCCGCGTTTATCCCATTTGCTCCCATGCATACACGTCGTAGCTTCCATCGCCATCAACTTTTCCGCGGCCGTTGCTCCAGCTCAGGTGTTGCGAGCCTCTTCCCTTGGTGAGCGTGATAGGCAGGGAGCCGTCGCCATACACGCGTGCCGTCACCTTCAGTGTCTCCGGCGCGCCTGCGAACCGTCCCGCATCCGCCCACGGCACGATGCTGCCGCTCTTCACATAAACAGGGATCTTTTCAGTCGATGCCGGCACGGTCAGCTCTGAACCGCCCTTGAGTGCTTCACCAGTCCAGAAATCGTGCCAATCTCCTTCCGGCAGCACAACTCTCCGCGCCGGTTCCGCAGCAAACATCGGCGCCACCATCATGCGGTCCCCAATCATATATTGATCGTCTACGGCGTAGAGGCGCGTTTCCTTCGGCGCGTCCATCACCAACGCACGGAAGGGCGGAGTCCCATCGTGGGCGTAGCGCTCAAAAGCTGCAGTCAGATATGGCACGAGCTGCATCCGCCATCCGATGATCTCGCGGCACTGAGATTCGAGTTTTTCCCAGCCGTCGAGCAGTTGATCTGCGTTGTTGAGGTGGCGGTTGAGCTGCTTCCAGGGCGGATTTTTGATGTACCACCCGTTGATCATCGCGAGCGGAGAGAACACCACGCTCTGCAGACGCCGGATCAGATCCTCTTCGCCCACGGCGTCGCGCACCTCCGGGCACCAGAGCAATCCGCTAAAGCCGGAGTTGACCAGCGCGCGGATAAAGTCGCGATGCACATAAAGGTCGCTATACAGCACAAAGGGATATGGACTGGCCAGTGCACCGCTGGAGCGTACCAGGTTGTACGTCGGCAAGCCGCGCTTTCGGAATTCATTCCAGATAGCCATCTGATAGCGCAGGCCGAACACATTGTGCATCTGCTCGCCGTCCACACCTGACGGAAACACACTGCACTCCGGGAACGACCACCCGCCGGTGTAATCGGAGTTATCGCACTCGTCCAGCTTGAATCCGCTTACGCCCGCGTCAAGAAACGTTCTGGCGTGATAGGCTCCAAAGGCCGCGCGCGCCGGCGCGCCCGCAAGGTCGGGAACCAATCCACCCCACACGCCATAATCCCCGGAGTGCGGCTCGATCTGCGGAAAAAGCGGCGACGCCGGATGTGTAAAGGCGTGCTCCCACAGGTTGATCCTCAAGTTCATCTCCTGCGCGGAGCGCACGAATCCCGCAGGGTCGGGGAAGCGGTCCTTATTCCAAACGAAGGTGCAGGAATAAGAGTGTGTTTGCCAACCGCCTTCCAACCCGATCACATCACAAGGAATCTTGTGATCCCGAAACTCCTTTGCCAGAGCCATCGCGCTCTGTTGTGTTGCACGCGAATCCGGCCGGTACCAAAACCCCAGCCCCCACTCCGGCGGTGCGACGCCACCACCTGAAAAAACGTTGTAACGCCGGACCGCGTCCAGCATCTCCGGCCCGCCAAAGAGATAGACATCCACGCCGCTGGCGCGCGGCACTTCCACCGTGATCTGGCCGGTGTCGCCATCCTGAATATTGTGCGTGTAATTCGGATCGGGATTGGCGTTGTTCACAGAGTCGGCCGCATGCGTCGGCTTGGGCCGTGCATCGCCAAAATAAAACGTCGCGTAGCGCGCCGTATCGATCAGGATGCCGATGCCTTCAGTCGTCACATAAAACGGTACCGGCGCGTGCGAATCCCCGGTATCGAACTTTGGATCGGCATTGACGCGCACAACTTTCTTCTTGCCTCGCTGTGCGAACGAAAGGAACTGCAACCCCATTCCATAGATCTGCTCGTTCGGCCGCAGCGGCAATTGCAGCTTGCACCCGCGCATGGTTTGTTTGCCGCGAAGGTCCGGCAATGGCGCCGTGTCCACCTTAGGCAGTTTTGCGAATGCCTCGACCTGCGCCGGAACCAGTCGGCTCGAAACCGGTGTGAAGCGTTCCGGCGTGCCGATCGTTGCCTTCCACACGCCCGGATAGATTCTCCTCCATACCGCTGAGCTTTCCGGCGTCGCGGCTGCTAACGGCTCTGTTCGCAGCAAACCGGAAAAGCCGGCTGCCGTGCCCGTTGCTGCCAAGCCCTTGGCAAGACTCCGTCGAGAGATCTTCATTGTGCCGTCGCTCTCCTCTGATGCACGAACTGTTCATGAGTCGCGTGCAATTCGTCTTTCTCGCCGCCGCCAGCGCCGCCGGCATCGGGATAACTCACTTTGATCGCCACAATCTGATACGGACGGATTCGAATGCTAATTTTCCCATTCTCGACAGGCAATGCAGGTCCATCGGAATCCTCCATCAGATTCGTCTGCGATGCGCTTGTAAACCCGGGCGGAACCGTAATGCTCACCTCTCCTGCCTGGCCGGCCCACTCATATAAATGCAAGACCAGCGCATGGCTATCCTCGGCTTTCTTCACGGCAGTCAGCGTAACATGGTTCGGCTCGATCGCGATGAACGAGTGGCGCGGCGGCATCAAGCCGCCGTGCGCCTCGACCTGCGTCGCGGACAGCGGGTAATTGAACTCGTATCCACGGCGAACCGTCAAGGATTGCTGCCATTTGCCGGCGTGCGGATAGAGCGCGTACGAGAATTGCTGGCGGCCCTGGTCTGCGTTCGGATCGGGATACGTAGGTGCGCGCAACAACGAGAGACGAAGCAGATTCCCCACCGCATCGTAGCCGTACTTTGAGTCGTTGATCAGGCTCATACCTTGCCGATCGTCACCCAGGTCGGCCCAGCGCAGCGCGGGAACTTCGAACCGCGCTTTCTCCCAACTGTTGTTGCGCGTTGTCGGGCGCTGGATACTTCCGTAAGGAATCTCGTAGGTCGCAAACGGGCCCGACGCGGCCAATGAAAAAGCTGCCTTCAAAAGAATGTGCCGTTCGTGCCAGTCAATGTCGTTCGCCACCACAACCTGGTCGCTCCCCGCATAGAGCTCAATATCCTGCACAAATTTCGAACTCTGCCACGTTCGCGCCACGCGTACCACCGCACGCAGGGGGCCGTCTTCGACGACTTGCACGGAATCGGCCTGGGTCAAACGAACCGGCGTCTCGTCGAGTGTGCCGGGATCGATATTCCACGCGTCATACTTCTTCGGCAAATCGTGGAAGGCCTCCAGCTCGTTGCCGCACGCACCCGCGGCAAGCGTCTCAAAGTTCACCTTCCGGTCGTAGAGGCTCGTGATGCAGCCGGATTTCGGATCGATGACTACGCGCAGCGCCGCATTCTCGAGCGTAGTTCCCTCGGCGTGCAGATCGCTGGCAAAGGGCCTGTTGCCAGGCACTACATGCAGCACCTCGTATCCAACCGAAGGCACGTGAGCCGTGTCGACCAGCAGTTGAAATGTGTGGGTCTGTTCGTCCTTTGCAAGAATCTGCGATGGCAATACGCGGCCTGAGGAGTCGAGTACGGAAACGGTGGTCGCCGGCTCAGGCATCTGCACGCTGACGGTTGCAATGCCGGATCGCTCCCAGCCGAGTGGATTTACGACCAGCACCGGAACGCCCGCGCCTTTATCGGTGGCGATCCCAGTGTCGATCCTAGCTGCGATCGTGGCCAGAGCCTTCTGCCGGATCTCGTCTGTCATCCACCGCACCTGGTCATAGTCCTGCTTTGCATCTTCGTAGACAACGCCGATTGCTGAACCCGCCGCCGTATCGTGAAACTGATTAAAGGTGATTTTCTTCCACGCCTCGGTCAGCTCGTCGCCGGGATAAGGATCTCCCTCGAGCCACGCCAGCGCGGCGAGTTTCTCCGCATTCAGCGCCTCTTCCGAGCTTTCTCGCATCTCTCGCTTGAAGGCTGCCTGCGATGTGAAAACCCCGCGATGGAACTCCAGATAGAGCTCGTCTTTCCATGTCGGAATGGAAACCTGTCCGGCTGGAGGGTCGGCGGGATCGTGATAGCCACCGGCGATCCTCTGATAATCCCAGGTCTCGGACTGCGGCGCGATCTTCTTCTCCACTTCGGAGAAAAACGCGCTTGCGGTTCCGAAGCGCATGGTGGGAGAAACAGGTTCCGGCTTCATCCATGCCGACGCCTCATCGAGCATGGCGCGGGTGGGACCGCCGCCGTGGTCGCTTACACCGTAGAGATCCATCATTTCATTAAAGCCGGGCGCATACTCTCGCGCTACCTTGAAGTCCGCCGCGAGACGTACCGGATCCACGCTTGTATTCGCGTATCCGTGCGGAAAATATGTCAGCACCTTGCTGCCGTCCGGCGACTCCCACCAGAACAGCTTCAGCGGCAAAGGGTTGGTGTCGTTCCACGCCATCTTTTGCGTCACAAAATAGTCGATCCCCGACAAGCGGTAGATCTGCGGCAGTTGCCAGTTGTAGCCGAAGGAGTCCGGGTTCCATCCAATACGCACGTCCACGCCATAATTTTGTCGGTACCAGCGTTTGCCAATGAGTATGGAGCGCGCGATGGACTCGCCGTCGGGCATATTCAGGTCCGGTTCCACCCACATGCCGCCGACGACCTCCCATCTGCCCTCCTTGATTCTCTTCTTGATCTCCTCATTGATCTCTGGATATTTGTCGGCCAGCCAGGCATTGTATTGCGCGGCCGACTGAGTGAATGTGTAGGTGGGATACTCGTTCATCAATTGCAGCGCGGTGGAGAACGTGCGCTTCACCACGTCTACGGCCTCCGTCCACGGCCAGAGCCATGCCGCATCAATGTGCGAATTGCCGGTCTCAAGAAAAGTCGCCTGTTTGAGCAGCGGACGCAGCGCTTCAAGGCGAGACTGCGCAGCACGTAGCGAGGCGTCGAATGCCGCTTGGTCTGATGCATCCAGCGCTTTCAGGTTCACGTCGCGGATGGCCGCGCTTAAAGTGGTTTCATCGGCAGACGGATCTCCGGAGGGGTTCGAGAGAAACTGCGCAGCTGTCAGGAATTCATCCTGCAGAGTATCGGGGCTGGGACGGCTCGCAGAGAATTCCACGTGAAGGTCAGCCCCAGTAAAGTGCTTTTCGCCCATCGTCGGCAGCAATTTCACGGCGACCAGGGCTTTATCACCGGGGTGCGCCTGATCAAAAAGGACAACCGGTTCCAGATCTTCTCCCATGGCCACGCGGCGTCCATTCAGATAGATGATTTCTGACCTTGTGCCGTGGGCATAAGAGATGAGTTGAAACCAGATGCGGCTGCCGGAGAGGTCGTAGCCATCGAGTGTCGCCGGGACTTGAATCCATTGACGAAACCAAATCGCATCGCTGGGATAATCGCTGTTCGGCTGCGCCGCAGGCCAGGCAGAGTCGTCCAGGTCCACGGCTTCCCCGTGACTCACATCGCCCAAATGAATGCGCCATGTGCCCTGAGGCAAATGGTTCAGTTCTCCCAGGCGCGTAACGACATCCTGATCCTCCGGCTGCAAGAGAGTTGTTGATGGCACGGCCTGCGCCGCGCTCAGGGCACATGATGCCGGAAACAGGATTGTGGTAAGAACCACAAGCGCAGCAGTGATTCGCTTGCAGAGCAAGTGACAAAAGCTCATCGATCCCCTCTTCCAGCCTGTAAACACGGCCCACAAAAACAGCAATCACTCAGGTTGTCTTGTTGAGCCTTTATCGTGAGGCGTCGGCAGTGAGCGGCAGGCAAGGCTCCCATCCCCTTGCCGGCCTGGTCCGCTTGCCGGGGCTCTGTGAACTGAGCCCCGGTGCGGTTGGATGAAGCGGTCGCAGACTTGCCGCTACCAGGTCAGACGGCCAGAGATCTGGATTTGCCGGTTGGTTTGGCTTCCGTTCCCCGAAGTACCGAGCCGGACCATACCGAAGGTTCCGTCCGATGTAGAGGTATCGTAGGCAGTGCTGAAGGTCTGCAGATGATTAAAGACGTTGAACGCATCGATTCTCATCTGGAAAACCATTTCCCTGACCAGGTTGAAGTTCTTTGAGACGTTGGTGTTCAACTGGTCGATGTGTCCCTCGCGGGCGCCGGTGTACTCGACATTGGGATTCACCTGGTACGTGGTGTTGATGGAGATGTAGTTCGGCGTTGTGCACAAGCCGGCAGTCACGAGCGGTACCGACTGGGCGATCCAATCGTAGCCACCCGAGGATGGATCGACGGTCGCTACGCAGGGCTTGAGACGCTGGATATAGTTGTCCGAACCCACGGCCTGGAAGTTGGGAAACCAAGGATTCGAATTGCCGGCCCAGTACCTCGTCTTGGGCAGAAGATTGCCCCCGTTAGCTGTCTGGTTGACGATCCAGCCACTCGTCATAGCCTGAGGGATCCCGCTCTGAAGCTGATAGGAATCGCCGGTTTGCCAGCCTCCCACGACCAGGTCGAGAACGCGAGGCATGTTCGGGAAAAATCCGCTGCCTCGTGCAATGGGAAGCTTGTAAACGATCAAGGCTGTCAGCCGGTTCGGGACATCCGTTCCCGAGATCACACGAGACGGGATGCGATTGACGACATCCGCAAATCCTGTATTGACGATGAATTTGGATTTCGTGTAGCCAACGTTGGCGGTAAGGCCCCACGAGGTTCTGTGGGTGTAGACAGCTTCGATGCCGTTGTACCAACTCTTGCCATTCTGGAGGCCGGCTTCAGTGATGGCAAGGAATTGCGGGTAGGGGCGCGAGAATTGGAGCTTGCCGATGGTGGACGCGGTGTAATAGCTGGACCCGGCAAAGGGAGCAACACCTTTGAACGGGTTGGTAATTTGGTCGGCGGCCGCTGTGCAGTTCGACTGCAGACCGCCGCGCAATGGATCGCACGCAGCCTGCGCAGTCGCGCTCACGTGGTTCATATCGTCGGTGTCTGTGACCCCGTACAACGGTCCGTACAGGCGAGAGCCCGCATAATTGATTTCGATTGTGTCCTTGGTTGTCAATTGGCGTTCAACACCAAACGAAGTGTTGAGTTGAGATGCCGGGTGGAAGTTCGGGGAGTAGAAGGTGGACGCCTGTCCCAGGTTCGATTCGAGGCACTGTGACTGGTTTCCTCCGCAGTTTCCCGTGGCCGTCTGGAAGGTCGGGAAGGGATTGGCCAGGTTAAGCTGTGGAACCATCAGTGTGTTCGAGCCTTGCGCCACCGAACTGGAGGGCGTATAGGTGTTGCTGGTTGAATAGCCGATGCTGCTTGGCGCGTTCAAATTGCCTGCAGCCGTATCGTTATAGAAGAGGCCCATTCCGCCCCGAATTACAGTCTTCTGATTCCACGTGTATGCGAAGCCTGCGCGCGGGCCGAGTTGATACCAGACGCGCTTGAACTGCCAGGACATGTGCCCATTCACGCCCGCATAGGTGGGTCCCCCTACGAATCCATTCGCAACCGGAAGTCCGGCAAGCGTCCCGGACGGGATAAGACTGGTCACCGGGTTTTCATCGGTGAAATCCCACTGCGAGTTCAGGCGGTTGAACCTGTCTCTTATGCCCCGCCCTGGATCTTCCCAGCGAACGCCAAGGTTGAGCGTAAGGTTCGACCTGTATTTCCAGTCGTCCTGGAAGTACAGCGCTCCGTAGTGCGACGAGAAGTAGTTTCCGCCGGCGGTGTTCGCAGTCACGGTGCCCGTAGGAGACCATGTCCCGGCTTCCATCGAGGCCAGGCTGTTGCCGCTGTAGTTGTTGGTGATAGGGAATTGAGATTCAACTCCACCGTTCTTACCACCTGTGACGTTTGTGTCCCACTGCTGGGTCCAGCCATTGTCCGTAGTGAGATTGAAGCCGGTGCCATTGGTGCTCTTCTGGCTGTATTGCGAAAACCTTACTTCACCGCCGAAGCGCATCACGTGATTGCCACGGGTCCAGTTGGCTGTGTCGATGAGTTGTAACTCGTCGTCACCGCGGAACAGCACAGCCTGGGCTCCCAGCGCGTTGTAGTTGGAAATATTCGTCAGAGGAAATCTCTGGAAGTACAGGGGGTTCGCGGCGCCGATGCTCGATGAGAAGCCCAGTTGGCTCGGATCCCAGCCGCTTGCGGGACCAGTCGAGTCACTCTCCAGAGCCGTGGTCGCCAATCCCCGGAAAGCATTGATGAAGGTCGGGCTGAAGGTGTGGGTCCAGGCCACATTCAGGCTTGGGTAGCGATAATCAGTGCCGTTATAGTGAGCGATGTCCATCGCTTCGTTCAAACCTGGATGCGCGGCATTGACGTTGTTTCTCGGAAATGGGTTATTGTTCTGGCCGTAATACTTCCACAGTTTTCCGGTCACATCGAAGGTGTCGTTTTTCCCGATGTTTTGGTCCAGCTTGACGATGTAGGTTTTGTTGTTTTGGGTAGAGGGCTCGATACCGACGTAGTTGTTATTGAAGGGGTTCGCTGTAGTTGGTGTTGGGCTCTGGTTCGGTGCCGGGTACCACGACATGATGGCCTGGGCCACCGGGTTGATCTTGTTCGCAGGAATGACGTTCGCCGTTCCGATCAGCACAGGATTGCCCTGTGGGCCGGCGCCTGTGCCCGGACCGTAGCCGTATTGATAACGGCAGACTGCCGGGTGTCCGCTCGCATAGGTGCTGTTGTCAGTGTTGTTGGCCGTGCAGGCTGCCTCTGTCGTTGGGTCGTAAATAGCTTCGTTGTAGGTCGCTCCATTGACGGTCAAACCCAACAGGCTGCTGAAGTCGCCGTTGGCCATCGCAGATGAAGAAGGAACACTCGTGAGGGCCGTTGCGCTTTGCAGGTATTGAATATCCTCAAAGAGAATCAAGAAGAATGTCTGCTTCTTGCCGCTCCAAAGCTTGGGAACGATCACCGGCCCATCCGCCTCAAAGCCAAACTGGTTTTGCGTGAACGCGGCCTTGTTGTATTTGGCGATGGTGGCGGCTGGAGCTCCAGCCGCAACATTCTTGAAGATGTTGGCGTCGTTCAGCGGCGTATTGGCGTTCAGGAATGCGCGCTGCAAGTATTCATAAGCGGCTCCGTGCACACTCTTGGTGCCGGTCTTCAAGGTCATATCAATCATTCCCGCGGGAGCACGGCCATTCGCCGCATCCACTGGACTGGTTGTGATTTTGAACTCCTGCAGGGCATCAGGGGGCGGAGACATGGTGTAGTGCTCTGAACCTGTCTCGCTGATGTTGGCGACGCCGTCGATACTGAACTCGACGCTGGCGCCGTGGATGGTAAAGGTCTGCGCGCTCTGGTTACCAGGAGCTATGCCATAGGTTGTGGTCATCAAGCCAGGGGTGAATATTGCGAAGTTGAAGGTGTTGTTATCGAAATCCGGAAGCTGCTCAAGCAACTGGTTCTCCATCACGTTGCCGACGTCGGCTTTGTCGTAGTCGAGTACGTCCTCGGAAGCGTTGACCGTAATGGTTTCCGTAGTCGATCCAGGAATGAGCGAGAAGTTGACCTCGGCAGTCTCACCTGTCGACAGTGTGATATTGGTTTTGTCGACCGACTTGAATTTGTCGGCCTCGGCGCGAACATCGTAGATACCCGGATCGAGAAACGGAACCGTCCAGTTGCCCGTGGATGTGGTGATGACCGACTTGTCAACGCCGGTTGCTTCGTTGTGGACGGTGATTGTTGCCTTCGCAATCACGGCGCCTGTCGAGTCCGTCACCAACCCCGTAAAGCCTTGGGTAGTCTGCGCCGGCGCGCATGTGCAAAGCGCCAGCCAAACGGCCGCTATTGCAAACGCCGCCAAACCGAGTCTGCTCGGCAAATCACGCCATTTGCCCTGGCATTGGATTAAACTACGCATCGTCTGTTCCTCCTTGGAAGTTCCACGTGTTGATGTTTGCCGTTGATCGCCGCATGATCTCAATGACCGGACGCACTTCGGAAAAACTCACCTGCAATCGAGCCATCCGGCTTCGGTGTTTCCTCAGTGCCCCGCCACGGAATGCAAAGAGATTTCATTTGCCGAGCAGAGTTAGGGGCTTGATTCGGTTCTTCCTGGATCGGCATTTTGAAATCACCGAAGAATCATTCCGCGAAGTCGCGGCATGCAAGTTAATTCACAGTGTTGGCAACTGTTGGGTTCGCGGTCATCTCTGCGTTCCCACAGGGTCAGCAAGAAGGAGCATCGACAGCGGGTTGCTTTTCCTGTCCTGACTGCAAGCGCAGGTCTTGTCTCGCGCCCATTGCAGTGACCGTAACATGCCGTGAATTCGCCGCTTATCCTGACGTCGAAACCAACCCCGACTTTTGCAGCGTCCACCCAGGCTCCGGCGGCACGCAGCAACTTGAACCGGCTTAAGCGCCTTGAAGTCATTCCTTGCTTAACTGTTAAGCCATCAAAACCACACATGTGGGCTTCTTGAATTGAGCGGCTTTCGCGCCTCCTGATAGGGGGAAGAGAGCTTTGCAAGCTCTGTGTTAAGCTTTTGCTGGGGTCTGAGGCAGTCTGCCATGGAAGTTTCGCTTCCTAAGGAATCCGAAACACCGGCATCAGAGGAATGCTGGGCTCTTCTTGAGCGCATCGGAGCCAGCCCCGGATTGCGCCGGGCTCCCCGCCTGCGCGAGTTCCTTGATTACGTTGCCCGCCGCTCGCTGCGCGACGGTTGCAATCAGATCCATGAGCAGGAAATTGGGATCGCCGTCTTTGGGCGGACTGCCGACTACGACACCAGCGTTGACAACATCGTTCGCGCCAGCGCCACTGAATTACGCAAGCGCATCGAGACATATTTCGAATCGGAAGGCTCGCATGAGCCGCTGATTGTCGAGATTCCCCGGGGAAGTTATATTCCAGTTTTCCGGCATCGTCCGGCCGTGGTTGAGCCCATTCGGCTAGGGTCTGCCGGGACTGCTACCGCTGGAGCCTCAGAGACGAAACCGGCGGCTCGCCGCGCCCTGTTCTGGTTGCCGTGGGTGATTGCCGGTCTCGTCGTGGCCACGCTCTCGGCCTGTTGTATTTCCTTGTGGATGCAGAACCGGGCAATCTACAAGTCGCTCTACCCCTGGAAGGACGAGCCAACCGTATCTGCCTTATGGTCGCAATTCGTTGATACAAATCGTGGGACCGACATTGTGATCGCGGATCAATCCTTTCTGCTTCTGCAAAACATCGATAAGCAGGTATTTTCCTTCGACGAATATCTGAACCGTAGCTATATCAACCGCCTGCAGGCCACGAATCTTAGCCCCGATATGCGCGGGGTTGTCGATCTGATCGCCAGCAAGAATATTGGCAGCCTGGGTGAATTCCGTCTGGGTCAGCGCATTCTGGCGCTCGACCCACAGGGAAAGAACATCCATTTATATGGCGCACGCGAATACATGTCGCTTCTTCTTGCGCGTGACAACGTCATTCTGATTGGCGGCCCCATTTCGAACCCGTGGCAGCAACTGTTTGCCAGCCGCATGAACTTTATCGAAGAACCGGACAGCAGCCGCTTCAACCCGATTCACAACCGCGCTCCCGCGCCCGGCGAACAGGCAGTCTACAGCACCGATGCTAATCCGCTGGGATATTGCATTGTTGCGTTCCTGCCCAATCCGAACCACAACGGCAAGGTACTGATCATCGAGGGAACGTCTGCTGAGGCCACTGAGGCGGGCGGTAACTTCTTGCTCTCGGAAAACCAGCTCTCCGGCTTCCAAGAGAGACTCCACGCCGCGAGCCTTCCATATTTTGAGGTTCTTCTCAAGACCTCTCAAGCAAGCGACACTCC